>Ga0075028_100000169_pt1 | contig 23855 bp, 19 predicted proteins | sample LitLauG_LLR_2014_FD_71390 | JGI IMG/M metagenome (GOLD analysis project Ga0075028, IMG submission 71390) | Freshwater sediment microbial communities from Pennsylvania, USA - Little Laurel Run_MetaG_LLR_2014 | ecosystem: Environmental > Aquatic > Freshwater > Creek > Sediment | place: USA... | reverse complement strand
CGGCTTTGCAGAAGCCGATTCTCCGCATCCGTTACCAACTGCTTCGTGGGACCGCGTACGCGCACCCGGTTACGTCGCCCGCCTTGCAGGAAATCCACTACATGCACCACGGGCTGTTAGACTGAGGCTCGCTGTCTGACCCGGCCGGTCAGACCCCAATTGATGAACTCGGAGACTTCACTGCGGGGTACGGGGGTCTCCCAGATAGACGACCCGGGTCACGAACGTGAGACTGGATTCAGCGACTCTGCCTGCAACCTCCCAGCAACCCGCCGTCGGGAAGATCAAGGAAGTGGCTTGAAAGCCTGTGTCTCCGTAGTCGGAGAAATCCCCGCGCAGGGGAGGTGCAGTTCCGTCCAGCCTTCTCCCGCCTATTTTTAGTTTGCCTCGGAGACCTGGCGCTCGATACCACCCGAACTTCATGCTCAACGAGCCGTCAGGCAAAACGAAGCCCGGCCCGCTTGGCTTGAACACCACAGTCCCATCCGGCCAGAGCGCGCCAACAAAAAGCTTGCCCTTCCAATGCGCGCTTCCGGCACCAAACATGTCGCTCCGTCGGAGCGGGCTCTTACGGGGGAGCGTCACAGGACACGAGGATGCAGGCTTATTCGCGTGGTCGTTTCCCGGCGATGATTGGGCACTACTTCCCGACAGCAGGAATGCGAAAGAGGCAAGAAACAAGCCGAATGTTGCAAGGTAACCGAAGCCAGTTGGTGAATTCATCAGAGCAGCACCCCAGTCACGGGCGATCATATCACCGTGTCGAGCATCTCGACTTCATTGGGAGCCTGCGAATTCTTACGCCTTACCCCTTTGGAACGGCACGCCCGGCTGGCTGCGCAGGAAGTCTTCCAGATGTTTCTGGCCCTGTTCATCGAGACTGGCAAACCGCAGGCCCATTCCGAAGCCCGGACGTGCGCCACTGACTACAGCCTCGGCCGTCACTTTGGTTTCCCTCAACCAGAGCACCGCCTTGAGGCGCGTGCCCTGCGCCAGGGGAATTGGCATGACGACGAAGCACCCGCCCTGGCTCAAGTCTGACACGCTCCCCATGACCCGCGGCTGCTTGCCTTCCGGATGCATTTCGATCGAAACCGTGCAGCGGAACCGGGGATGAGCCCGCCGCTCTCCCACGGCGCTCGTCATTCGCACATGCGTATCACTGCCTGGAGGCGGCAGTGGGAAGTCCCAAATGCAGTCGGTGGTTAGGCATGCGAGTCCCGCCTGGCCGTAAAGGTCACTTGCGGGCTTGCCCATCCACACCACGCGGTATCGGGTTTTACGCGTTTTGTAGACCACCCCGACCGTGTCACCCAGCTTCAGTTCGCGGGTTAGTCCGCGCACGCACACGCCGCGGGCGCTCACGCTCATAGTGGTGGCGTTCTGCGAAAACGGCTGGCCACTGATGTCTGACCCGAGTACCCGAACGGCTAACTGCATTTCAAGTCGAGGTTCCGAACGTTTTCCCATGCCGCTAGAGCGTCCCCCACCGTGCTGTGTATTGCTGGCCGTCCCACGCAGTCCTTGGATGGATGCTAGGCCGTGGGCCCCGATTCCTCCAAGTGGCCAGTTGCATTCCTCGGAACAGCGCGGGAAATGTTCTGCAAACGGTTGCAGCATGTGACCCGCAACCTCACCGAAAATCAAGCATTTATGCGGAATTCTGAGGCCCGCGGCAGGTACTCGAATTGCACCATTGAGCGTGGACTCTAGCCAGAGTCTGCGCGGAACGAACATGGGATATCGGGAAACCTTCTGGATGGCCTGCGACTCCGTGGAAAGCGATCGCGTCGAGCGCGGCCCGTTTTCCACTCGCGAAGAAGCCGAACGGGAGGCCCGCGTCCTGGATTTCGCGTACCTGTTGCGCTACGAACATATTGTGGACGACGTAGGTGACGTCGAGGATGTGCGTTCTGTCTTCATCGAACTGCCGCAAGCGCCCTCGCTTGATCCAGCGCGCCTCCCTTCGTGGCATACCCGTTGTGCGACGTGTGGGGAGTCCTGTGTGCATGAGCTGAGCTGGCAAGCGGAAGTCTGGTCCGACATCCACGAATTTGAGCATTCCCGGCATTTTGTGCGTCTCTTCCACCGCGTGCCGGGTGATGACCTGCGCGAGATCGTCGGCTGGCGGCGAGCCCGCTAGCTGGTCGCGTCCTTCCGGAAATGTTCCTGTCCTCCCACAAACGGTTACTCCAGTAACCGCTTTAGCTGCGTTTTGGCTCGTCATACGACACGTTTTCCGTTACAAAGACTGTGAAGGCCTGCCGCGCAGGCCGTGGTTTGCATTCGGGGACAAACGTTTGGAAACTTTGAGCGAGAACCGTTCACAGTTCGCTCCGAGTCCCGATCGCGCCGAGGAGATCCAGTACCAGATTCAGCTTCTCTCGGGCCGCGATTGGCAACTCTGGTCGATCGCTGCCCTCGTTATGCTGGTTTTGCTGGCAGGGATGCTGGGCATCTTCTTCCCGAACTTCTTCAGCGACCGCAAGATTATGGTCGTCGAACAGCGTTTCTTGCCTCAGTTGCTGTTCGGTCTGATTACGCTGATCATCCTGGTCAACGTCTATCTGATAGAGCAGCGCCGTTCCCTGAATGCGACTCGGGCCGCGTTGATTCGTGAACTAGTCTTCAATCAGCGGCTCGAGAACATGTCGCTCTTCGATCCGCTCACCCAGCTCTTCAATCGCCGCGCCCTTGACGAGATGGTGCAGCGCGAAATCACGCGCGTGTCGCGAGGCGGCTCCAGCCTGACTTTCCTGCTCTTCGATGTGGATGGCTTCCGCTCCATTAACACGCAGTTTGGGCACCAGGCCGGAGACAAACTGCTAATGGAGGTTGCTCAACTTCTGCGCAACAATTTTCGCGGTGGTGACGTTCTCTTCCGGCTCGGCGGCGACGAATTCCTGGTGGTGATGCCCGACACCAGCGAAGCCCAGGTCGACCCTGCCCTAGTGCGCTTGCAGAAGTCGATCGACCAGTGGAACGCCGGCCGTCGCCGTGATTTTGACCTGAGCCTCAGTTGGGGTCTGGCAGGATATGTCGTTGGACTCAGCCAGGAAGACATCCTGCGCCACGCCGAACGCAAACTCTACCAGCGCAAGCACAAGATGGTCCCTCTGTTCTGATTTGGTGACGCTGTGATTCCCCGACTTGAAGTGCCGTAGAAAATAACGAAATTACGTGAGCCCCACTCGTGGCTAGAAAGGCTTACACAAAAGCATCGCGCGCACAGTATTCGATCCGGTGAGCCAGCGAGCTACTAGCACCCTGTGACACCCGGATGCTTCAAGGTGACCGTCGCCGTACCAACCACAACGCTGCCGGTCCCACTGTTGATGTTTTCGCGCCCTGTGGCGTTGATGGGGATGTTGGTCCCGCAGCCGTCCTGCGTGGTTGCTAGTCCTGTCTTCGGATCAATGCTCACAATTTGTGGGGTAGGAGTGGACCAGACAACCTGGTTCGTAATGTCCTTCTGCGCTGGGGGATGCTGGAAGGTTCCGATTGCGGTGTACTGTATCTGCAAGCTGGTGCCCAGCGCTGCGGACACAGTCTCGGCGGCCGGCGTTACTGTAATCAGGATCAGCTGCTGATCGTGCCCGCATCCAGAAGACGCGACGAAGATCAGGATGGTAATGCCCGCTGCTACCTTGCTGAACAGGCCCAACTGCATGACGAACCTCCCAAAGTAAGAAGGCTGCCAATTTAGAACACCCGCGCCATGAAAGCAAGGAGTTGGCTCACAAGACGCCGGTAGTGCGCTACGTGATCTTCGCCGCCGCCGCCGAATCTACCAGCCACAACACACGCCCCTTGGTCGGCTTCACCCGCTGTGCCGGATACGTCTCCGGGTCGTGTTCTCCCCGCAGGATTGCGAAAAGAGCGTCGGCCTTCTCCGCGCCCGTGACCATGAAAATCACATGCGCGGCGTGATTGAGCACGGGATAGGTAAAGGTAATTCGCCACGTCTTGAATTTCTCCACCCAGTTCGCCGCCACCAGGTTCTCGTTGTCCCGCAGAGCGGCCGTGCCGGGAAACAACGATGCCGTATGCCCGTCCGGTCCCATGCCCAACAGGATGAGATCGAAGCGCGGCATCTCCTCCTCTTTCAACGCGAAGAACTGCCGCAACGTCTGTTCGTAGGAAAGCGCCGCCGTGTCAGGATCGGGAATTTCGGCGGGCATGCGAAAAATGTGATCGGCAGCGAGCGGCACCTTGGAGAGCAAGGTCTCGTTCGCCATGCGGAAGTTGCTTTCCGCGTGATCGGGTGGGACGTGGCGCTCATCCGCGAAAAAGACATAAGTCTTGTCCCAGGGAATGCCCAGCACAGACCCGCTCGCGAGCAGTGAGTACATTGACTTGGGCGTCGATCCGCCGGCCAGTGCAACCGTAAAACGTCCGCTGCCCTTGACCGCGGCCTTGGCCAGACGAACAACCTCCTTGGCAGCTGCCTGGAACAAAGCGCCGGCGTCTGCCTGCACCTGAATCTCGGGCTTCGATGGCATCCAGTCTCTCCTCCGCCAAGCGCGAGGGCGAGCGAACTGCGCCCCGGATACTAATCTACGGGGTATGCCCGCGCTCTGCAACGTGGCGAATATCCGCCATCAGTGCGAGGTATCACTGAAGGTCACCGTAGCGCAACGCGCCGCGCCGAGCAGAGCCGTCTTGTCATTGGTAATCACAGAAACTGGAATCGCCTCGAGCAGACGCTGCATGCGTCCCTTGGCACGAAACGCTTCCATGAACAAGGGTCCCTTGAGCTTGGTGAGAATTTTGGGCGCAATACCGCCGCCGAGGAAGATTCCGCCGATGGCCATGATCTTGAGCGCCAGGTTACCCGTCTCGGCGCCATAGATGGAAACGAAGACATCGAGAGCCTCCTCGCACAAAGCGCAACTGCCCTCAAGCGCGGCTCGGGAGATAGCCGCAGCAGGATCGCCCTTCTCCATCTGCTCGAGCACAGCGGCCGATCCCTTGCCATGCCCTGTGTCGCGCAGGAAGTGAAACACGTTGACCAGTCCGGGTCCCGAGAGAATGCGCTCGTAGCTGACGTGGCCGAAGCGCGCGATCAGGTATTTCAAGAGTTGGATTTCAAGATCGTTCCGCGGCGCAAAATCCGAATGCCCTCCCTCGCACGCAAACACGTGATGCCTCTGCCCATCCCAATAGACCCCCGCCTCGCCCAGACCTGTGCCGGCTGAGATCACGGCTTGGTTTCCGGTGGCGCTTTTCTTCGAGGGGTTCAGAGAAACCAGGTCCGATTCGGCGAGGGCGCCAATGCCCCAGGCGTTGGCCTCGAGATCGTTGATCAGGCGGACAGCGTCGATCTTGAGTTCGCTTTGCAGTTTGCTGGTCTCAATGATCCAGGGGAGATTGGAAGTTTCCACGCGCCCGTTGACCACAGGTCCCGCAATACCGAAACACGCCATTTGCGGCGACTGCTTCTGCTGCGCGATAAACGCGGCCACGATCGCCTCCAGGCCGTTATGCTGGCGAGAAGGGAAGATGGATTCGGCGACTTGCTTCAAGCTACCGGCCTCAACCTCGAAGAAAGCCAAGCGCGCGTTGGTACCGCCGATATCCCCGGCGAGAATCATTTTTCGAAGTTTCTCCACTTGCGCCCGTCTTTTTCCATGAGATCGTCGGCGTCTTTTGGACCCCAACTGCCGGCCGGGTAGTTCGGGAAACTACGCGGCGGAAGCGCCTTCCACACGTCCATCAGAGGGCTGACGATACTCCAGCCTGCTTCAACCATATCGGCGCGCTGGAAAAGCGTCGCATCGCCGACCATACAATCGTGCAGCAGGCGCTCGTATCCTGTGGACGGCTGTTCGCCGAAATAATCGGAGTATTCGAAATCCATATCTACCGTGCCGAGTCGCATCACCGGCCCCGGAACCTTCGCCGCAAAACGCAGTGAGATTCCTTCCTCAGGTTGGATGTGCAGCACCAGTTGATTGGGCATGAGCGCATCCACCGGCGTGTCGCGGAAAAGAATGAGCGGCGCGCGGCGGAACTGAATGGTCACATGCGTATTCCGCACCGCCAGGCGCTTGCCAGTCCGCAGATAGAAGGGAACACCCGCCCAGCGCCAGTTGTCAATGTTCAGCTTCATGGCGACGTAGGTTTCCGTGCGTGACTCGGGATCGACATTGGCTTCGGCACGGTAGGCAGGCAACCGCTGACCGTTCACTTCGCCGGGGCCGTACTGTCCGCGCACCGTTTTCGTCAACACGTCTTCGCCGGACAAGGGCTGGATGGCGTTCAGCACTTTTCCCTGCTCATCCCGAACCGCGTCCGCCTGGAACGAGATCGGCGGCTCCATGGCGGTCAAGCTGATCAGTTGCATGATGTGATTCGGTACCATGTCGCGCAGAGCGCCCGACTGATCGTAATATCCGCCACGCGTTTCCACGCCAACCGTTTCAGCTACGGAAATCTGTACGTGGTCAATGTAGCGGCGGTTCCAGATGGGCTCGAAAATACCGTTGGCAAAGCGCAGCGCCAATATGTTCTGCACTGTTTCTTTGCCCAGGTAATGGTCAATCCGGTAGACCTGGCTTTCGTGGACCACCTTGAGCAGTTGCCGGTTTAGCGCCTTGGCAGAATCGAGATCGCGCCCGAAGGGCTTCTCGATGATCACTCGTCGCCAACGGTGATTCTCCTCCGTCATCAGTCCCGCTTCGCCAAGACTTTCGACAATGCAGCCAAAAAAATCAGGAGCAGTAGCCAGATAGTAAAAATAGTTGCCGTGGGTGGAATGGTCGGCGTCGATCTTCTGCAACGCATCACTCAGCTTGGGGTAGAGCGCTTTATCGTTGAATTCTCCCTGCACATAGTAGAAGCGGCGCTCGAACCACTCCCAGAGGGCTGGATCAAACTCGCTCACCGTGAACTTCCTAATGTCCTCCGACATCTTCTTGCGGAAGTCTTCGTTGGACATAGGGGCTCGCGCCACGCCGACCACCGCAAATTCCCGAGAAAGCAGCTCATGCTTGGCCAGGTTGAACAGCGCGGGAATCAGTTTGCGGCGGGTCAGATCGCCAGCGGCACCGAAAATGACCATCACGCAGGGATCGCCGACGCGTCCAATGCGCTCCGGTGTAGCAGGGGTTTCAGGCATTCGTGGCTCCGTGTGGGTTGCGCCCCTCGCGGGGCCTGCGCTGGACTACTGCTTGCCGGGCTCGACGTGTCCGCCGAATTTCTGCCGCATCGCCGACAACATCTTCTCGGCGAATGTGTGCTCCTGTCGCGAACGGAAACGTGTGTAGAGCGACGCGGTCAGCACCTCCGCCGGCACCGCTTCTTCGATGGCGGCCTGGATCGTCCAGCGCCCTTCGCCGGAATCCTGCACGAATCCGCTGTAGTTCGCGAGCGTGGGATTTTCCGTAAGGGCCAGGGCCGTCAGATCCAGCAGCCAGGAACTGACAACACTCCCTCGCCTCCAGACTTCGGCGATATCCGGCAGATTGAGCTTGTAACGCATGTCTTCCGGCAGGTCTTTGGAAGTGGCGTTCTTGAAAATGTCGAAACCTTCGGCGTAGGCCTGCATGATGCCGTACTCGATGCCGTTGTGCACCATCTTCACAAAGTGCCCGGCGCCGGAAGGCCCACAGTGGATGTAGCCGTCTTCGGCCGTTCCGCCCAGACTCTCCCGCCCCGGTGTGCGAGGAATGTCGCCGCGCCCGGGAGCCAAGGTCTTGAAGATCGGGTCGAGATGTTGTACCGCTTCATCCGGTCCGCCAATCATCATGCAGTAGCCACGGTCAATGCCCCAAATGCCGCCACTGGTGCCCACATCCACGTAGTGAATGCCTTTGGCCTTGAGCGCCTTGGAGCGGCGCACGTCGTCTTTATAGTAAGAATTGCCCCCGTCGATGATAGTGTCGCCCGCCTGCATGCGATCGGCCAGCGCCATGACCGTCTTCTCCGTTGGATCGCCCGCGGGCACCATGACCCAAACGGCGCGCGGCGTGGTCAGCTTGCTGACGAAATCGTCGAGCGAAGTGGAAGGCGTTGCGCCTTCGCCGGCCAGTTGTTTGACGGCATCGTTGCTCAGGTCCGAGACAACAAGGCTATGTCCGCCACGCATCAAGCGGCGCGTCATGTTGGCGCCCATTCTGCCGAGTCCCACCATTCCGAGTTGCATGTACGCTCCTTGTGCTAGACGGTGCCGCTCAATGCATCGCGCTACGATACGATCTGGGACAAAACCTGCGCGCAGTCCCAGGACAGTGACTGCGCACCGACACCCGAGCCCGTGGGGCGATATACATTAGCCCAGCGCGCAAGCGCTGAGAGACTGCAATTGTAAGGGACAAGCCCCGTCAGGGGCGCTCCCCGATGACTCCGCGCCTCAGTTGTTAATCGAGCGCCTGTCCTAATACCTGCTTTACGGCTGCGCTCAGGGTCGCCAGCCCCGCGCGCACATCGCTTCCCAGGTGCACACGCAGTGCTCGGCGGTTGCGCTCCGCCAGAACCTGGAAGTCGCCCCGCGCCTGCGCCGCTTTCACGACACCGAAACTGTACTTCTGTCCCGGCACGGCAAGGTCCGAGCCGTCGTCACACGTGACCTGTAAGAACACTCCGGAGTTCGGGCCACCCTTGTAGGCTTGGCCGGTGGAGTGCAGGAAGCGCGGCCCGAATCCGAGACAAGTCGCCACTTTCTTCTTGTCGCGGATGGCATGACGGATTCCCTGCAACGCCTCTTCATGCGCGCCATTCATCTCGATGTAGCCCAGCACCGCGCAGTAGTCGCCCACGCCGATACGGCCGAGGTGAGCGCGCAAGTATCCGACCAGGGACTTGTCGTTGCCTGCCGCCTTGGCGAGTGCATCCGCGTTCTTCGCGTCGGTGAAGAGTTTCACTCCGCTGTCTTCGAGAACCGGCTTTTCCGAGGGAAGGGAACCCTTCGTTTCGTACTCCGTTGTAAGTGCTCGCGTGGCGATTTTGCTGGCCTCGACATCAGGCTGGTTGAACGCGTTGATACCGATGATGGATCCGGCCACGGCTGTGGCAATCTCCCAGCGGAAAAATTCCTGGCCCAGATCATAGGTATCCGCGAGGGAGATGCGAATGACCGGGTGTCCAGCTTTTTCGAGTGCAGCGACCTTCGCTTCCTGTGCCGCATCCGGAGCCGTTTCCAGCCGGATGTAGGCGAACACGCGATCACTGCCATAAGCTTCCGGTGCAGCCAGTTGTTCGCGATCCACCGGAATAATGCCGTGCCCGTCCTTGCCGGTGGATTCAGCCAGCAGCTGTTCCAGCCATGCGCCCAGATCCGAAATGCCCGGCGAAGTAACGATAGTGACTTTATCGCGCCCCGCACGCGCAGCCGTGCCAAGAATCGCCCCCAGCACAACGCCGGGATTCTCCTCGACCGGAGTCGAAGCCGCACTGGCACGGACCATCTCAAGCGTACGGTCGAGGAACTTGCGGACGTCGAGTCCCATCGCCGCCGCAGGCACCAGTCCAAAATCGGAGAGCGCAGAATACCGCCCGCCGATCGACGGCAGTCCGAAAAAGATGTGGCGGAATTTGTCGGCCTCGGCTACCTGCTGCATCTTGGAACCAGGATCGGTGACGGCGACAAACCGGCTCCCCGCCTTGTCAGCGCCCACAGCCTGCTTTGCGCGCTCGAAGAAATACTGTTTGAAGATGTTTGGTTCGAGCGTGCTGCCTGACTTCGACGAAACGATGAACAAGGTTTTCGCCAGGTCGACTTTGTTCTCGAACGCTCTGACCTGCTGCGGGTCGGTCGAGTCGAGCACATGCAGCTCAGGCGAGCCTGCCACGCGTCCAAAAGTCATCTTCAAGACTTCAGGACATAGACTCGAGCCACCCATTCCCAACAAAAGAACATTTGCGAAGCTGCCGCCGCGAGTCTCGTTGCCCATATCGACCAAGTGCTGGATGTTCGCAGCCTCCTCCTCGGCGATGTTGAGCCAGCCCAGCCACTTGGCCTCGTCCGTGTTGGACCAAAGCGAGGCATCGCGCTGCCATAGCCGCCGAACCTTGCCGTTGGCGCGCCAATCGTCGAGCGCGGTCTTAACCGCCCCCTTCAGATTGTCGGGCAGAACGTAGGTCTGTCGGCTGACCTTGGGCGTGGCGCTCGACTTGCTGCTCTTCTCAACCGCGACCAGCAACTGGTCAAACGCGTCGCTGAAAAGCTTGCATCCGTCCACCGTGAGCTTCTCGGTGACGGCTTTCATCGAGATACCCGCAGCCGCAAGATTCTTCATCGTGGCCTGGGCGCCCGGAATGTCTTCAGTCAAACTGTTGCGCAACTTACCGTGATCGCGGAACGCATCGAAGGTCGCGGGCGGAATCGTGTTTACCGTGTTGGCGCCGATCAGTTCCTCAATGTAGATCACGTCGCGGTAGTTCGGGTTCTTGGTCCCGGTGCTCGCCCAGAGCAGTCGCTGAATTTGCGCGCTCTTTGCCGCGAGTGTCTTCCAGCGCGGGCTGCTGTAGATCTCGAGCGATTTCTGATATGCCAGCTTGGCGTTGGCAATAGCCACTTTGCCGAGCAGACTCTTGTAGAGCTCCTGCTGTTTGGGGTCGGTCGTGGACTTCAACTTGTCGGCAAGTTGCCCGTCAATAACCGTGTCAATGCGGCTGACGAAGAAGCTGGCGACGCTGGCCACACGGCTCACATCTCCACCGCCCGCGGCAAACTTCTCCAGCCCGGCGATATACGCCATCGCCGCCTGCTCGTACACTTCCTGCGCAAAGAGCAGCGTGACGTTGATGTTGATGCCTTCACTGATCAGCGTCTGAATGGCGGGAATGCCCTCGGCCGTTCCCGGAACCTTGATCATGACATTGGGACGCCCCACTGCTTTCCACAACCGGCGCGCTTCCTCGATCGTGCCCTGCGTATCGCGCGCCAGATAAGGCGAGACTTCGAGGCTCACGTATCCATCGCCACATTTCGACTCGTCATAAATGGGTCGCAGGATGTCAGCCGCGTCCTGAATGTCACGGATCGCCAGCCGCTCGTAGCGCCCCTTGGCATCCAGGTCCTTATCATTGCGCATGGCGTCGAGGATGTCGGCATAGTCGCTGCTCCCCGTGATCGCTTTCTCGAAAATTGCCGGGTTCGAAGTCATACCCCGCAACCCGTCCTCACCGAGATGCCGCCTGAGTTCACCGCCGATCAGTAAGTCGCGGCGAATGTAGTCGAGCCAGACCGACTGCCCGTACCTGAGTAGGTCCTTCAAGGGGTTCATGGTGGCGACGGTCGAGTCCTGCGCGACGGGGTTCATAACATCTTCTCCTTGCCGCTATTGGCGGCCGGCGTATTTCTGTTCCAGGGCCTTCACCTTGCCCAAACGGCGCTCGTGGCGTTCCTCATGCGTGAAATTCGCGCTCAAGTAGGCGCGAACCAGGTCCTCTGCCAGCGCCGGGCCGATCACGCGCGATCCCAGCACCAGCACATTCATGTCATCGTGCTCCATGCCCTGATGAGCGGAGTAGGTGTCGTGGCAGACAGCGGCGCGAATGCCAACGAGCTTGTTGGCTGCCACCGACGCTCCCACCCCACTGCCGCAGATCAAGATACCCCGATCTGCCCGATTCTCCAGAATCGCTTTGCCCACCGCTTCGGCGAAGTCAGGGTAGTCAACCGGGTCCGTGCTGTTGGTCCCCACATCAAGCACCGTGTGTCCCGCGGCACTCACTACGGGGATGAGACGTTGCTTCAGTTCGTATCCGGCGTGATCGGAGCCAATTGCGATTCGCATACTCATTTCGCGTTGGCCGCGATCGTTTCCTTCGCTACCGCCATCACTGCGTCCACGGTAAAGCCGAACCTCTTCAGCAGGTCCTTGAGCGGCGCCGAAGCTCCAAAACTGCGCATGCCGACGATCCTTCCCGTCGGTCCAGTGTGCCGTTCCCAACCGAACGTACTGCCCATTTCCACTGCGACCCTGGCCTTGACCGCTGCTGGCAGCACCGACTCCTTGTACGCAGCGTCCTGCCGCTCGAACAGTTCCCACGAAGGCATACTCACGACCCGCCCTTTCACGCCTTCCGTCTTCAGTTTCTCGAAGGCCTCCACGCACAAGGAAACCTCGCTGCCCGTGCCGATCAGGATGACGTCCGGCTTGCCTCCGGCATCAGCCAGGACGTAAGCCCCCTTCGCGACTCCGGCCGCCGGCGCGTATTTCGACCGATCAAGTGTGGGCAGCGCCTGCCGGGTGACCGCCAACAGCGCAGGTTCGTGTTTCAAATTGAGAATAACACGCCAGGCCTCGATAACTTCGTTGGCATCGCCCGGACGAAGCACGATGAGCCCCGGAATCGCGCGCAGCGAGGCCAGTTGTTCGATGGGCTGATGCGTCGGCCCATCCTCGCCTACGCCAATTGAGTCATGCGTGAACACGTAGACGACTGGAATCTCCATCAGCGCCGCCAGCCGAATGGGCGTGCGTCCGTAATCGCTGAAGATCAGAAACCCGGACCCAAACGCTCGCAACTTAGAAAGCACCATCCCATTGAGCGCGGCGCCCATGGCGTGCTCGCGAATGCCGAAGTGAAAATTCCGCCCGTGGTAGTTGTCCCGTTCGAAATCACCTGTGCCATCGAACGTCAGCCGGGTCTTGGTCGAGGGCGCAAGGTCCGCCGCTCCACCCAACAGCCAGGGAATTTTCTGCGCAACCGCATTCAGAACTTTGCCCGACGCCTCCCGTCCCGCCATGCCCTTAGCATCCGCCGGGAACGTAGGCAACCCCTTGTCCCAGCCCTCGGGCAATTCGCGCTTCTGCATCAGTTCAATCTGCAGCGCCAGTTCCGGATATTCTCTCTGATACGCCGCGAGCAGCGCATACCATTGATCGCGGCGCTGTTTGCCGCGCTTGCCAATGCCGTCACTGAAGTGCTCGTACACTCCATCGGGCACGAGGAACTTCGCATCCTCTGGCCAACCATAGGTGCGTTTGGTCAGGCGGACCTCTTCTTCACCCAGCGGCTCGCCATGGGCGCCGTGCGTATCCTGCTTGTTCGGTGATCCCCATGCAATGTGGCTGTCGACCACAATCAGTGTAGGCCGGTCAGTGGTGCGCTTCGCCAATTCCAGGGCGCGCGCCATCGCGTCCAAATCGTTGGCGTCCGCGACGTGCGTCACATTCCACCCGTACGCGGCAAACCGCGCCGCCACGTCCTCACTGAACGCGAGGTTTGTATGGCCCTCAATCGTGATGCCATTGTTGTCGTATATCCAGCAGAGATTGCCCAGGCGCAAATGCCCCGCGAGCGAAGCCGCCTCGCTCGTGATCCCCTCCATCATGCAGCCGTCTCCGGCGATGGCGAAGACGTTGTAGTTGAACATCTCAAAGCCCGGACGGTTGAACTGCTTCGCCATCCACTTGCCCGCGATCGCCATGCCAACACTATTACCCGCACCCTGACCCAGCGGCCCGGTTGTCGTTTCGACCCCTGACGTCAAATGCGATTCCGGGTGTCCCGGTGTGCGGCTGTCGAGCTGACGAAACCGCTTGATCTCCTCCATCGGAACCGACAATCCGCCCGCCGGATCTGCCGACTTGACGCGCGCCAGGTGCAGCATGCTGTACAGGAGCATCGAGGCGTGGCCATTAGAGAGCACAAAACGATCGCGATTCGGCCAGGCAGGATCTTCCGGATCAAAGTTCAGAAATTGCTGCCACAAGCAAAACGCCACCGGGGCCAGCGCCATGGGCGCGCCGGGATGTCCCGAATTTGCCTGCTGCACCGCGTCCATCGCCAGCGTACGGATGGTGTTGATGCACAGGGTGTCGATCTGTTTTGCGCTGACGGTTGTGGCCGTTGCCATGCTTCTCTCCCTAATTCTCCATTGAATTGCTGACCGGTCCAGAAGTCGCAATCCCAAGGGAATCGCGTCTCCGGCCTTCACCCCGACAGGCTAGCTTTGGACAATATCTCACGCCCGGACGGTCCTGCAACTCGCAGATTTTACACAACCTCACCAGCCGGTCGGTACCCGAAGGTTTATTGTTCTGTAACTATCGGCGTGTTGCCCAAAGACAAACATCCCCGGCGATTTATGGAACGTAAGAGAGTGTTGAGCATGGAGGAGTGTTGCGAGAGGAAGGCAGAACCCTGCGGCTCGAGGAAGTTGAAATTCCGGGCGCATCACCCTGGGCGGGGTTCAACCTTGCTCGAAGTCGATCTCTACGGACGATTCAACCTTCTGCCCGTCGCCATCACACACCGGCAAGCCGACCAGAATGTGAACGTCAACCCGCCCGACCGCACGGTCCTGCCTCCGGGCGCAGTTCTCTTGGTAAGGGGTAGTATGCAGGACGTTCACCGCGCGCGGCGAGAAGCCGCGCCATCGTAGCGTCTTAACGCTTCAGTTGTGCCGCGTAGCTCAGTTCGCGAGGCTTGGTGGTCGCTTCCACAAATTTCAGGAAGAAAAGCAGAGTATCGCGCTCGTCGGCGTCCATGCCGGTGAACTTTACGCGCACGCCAAAACAGGGACTCGTCTGAATCACTACTCCGTTCAGTACAATCCCCTTCACCCACACTTTGCCGTTGTTCACCCACAAGCCGACTTCCAGGTTCGTCCCTTTGGGAATCGGTTCCAGCGTTTCCACAAAGCATCCGCCCGCGCCTACATTCGACAGGTTCCCCCACACCGGCGTGCCCGAGTTCCCCAGGCGGACTTCCACCGCAACATAGCAACGAATCCGCGGATGGCGCCGGCGATCTTCCCCGTTGGTCTGGACCAGTAACCTCGACTCAGCCGGCGGCTGGAATGGCGGGGGTTCCGGCTGCTTCTTCATCCCTGTTGGCTCGTCCGCCTTCTGCTTCTTCTCCGGATGAGCCTTGGCCTCTTCTGCTTCCTGCTTGATCTGACGCATCGCGTCCAGCAAGGCCTGCTCTCGCCGGTTGACGGGCGCATCCCTGTACGTCTGCAGCAGTCTCCCGATGTGGGTCACCAAGTCGGGATCCGTGAGCAGATGGCTCCAATCCTTCGCGCTGTGTTCTTCAGGCTTGCTCATGCAAGAACCGGGGCGGACGGACCACACCCTTCCCTAATAGGTTGGAGCAAGCCACATACCCCAGCAAGATGACCATGGTAAGTGCCATCAGTAACATTGGATCAGTTACCAGGCCTTTTGCCTGCCCCCACTCCGTTAGGAGAGCACTGAATCTGCCCCGGACCTCTAACGCACGGGAAAGCCACAACCAAAACAAAGTCCCGGCGTCCGGTTCGTAGCAGGATTTAAGTCCCGATGGGACCACTGAATTTAGCCCGGCGCTCCAGCTACTGGGAAATCAAGTCAGGCGTGATCGCGTCCCCTAGGGACGAACTGAGTCCCGAGCCACCACACTAGCCCGCAGGGCGGCTTCGATGAAACCCCACAGCCCCGTCAGGGGCAGAACCAATCACCCTCTCTTCACCCGCAGCGTAAACAAAGTCACCTCCGGCGGCGCAAACAAACGAATCGGCACACGAATCGTGCCCAGCCCCGCATTCGTGTACAACTTCATCCGCCCCACCGAGTACAGCCCTATCGGATATTTCCTCGCCATGTACGGCAGGTAGAGCGGCATCCCGACCGGCAAGCGAATCTGCCCGCCATGCGAATGTCCGGACAGCTGAAGATCCACCGGGCTTTGCGAGACCACATCGGCATAGTCCGGTTCGTGCACCAGGACAATTGAGGTCTCGCTCGCCGGAACGTGTTTCAAAGCCACTCCCAGATCCTGATCTCCATAGAGAACATCCTCCAAGCCCACCATCCACGCTCTTGCTCCATCCCGTTCCAGCGGGAAAGCGCGATTGCGCAACACTTGAATGCCGGCGCCCGCAAGAACCTCTGTTATGTGGTTGGGACGGCTCTCCGCGTCGTGATTCCCCAGCACTGCGAAAATTCCCCATGGAGCACTCAATGCCCGCAACAACGTCGTGCAGGGTTCAATCTCCCAGGCCAACTTATGTGACGAAGAATGTCGAATCGGAACAGTTACGTAGTCCCCGGTTAGCGCGACTACATCGGGCTTCAGGCTATTCGTGACTTCAATCGCGTGCCGGATGACGTCCGCACTCCAATATGGGTGGTAGTGCAGATCACTCAGTTGCGCAATCGTAAGTCCATCACAGGCTTCCGGCAGCCGCGCCAGAGGAATTTCCACACGGCGCACAATCAGATGCCTGCGCTCGATGAATGCTCCGTACCCTGCACTGACTGCCCCTGCCCCCCCCGCAATGCCCACTCCCATCCGCAGAAACCGGCGGCGGGAGAGCGAGCCATGCAGTGTGGAGACGGACCCCAAGTCTCGATTGTTTTCGATTCGCTCAGAACGCTTCAAATACTTAAGATACCTGCTTTTTCGAAGAGCGCAAAACCGCGAAACCCTTTTGCAGCGCCTGCTTCGCCTGTTGACACAACAAAACCATACCGGATATGCTTCGCGACCACGGTAAGTTTCCCCCCGGCGGCCTCAGGAAACCCTTGTGTCCCAGGAGCACTCCAACCAGGTCACTCAACTGCTCGTCCGCTGGCGTGGCGGCGATCATGAGGCGCTCGACGTTCTCATGCCGCTTGTTTACAACGAGTTGCGCCGCGTCGCCCAACGCTACCTGCAGCGTGAGCGCGTTGGCCATACTCTGCAAGGTACGGCGCTAGTTCACGAGGCATATGTTCGATTGGTAGGAGACGGTGCTCCCCAATGGCAAAATCGGGCGCACTTCTTTGCCGTGGCTGCACAGGTCATGCGTCGCATTCTCGTGGAACATGCCCGCAGCCGCGGCGCCGCCAAACGTGGCGCTGGCGTACACAAAATCACGTTGAGCGCCGCCGAAGCATTCGCCGGCCGAACCGATGTTGACATTGTTGCTCTGGATGACGCTCTGAAGACCTTGGCCGAAATGGATCCGCAACAGAGTCGCGTCGTCGAGCTGAAATTCTTTGCGGGCCTCTCCAACGAAGACACCTCAGAAGTCCTCGGCATCTCCCCTTCCACCGTAAAGCGGGACTGGCAGACTGCTCGCGCCTGGCTCTTTCGCGAACTTGACCGGAGCGCGTCCTCATGAAGCCCAAGCGCTGGCAGCAGGTGCGCCAGATCTTCGAGAAGGCATCGGCGCTCGCTCCCAGCGAGCGCAGCCCCTATCTTGAGAAGGCCTGTTCCGGCGACGCCGAACTTCGCCATGAAGTTGACTCTCTTCTTGACTCGCAGAACAAGGCTGGAAGCGTCTTTCTGAAAGCCCCCGCCGCCGATCTGTTGAGCGACGAAAGCCTCCAGCCCCGTTCCCGCACCGGCACGCGCATCGGTGTGTATCAGATACTGGAAGAAATCGGCCATGGAGGAATGGGAGAGGTCTACTGCGCCATCCGCGCCGACGGGCAGTATGAAAAGGAAGTGGCCGTCAAACTTGTTCGCGGTGGCTTTGATTCCCGCGCCGTCCTCGAGCGCTTTCGCAATGAGCGCCAGATACTGGCTACTCTCGACCATCCCAATATCGGGCGCCTGCTCGACGGCGGCACTACCGACGACGGCACTCCTTACCTTGTAATGGAGCTGATTCGAGGCAAGAACATCGATCAGTATTGCGACGAACGTCGTCTAAGCATTAACGAGCGCCTCCTCTTGTTCGCTGAGGTGTGCCGCGCCGTGCAGTATGCGCACCAGCGCCTGGTCATTCACCGCGACATCAAGCCAAGCAACATTCTGGTAACCGACGATGGCGTCCCCAAGCTGCTCGACTTCGGCATCGCCAAGATTCTCGATCCTTCAGCACAGGTAGAGGTAACACAACTGCGCCCGATGACGCCGGAGTACGCCAGTCCTGAACAGGTCCGCGGCGAGCCCATCACCACCGCGACAGATGTGTACTCGCTGGGAGTCGTGCTTTATCGGCTGCTCACGGGCTGTTTTCCTTATGCCGGACCGACCACCACGCCACACGAGCTGGCGAGGGCCATCTGCGAGACCGACCCTGTGCGGCCAAGCACCGCCGTTATCAAGCCGCAGGAAACACCCGACGAGAAGTCCGCCGCAGGAGTTCCAGCGGAAGAACGGGGGCGTCTGCGCGATATGACACCGGTGAAGTTGCGCCGGCTCTTGCGCGGCGACCTCGACAACATTGTTCTGATGGCGCTGCGCAAAGAACCCGAGCGCCGCTATCCTTCCGTGGAGCGCCTCGCTGACGATCTGCGCCGCCAGCAAGAGGGATTGCCCGTCACCGCGACGCGCGGCTCCTGGAGTTACCGCACCGGCAAGTTTGCGCGCCGCCACAAAGTCAGCATGGTCGCAGCTGGGATCGTCTTGCTCGCCGTGTTGGGAGGAATCGCAGCCACTCTCCGCGAAGCCCACATCGCGCGCCGGCAGGCCCAGATCGCTCGCGAGCAGCGTCAGCGTGCGGAGCGGCGTTTCAATGACGTCCGCAAACTGGCGAATTCGCTGCTCTTTGAACTCCACGATTCCATCAAGGACTTGCCCGGTTCCACACCCGCCCGCAAACTCCTGGTTACGCGCGCGCTCGAATACCTTGACAGCCTGAGCCAGGAGGCCAAAGGCGACGTATCACTACAGCGCGAACTCGCGGTTGCTTACTTGAAGATTGGTGACGTGCAAGGGCAGCCGCGACAAGCCAACCTCGGAGATCGCGCCGGCGCCGAAGTCAGCTATCGCAAGGCGCTTGCCATTCGCGAAGCGCTGGTCGCCGCTGACCCGGCAAACGCGGAACTTCGTCGCGACCTTGTCGTGGGCTATGGCAAGTTGAGCGACCTGCTGCGGGACAAGGGCGACGTTGCCGGCGCCATGGAGCTTTCCGGCACACAGATGGCCTCGGTGGAGGCAGTTTACAAGGCGGATCCGGCAAATCCCGCGAACCGCACTTTGTTCGCTACTTACCGCATGGACCACGGGTACAAGCAGGCTACAGTTGGCGGTGATCGCGAGGGCGGGCTCGAGAACTTGCGGCAAGGTTCTGCTCTGCTGGAGGAACTTGCCAATGAGCGCCCGCAAGATCAATACGTCCATCGAATTCTCGGCCTCAGTTACAGCCGTACAGCGGAGATTCTGCAGACCAACCCGGACGGTCGCGCGGACGCCCTCACGCTCTACAAGAAAGCGCTCTCCGTAAAACAGGCTCTCTTGGCCAGCGATCCCAATAACGCCGACTACCAGCGCCTCGTGTCCTATGACCAGTTCGAAATCGGATCTCTGCTCAAGGACATGGGAGAAATGCGCCAGGCCATCACCTGGGACAAAGAGGCTCTTTCCGCCTTCGAGAAACTGGCCGCAGCTGATCCGGCAAGCCCGCTTTTCCGGCAGGACATCGCCGAGGTGACTCGCGACCTCGGCGAGATTCTGACCATGAACGGCGATTCGCGCCACGCCATCGAGCAGTTGCAGCGTTCATTGGGAATTCTGGCGCACGTGAACGGAGCGAACGATCCGACTTCGATGGTGGGAGCGCTGGTTGTGGCAGATCAGTTCTGGATGGGCAGAGCTCTGATTGTGGCGGCTTCGGCTCCGAAAGTCTCTCCACAGCAGAAGATCGCACACTGCCGGGACGCCTTGGTCTGGTTCAGGAGATGCCTGCCCGCGCTGGAAGCCCTTCGCGGCAATGGTGGTTCTGACAATTCTGCGGCCCAGCAAATTGTCGAAATTGAGCGTGAGCACAAGGTCTGCGCTGTTCGCTAATCTGTTCCAGAAATAAAATACAGACAGTCGTACAAAAAACATCGGGACTCCATATCGGAGTCCCGATTCCTGCTCATGTCTGGCTGTTTCCCGCTAGCTACTTCTTGGTTGCTTCCGTGAGCACGGAATTCGCTGTCTGCTGCAGCAGCGGAGTCAGCACATCCTCTCCGTCCGACTTCGCCTTTCCCTGCAGTTGATTTTGAATCCGCGGTGTGGCCTGTCCCGTCTGCACCAGCGAGTACTGCACGGTTACATCATCCTTCGACTTGATTTCATGGTTAAAGCCGGCAAGCTGGTTCATGGCTTGCTGCTGTGCCGACATCGCCGCGGCCGAGGCCGCCGCGGAAGCAGCTTGCGCCGCTACGGCACCACCCATGCCGCGACCCATGGCGCCCATCGGTGTCATGCTGGCTGCCATGCTGCCCATCTTCATGAACTTGCCGAAGCCGCCGCCTTGTCCGTGTTTCACCGACACCGCCGAGAACATGACGAAGTCGCATTGCTTCTGCTGCGCTTCCGCCTGCAGCTGCATGGGAATGTGCGAATCGAGCGCCGCGATTTCAACCGCCGGTCCGCTCATCAGCAGAACCATCGAATTACGGATCGGCGTGCTGTAATCCTGGCCGGTGTTGCTGCCTTGTCCGAGCTGTGCGTCCGGCGGCGCCACGCCGATGCGGATCTTTCCGGGAGTCTTCGGTCCCAGCGCCTGTGGTGCCGCAACCTGCGCAGCGGCTGGGCCCGGCTGTTGTTGGGCCATGCCGGGCATGCCCCCGCCACCCATCATTTGCTGCATCATGGCCATCGGATTGCCGCCCCTTTGCCCCATGGCGGCGCCTCCCATCTGTGCCATCGCAGCGCCTCCCATTTGCGCCATCGGGTTCGCTCCGGTTGGCTGCATTGGTCCGGCAGGAGGCATGTTCATGGACTGGGTCATCTGTGGCTGCTGGTTCCAAGTGGCGGCTTGTGCTGCGGGATTCGCGCCACCCATAGCCTGTTGCATCACGGCTTGCGTGTTGCCGCCGCGGTTCGGGGACTGCATTTGCCCCGCACCCGTCGGCGACTGCATCTGCGCTTGCGTTGGGGCAACTGGTCCGCCGTTCAACTCCGCCAGGGAGTTCACTTGCTGGTAGCCGGCGGGAATGTCAAACAACTCCGGTTCAAGTGTCTGCTTGGAGATGTCGGTCGCCGTGACACCCAGCTTTGTCGTTGTGCCATCGGCGTTATGGAAGATCACCGTTTCATCCAGGGGATAACCCGGCCTGGCGCTGCCGGTGCGGCGCTGGACAACTTTGTCGTTGCAACCCTGGTCCTGCCGAACCGGCGGCCCAGAGATGGAACAGGAGATCTGCTCTTTGGAAAGGTCGGTGTACCAGCCGTCAATCTCGAACTTCTGCGTCGTCTTCGTGCACGCGTCCTTGGTGGGTTCCTGCACGACCGTCATCTTCAGATGGCGAACGGGATAGCCGCGGAACTGCTTGCGCTCGCCGATATCAGTAACGGTGGTAGTGATGACGATTTTCCCCCCGCTATCGGCGGAAGCGCCGGCGGTTGGCTTTTCCTCTACGGGATCATTGGCGATGAAATACGTCTGCGTCTGATCGTTGATCGTGACCGTGCGCTTGAGATCGCATTGGCGCAGCGTGACCTGGTTGTTGTTGACGTCGCGCTCACGAGCGCCCTTGATGGAACTCTCGATGGTGGAATTGTTGTAGCCACCGACGGTGATGTTTTTCTTGATGTGGAGATCATCGCCCTGGGCCGCCATGACAACGGCGAAGGGGGCGATGAGACAAAGACAGCGGCGCATGTTTCGGGAAGGCATTGGTCTCACCCCATGAGATCGTTCCGGCGAAAGCAGCGGCAAGCCTGCCACTGCCGGGCATTCCCGTCAATGCCACTGACGTGGCACCCGGCAGTAGCAGTTTGCATTACTGCCTTCCCCTACCTCATAGTGCGAAAAGCGGTCGAAATTAGGGTCACAAGCGGAATTTTTTTTCGGCGCGCGCGACGTTTACTAGACAAGTACCCCACCCCCTCCCCCCTTGAAGATGCAAAATATAGAAAACGAACGCTTTATCGAATAATCTCCGGCAAAATCTAGACAACAAAAGAGTTAGAGGCAAGACATTGGGGAAAATGACTTAGCTCTTAGCTCTTTCAAGTATGCTTTAAGAGAATATTTATTGCAATACCTATTTTCTATAAGAGAAACATGGGGGGTTGACTCGAGTTGGTGGACTGGGTGGTGAGCCGATTGGGAGCGCTTTTTCGCATTTAGTAGACAAGGGGACGTGTGTTCGGCTGTGGAGCCGTGGGAGAGTCGCTTGGCGTGCCAGTGGCGGACTCAATTTCGCTCACAAGACGTGACGATGCGATGCGGTTGTGGACACTTGCGAACGGCAATGCTAACGTCCGGTGATTACTGAGTGAGGGCCATGATTGCGGATTTGAAGAATACCGTTACGCGCTGGTTGCCTGCGTTGGCATTAGTGTGCCTGCTGGGAATTACGAGCGCGGCGCAGCAGACGACACCGCAAAAGCTGACCAATGCCGACATCATCAAGATGACGCACGATAGTTTCGCTGAGGGTGTGATGGTTGCGCTCATCGAGGGGAGCGAGACGGCGTTTGACGTTTCCCTCAACGGACTGAATGCGCTGAAGGATGCGGGTGTCAGCAGCAAGGTGATGGAAGCCATGCTGAAGGTGGAGGCTCGGAATAAGAAACAGGCTGCGAACGGCGGCCCTTCGGGCGCCCCGAACCAGGAGAGTTCGAGCGCCGGAGCTTCTAGTCCGAGCCCTTCAAGTCAGGGCACTGCGAGTACGCCGCCGACGTGGTCGCAGCCGCCGGCGGCGCAACCGGCCGTGACTCTGTCAGCGGCACCGGCTCCGCCAACACAGCCCGCGCCCGCCGTTCCGACGATGGTCCCGAATCCGGCGATGTCGGGAATGACGGCCATGCCGGCGATGGGCGGCAACGTCATGCAGATGATGACTTCGATGATGGGCGGGCGGATGCCCGGTGGCATGGGTGGGATGCCGGGCATGCTCGATATGAGCCAGTTGCCTCCGGTGAAGCTGGTGAGCACAGAGGCGCCGCTGGAGATGAAACCGTCTGTGGCGCAGATTGCCAGCACGCAGACCAAGGGTGACGGCATGCCGGGCGCTGGTTCTGCTGCCATGGGAATGATGATGGGGTTGGGAAGGCAGGCGCTGAGCTTTGGGGCCATGGGCGGCAGCATGTTCGCCGGTCCCGGAGCCGGCATGGCCATGAGCGCGATCGGCGGAATCGGCGGCATGGGACGACACCACGGGCCGCCCAAGGTGACGTATGTGTGGGCGCTGCCGGGACCGCAGTCGGCGAATGTTGTGGCGAGCCGCAAGCCGCGTTTTGAAATGCAGTACGGGAACTTGCTGGGGATTGATCCGGATGCTTATGAACCGTTCATCGTCAAGCTCGTGCCAAGCAAGGACAACTGGCGCCTGGTGGGGGCGACGAAATCGCAGATGGGGCAGATGAACACGGAAGCCTACGAAAAAGTCACCGAGGTGCGGGTGAAGTCGAAGTACGAGAAGCTGGGGCGCGGGCAGATGGTAGTGGAGCCGACCGAGACGCTCGAGCCGGGTGAGTATGGGCTGGTGCTGCGGGCACTCCATCCGGGGAAGCGGGCGTCGGGAAGCTTGGGCGGTCCGGCGGAGCAGACGGTTTTCTTTTCGGTGTGGGATTTCGCGGTGCGCTGAGGTGCGAAGAGCAGAACGTATGGGATCTCCAGTTATTTGTTCGAGGCCGTCGCGGTTTCTTGCGAGAAGACTTGCGCACCAGTTCGCGTTGCCAATCATTCTCGCTCTCACGATCGGTGTTGCGTCCGCCCAGCAGGCGACAAAAGCTTCGATGGTAAGCCCGGCGCCGGGCTCGACCTTGAGCGGAGCAGCGGTGACGTTCACGTGGAGCGCGGGTTCAGGGGCCACGGCCTACGACCTGTACGTGGGCACCTCACAAGGCCTCAACGATATCTACTCCACGAATCAGGCGCAGACTGTGGCGCTGGCTACCAGCCAGAGTGCGACGGGGATTCCCAGGGACGGAAAAACGATCTATGTGCGGCTGTGGACTCTGTTCGGCAGCACCTGGGAGTTCAACGATTACAGTTATACGGCGGCCTTGGGACAAGCGGGTGGCGGTGGCGCGGGAGGCGGTGG
>Ga0075028_100000163_pt1 | contig 24417 bp, 15 predicted proteins | sample LitLauG_LLR_2014_FD_71390 | JGI IMG/M metagenome (GOLD analysis project Ga0075028, IMG submission 71390) | Freshwater sediment microbial communities from Pennsylvania, USA - Little Laurel Run_MetaG_LLR_2014 | ecosystem: Environmental > Aquatic > Freshwater > Creek > Sediment | place: USA... | reverse complement strand
GTGATGAAGTGAGCGTCGCGCGGGTCTTTGCCCTTCATGAAGATGCTGTAGCCGCGAAAGATGGACGAAGTGCTGTGGCACTGCGCTACTTTTTTCGCGTCAAAGTCGATCTTGGTGAAGATGCCAAGGCTGCCCACGATCCTGGTGATCGGGTCCCAATTCATGTCCACCAGATTTTTCGACTTGCTGGGAACGTCTTTTGTCGGTGCGGTAACAGTACCCATTGCGCTCGCTCCTTAAAGTATTGGCTCAGTCAGATCGTGGCACTTAGTAGGACCGTGGATGGAAACCGGTGGTCAGTTCCGCGCGCGGATGACGCCACTTCGGCTCCTTGTTCACGGTGGCTTGAGTCAAGGTCCGTAGGGTGCGAATAGCGCGACCATACACACCGACGGCGGCGCTGGAAACCTTGGCACCCGGCGGCTCATCCATGAACGGCATGAACTTATCCGGGAAACCTGGCATGGTGCAGCCGATGCAGATGCCACCCACGTTCGGGCAGCCACCGATTCCCGCCATCCAGCCGCGTTTGGGAACGTTGCAGTTCACCACCGGACCCCAGCATCCCAATTTCACAATGCACTTCGGAGAGCCGTAGACTTCGGCAAAGTCGCCCTGCTCATAGTAGCCGGCGCGATCACAACCTTCGTGCACCGTCTTGCCGAACAGCCACGTCGGACGTAGCTGATCGTCCAGCGGAATCATCGGCGCGAGCCCCGCTACTTGGTAGAGCAAGTAGAGGACGGTTTCCATGAAGTTATCGGGCTGCACCGGGCAACCCGGCACATTGACGATAGGCAACCCAGCCTTGGACTTCCAATCCCATCCCAGGTAGTCGGCGAGACCCATTGCACCGGTAGGATTCCCTTCCATGGCGTGAATTCCGCCATAGGTGGCGCAGGTTCCGCAGGCAACGACAGCCAAAGCCTTCGGTGCCAGACGATCAATCCATTCGTTGGTGGTAATAGGCTGGCCAGTTTTGGGATCCGTCCCGAGACCCGCCCAATAGCCTTCTTTCAGGATCGATTCATTCGGAATAGAGCCTTCCACCACCAGTACGAACGGTTCCAGCTTCCCCTGTTCGGCCATGTACCAGAACTTCAGAAAATCATCGCCATTTTCGTAGGCCAGCACGGGGTTGTGCAGGTGAACTTTGGGAAGGCCTGGAATGGCACCGAGAAGAACGTCTTCAATACTGGGCTGGGTAGCTGCTGTGACCGACACTGAATCGCCATCGCAACCGAGGCCGGCCGTGATCCACAGAATGTGCACTTCCGCTACTGGCGATGGTCTTTGAGTCTTTCGACCGTACGGTACTGTTTCCGCTGCCATAGCTGGTTCTCCTTATTCCCACGTCATTTGAGGACTGAGGGCCGAATCGGTTGGTTGACGAGCGGAAAGCCGGGAGCGCAAGCTCGCAGGGAACTCCGGTCGTTTCAAATTAGAAACTCTTGAGGGCATTGCGGCTATCGCCGCCACCCGGTAAGAATCGGCTAGCCAGCGGGCCGTCACAAGCGGGAGCACCACTTTTTCCCCTTGGTGGGAACCACCACAAAAGTAATCGGGGGTTCCCCGATAACTAAGGGATCAACATTTACTGACAAATTGGTGGGCAGGGGTGCAGAAAGCGGCGGCTAGATGGCTTTTTCGTTCATATTCCAACGAATCGCATGCTGCATCAGCTCGCGGGCGCTGCGCAAGGACAGCTTGTCTTTGATGTGTGCCTGGTAGGATTCCACGGTCTTGATGCTCAAGTGCAGCTCTTCGGCAATCTGGCGGGTTCCGTGGCCTTCACCGATGAGTCGAAATACCTCGAGTTCGCGGTCGCTAAGATCAGCGATAGAAGAGTTCCCCGGGGTGCCAGAGCCGGTGATGTAGTGCTTGAGCATCCGATTGGCGATGCGGTCGCTCACATAGACTTCGCCGGTGAGAATCCGGCGCACAGCGACCAGCACTTTTTCCGTCGCCACTTGCTTCATGATATAGCCGTTCGCCCCGGCACGGAGCGCCCGTTCCGCATAAATCAACTCGTCGTGCATGGAGAGGATTAGCACGGGGAGCGTGGAATGGACGGAGCGAATATTTTTAAGCAGGTCAAGCCCGTCCGGACCGTTCAGCGAAAGATCCACAATGAGAACATCCGGCTTGGCCGACGCCAGCACATGCATGGCGGCCATCGCATCCTCGGCTTCGCCGCACACCACCAGATCGGCCTCCCGGTTGATGAGCAGGGCCAGCCCCTGTCGCACTATGGGATGGTCATCGACTACCAGGATTCTCTTTTTCGCCGCGACGGCGTTCTGCGATTTGACGGCGACCGTCATTGGGCTCCGACTCCTTTGCCAGTTAGCGGAAACCAGCACGTCACCATCGTTCCACCCGTGGCAACACGATGCACCTCGAGAGTACCGCCAATCATCCTGGCACGGTAGTTCATCAGGTGCAGGCCCATTCCCTTGGTGCCGGGAACGGTATCCCCAATCCCAGAGCCATCGTCGCGGATGACCAGCGAGCCTTGCTGCTCATCCGCGTTCAGATGGATGGAGATTTGGCGGGCCAGTCCGTGCTTGATCGCGTTGTTCACTGCTTCCCGCGTAACATAATAAAGATGTGTGGCTACTGCGTCATCATCAATAAGGACTGGCGTAACACAATGCAGTTGGCAGCTGATGCCAAACAAATCCTCGACCTCGCCCGCCCAGCGCTGCAACGCCGACATCAAACCTTGGGCCTCTGACACCACGGGGTGCAATCCTCGTGCCAATTCCCGCGCCTGGTGAATGGCTTCATTAACCAGCCCAACGATCTTGGCTGCTTCAGTCGCTTCGGGCAGTTTCTTGTCCAGCAACCTTTGTTCTTGCACCTTGGTCATGAAGGCGATGCCGGTCAGGTGCTGACCCAAGCCGTCGTGCAAGTCCTGACCGATGCGCCTCTGCTCGCGAGCGCTGATCTCGAGAATCGACTTCTCCAGATGCTTGCGTTCCGATATGTCTCGAATCGCGCTGGAAACCAGCGTGCCTTCCTCCGTCTCCAGCGGACTAAGACTGATTTCTACAGGGAATTCGTGGCCGTCTTTATGAAGCCCATAAAGCTCTGTTCCTGCGCCCATGGGGCGGACGCGCGGCTCTTTGAAAAACCGCTCACGATGATCCGGATGCTTCGAGCGGAGGCGCGCGGGTACAAGTAGCTCAAGCGGTTGCCCAAGCAATTCCTCGCGGCGGTAGCCGAACAGCTTCCCCACCTGGGCGTTGACGATCACAATTTTGCCTTGCCGATTCACTACCACGACGGCATCGGGCGCCGCTTCCAGTAGTCCGCGGAACTTTGCTTCCCCACGCTGTCGCTCGGTGACATCAATTCCGGAGGCAATGATGTAGGAACCAGCTTCGCTGATACCTGGAAGAACCGTGGTAGACCAGGCGATGGTCCGCTGGGTCCCGTCGCGGCACACCCAGCAGCCTTCGTATTCGTAAGGTTTCTGATCGACACGGGTTTTCTGGAATGCCGCTTTGGCTACCTCCACGTCCTCTGGGAGCAGGAGCATGTCCCACACAAACTTCCCCTGCACTTCTTCGAAGGAGTACCCGGTCATCTGCTCGCAGGCACGGTTGAATCGGATGATGCAGCCTTGCGAATCGGTGACGACCACCAAAGCACCGACCGTGTCGAGGATGGCGGAAACGACGTTCCGCTCCTCCTGTAAGGCCTCTTCGGTTCTCTTCAGATGGGTGATGTCAAAGCCCACGCCGTGAATGAACCACGGCTCCCCGTCCTCTTTGCGAATCATCTTGGCTTCGCAGTGAAACCACAGAACGCGGCCGTCACGGGAAATCACGCGATAGGCGGATCGCAACGAGTTCCCAGTCAAGAACATTTCCGCAGCTTCGCTGCTCCAGCGCTGTTTGTCGTCAGGATGGATCTGGTTATACCAACGAACGGGGTCTTCCAGCCACTCTTCCTGGGAAAACCCCAGCGCTTCCTCAATTTGGGGGCTGACGTAGGCTTCCCCAATGCCGCGATCAAGATAGGCCATGAAAACAACGGCTGGAACCTGTTCGACCAGAGCACGGTACCTGGCCTCTAGATTCGGGAACCCGCCCTCGGGATGGCTTCCTTCTGATGCCTGGCGGCCCGAGGAAAAGATTCCCGCCAATCCCTGCAAGACCTCTTCGGCCAAGCCGGGATCCATTTCCGAGTTCTCCGTGGACGCAGGCCCGCTGTCAGTGGGACCGTTCGGTTCCATTCTCGGCCGAGACAACGAAGACATTTCTTACACTCCAGAACATGCTGCGATTAGGCCCTTGGCTGGGGTTCTGGTTGCGCTTTGCGCCTCAAACGCCAGCTCGGCTCCTTATTCATGGATGCCTGCGTAAAGCGCCGCAGAGCGTGAATGGCCCGCCCGTATGTTTGCACCGCCGCAGACGAAAGCAGCGAGCCGGGCGGCTGGTTCATGAATGGCATAAACTTGTCCGGAAACCCAGGCATGGTGCACCCGATGCAGATGCCGCCAACATTCGGGCAGCCACCAATGCCGCTCATCCATCCGCGCTTCCCGACGTTGCACTGCACCACCGGACCCCAGCAGCCGAGCTTTACGATGCACAACGGCGAACCGTAGTTGTCAGCAAACTGAGCCTGCTCATAGAAGCCGCCGCGGTCGCACCCCTCGTGCACGGTGTTGCCAAACAACCAAGTTGGCCGCCGCGCGTCGTCCAGTGGAATCATGGGGGCCCGCCCGGAAGCCATATAGAGAAGATAGAGCAGCGTTTCCATGAAGTTGTCCGGCTGCACCGGGCAGCCCGGCACGCACACAATGGGGATTTCGCTCTTCGATTTCCATTGCCATCCCAGATAGTCAGGCAGGCCCATGGCCCCGGTCGGATTCCCTTCCATGGCATGAATGCCGCCGTAGGTGGCGCAGGTTCCGGCCGCTATCACCGCCCACGCCTTCGGGGCGAGACGATCAATCCATTCACATGTGGTGATGGGCTGGCCAGAGATCGGATCCGTCCCGAGCGACGCCCAATAGCCTTCTTCCTTATTGTTCTCATCCGGGATGGACCCTTCGACCACCAGGATGAAGTTCTCCAGCTTCCCTTCCGCTGCTTGATGAAACGGTCTCAGGAAATCATCGCCGTTCGCCATAGCCAGAAACGGATTGTGCAGGTTGACTTTGGGGATCCAGGGAATTTGGCCCATGACAACATCTTCGATGCTGGGCTGGCTAGCCGCAGTCATGGCGATCGTATCCCCATCGCAGCCCAAGCCCGCGGTAATCCACAGGACGTCGAGCTCGCGAATGCTGTTACCGCCGGGTGCAGCGAAAGCCATGCATTACTCCGTGCCCGCCATCATAGTCCTTTGACCTTGACTGGGAAACCGGTTGGATACGCGGACTGGCAATCGGAGGTTATGCTGAAACCACGCTTGCTACTGCGAAGCTCGACGTGCAGTAGTTTTTCAACTTTAGGTAGGGACGCTACAAAACTACGTCCGAGAAACAGAGAAACTTTGATCGAGTTGCCCGTTCGCACTTCTTTGAAGGGGCACGGCTTTCAGCCGTGCCGTCAAAGCCTTAACTCCCTTCTTTAACCCCTGGGGGAGGTCCCTTCACTCACCCGAGCTACGTTTCCGGTTATAGGTAAGGTCATACTCGACGGTCCAGGTTTTTTCTCCATCGGTGGACATCTGACTGAATTGCCGCACCTTATTGGCACCGAGATTGAAAAATTGCAGATGCCGCTTAATCTTGGTTCCGTCAGGCTGTGGCGTCTCGTCGGTGTAGAAATCCATGACGCCGTTGGTCAGACCTCCGTAAAAATGCACCATCCCTCCGACGTTATCCACCCAAAACTGCTCCCAGCGTTTGAGGCTGGAGTTATACGTGTTGTAGCTCTTTCCCGCATAGCCCGAACTCAGGGAAGTCCAGTTCTCCCAAATCACGCAGTCTCCAATCACCCGCTCGATGTGGCTGATTCCCGCCGGAGAACTATCTTTGGTGGTAACAACATCCCAGTCTCCGATCCAAAAGTCGAATTGCCAGTTCTCCGGCGTGTAGGTACAAGGCGACTGATTGTGCTTAGCCTTTTCAAGCAACGCAGCAAATCGGGCATCGCTCCGAATCGACCCCAGGTCAGGGTCCGAACTCATCTGATCAGGTTGGCCATAACCCTGCTTGATTGCATCTTCCAGTTGCTGCCAGGCTTGAGCGCTTTGCCCCATGGATGCGTACACAGCCGCTAGAGTGTATTCGACGTTGGAAACCGGAGCCCCTTTGTCTTTTGCCTTTTGCAGTGCGTCGAGTGCTGCTTGATGTTTCCCGTTCGCTTGCACGCACACTCCATACCGGTACCAATTCCGGGCATTGTCGGGCTGCGCCTGAACCAGCTCCGCGTAGAGCGGCTCAGCCTTCGCCCATTCCTTGCTTTGATAGGCGCGATCAGCTGCTGCCGCCCGCCTCGCAACCAGATTCGGCTCTTGTCCATTCAGGGCAAGAAGCATCGCCACTACAAAATACGTCGTTAGCAAGAGTTGCTTCATAAGTATTTAGCCCCACTGTGCGGGTCTCTGTGCAGATAGCCCATTCACTCATATCACGAGTTTCGACGCCACAAACCTGCGGGGGATAGGAGGCCCTTTACACGGGCTAGAGCGAACGAGCCCCGGGTTGACATGATCTTTGCTGAACCTCTCGCAGGCTCCAAACACCGTAAATCTCGACCTTGGGACAAACCGCGCCCTGCTGGGATGAACACCAGTGCTTTTGCGATGCAGTCGGCATAGACTAAATGATCGTGTCCGCGATTTCTACTCCGCTAAAATCTCCGAGAATTGTTCGGCGCGCCTGGCTGGTTTGGGTCTCCAGCTTAGCTGTCTTTACCGTATTGGGCACGATGATGGCGACGCAGTCTTTCTACCTCGACCGGTTCGAGGATATGCATCCCATTTTTCTTGTCATCCTAAGGAGAAGCGTATTCTCTTTTTGGATCTACGGGCTGCTGACGCCGCCGGTGCTTTGGCTGTGCTGGCGCTACCCCGTAGAACGAGGACACATCCCCTCGCGATTACTGCTGCACGTGGTTGCAAGCTTAGTCTTCACGTTGGCCAACACCTCATTGAGCTTCATCCCAACCCCGTCGCAAGATCGGAGCCTTTCCGCCTCGCGCAAGTTCTTGCGGAGATTCTTATTCTTCGCGTTTGACAACTCCGTCAATACCTACCTGCCGATCGCTGTCGTCGGACACATGATGCTTTACTATCGGCGATTTCGTGATCGCGAACTCCGTTCCGCTCACTTGGAAGGCAAGCTCGCCCGCGCTCAACTTTCGGTGTTGAAAATGCAGTTGCAGCCGCATTTTCTTTTCAACACACTGAACGCTGTTTCTGCGCTAACCAGGGACAACCCGCGGGCTGCTGAAGACATGCTCGTGCGGTTAAGTGATCTGCTGCGGGAAACCCTGGATAACGATGCCGAACAGGAAGTTCCCTTGCGCGCCGAGCTGGCTTTTATCGGACGCTATCTCGAAATCGAGCAAATACGCTTTGCCGACAGGCTCCAGATCGCGGTCGAGGCAGCGCCCGACACTCTGGACGCTTTGGTTCCAAACATGCTTCTACAACCGCTCGTCGAAAATGCGATACGTCACGGAATCGCGAGGAAGACGCAAAGCGGCCGTCTGCAAATTCGCGCCTGGCGGGAGGCAACGAATCTTTTAATCTCGATACAGGACACCGGTCCAGGTTTTCCGGCAAATGCGCCTCCCGTGGATGGCATCGGGTTTTCGAATACGCGTTCACGCCTGGAACATCTGCACAGGGACAGTCACGAACTACGCCTCGAAAACGCGAAGGACGGAGGGGCCGTGGTGACATTGCAAATCCCCTACGAGCTCAAAACACTGGAACCTGCCGAGCCCGAAGACGAGGCGGTAGCCTGATCCAGCTTAGCCCCGCTTCGTAAGGCCACTTCGTGGGAACAGAAATCAAGGGGCTTGACGCGCGTGCGTGAGAACACGCATTTCCCCGTCATGGCAGAACAAACCCATCGGTTCTAAGTCGCGGAGCGGCCCAAGAATAAAGGCCGCGGCGTAAGCCGTGGTTATAAGTCAGGAGAATGACAAGCCCCAGGGGGCGAAAGAGTCTTCCCTCTTTACGCCCCCTGGATTTCAACTGTCGTTGCTTTGCACTCCGCGCTCCTTAGAACGTGTAGCGAACCGCAAACCGCAGGGCCCGTGCGTTTTGGAAGAGAGCCGCCTTTCCATACAGACTGTTGGCAACAAACGGGACAACCTGACCTGTGCCTCCCTGGATCAGCGACTTCCAGGGATACGCATGCTCAAACGCAGCATAGGCGGCTCCCGTACCAATGAGGTTCTTGCCGGGAGTCAGGAAGCTCTGGAACTGCTGCGAGTCGATTTGGGAGATGTAAGCGGTCGGAGTTCTTTCGTTGAGCAAGTTCGAAATGTTGACTTCGAACCGAAGCACTTGCGCTTCGTTGCTCTTGCTGATTTTGAATTCCTGGACGAAGCTGGCGTCCGACTGGTTAAACCAGGGTGTCCGGCAGCTGCATATGCTGGTGACCGTGGGAGTGAGGAAGCCTGAGCTGTTGGGAGCAAGGGTGATGTTGGCCCATTTTCCTCGCCCCTCAGGGTAGATCGGAAACCCACCCGAAAACGGAGGAGCGTCAAACGAGAATCCCACGTCAACATAGGAACTCTTCGGGCTACCCTGGTACAGAGTTTGGAACCATCCGATGTTCGTTGTGGTCCGGTGCCCCCTCCACGGGATCTGATAGTAGCCGTAGCCCTTGATCGCATGGGGCCGATCCGTGGCGAGCGGGCCAGATGAAGACCGGCCGTTGGCATCGTATTGGAAATACGACTCGTCAAACGCGCGGCTGTTGTTCGGAGCGTTCCGGCCTCCTCCACCATCAGCGAGGTCGGTGCTCGTCAGCCCTGAGTAGTTCCCGCGTAAACGACTGTAGGTATACGACGCCATTCCGAACCAGTGATTGCTGGTCGCCTTGGTTAGCCGCAACTCCAAACCATCGTATCTGCGCGCCGCCTTGATATTGGGAGGACATAGGGACCCGCACAGGACATTGCTGGCCCCGGCTCCATAGCCAGGGTTTATGATTTGGAATGTTTCGCTGCCCGTTGCGTCGAAGATAGCGCCATCTTCAATTACGTGATCCAGGCGCCGCCGGTCCCAACGCGCTTCCAGGGCTAAGTTCTTGGCAATGGCATAGTCCACGCCAAACACCGACTCATGTTGGCGGTAGGGCTTCAGACCCGGAGCCACTCCTTCCGTGCCGCGGAAGTTTTGATTTTCCAGGAAGGTCAGGCCGGAAGGCACGGATCCGCCAGCCCAGTTTGCTCCGCCTGTGCTAGCACCCGAGCAATATCGCCCACCCGCATCGTCGGTCAATTGCAAGGAGGAAACGTTGGCCGTGTCCAAAGCGTAGAAGCAATTTTGCCAATACTGGCCTCCGAACGAACTAATCGCGAGGTTCAACTTCATCAGGTCGTTGAAAACGCCGTAGCTGCCGAAGACCTTCATCTTGCCATCACGAAATACATCCCATGCGGCGCCGACGCGCGGCGCGATCTTGTCACCCCAGCCAAAATTAATTGGTCGCGCAGGAAAGCCGCCAGCTGTGGTTTCGCCTGGCAGATACTCCTTCTCGATGCGGAAACCAGCGTTAATAGTGACGCCGTGTCCTACCGACCATGCGTCCTGCGCAAAGAAGCCGTGGTTTACGCTGGAGGCGTAACCCAAAGATCCGAAATCGTATGCATTGACGTAGCCGTAGAGGCCTGCGCATCCGCCGTAGGTCGCTATAAATGACACGCAATTCGCCGTTCCGGTCATTCCGGCAGGGGAATAAAACTTGCCGGCTCCCGCGAATATCTGAAGGTAAGGCGCGCTATACCGCTGGTAAACATCATTGGATACCTGGTTATACTGGTACCCAAACTTCAGGCTGTGGGTACCAAAGCGCGTTGCTTTGAACCAAGCTATGTCCTGATCGAATTGACGATGCTTGCTCGCATTCCGCGGAGTGTAGCTTTGGTTAAAGCCTTCCGAGAAAAACCCTCCGGGCTCCTGGAGAGTAACGGGCAAGGTAACGTTGGGAGTACATGGCTGCGGCGAACAGTTCTGGAACACTCCGCCGTCGCCGGAGGCGACCCCAGTCGTGCCGGGAGTCAACCAGCTGTAGAGGGTACCCCCTTGCGGGTATCCGAAATCGTGGTAGTTCTCGAAAAAATATCCGAAACGGCTGGTCGAGATCAAGGTCGGCGTTATGCTGATGTCTCCGCCGAAATTGAAGGTGTCGTTGGGCGCGGTGTAGCCAAATCCATGCTCGAATTGGTTCAGGGGATTCGACGCCGCAGGGTTTTTATACCCTGCGCCGGAGACCGTGGCGTCCCCGAGGGGCAGAACAACGCCACTCTCCCGTTGCAACTGATAGAGTCCGGAAGCGAACAACCGAATCCTCTGCGTGACCGCGGCATCCACGCGAGCATTCGTGAAGTAGGTTTGTTGGTCCCGGTTGAACGACTGCACCCCCGCTCCGTTGTCGTTGAGACCGAAGTCCACGGTTCGCACCAGCGAGGTGAATTCTGGAGCGAAGCCCAGGAAAAACCAGGCCCGATCTTTCTTGATGGGACCGCCGATCGTGAAACTTGGCTGCACATAACGTGTGTGGTCCGGACGCTGCGTATAGGTAATCGGCTGAGGATCGACGCCGGTGGCTCGGTTACCGTTGTCCTGAAAATTGTAGTAGACGAAGGGGTTGTTCTGATTTGCGTTGGCGGCGTTTGCCTGGAATTCTGCGCCAAACGATCCATGCCAGCTGTTGCCGCCGCGCTTCGAGATGACGTTGACGACGCCGCCCAAGGCGCCCCCGTGCTCTGCTTCGATGCCAGAACTTTTTACCTCGACCTGCTCGATAAACTCAAAGGGGACGTTGGAGCGCGAATACCCGCCGATAACGGTCGCGGTATCTTGTCCGTCAACGAGGTATCGGTTTTCAGAGTCGGAACCTCCACCCACCTGATACCCAAAACCGCCACCATTCGAATCGCTTCCTGCCGCGGCGCCTCCCGAACCTGCTCGAACAATCGCGCCAGCCCCAGTTCCACCCGGCGTATTGTTTCCCATCAAGGGTTCGTTGCGGGCGGATGGAGCAAACTGAATGACGGATTGATAAGAGATGCCGTGCGGAACATCGGCAATCACATCCGCCGTAATATTCGTGACGGTCCTAGTGGTTCCAACGTCAATGAGAGGCGCTTCGCCATTCACCTCAACTACCGTTGAACTAACGCCAATTTGCAGCACTAAGTCCAAAGTCGGAAGGTGTCCGACATCAATGTTCAAGCCTTCGCGCTTCAAGAGGGAGAAGCCGGGTGCGGTGACTGTCAGACTGTAGCTGCCGGGAGGAAGATTGATGAAGCGATAGGCGCCTCGGCTGTCGGTCTCCAAGGTCTTGAAGCCCACTAAGGAAGAGCCGCTAAGCTCAACTTTGGCATTGGCCACAACTGCGCCGCTCGGATCCTTGACGGATCCCTGCAATCCGCCGGTCGTCTCTTGGGCGAATACAGAAACGCAAAAACAAATTAGGAATAGACATAACAGCCGGGCTGAGTTGTAGATTTTGCGATCCATTCGTGTTCTCCTAAAACTCTTGATGAGCTTCCATGTGGCACGAACTTAGAACTGAGTTCGCGGGACGCAAATATGTTTGGTACAGGCCGTGGTTAGCTTGGGGTCAGGCGCAACTACAGGGGGTAAAGCGGGAGAGCTTAGATGGAGCGCGTTTTTGGATAAGCGCGCTATAGGGACAAGTGCCAGTGAACGAAGTTACTGTCCACCGTAAGAATTTGTTATGTGATGACGCAGAAGGGCAAAGAAGAAATGGGAACTGATGGACTAAGCTTGCAGTAGCTGTTGCACGCGCGCACGGTAGGTCCGGCTCAACGTTAGCTTGCGACCATCGCGAAGAATGACTACATACTCTCCACCAAACCAAGGCTGGAGCTCCTTGATGCGCTCGAGGTTTACAATGGTGGAGCGGTGGATACGCAGGAAGCGCTCAGGGTCAAGGCGTGCTTCGAGGCCTTGCATGGTTTCCCGAATCAGATGAGTATCTTTCCCCACGTAAAGGTTCAGGTAGTTACCCGCGGCTTCCACGTAGTCGATTTCCGCAGCTTTGAGGAACAGAACGCGGCCCCCAGACTTGATCACCAGACGGTCTGTGGACTTGCGTCCGCCCTGAGCATCTTTCAACATGGCCATCAACTCAACACTCATGTGGCCACCATTGTTCTTGCCGATTTTTTCTTTGGCTCGCTGGAGCGCTTGCCGAAATCGACCTTCGTTAAATGGCTTCAGCAAGTAGTCGACGGCGTGAGCATCGAATGCGCGCAGAGCGTACTTGTCGAATGCGGTAACGAAGACAATTGCGGGGACGAGTCCCTCGATGGCTTCCAAAAGCTCGAACCCGTCGACTTCAGGCATCTGCACATCCAGAAAAAGCAAATCGGCTCTTTCACTCTGCAGCAATTGGAGCGCCTCAGCGCCACCGCCGAATTCCCCTACGATATCGATTTGCTTATCTTCCCGCAACAGGTCGTGGATTCGCTTCCGCGCCAGTGGTTCGTCGTCTACGATCACGGTTCGAATCGGCATCGCCTGGTCCCCGGCAGTCATACCGTCTGAAGACTTGAGCAAAGTTTCGCCCGATCCTTCACCGTTTGGCTCAGCCGGCTCATACTTAGACGAAACAAGTAGCATAGCGTTAGATCCTTCGCGAACGATTTCGCTATCTTTGCGAGATCATTTCTTATTTCTCCGTAATACACCTGACCATAAGCGTATACCTAGAGGACTGGCCGTCCCAGCCCTGTTTCCAAATACGACTTTAAGCTTTTACCGGTGAGGATTGTCCACCGCAAGTCCCACGCGTCAAGGCAGCCACTAAGATTACGCCAACCTCGGTGCTGAAGAGCAACGAGCGTCCCTCCATCTTTGTGCCTGGAGAGTTGAAAGCGCACTCGCGTTCCAACGCACTCATCTCCCGGCGGCCTGCCACGACCGGCTTGCGTGCACTTCCATTCGACAACTTTGGCCGTTTGCAATCGCTCCACAACCATCACGCAGTCATGGGGAACCCGTCCCAGCTTTAATCGCCCCCCCACAAAACCCTCGGCCGACGCCTCGGCGGACCACCAGCGCCGAATGTGCCTTTGCTCCGTTAACGCCATATAAACGAGCGTCGGGTCAGCTTTGTAACTAAAACAGTGGGTAATTTGTTTTACTTTGCTGCCCTGCATACAGCAGAAGGTACGCAGTTTTTGGGCCAACTGAGCATGAGGAGACTGTGGGTATACTCTTGGGACAGACCGACTCTCCGACGGGACGAATGCCGCATTATTGCCACAAATAGCTTGGCGACGATTGGCTTTCTGCTGCGGGGCCTCCTAAGAAGTGGATACCCGAAACAGACTCTTCCTAAATCCCATATTTCATTCAGGTGCAGGATTTTGATTCTCGGTCGTCGCCCATTGCCACGCCCTTTTTCCTTTAGGCGACGTAACGGCTCGGGCTTCCCCGTACTGACCCAATCTCCGTAGAACTGTTGTAACGGTTGCGACGGGGTCGCGGTGGCTCTCCAAGGAGAGCCCTTCGAAGCGTAAGCGGTCGCGTACTTGATGGGGAAGCAGCGGAGCGTCAGCCTGCATCAACACCCTTCTACAGGCGTCAGTGAGACCCGTAACCTGGGACCCTGCGCCAAGCGGAGTTAGAAGTTCCGGGTGATCGATTTCTACCGAGCAATCGAAGATTGAGGTTAGGCCTATCAGGGTTTGCTTCACGGCCCCAATCCGCTTCACAAGCTCCGCGCGTTGCTGCATTAAGGCATCGAGTTCCAAAAGTGCGGCACGCGCCACTTGAGTAGCATGAAGAGAAATCTCGGCCCTGCCGTCATTTCTAGCTTGGCAGACTTCATTTCCTTTTAACTCGAAATTCGCTTGGATAAAGGTCATCCACGGCTCCTTCATTCGACCTGTCCCGCATTGTCCGATATACGCTTCCCGGAAAGCCACGGATTCGGTTCGGTTCTTTAGGGCACTGTGACGGGACGTGGTTTTGCAGTGACGAAGGCACTCCTGAGCTCTCTCGTGGCGTGGGGCTGAGATGCGCTAGTGCTTTCGAGTAGGTGTAGGACGGGCTGGAGGCTTCTTGGAAGGCATCCACCTGAATCTGCAACATATCTTGCAACGCGCCCGGAGTACAAAATGCACATCCGAAAAACATCCCTGACTGTGCTACTCGTATCAATCTTCTTTCGCTTAGCGGCTGCAGGATCCGGAGTCACGCCGAACACAACTAGGATTTTGGGGGTTCCAAACTGGTCAACCGTCGGAGTATCAGAATCCGGCGTAACCTCCGTATTGGAAGTCGGTGATCGTAGCGGACAGCGACCACCACTTTTTCCGTTTGCGGACTCCGGGCGCACCACCCATCAAGTCCGTGAAGGTGAACGTGAAACCATGGACCCAATTCGACACGCGGGCCGAAACCATTACGATTCCCCCAGGCAGCCCTTTCTCTCCTGAGAATTGAGGTTACTTACCAGCAGGCCGGCTACAGGCAGGAGCGCCTCCCGGAATCAGTTCCCCAAACTGCTAGTCGTCTTGGTAGAGATTCTTTCTTTAGAGTACGCCAGGTTATCGAACCGCAGGCCCTGCCCGTTCTTCAACTGAAAGACAACTCTCGAACTCGAATCATGCCAGCCAGTCTCAAGCCGCCGCAACTCACCTGGCTTGATGACAAAGGACACTTCGCGAATCTCCGGTGAACTGATGGTCAACGTGGCTTCCTCTGGCCCTTCATTGAAGGCATCAATCCCCGCGAATACATGGTGAGGGTAAAACTGAAACTCCGCTTCTGGCGCTTTCGGATCTGCCAGGAGGAGGGTGAAGGTTCCAAACTTGCCGCGTGGAGTGCCAATCTGCCATTCCGCTTTGCCCCAGTCAATCAAGCCCGAAGGATAGGACCCTGTCAGGGTAGTCCCGGCAGCAAGATGCGGGTCATCGAAGGTGACGTAGTCCGGTGGCATGTGGTCACTGCTCCCGTGGATATCGACATCTCTGGAACCGGAATGGCGAATTCGTAGAACTCGCGTCGATTCGTCGAATGTGTAACCCTCCTGAGCAAGGTCTTGGCGACGACTGAGCGGTTTTCCGCCGGCAGTCACGGCTTCTGGCACGAAATCCAGACGGAGCACGTCGGTGGAATCGGTGTCGAAAGTGGAATAGGTGACTGCGCCAGCGCCGTATGCAATCTTGGTGACGGGAGAAAGAGCACCGAGGAAATGCGATTCATTGGCGGGAGCCCATTCCGGAACGGCCCAGAAAGCATCCATCATGCGTCGCGGCCCATCGGTAAATTCGTCAGTAAACCACCATTGGTTTTCTCCCCAGGGCGCATGGGCTCCGCCAGGCAGACCTTGGAAATACGTTACCCAGTTGAAGGAACGAAACGCTTGTTCCTTGTAGCTCGCGTCTCCGGTTTTGGCAAAATACAAGGCTTCGACCGCCGCCAGACGCGACGTGTGACTGTCACAGCATTGGTTGGGCAAGTTACAGCAGAACGATTTTCCGTCACCTTGTTCCGTGGTCACGGTAGCGCCATGCACGACGTATTTCGGCCATTTCGGGGTAGTCTTGACCCAGTCAATAAGCTGGCGAGCATGCTGGCGCCAATCCGGATCCTTCTCCGGGTGCAGAAGCACATAACGCGCATATTCCAGAGGGATAACCTGGTTCATGTTCGCCATATCGGGAGTCACGTCTTCAAAATAGCCGACCCAAACATTGTTCTGCATGGGGTACTTGTTCAGCCAATCTGCGGCGCCCTGCCGAACTCTGGTGTAACTTGCAGAATCTCCCTCGTTCAGCCGGATCAGTTCATCGAACAACATGATCGGCTCCACAACATTGGCGGAATACGGCCCCATTCCAGGCTTTTGAAGAGGCTTATCAAAGTTGGAAGTATGAGGGTCTTGTCCCTGGCCTTCTGTTTTGTTATCACGAGCGTAGCTGCGGTACGGCCAGGGAGAATTCATTTCATCCCCCGGCTTGAAATTCTTTACCAGAGCATCGGCACAACGAATGGCGGCCTTCAGGTATTTCGTGTTGCCGGTGATTTCGTAGAGGCGGAGATAGGCATAGCCGTCCGCACCGACGACGTGCGGCTCGACGAAATCTTCTCCGTGGAAACTCCATCCCGTATATCGCAAATTGCCTGGATTGGCTGAGGCATACGGTACCTGCGACCAGGCGTAACCCGCTGGGGTGAGGCCGTTGGCGAGTTCGTAGTCGACGAAGTCCTGAAGGAACGCCAGCGTCCGCGCATCACCGGTATAGGGGTAAAGGCGTTCGACAAAACCTTCCGCCATCGCACGCAGATAGCCGGTTGAGTTGGCCCAATATCGATCGGGGGTCATCTCGTAGGTAATACGGTCGAAATCGAAGCAGCAATAGTAGTAAGGCAACCTCTGCCGGTTGTATTGATCCCAAAGAATGGTCCATTGGGAAAGAACGTGAGACGAGTAAGAGTAGCCGATGTCTTTCGGGACGGGCCAAGGCAAGAGCTTCCCTTGCGCATCGAGCTCTACGGGGCGTCCGGCGATAGTGGGTTCGTCCACTGTTGAAGTTACGGCAAATGGCTTCTGCGCGGGCGCGATGGCCGTGCTCATGGCCAGTAAGAGGATGCTGCCAACTACTTTAGTAGCTTGTGTCATATTTCATCACCAGCAGGGTCGCGCCTAAAACGACGGCGGCCCCGACAATCGCCAGGGGGTTGAGGTGCTCTCCAAGGAGTACAAAGGCAAGAATGACGCCAAACACCGGCACCAAATAAAGAGATGCCGATGCGGTGGTGACGTCAAGGTGTTGCAGCGCCTTGAAGAAGAGCAGCATGGACGCCCCGTACATAAAAAGGGCAAGAAAAGCAAAGGCGGCCCAGCTCTTCCAGTCAAACGCAAGGAAAGCCCGGAAGTGGAATGGTTCCACCCAGATAAATAGTGGAATGCTGGCAATCGATGCGGTGATGTAGCTGAAGATCAGAATTTCGACTTCCTGAAACTTCTGCATGAGGCCTTTGCAATAAACGTTGTAAAAAGATGATCCGAGGCAGCCGCCGAAGATCAGAATGTTGCCGGTCAGAAACTTCATTTGACCGAAAGAAGACTCGCGGAGGTCGCTGGCCGACAGGAGAATTACGCCGACCAGTCCAATCAGAAGCGCGGCGATACGAAGCGGCGTCAAGCGCTCCTTTAGCATCAGGGATGCAAGTACGGCGCTGATCACCGGGATCAACAAATTTAGAATCGCGCCGTTGGAAGCTAGCGATTTACTGATTCCCCAAGTCATGCCGAGTTGGGCGAGTACCTGGCCTGCGACTCCAGCTACAACGAACTGGATCCAATCTTGGCGGGAGGGCTTGGCGGCATTGGGATTCGCGCGGCGCATGCGGACCAGCAGCAAGACGAAAAAAAATGTAGTGACGAAAAACGGCAGGAACGTGATGGCAATCGGACCCATGTGTGGATCGAGAATCTTCACGGCCGTGCCTTGCCCGGACCACATCAGCGAAGCCAAGGCCATCAGAAGGAAATACCGCGCTGTTTGACGTTTTTTCGGCAGCACTAGTGGGGCTGTGGTCATGGTTTCCCCTGTAGAACACGCACTCCAAAGCGATCCGCCCCCATGGAGCTGCCTTCGAAGACATAGGGTTCGGAATTGCGCGCCTGGGCATATTTGGCAACGACCCTGCGAAACGCTGCGTCTGCGCCTTTGGCTCCGAGCACGGCGACGGTGCCACCCGCGCCGCCGCCTGTGATCTTGGCCCCATACAGTTGGTCTTCGCAGCACTCCTGACGTACTAATTCCACCAGCAAGTCGGTCTCAGCGCAACCCAGACCGCATTCGGAGTACGACCAGTGCGACTGGAACATGAGGTCTCCCATCAACCGGAGGGCGTCTTGGGCTGGAGCTTCTTTGGCGCCGCGCGCCAGCTCGATGAAGAGTTCAATACGCTGGTTCTCTTCGACGGCGTACCGGGTACAAGCCCGCACCCGGTAGTTCACTTCCGGGCGGACGCTGGTGAAGGGATCCGGGTGAGCCTTCGCCAGCGCGAGTATTTCGGAGCCAGCGAGAGTTTCGGGTAAACGATGTTCGTACCTGGATCGAAACACGGAGGGCACAAGGTTCGAAAGGTAGCCATTCCATCGGGGATCGCGGAACTGGGGAACGCGTCCGCTCTCATCCAGCGTCAATGGCAGACCTTCCCACTCACAGATCATGCGATAGCCGATGAACGCCGCCGCTCGAGCCGCTTCGTACTCAATACCGGTAACCGCATGCTGGACTCCCGAATCAATGGCCCAGCATTGCAGACCGTCAGGCAGCCGCACCAGCGGTTTGGGCGCGCAGGGCTGGCAGAGCAAAGGCAGTACGTGGCCCTCATCGCCCAGCACGGAAGCCGCCTGATCCATGATTCCGCAAGCAGATTCTGCGATGACGTTCTCTACCCATTGGCAGGCGAGCGCGAGTTCGATGCCAGCAAGCTCGATGCCGTATGCTGCGCTCGCAGCACGCATTACCGACACTTCTACTGCTGCTGACGAACTGACACCTTTGTTCAACGGAACTTCGGATTCCAGATATATGTTTATGCCTCTGGTTGCACGTTCCGGATAGCGAACCAGCAAAAGATAAAACACGCCGAGAATGTACGCTGTCCAGCGAACATCGGGGCCGCGATTGACGAGCTTGCGCACGGCTGCCTCATCCGCCAGTGCTTCCAGTTCATATTCGACACGATCCGACCAGCCATGATCGCGCATTTGTGGATTCCATAAGACGATCAGTCCATCAGCTCGCAGTTGCGCGGCCGCCCATGTCGCCTCTCGAATCGTTGCCTGAAAAACGAGGCCGCCGGTGTAGTCAACATTTCCGCCCATCAAATCGAGCCGCCCGGGCGCGCGGCTGATGTAAACAGGCAACTCCGCGGAGAAGTAACCCCCAGGCCCGCGCAAGCCGGAAACGGTGGTCTCGAAATCCTTCACGCCAGCTCCCGGATACTGTCGATCACGTACTGGGTTGACGCTTCCGTCATTCTCGGATGAATCGGAATGCTCACGTACCGCTGATACATCTTTTCGGCTACGGGGCATTCTCCTTCGTGGTGGCCCCGATTGCGATACACCGTCGAGAGATGAATGGGAACATAGTGGGACCAAACCTTGATCTTCTTCTCGGTATAGAGCGCCCACATGAAATCCTCTTTGTTCATCGGGAACCCTGGTTCCACCATGACCATGTACACATGAAACACGTGCTTGACGTCTGGGCCTACACAAGGAAGGCGGAGGTTGCTGACTCCCTGCAGGCCCTCGGTGTACTTGTTGGCGATTTCGATACGGCGGGCGTTCAACGAATCCAGTTTCCGCAATTGCACCAGGCCAACTGCGGCTTGAATATCCGTCATGCGGTAGTTAAAACCAATGTCATCGAAATCGAGATACCAGTATCTCTTTCCCATCGGCTGAATGGACTCGTCGATCGGAAGATATTTTCCTTTTGGATCATAAGTGCGGCAACAAAGAGAGCGATGCGAGAGCATGCGCTCATACAGCGCCTTGCTACTGGTCGTGACCATCCCCCCTTCCCCGAGGGTGACCATGTTCTTTTGCTGATGAAAGCTGAAAACGCCGATATCCCCAAGCGCTCCTGCTTTGCGCCCTTTGTACTCGGCACCTGCGGCGTGCGCGGCGTCTTCCACCACTGCGATTCCGCGAGGTTTCGCGAGTGCGTTCAATGCGTCCATGTCGCAGCACTGCCCATACAAATGAACCGGCAGAATTACTTTCGTCTGGTCGGTGATCTTGGCTGCAACCGATTTCGGATCCAGATTCAGCGTGCAAGAATCGACGTCGGCAAATACGACTTTTGCACCCAAAGCGGCCGCTGCGTTCGCCGTCGAAATCCAACTCACGGGAGTGGTAATGACTTCGTCGCCCGGTCCGACGCCCGCCGCAATCAACGCGAGGGTTAGCCCCGTGGTCGCTGACGTCACTGCCAGCCCGTAGGTCCTGCCACAATACACGGCAAAGGCCTCCTCGAATTCTTTCACTTTCGGCCCGCACGAGGGTGCGCTCGCACTCAGAACCTCGAGCACGGCGGCCTTTTCTTCTTCTCCATAGATCGAGCCATGCGCAAACTCCAGCTCGAACACCGCCTTAGGCAACTGCATCAAAACACCTCGCGATCACTTGGTCGCAACTTGGGATGGGAGTGTAGCAAACGGCTCGGAGCTTATCTGTTAACAGAAAATGATCCAATCCTCGCGGCGCGCGTCCGCGATCCGGCTCGGTTTGGGCCAAAACAAGTTTCCTCGAGTAACCCATACGCTCGGCAAGTTTCACATTCAGGTTGTAACGGGAAATGGATTCACTGGCTCCGGCGTGAAAGATACCATGAGCCTGTTCGTTGCGGAGCAATTCCAGCATAAAGCTACTCAGCGCGCCCGCATCGATAGGATTTCTGTATTCAAACGTCGGAGTTGCCACTGGAGTCCCTCCGGCCCAGCGCTCGGACAGATTCTCCAGCATGGCGTTGGTTCCCTTCCTTCCAGCAAACCCGAGCACCAAGGCAAACCGCAGAACGATCGCCGACGGATCAAGCCCGAGGACAACGGCTTCCGCACCGGCTTTGGTCTTTCCATAAACGCTCACCGGCGACACCGCATCTTCCTCTGTATAGCCGTGCTTGCTACCATCGAACACCGCCGCGGAGGAAGTGAACAGCAGGCTGGCATTGGTGCGAACGCATGCATTGGCGACGTGCTCGGGACCTCGAACGTTGACGGCAAAAGCCCGGTCGGGCTCAGCCTGACACCGGTCAATATCGGAGAGCGCCGCCAGCAGCAGCACGGCGTCCGGTTGTACGCGCTGGAACGCTTCGTCCACGCCGGCCTGATCCGTGATGTCGATCTGGACGCCTCCCGGATCTGTGGCGGCGGCGCGGCTACCGGTGAATACATCAAATACCTCGGCGCACTTTCGTGCCGCGTGCGCGCCGAGAAATCCTTGCGCGCCAATAATGAATATCCGTTCCCTACCCATAACTGCCTGAGGACCTCGAGGGTGAATTTTAGAACCACGGAGTTCCATGCGGCTCCAGTCCGGAAGAACCGGAGCCGCCCCTCGGCGACTAGAAGGAATACCGAAGCGAGAACTGCATACGGCGGTTATCCACGGAGGTGGAAAACACTTGACCCTCCGTCGAGCTACACAAACACGAATCCGGAGCGGCGAAGTTCCGATGATTGAAGGTATTGAAGACATCGGTTCGGAACTCAAGTTGCTGCCGCTCGGTGATATGGAAATCCTTAGAAAGCGAAGAATCCAGTTGCTGCTGACCATCCGAATGAAGCGCATTGATCCCAGCGTTTCCATAGGTCTGGTCGGTGGTGTGACCGATGAAGGCGCTAGTGTCAAACCAACGAGCAGCGGTCGGGTGGCCGAGTCCCCCATTTCCCACACGGTCGGCGCGATTCGTTTGTCCGTTGTTCAAAGTAGTTATGTCGTTGGTGGTTACATCAAAACGCGCGCCGCTGCGAACATGGAGAAGAGCAGAGTATTCCCATCCGCCGATCAACGCGTCGAATATGCGGTTGATACCGCCGAGAAACGGCCTTCCCCGCCCAATCGGAAGTTCCCATCTGACTTGCCCATTGAAAATGTGGGCAATGTCCTGCTGGGTGGGGCCGTAATATTGATTGATGTTGCTCAAATCGAGATTGTTGCCGTTCGAAAAATTGCGTCCGTGAGCGTAGCTCGCGTTAACGAACAAATCTTTCTTGACGTTGGCAGCAAACCGCACCGTCAGGGCGTCATAGTAGCTGCTAGATTCCGAGAATGAAACCGGAACGTCCCCCAGTTGGGGATAGAGGCTGTGGAGCGGACGTTGGGAGTTGTAGTCAACACCCTGTGCTTGCGGGGTCGCCTGGTTAATGTTGCGTGAATGGTTGTCGTTCCGTCCGCGCACGTCCATGTAACCGATGTCGAGGATCATTCCAGGACGCAACTCGCGCTCGACGTTCAACGTCGCCTGGTCCACTCTCTGATTCTTCCAGTTGTATTCCGCGCCGCGGATTAGTGAATTGGCAGGCAACGAACCGGGTTGCGCGCTGGCCAGAGGCAGGCCGTCCTGCGACAGAAGCAAGTTTGGCGTCAGGCTGGTCGTGCTATTGAGAACCTCTTTAGCATAGTTAGGGTAGGTGAGCCCTAATACCGTCAGTGGACCCGACCAGTACGCCATCCAATAGGAGACCCCATAGCCTCCGCGAACACTGGTCTTGCCCTGATCCGGACTCCAGGCAAAGCCGACGCGCGGCCCCCAGTCGTTTTTGTCCAGGCCCAAGGCCGGGCTTCGATTGCTCGAGGTTGCGAGAACCAGTTGGTTCGTTCGAGTATCCCAATTCGATTCCCGGTTGGAACGCTCGATTGGACGCGTGACCAATTCATAACGCAACCCAATGTTCACAGTGAGCGAAGGCGATACTTTGAAATCGTCCTGCGCATACCACGCGTTCTGCCAATAGGTTTGATAGGGGGCACCGGCGACAAAGTGCGCGCGGGCGCTCGACGCCATGGTTCCCAGCAAAAAGCTCGCATACCCGACGGGCTGGACAGCAGTGCCAGTACTGTTACCCAGGCCGTCGTATGAAGTCATTGCCTCGTTGAAGCCGATAGCGCCGCGAGGATTGTCTCCGCCGATGGTATCCGCGGAAACATCCACAACGTGATTGAGGTTGGTTCCAAACTTAATCGCATGACGGCCCTTGATCCAGGTGAAGTTGTCCGTGGCCGCGACCGTGTTGCTGACAATGTAGCCGATCCAATCCGGCTGGGAAATCTGATGCACACCGGACATGTTAAATTCCGAAATACCCTGATTCACCACACCACTCAGGTTCCCATTGGGTATGCCGAAGGAGTTGTTCCAGTTCTCCCCCAGGGTCTTATTGCTGGTCCTCACATTCGTACGGTTAAACGCCAGCCGGAGTTCATTCAACTTAGTGGGGCTGATCGTAGCCAGATCGGACATCTGCATGTTCTGGTTGAATGTTTTGGAGTCCGCGTTGCCGTCCTGGAAAAACTGATTCACATTGGTGGAGTTGTCGTTGGTCGCGTCGAGCACGGAATAGCGGAAGAACATTCTGTCCCAGCTGGAGCGGTTGTAGTCGATGCGGCCATCCGCTTGATGCACCGTCTGCTTGTTATTGCTGAGATATTGCAAGTTACTGCCGATCCCTGGCAGATTGGCGACACCAAAGATCTTCGCGGCATTGATGAGCTTGGCAGACGCGTCCCAGCGATTCTGCGGGATGACATTGCCTGGGAACGGTGTCGGGGTATTCGAGGATCCTCGTGTGAACGGGTCGTAAATCGTCCCGAAGGTATTGCCTAGGCCGTCATTGGGTTGGGTTGGGTCGAGTAATTCGGAGAAGTCGCCCTGGATCATCTTCGCCGTGGGGGCAGAAGTGATCTTCGGGGCGCTGGTCTTGACCAAGCCGCCCTGATAGTCCGCGAAAAAGAACATCTTGTTCTTTCGGATGGGGCCGCCCAAAGCTCCGCCAAACTGGTGCTTTCGGAAGAGCGGGTTTGGGACGCCGCCCGCGAAATAGTTATGCGCATCGGTGGCTTCATTGCGCAGAAACTCAAAAGCCGCACCGTGAAAGTCGTTGCCCCCGGATTTTGTAGTGATATTGACGACGGCGCTCCCCGAAAAACCGAACTCGGCGTTGTATTTTCCCGTGTAGACCTGCACCTCCTGCACTCCTTCGATGGGAGGCGTGATACTGATGTAGGCGTTCTGCGGCTCGCGATTGGGAACGCCCTCGAGATAGACCGTGTTTGCATTGGCGTCAATTCCGCCGATGGACGCAAGCTGCGGGCGAGTCTGCCCGATCGCGGAAGCATTCTCTCCGCCGTTGGTTCCGTAATTGCCGCTGCCGACATCATTGTTGGCGCCGGGAATCAAGTTCATCTGGTACAGCGGATTTCGGTCGAGGTTCGGCAGTTTATCCAGGTCCTGATGAGAGAATGTCTGCGAAAGCTCCGACGTCTCCGTTGCCACGCTGATGGGGTTAGCCTCGACGCTGACGGATTGCAAGGCGTCGCCCACGTGAAGCGAAAAATCCGCGCGGACGATCCCGCCGGCATTCACCACCACATGAGACTCCACGGCTTTCTGAAAGCCGCTTTGCTCCACATCCACATGGTAGGTTCCGGGCACCAGGAAGTTCACTAGGTACTCCCCGTTTTCCGAAGTCTCCGCC
>Ga0075028_100000158_pt1 | contig 24832 bp, 27 predicted proteins | sample LitLauG_LLR_2014_FD_71390 | JGI IMG/M metagenome (GOLD analysis project Ga0075028, IMG submission 71390) | Freshwater sediment microbial communities from Pennsylvania, USA - Little Laurel Run_MetaG_LLR_2014 | ecosystem: Environmental > Aquatic > Freshwater > Creek > Sediment | place: USA... | reverse complement strand
CATCGCCACGCGCTTCGAAAAGCACGATACCAACTACCTCGCCCTCGTCAAACTTGCATCGGCACGAATTTGGATGAGATTTATGAGTCGGTGACCTAGAATGGGGTTGCCCGGCCGGCGCGGGGGTTGACGTAGGTTTCCCGCGACAGCAATACAGGTGCCAAGACAGATCAATATCCCGAGGGGCCGCCATGCAGAAATTCACCCGCCTCACCGGCGTCGCCGCACCGCTGCCGATGATCAATGTCGACACCGACATGATCATCCCCAAACAGTATCTCAAGACCATCAAGCGCACGGGCCTGGGCAAGGCCTTGTTTGCGGAGATGCGCTATGATCAATCGGGCGCTGAAATCCCTGACTTCGTGCTCAACAAGCCGGCCTACCGCAAAGCTACCATCCTGGTCGCGGGCGACAATTTCGGCTGCGGCTCGTCGCGCGAGCACGCGCCTTGGGCGCTGCTGGATTTCGGTTTCCGCTGCATCATCGCGCCGGACTTCGCCGACATCTTCTACAACAACACGTTCAAGAATGGCATTCTGCCGATCAAGCTGCCTCAGGCCGATGTCGACAAGCTGATGGATGACGCCAAGCGCGGCGCCAATGCGACGATCACGGTGGATCTGGAGAAACAGGAAATCACTGGCCCGGATGGCGGCATGATCAGGTTCGAGATTGATCCCTATCGCAAGCGCTGTCTGCTTGAGGGGCTCGATGACATCGGGCTGACATTGCAAAAAGCCAAAGCAATCGACAGTTTCGAGGCCAAGGCGAGGGTTGAGCGGAGCTGGCTTTGACACTTGGCGTCTGCCAACCGAGACGTCTTGGCGGGCAACGCAGGAAAGTCTGAACTATGTCGTCCGGACAGCGACTGGGGTGGCCATCCGCGCCTGCCCGGCCGCGAACATCACCAGCGCCGCCACCATCAACACGCTACATAAGCCGAAGGCCTCGCCCGCCGAGGTGTTCTGCCAGACCCAGCCAAAAATCATTGGCGAGATGATTCTCGGGCCGCCGGCGATCATCGAGACAAAGCCAAGGCGTGCGGTGCGCGCGCTGGGATCGCTGCGGGCGGCGATCGCGAAAAGGCAGGGAATGATGCAGGCCGTGCCAAGCCCGACGATCGCAAATGCAACGACCCGCCCGCCGAAATTGTCCGTGACACCCACAAGAACGAAGCCGAAGGCGGCGATAACCAGCGAGCCGATGACCACATTGCGGTCGCCGAACAGGCTGCGGATTCGGTCGCCGTTCAGCCGGGCGAGCGCCGCGCATCCCGAAAAGAACGCGGGGCCGATGCCGGCGATTGCGGCAAGGGAGGGCGCGGCCTCATCGAGCAGCTTCGCCGACCAGAGAAAACCCGCGATCTCGCCGGAGTTCTCAAATCCCACAGCCAAGCCCAGCAGCACCAGCGGTCCATAGACCCAGGTTCGTGGCGGTGGAACGGCAACTCCCAATGCTGCCCGCCGGCTGGGCGTGGCAAACCACACCATGACAGTGGCTACCAACCCTGCCGCCAGGAGCAAGGGAGCTGAGCCCGCCGGTGAGAACCTGGCGGCGATCAAGCTGCCCGACAGAGCGAATACGCCGATGCACAGCGACAGTACGCCATGCATTCCCGTCAGGATGGGCCGTCCCACATCGCTCTCGACCGCCGCGCCCTCGCTGTTCATGCAAAGGTCCGTCAGGCCCTGTGTAAGGCCGAAACCCAACAGCGCGGGTACAAACATGAGGCGCGATGAACTGGCATGAACCAGCACCGCGGTCAGCGCCATGCCGGGCACGGTCACCAGCAGTAGCCCACGATTGGAAACGAACCGCGCCAGCCAGCCGCCAAGTGACATGGCGAAGACACTGGACATGACCAGCAGGGTGAACAGGAACCCGAGTTCCATCTCGCCAATTCCGACCCGGCGAACGATGGCGGGTACCGAGCCGAACCAGACGCCGCCAATGACACCGAAGGCGGCAAAAACCAGGGTGACGGCCAGTCGCGGGGTCGGCTTCATTGGCTGCCGGTAGCACGGACGTTCATCATGCTCAATGCGGCGTGCCGCTCGGGGCGTGCATGGCAGCCTGGCTATGTGCTAGCTCAACGGCCATGACGCACACCATCGCCATTGTCGGCCGCCCGAACGTCGGCAAATCCACGCTATTCAACCGTCTCGCCGGCCGCCGGCTGGCGCTGGTCGATCCGACGCCCGGTCTCACCCGCGACCGCAAGGAGGCCGACGCCGACATTCTCGGCGAGCCGGTCCGGATCGTGGACACCGCGGGCCTTGAGGAGTCCGATCCCGGCACCATCAGCGGCAAGATGCGCCAGCAGACCCTGAAGGGCATCAAGGATGCCGATCTGGTGCTGTTCCTGATCGATGCCCGCGCCGGCGTCACACCGCTTGACCGCGCCTTCGCCGAACTGGTGCGCGAGACCGGCCGGCCAGCGTTGGCGGTCGCCAACAAATGCGAGGGCAAGGCCGCCGAGAGCGGGTACTACGAGGCGTTTTCGCTTGGCTTGGGTGAGCCTTGCGCCATTTCCGCTGAGCACGGCGAGGGCATGTCCGATCTCGGCATGGAAATTCTGTCGCGGCTCAACGTCAAGGACCAGGTGCCCGAGGAAGAGGGGGAAGACGACGGCGAGGTGAAGCCCGCCGTGGGCAAGGTCAAGCCGATCCGCATCGCCGTGGTCGGCCGCCCGAACGCGGGCAAGTCCACACTCATCAATGCGGTGATCGGCGAAGACCGGCTGATCACCAGCGACATGCCCGGCACCACCCGCGACTCCATCGCCGTCGATCTCACCTTCGAAGGCACCAAGCTCAAGTTGTTCGACACCGCGGGCCTGCGTCGCAAGTCGCGGGTGACCGAGGCGGCCGAAAAACTGTCCGTGGGCGACGCGCTCAACGCCATCCGCTTCGCCGAGGTGGTCATCCTGCTGGTGGACGCGACCCATCCTTTCGAGAGCCAGGATTTGCAGATCGGTGAGCTTGTCGTCAACGAAGGTCGCGCGCTGCTGATCGGGGTCAACAAGTGGGACCTGATCGAGGATCGCGCCGAGACGCTGCGCAACATCCGCGCGGTCGCCGAGCACACCTTCGCCGACGTCAAGGGCATCGCGATTGTTCCGGTGTCGGCGCAATCGGGCAAGGGGCTGGACAAGCTGATGGCCGCGACAATGGGCGCCTACGACGCCTGGAACCGGCGGTTGTCCACGGCGGGCCTCAATCGCTGGCTGTCCGAGGCGCTGCAACGCCATCCGCCACCCGCCGCCGCGGGCAAGCGCATCAAGCTGCGATACATGACACAGGCAAGCGCCCGGCCGCCGACGTTCGTCGCGTTCTGCTCCAAGCCCGACGGGCTGCCGAAGTCGTATGTGCGTTATCTGGTCAACAGCATCCGCGAGACCTTCGATCTGCCCGGCACGCCGATACGGTTTCAATTGCGCAAGGGCGAGAACCCCTATGCTAAGAAGGCGAAGTTCGGCGGCAAGAAGCGCGGAGCGAAATGAACGGGGACACGATGTTCATCTTTGGCTGAGAGAGTCGGGACTGAAAACCGCTATTCGCCACGCCGAAGATGAACATCGTGTCCCCGTTTGGCTACAGTATGAACTTGCTCAGGTCCGTGTTCCGCGCGAGGTCCCCGACATGCGCCTCGACATAGGCCGCGTCCACCACCAGCGCCTCACCGGAGCGGTCGGCGGCCTCGAAGCTGATCTTGTCCAGCACCCGCTCCATCACTGTTTGCAAGCGGCGGGCACCGATATTCTCGACCGAGCCGTTCACCTGCACAGCGATGTCGGCGATGGCGTCCACCCCGTCCGGCGTGAATTCCAGCGTCACGCCCTCGGTCTTCATCAGTGCCACATACTGCTTGATGAGGCTCGCCTGCGGCTCCGTCAGGATGCGCCGTAAATCGTCGCGGCCAAGCGCCTTCAACTCGACACGGATGGGCAGCCGGCCTTGCAGCTCGGGCAGCAGGTCGGACGGCTTGGCGACATGGAACGCGCCCGAGGCGATGAATAGCACATGGTCGGTCTTGACCGGCCCGTGCTTGGTGCCGACGGTCGTTCCCTCGATGATCGGCAGTAGATCGCGCTGCACGCCCTCGCGGCTGACATCGCCGCCCACCCGCTCGGAGCGGGCACAAATCTTGTCGATTTCGTCGAGAAAGACGATGCCGTTGTTCTCGACACTGCGGATCGCCTCCTGCACGATCGAATCATTGTCGAGCAGCTTGTCGCTCTCCTCGTTGATGAGCAGATCGTAGCTCTCCGAAACGGTGGTACGCCGCGTCTTGGTCCGCTGCCCAAATGCCTTGCCCATCATCTCGCCGATGTTGATCATGCCCATCTGTGCGCCGGGCATCCCGGGAATATCGAAGGTCGGCATCCCGCCACCCTCGGCGAACTGGACCTCGATCTCCTTGTCATTCAGTTCACCGGCCCGCAACTTCTTGCGCCAGTTATCCTTGGTGTTCTCCGTCGCGCCCGCGCCGACCAGTGCCGTCAGCACTCGTTCCTCAGCGTTGAGATGTGCGCGCGCCTTCACCTCCTTGCGCTTGGTGTCGCGCACCAGGGTAATGCCGATCTCCAGGAGGTCGCGCACGATCTGATCGACATCGCGCCCGACATAGCCCACCTCGGTGAACTTGGTCGCCTCGACCTTCAGGAACGGCGCGCCCGCCAGCTTGGCGAGCCGCCGCGCGATCTCGGTCTTGCCGACACCGGTGGGCCCGATCATCAGGATGTTCTTGGGCAGCACCTCCTCGCGCATGTCGTCGTCGAGTTGCAGACGCCGCCAGCGATTGCGCAAGGCAATGGCGACGGCGCGCTTGGCGTCGTGCTGGCCGACGATGAAGCGGTCAAGTTCGGAGACGATTTCGCGGGGGGAGAAGGTGGTCATGGGTCGCGCTGGTTGTTGGGCCAGCGCGATATGTGCACTTTTGGGGGCGGGATTTCAATGCGGGGGCAGCGGTTTGGACGGTCGATAGCGTCAAGGCGCCCATCCCTATTTTTGTAACAATTCAAGCTTGAGATATGGCCCCTCACGACTGGATTTGGAGGGGACCATGCTCACGAGGCTACTTGCGGTCATCGCCATCATCAGCACCGCGCTCTACCTCGTGCCGACGGGAGCGCATCTGTTCGAGCTGCCGAGCAAGATGGCGCTGGCGCCCGCCGACTATATGCTGGTGCAGCGGATCTACAGCGGGTGGCAGTGGTTTGGCGTGGTGATTGCTGCCGCAATCGTGGCAACGGCGGTTCTCGCGGTGCGTTTGCGCGGCGATCGCACGGCATTCACCTGGGCAATGGCCGCCGCCGTTTGTCTGGTGGCAGCGCTGGCGGACTTCCTCGCGTTCACCTACCCGGTCAATCGTGCGACGGCATTCTGGACCAGCCTGCCAAATCCCTTCGAGGCCGCTCGGTGGCAATGGGAGTATTCGCATGCGGCGGCCGCGCTGCTGACGTTCGTGGCGCTGGTCGCCACCGTGATCGCGGTGCTGCGTCACGATCCGCGATGAGGTGCGGCCGGTCGAGTTCAGAGACGAATTCGCGGGTGGGAGAAGGTGGTCATGGAACCTTATTTAGTGGCGGCGAACGCAAAATGCGACAACCTGCGTTCGCGCGCCAGCAACAAGATTGTTTTGCGGTAGCGATTGAGGGTCTCGAAGGTCGCGGACCCTTCGAGCGCGAGCAGCTCTTTGGCGTGCCGCGCCCGCGCATCGACATGCCGGCGAGCGCTTTCCGCAAGCGTTGACGTTAAATTCTCACATCGCTGCAAGATCAGGCCAGCATCCGCCAGATGTTGCTCACCATAGCCCGATGGGGCGACGACGATTGGCCCCGAAGCCGATCGCTCGGACAACTCCGTGTTGGAAATAGGCCCCGTCAGGACCAAATCCGTGAAGACCATCCGCCCTCCCGGGCGCAGCACGCGGCTCCATTCACGGAATGTCGCTTGATGGTGGCCGATGTGTGGGAGCGCGTCGACGCACACCAGAGCGTCGAAACTGTTGCCGGCGAATGGCAAGCCGCTCTTGGCATCTTGCAGGACAAAATTGGCGCTGGCTGCCAAACCGCTCTGCGCCGCCGCGTTCTGGGCGGCAGCCACCGCCGTCGCGTTGATGTCGATACCTGTGACCGAACAGCCAAAGGTGCGCGCCAAGCGCAAGGCGGGTGCGCCGCCGCCGCAAGCGACATCAAGCGCCTGCGAACCCTTGGAGACACTCAGCCAGCAAAACATCCGGTCGTAGTCTGCGGTCGTCGTCAGGCTGCTCTGGCCGAAATAATCATCGTAGGCTTCACCGAAGACTCGATCCTGAAGCTGGCGCCATTCGTCCGAATAGCGCTTGTCGTAGAAGCCGTCTGCTTCGCCGCCTGGTGACGCAGTGGTCATGCGCTTCGCCCATAGAAGCCGATCTGATCCTCTTTCGAGAACACCACGCCTGGCCGGTCGAAATAGGAAAACACGGCGATGATGCGTTCACGGGCGCCCTTCACCGTGCTCACCTTATGAGCGGTGTTCTTGCCACGGAACACGTTGAGCGTGCCCGCAGCGAGTTTCAGCGTCTTGACCTCGGGGTCATCGCCAGACAGCAGCCTGCCCACACCCTCATAATTGGGATTGTCGTCCGTCCGCAGATCGCTGCGGTAGACGAAATCGCCGCCAGCTTCTGGCGCCTGCAAGAGCAGCGTGGTTGTGAATTCGCTGCGATCGAAATGCCAGTTGAGCGCTTCGCCATCGCGGTAGGCCATGACGTTGACGCGGGCCAGCGGGTCGCGCATCGGAAACAAACAATCCTTGTCGAGCGTGGCGGCAAGAAACGAAATGAACTGCGACCACTCATAGATCCACAATGGCACGCTGCCGGCGATCTGATCGGCGCAGATTGTGTGATTGATGGTGTCGGTCAGCCGCAAGGCCGGGTGATCGGCGGCCAGCCCCGCAATTTCCTTGCGGAAATAGATGTTGTGGCTCCGCTTGTGGGTGAAGGAGAGGGTGTCCAGAACGGGCTGGACTTCGCCGACCGCCCGCGCCAATGCCCCTGGCCGAACGAAGCCTTCCAGGTTGAACATGCCATCGCGGGTCAGATCGGCCCTGCAACTTTGCACCAGAGTGTCCCAGGCGGGCGAACTGGGCTGGTGCAGCGGATAACGATCGAGGTTCAAAAGATCGCGCATTTGAGTTGAGCACCCTCCCCAGGGAAGCAGGCCTGTTTCCCGCTCTCCAGCATCTCCACCACTACATTCGTATTCGTGTACACGCAAATCCCGGCCGCGATCGCCATTGCGTCTCTTGCAACGGCGCCAAGCGCCCGCAGATGCCCCTACGCCGCGATGATCTTATCGAAAATCAAGATCGCGAGGCTTTCGCAGGCTGCGCGCACGTCTGGCCACTGATGCCAGCGGGCGACCAGGTTCCTGTATTCGGCCAAGCCCATATCATCGAGGTCGAACGGCAAGGGCATGCTGAGTTGGATTTGCAGTTGCAACAGTGCTGACTCATCGTTCGGCTGTGGGTAAAGCTCGTCCAATCCGCGCAAGGCCTCAATCGTCGCTGGCCCGCCCATATGATCGGCCAACGCCACGAAATCCACATAGTCCCGCGTGGCGTTGCGCTTCAAGATCAGTGCACCCTTGATGCGCAAAATCTCGGCCTCGGTTGGGATCGTCAACTTCGCGCCGCCGACTTCAACAGTCCGCGTTTCCAAGGGAGCGTCGCGAATGAGTTGGCGAATGCCCGTCTCGATTCCGTCCAGGCTGCCCAAAATCATCACAGGCCGGGCAATCCTGGCTGTCTTCCAGCCAGCCACCGATTCCAGCTCAAACAGCACAATGTCGAACTTGGCCTTAAGGTCCGCAATGACATGATCGGCATCCACCGACATCCGGTGTCCGGCATAGACCGCCGCCGCGGTTCCACCAACGAGCACAGCTCCAGGAAGAACGTCCTGCAAATGCGCAGCGGCCGAAAGCACGCGCTCCCATTCGGGCAAGTGTTCACTCGGCATAGAGTTTCCAGAAGTGATAGCGCTGCGTTTCGTGATCGGCGGCCTTGGCTTGCACGATGCGCCGTACAGCACCGCGAATGTCTTGGTTCGCCTTCACCGCGCGGCCCAGTTCCGCCCAGTCTTCCCGCGCGCCGCGAGCGATGATGTCGTCGATGGCCGCTGGCGTCAGCCGCTCGTGGTTGAGATGGCGGTGCCGCATTGCGCTAACTCCCGCTCTCCAGCATCTCCACCACCACATTGGTGTTCGTGTACACGCAAATCTCCGCCGCGATGGCCATCGCCTTGCGCGCGATCTGTTCCGCCGAAGCCGGTGTGTCCATCAGCGCCCGCGCGGCCGCCAGTGCGTAGTTGCCGCCCGAGCCGATACCCATGACGCCACCTTCGGGCTCCAGCACGTCACCAGTTCCGGTCAGCACGAGGGACACGGAGCGGTCGGCGACCAGCATCATGGCTTCGAGCCGCCGCAGATAGCGGTCGGTGCGCCAATCCTTGGCCAGTTCCACGCAGGCGCGGGTGAGCTGGTCGGGGTACTGCTCCAATTTGGCCTCGAGCCGCTCGAACAAAGTGAACGCATCGGCCGTCGCGCCGGCAAATCCGCCGATGACGCTTCCCTTGCCGAGGGAACGCACCTTGCGGGCGTTGTGCTTGATGACGGTCGCGCCAAGGCTCACCTGCCCGTCGCCCGCCACCACCACCTTGCCGCCCTTGCGCACGGTGAGAATGGTGGTGCCGTGCCAGACGGCAAGCGAGGAATCGCGATCGACCATGGCAGGAGGGTTCCGGTTGTCGAATGTTTGGGCCCGCATCATTTAGGCACCGATGCGGCTGACAGCAAGAGTTACCGCCCGCTTCGCCCCACCGGCAGCCAATCGAACAGCAGCGCCTGACCCTCGGAGGGGCCGGGGCGTGGAATGCGCCGATGGTGGCTGGTGTCGACCCGGCCATCGAGACCTGGATGAAGGCGCGCGAACTTCTCTAGTGCCTTGGTCCGGCTGGACGGGAAGCGCTTGCCCTCCCAGATGTCATAGAGCCGGCGCGGGTCGCAGCCGTAACGGGCAAGGATTTCCTTGCGCCGGACATGCAGCCAACGCGCGATCCAAATGTTCACGGCGTCGGCCTCGGTCAGGGGCCGGTCCAGCATCACGACCGGGGTAGGGGGACTTAAAGTGAGCATAACCTACAACGGGTGAACGCCTTGACCCAGGCCGGGCCGGATGCTGCAGTGCGAGAGCAACCGCATGCGGGGCCGCCGACGTGAGAACTTTACGCGAACATTGTGACCGAACTTGGCTTTGCTGCCAAGGGGTGTTTTGGGGCCTTCGATGAAGCGCCTGCGCAATACCCTCGGCAAGGTTGAGCTGCGCCGTCCGCGCCGTCCCGCCGTCACCCGGCCTGTTGTCGATCTGTCGCCGTTTCAGAGTTTCACGCGCAAGGAGTGGGCGCGGCTGCGAGCCGATACACCCATGACCCTCGACGATGCCGAAGTCGAGAGGCTGTCAGGCGTGACACAGCGGTTGTCGCGCAAGGAGGTGGAGGAGATCTACTTGCCGATGTCGCGGCTGCTCAATTTACAAGTGCAGGCGACCCAGCATTTGCACGCCGAGCGCCAGACCTTCTTCGGCAAGACCGATGGCAAGGTGCCGTTCGTGCTCGGCATCGCTGGCAGCGTGGCCGTCGGCAAGAGCACGGCGGCACGTGTGCTGCAGGCACTGCTCGCGCGCTGGCCCGAGCACCGGCGGGTCGATCTCATCACCACCGACGGGTTCCTCTTGCCCAATCGCGTGTTGGAAGAGCGCGGGCTGATGCAACGCAAGGGCTTTCCCGAGAGCTACGACACACACCGGCTGCTGGCCTTCCTCAACGATGTCAAATCTGGCCGGGCGAACGTCGCGGCACCACTCTATTCACACTTCTCGTATGACGTTCTCGAAGCCGAGGAGCGGATTATCGACCGCCCCGACGTTTTGATCGTGGAAGGGTTGAACGTGCTTCAGCCAGCCCAGCTCGCCAGGGGCGGCAACGGCGCACCATTTGTGTCCGACTTCTTCGATTTCTCGATCTTCATGGATGCACCGGCCGACCTGGTCGAGGAGTGGTACGTCACTCGCTTTCTGCGCCTTCGCCAAACCGCCTTCCGCGATCCCGCCGCCTATTTCCACCGCTATGCGCGGCTGGCGGATGCCGAGGCCCGTGCCAAGGCCGCCGAAATCTGGCAATCGATCAATCTCGTCAACCTCCAGGACAACATCCTGCCCACCCGCAAGCGCGCTGATCTGATCCTGGCCAAGGGTCGCGGTCACCGCATCGAGCGGATCGAGTTGCGGCGGCTGTAGGGCCGTGGCGAGATTTTCGTTTTGCAACCATCGAGATTTTTTGCTGGGGACAGCTCGGTGGGGAGCGTATCGGCCGCGTGCCCTACGGTGATACTGTTCATACGAACGGTTCGCCTTGCGCGGGCCCCTGTTTTGTTGCGTGCCGTTTCGCGTCCCAGCCCTCCGAGGACATCACATGGCCCGCATCACCAACGCCCGCGCCTTTGCCAACAACGAGGTGGCCTATCTGGCCTGGTCGATCGACGAGGTCATTCCGGGTTGCCTGGGCTTTGACATCACTCGCATTTATCCGGACACCGGTGAGGAGCAGCCTCTAGCGGCCTGGGTGCCGTTCCAGGGACAAACCAACACCGGCTTGCAAGCCCAGTCCACGCGCGTCTGGCCGATCCAAAAAATGTCGTGGCGAGACCTCACTTTGCGCAAGCGGCGCGATAGGCTTGCGCGCCGACCCGACGAAGTGACGGTGCGCTATCGGGTGCGGGCTGTCGGCCGCTTCAAGCCGGGCCTGGACCCGGTGTCAGCGGACCCCAAGGCACCGAAATATGACGGTCAGCCGATCCCGCTCGGCTATCTGACCGAGGGAGTGCTGTCCAATACCGTGCGGGTTACACAGCGCTACGGCGAGATCCGGGCGACGTTCACCAACGGCATTTTATCGGCGCAATGGCTGCGCAAGGCGCTGAAGGAGAAGGGCGAGGAGCTGACGGCCAAAACCATCGCCGCGCATATCTCGACGCCCGATGACGAAATCCGCGGCTATCTCACCGGCGATGTGCTGGCGATGCTGAAGGAATTGCTGCACCGCACCGAGCTGGAGCCGGGCTCGCGGCTGAAAATGGCGCTGTACGAATTGTGGGACGAGGATCTGGTCGAACTGATCGCGGCCCGGCGCGATGTCATCGAGCTGATCCTGTCGAACTCCAGCAAGGATCACAAGGACGGCCACTGGGACGGTGGCAATCATTTGATGCGTGAGCTGCTGACCGACCTGATGGGCAACCGCAAGATCGACCGCATGTTCAACAACGCCCATATCGGCCACAACAAGTTCATCGTGTTCGAGGACGCGAGCGGCAAGCCCAAGGCCGTCTTGACCGGCTCCACCAACTGGACCCCGACTGGGCTGGCGGGTCAGAGCAACAATGCGATGCTGATCGAGAACGACGTGATCGCGGCCGCCTATCGCGATTTTTGGGATGACCTCAAGCGCGACACCGCCGACTTCGCCACCCCGAGCCCGCTCTATGAATCCAGCACCAACGTGCAGGGCGACGCGCTGCGCAAGGCCAACGTCGCCAAGCATGTTGAAACGACGCTTGCCGATGGCACACACCTTACCCTCTGGCGCGCGCCCAACACCCACGCCAAGACCAAGAATGCGGCCGCCGCACCGCCGGACCTCGCTGCCGTCTACGAGCTGATCGACAAGGCCCGCGACGCGATCTTCTTTGCCGTGTTCCTGCCCAGCCAGTCGGGCAAGACCAGCGTCATCGAGGAGGCGATCCGCATCGGCGCCGCGCGCCAGGATGTCACTGTGTACGGCGCGGTCAGCGACGTGATGGCAATGCCGAATTACGTTCCGCCGGTTCACGGCGTAGGAGCACATGACAAGCCGACCCAACCGGCGATCTACGACAATGGCATCGTCCATGTTGTTCGGGCCGTCGCGCTCAACAAGGATGACGTGGTCGGCGCTTTCGAATCCGAGCTTTTGACCATTGGTAAGGCGATCATCCACGACAAGATCGTGGTTATTGATCCGTTGTCGCCCGATTGCGCCGTGATCCTGGGCAGCCACAATCTCGGATTCAAGGCGTCCTACGAGAACGACGAGAACCTTCTCATCATCCGCGGCAACCGGCCCCTGGCCGAGGCCTACATGACGCATGTCATGGACGTGTACGACCATTACCGCTTCCGCGCCAAGCAGCGCGAGGAGAAGAACAAGGGGCTGCCGCTCGATGGCGGAATGCTGGTCGCCGACGATAGCTGGCTGGCGCCGCATCTGACTCCGGAAAAGGCCGCACTTGCTCGCTATCTTACCGGCCCCGGTCGAACCGCCGCCGCCGCCGAACCCGTCCAACCGAATGCGCCAGCCACCACCACTACCACGCTGCTCGGCCGGTTGTTTGGCGGGTAGACTGCGGAGAACAGGACTTCAGTCCCACCCGAATCCCGTCTTTGGCAGCGCTTTGCCGCCGAAACGCTCGGAGCTGGTGCCGAACGGCCGGCCACCGCGGCGCCAATAGAAATCGCAGGCAGGCTCATTGTCGGTCAGTGCCCAGACCAACAGGCCGTCGAGCCGCATCTGGTCCAGGCGCTGCCGGGCACACTCGAACAGGCGCTCGCCAAAGCCGATCCCCTGATACTGAGGCGCAAGGTAGAGTTCGTAGATCTCGCCGCGCAGTCGCCCGGTCGCCCGCGATGGGCCGAAGGTGGCATAGCCGGCCGCGCTGCCGGCAGCTTCGAGCACGATGATGTTCTCTGGTCGCTTGAGATTTTCGCGCCACCAGGAAGCGCCGCGTCGGGCGATCATGGTCGACAGATGGCCATGGGGAATGATGCCGCGATAGGCGAGCAGCCAACTATCAGCAAAGACGTCGGCGAGCGCTGACGCATCGCGAAGCCGGGCCTGCCGCACTGTTACAAAATCGGCTAACATAGGCGGCAGTCTAGCGCGAGGCTCGCGCCGTTGTCACGATGCCTTTACGGCACACCGCGACGTTCGGTTTGACAAGCGCTGATCTGATGGTGGAGCCGAACGGGATCGAACCGTCGACCTCTGCAGTGCGATTGCAGCGCTCTCCCAGCTGAGCTACGGCCCCATCAGGCCTTGCGGCCGAAGCCCGGGATTTAGGCGTCGCGGGCACCTCATGTCAAGCAAAGTGGACGGCCACGCCGCGCCGTGCCTATAACGGCGTCACGGTTCCGTAGCTCAACGGATAGAGCACCTGGCTTCGAACCAGGGGGTTGCGGGTTCAAGTCCTGCCGGGACCGCCATGCCGCCGTTGCCTCTTGCAGTCCCCGGCGCTTTGTCAGTATTCACGGCTAGCCAATTAATGGGGACGAGGAAGCGATGCGCGAGCTGCTGTTTTTTCTGAACTACATCATCGGGCTTTACGTCTGGGTGGTGATCGCCGATGTGGTGCTCAGCATTCTGATGCAGGCCAACATCATCAATCCGTACCAGCCGACTGTCCGGTCGCTGTCGCAGGCATTTCACTCGGTCACCGAGCCGCTGCTCCGCCCAATCCGGGGATTTCTGCCCCGATCCTCGGGCCTCGACTGGTCGCCATTGGTGCTGATCCTTGCCTGTTATTTCCTGCAATGGGTGGTCATTCCCAACCTGGCCAAACTGTTCTAGTGGCCGTGGACGGGCGGCCTTGGCGCGCGACGAAGACCGGCCTTGTCCTGGCGGTGCGCCTCACTCCGAAATCCTCTCGCGACGCGATTCGCGGCATTGAGCCCGCCTTGGATGGCCCCAGGCTTGCGGTCGTGGTTAGGGCCAACCCGGACAAGGGAGAGGCCAATGCCGCAATGCTGGCGGTGTTGGCCAAATGGCTTGGAGTGCCCAAGAGCCAGTTGGCACTGAGCGCCGGTGGCAAATCGCGCTCCAAGAGCGTAGCCATTGCCGGGGACGCAGCCGAACTGGCGCGCCGGGTGGCGGTGAAATTGCAATCAGGGGCTTAGCTGGACCATGGCGGATATCATTGATGGCAAAGCCGTGGCGGCGGCACTCAGGGGCAGGATCGGCCAGGCTGTCGAGGGACTCAAAACAGACCACGGTTTGACACCTGGCTTGGCCGTGGTGCTGGTCGGCGAGGATCCGGCCAGCCAAGTCTATGTGGCCAACAAGGCCAAGCAGACCGTCGAAGCGGGAATGCTGTCGCTGGAGCACAAGTTGCCGGCGTCGGCCAGCGAAGCAGAGCTGTTGGCGCTGATTGCCAAGCTGAACGCCGATCCCAAGGTTCACGGCATTCTTGTGCAGCTACCACTACCTAAGCACATCGACAGCCAAAAGGTGCTGTTTGCCGTCGACCCGGCCAAGGATGTCGATGGCTTCCACCCGATCAACGCCGGGCGGCTTGCCATCGGCGAGCCGGCGCTGGTGCCTTGCACACCGCTCGGTTGCGTCATCCTCGCCAAGCAGGTCAGGCCGGACCTGACCGGGCTGGAAGCTGTGGTGGTTGGTCGTTCGAATATCGTTGGCAAGCCTGTGGCCCAGTTGCTGCTTGCCGAAAACTGTACGGTCACGGTTGCCCACTCTCGCTCGCACGATCTGCCGGCGATTTGCCGCCGCGCTGATCTGCTGGTGGCCGCCGTTGGCCGGCCGGAAATGATCCAGGGTGATTGGGTGAAGCCCGGTGCCATCGTGATCGACGTCGGCATCAATCGCATCACCCGCGACGGCCGCGCAAGACTCGTGGGCGATGTCGATTTTGCAAGCGCGGCCAGGGTCGCGGGTTTCATAACCCCGGTGCCGGGCGGCGTCGGGCCGATGACAATTGCCTGTCTTTTGCGCAACACGGTCCAGGCAGCCTGTCACTCCAGAGGGGTATCTTTGCCCAATTTGTGAGTGATTTCAGATGGGAATCTACCAGCTTCGCAGGTTTGGCGCCAAATCGTACTAAATGCCACAAAATCGTGCAGATTCTTCTCTCGCATCGCAATATTTATATTGCAACGCAACATGAAACGGGTTACATAGCTGTCATGACGAGCCGGATCCGGGTCACCGCAGCCACGGACCAGCGTCAGAAGACCCGCAGATCAATTCCGCTCAAGAGAGAGATACCATGAAGAACGATTTCAACGCCCAGGCCGATGAATTCCTCCGCAGCGCCGCCGACGTCAAGGTTCCCGAGTCGGTGCAGCATTTCGCCGAGGATAGCGTCGCCAAGACCCGCGAAGCCTATTCCAAGATCACCGTTGCTGCCCAGGACGCCCAGAAGGCGATGGCCGAAGTTGCCGGCGCCACAACCCAAGGCGCCAAGACGCTCGGCGAAAAGGTCCTGGCCAACTACGCCGCCAACACCGAGGCCATGTTTGACGCTGCCGAGGCAATTGCCCGCTCGCGTTCGGTCCCCGAGGCATTGAAGCTCCAGACCAGCTTCATGCAGCAGCAGATGGCCAAGTCGAGCGAGCAGACCCGCGAGTTCTTCGAGCTGTCGGCCAAGCTGGCTCAGCAGACTTTCGCGACCTTCAACAGTGTCGCCACCAAGTCGTTCAATAACGCCAAGAGCGGCCTGTAGGTTTTGCTTCCAGGGTAACCGGTACCATCGCCCGGTGACTCTCTTGAGTGCATACAGGGCCAGGCGCAAGCCTGGCCCTGTTGCATTGAAAACGCCATTGCAGGCATCGCATCAGCGATCCGTCAAAGTTTCCGGCCGGCTTATGCCCCTGGTCTGACCTATCCGGCCAGCTTTATGGCGCCAGACTCTGTGGGGGCAACGGCTCGCTGGTTTCGCGCTGAGCAACATTCGGTTCGACGCCATCGCGATCATAGAGGTCGCTGCGGAAGGAGACTCCGATCTCGGAGTCGACCCAGGCCGTCTGGTAGACGAAGTAGACGTTGACTGGCTTGACCAGCTTGACGTCGGTCGCGTTGCCCGCCGCCAGCACGCTGTCAACTCGCGTGCGGTCCCAATCACCATTGGTGCTTGCAAGCCACGTCACCAGATCAAAGATGCGCTGCACCCGCACGCAGCCGGCGCTGAAAGCCCGCGTCGAGCGGCGGAAAAGATCCTTGAGCGGCGTGTCATGCATATAGACATCGTCCGGATTCGGCATGTCGATGCGAACCAGCCCCAGGGCGTTGAAATTGCCGGGGTCCTGCCGGAAGCGGATATTGAGGAATTTGGGCTGGGTCCAATCGACCGCATGGGGATCGACTTCCTGGCCCTCGGGGTCGGAAAGCACGCGGATGTGCTCGCGGGACAGATACTCGGGATCCTTGCCAAGCTTAGGGATCAAATCCTTGAAGGCGACACTCTCGGGCACCTTCCAGTAGGGGAAGAAATTCAAACCCTGGATTTTGGCAGCCACACCCGGCGTCTGGCGCTCCAGACGGCCGACGATCACCCGGCTCTTGAGAGCGATCCGCCCTTCGTCGACCGCCTGCAACTCCATGGCCGGAATGTTGACCATGACATAGCGGTCGGGCAGGCCGCGGGTGACATAATCCTGCATCCGTTGCAAGCTCGCGCGCAATTGCAGCAGCCGTTGCTCGGCCGGCACATTCAGCGCATAGACAGTCCGCACGTCGAGCACACCGTTTGGCGGCAACCCGTGCCGTCGCTGGAAGCGCACAAGCCCGGCCTCGACATCGGCATCCAGAACCCAGCCGCCTTTGCCGCCGCCCGAGAGGTCACCTGTGATTTGCAATCGCTTGCGCAGCGTTTCGACGATCTCGTCCTGGTCGCCGACACGAAGGGTCTGGCCCTTCTTGATAGTCGGCCAGCCACCGGCGGCCGCGATGCGCTGATAGGCGCCGATGGTCTCTTGCAGTCGCTGGGCTGCCTCCGGCGAAACAAACAGGTCAGTTGGCGTCAAAAGGTCGAGCAGAGCGTTTTCGGCCTTGGCTTGCTCCGTCTTTTTTACGGCATCTTCGTCTGGCTCAGCCGAGGGTGGGTTGCCGGCGCCGAACAGGTTGCCGAGGCTGAACGGAGCGCCGGAATCCGCGCTCGCTGGTACTGTTATACCAGATGTGAGCAAAGCAATTGCTGCGACGGTGGCAGTGAGTGCGTGTCGCCATGACCTCATCGATCGTCCGATTCTTTCAGTTGAGTTTGCGGTTTCCGGACTGCCTGAGCCTCGGCCGGACGATTTTGGGTATTTTGGAACAGGCACTCGCCTACAGCAAGCCGCCAGTGTGACGCGCCAGTCCTGAGAACTGTTGATGGCGAGAGGATGGCGGCGGCCTGGACAGGGGATGAATGGACTGCGCCACTTTGCGAACCACAATGGCCAACAGATTGAAACTTCGAGACGACTTGCCACGAGCAGCGTAACCAAGGACCATTGCCAAAGGTAGACGGATAACGCCGCAAGGGGCTATTGACGCCATATCCGAAGCCAAGGCATCCGCCGTTGACAACAGCTGGCCAGAACGAGGACCACTCAGATTTCGGCGCGCTTGTGCCGTCCGCGCAGCCGGCGTTTTTGTGGCGGCCGCGCGATTGCTCGATTGCCTGGGCCAATCCGGCGGGATTGTCACTATGGGGTGCGCAAAGCCTCCTGGAGCTAGCCAGTCGCCGATTTGACCGGTCGATGCCCGCCGTCGCGCGCCTTCAGCGATTGCTGCTGGTGCTCGCCTTGGGGGCATCGGACCGTCAGACTTTGGTGTTTTGGCTGCCGCAGGGCAGCAAGCGTCTGACCTGTCAATGCCGAAAGGTCCACCTTAGTGCCAACGACGAGGGCTTGTTGCTGCAAGTCGTTGAACAACCCAATATCCGTGGACCGTTGGCCAATGGCCCTGCGTCGCACGCCGAGGCCGATCTCAACGGCCACATGGCATTTGAGCGCGTGGCCGCTCCTGGAGCCTGGCAAATGGAGGCACCGGTGCTGGCGCCTCAGGATGCCGCGACACTCGCCGAAATCGCGCGCTTGATCCGTGAAAGGACGATGGATGGCGGTGGCCGCCGATCGGATAAGCGGGAGGCGCTGGCGCCCGAGTCACAGCCCAAGGAGTTGGAACCCGAAACGGGCCCGTTTGAGGCCGAATTTCTGGGCCGCCTGAGCCATGAACTCAGGACGCCTCTGAACGCGGTAATCGGTTATGGCGAATTGCTCCAGGCCGAGCAGAGCGGGCCGCTCGGAAGTCCAAAATATCGGGGGTATACTGTCGACCTTCTGGAGGCGGCGCGTCATTGCCTCAGTCTCGTCAACGATCTATTCGACATGACGCGGCTGGCGGCGGCGGGAGGCGGTCTCGAGTTCAGCGATGTGGATATCAATGAATCGGCGCGCGTTTGTCTCGCCATCCTGGTCCCGATCGCGAGCAAAGCGGGCGTTGCGCTGACTGACAATCTTGGAGCTGGCCTGCCGCTGGCCATTCTTGATCGTCGCAGCCTGCGCCAGATCCTGTTAAATCTGCTGGCCAACGCCATCAAATTCACGCCGGCCGGTGGGTCGGTGTCTATCGGGTCGAGCTACGAAACCGGTGTTGGACTTAAAGTCGTGGTCGCCGATACGGGCAGAGGCATGACCACCGGCAGTCTGAATGTGGCCCGCGGTTTGGCCCCGAACAATGCTGAGCCTGGTCCCGGTGCCAGCGGCTTGGGACTGCCAATCAGTCGCGACCTCGCAGCCGCCAATGGCGGTACGCTGGCAGTGGAGAGCGAGCCAGGCCGTGGAACGCGGGTCACGTTGTTCGTGCCAATGAACCGGCTGCTGCTGCGGTGAGCGTCGCATCAAGGTGTGGCGCAAGCGGCATCAATCACCCGTAAGGCATCGTCTACCCCGAGCATTGAGAACGCGTCGGTGAGCACGCCGGATTGTGCGCCGCCGAGGGATGAGCGAATCAGCATGGTGTGCCCACGCCGCATCGCGAGCAGCAGATCGCGCTGGATTTGGCTGTTCGGCGGAAAGGCGAGATCGCCGCCTACCGAAAGCGGGAAATCCTGGCCGTCGATGGTCGCTGTCACGCCCTCCTTGGGAACGTTGAAACCGAGATTGACGGTCAGTTCATGCTTGATGGTGCCCGGCGCGTAACTGGTCACGTAGAGGTAGACGGGGCCTCGGGCTGCTTGCTGGGGTGCCGTATCCTTGGGTTGGGTGGCCGAATAGCAAGTCTTGGCGCCGTCCTTTTCGGCGCGGAAAACGGACCAATCGCTGGCAAATGCCAACAGCACCGGTTGGCCAGGTGCCACGAATGCCGGCGCCAATGGCGAGGCCGGCTGTGCAGGGACGCTGGGAGGAGCAGCGCCAAGCGCCACTTTCGGCTGGCCGGGGGTCCGCGGGTTGACGGGAGCCGAGCCCCTGGCGGGCTTTACCGCGGCGAGGTTGGCGTGCGGCTTGGCGAGCAGCTTCTTTTTCTTCTGGAGGCGAGGATCGAACGCTAGCGCGCCGCTGACGACCACCACCAGTCCCAGTGCAATCAGTGCAAAGCCGGTGGTACGCGACCATCGCATCACCGGCTCCCTTCCTTGCTCGAGCGGCGCCCCGCACGTGACTTTGGTGAACCGTGCGGAAGGCGATCCTGTTTCTCTTTTGGCGGCCCTTCGGTGATCGGCCTTGGCGCGTGGTGGCCAAGGGTTCTGATGCGATCATACATGACTATGGCACCAGCGGTTGCGACGTTGATGCAGAATGTGGTCGGGATTTTGATGACGTAGCGGCAGCGTTCAAGCATCGCGGGCGAGAGCGAGCCCCGCTCGGGTCCCAGCACATAGGCCGCGCGAAGGGGGTGGCCGAAACTGGGTAGCTCAACAGCGTCCTCCGTCAGTTCTACGCCAACCAGCGCGCAGCCTTGGGGCAGCACCATTTCTTCAAGTGTGGTCCAGCTGTAAACGGGCATGTGCCCGGGTGCCTTTGAAGTATCCGAACGCGCTTCGGCTGCCCTGTATTCGGCACCGACCGTGAAGAAGAAGCTGGCACCAAACGCGTGCGCGGAACGCACGAGATTGCCGACATTCATCGGTTTGGAAATACGCTCAACCCCGACGGCGAAATAGCCTCGCATTGACAAGCCCCGGTTTGCGCCAGTGGCCTTGATAGCGCGCTGGGAAGCGGCGGCCAACACTCAACGAAATAGCAATTGGATACCTACACACGCACAGGGTTAGCAGGATCTTAGGAGCTGCCAAGTATGCTGCTGGGCACAAGGAATTCGAGAGAATTGCCACCACCATGATCCTGGCCCCGGTTTCCCACAGCGGCCGGCCGTCCTTCTTGGCCGATCCGCGCATTCTTTTCGGCCGGTTGCTGAAGCAACGGCTGCCGTTCTCCCGCTTGAGTGGCGCTCAGCGCGAGGCGGCGCTGACCGTTCTGTGCATCATCACTGCCTTCGTTGCGATCGTGCAGTTCGACCTTGGAGGTCTTACTCTTGGGCTGGTTGAGCACCGTCCCGATTTCAAGCGGGATGCGCTCATCCTTGCCGGCCTCACCATGTCGATCGGCCTGGCGGTGTTCGCCGTCCGTCGCTGGCGTGAACTCACGCGCGAGGTCGCGGTACGCATGGCCGCCGAGGTCAGGGCCAATGTGCTGGCCAGGGAAGACGCCTTGACGGGGCTGCCGAACCGTCGCGCCCTGCTTGGCGAATTGGCCGCCGCGCTTGCCCGTTCCGGGCGATCCGGCGAGCCAGTGTCGCTCCTACTGCTGGACCTGGATCGATTCAAGCCGGTCAACGACGTTCATGGGCATGTCGCCGGCGATCGGCTGTTGCAAGCGATTGCCGCGCGGCTGCGGGCGAACGTTCGATTGGGCGAATTCGCGGCCAGGCTGGGTGGTGACGAGTTTGCCGTGATCGTGTCGCATGGTTGCGATGAAATGGGCGCGGCGGTTGCCGCCGCCAAGCGTATCGCCGAGGCCCTCAGCCAGACCGTTACGCTTGGCTCAATAGACCTGCATGTTGGCGTCTCGACCGGCATCGCGACCTTTCCGTTCGATGCCGAGGATGCCGAGGTTCTGATGCGGCGGGCGGACGTGGCGTTGTACCGGGCCAAGGAGAGCGGTCGGGGCCGCTGCCAATTGTTCGATGCCGCCATGGATGCCGAAATTCGCGAGCGTTCAGCCATCGAAACCGATCTGCGCCAGGCGATTATTTCTGGTGAGGTGCTACCTCATTTCCAACCGATGGTTGATCTACGCAGCGGGCGCATCGTGGCCTTCGAGGCCCTCGCCCGCTGGCGCCATCCCGATCACGGTTTCATTCCGCCCTCCCGATTCATTCCTATCGCTGAGGATTCTGGTCTCATCGGCGATTTGGGCATGGCAATATTGCGCCTGGGCTGCCGGCACGCCTGCCGATGGGGTGGCGATGCCTTGCTCGCAGTCAACATCTCGCCGATCCAGCTCGCCGACCGCAATCTTGCGGACAAGCTGCTCGCCGTTCTTGAAGAGGAAGGCCTGCCGGCGCATCGGCTGGAGGTTGAATTGACCGAAAACGCCCTTGTCAGCGATATCGAGGGCGCACGCACCATTCTTGCCCAGCTGAAGGCGGCGGGCGTCTCCATCAGCCTGGATGATTTCGGCGCGGGCTATTCGTCCTTGCGGCATTTGAGTTCGATGCCATTCGACCGCGTCAAGATCGACCGCGACTTTGTCCAAGGGCTGGGGGCCAGCGGCGATCCCTTGAAGATCATCCGCGCCATTGTCGGTCTTTGCACCAGTCTAGGGCTCGCCTGCACCGGCGAAGGCGCCGAGACCTTCGAGCAGGTGGCGATGCTTCGCGCCGCCGGCTGTTCCGTAGTTCAGGGGTGGTACTTTGGCGAGGCGCTGCCCGCCGACAGGGCCGCGAAACTCGCCGCGGAGGGTCGGGTGCCGCTGACCAGGTTGCACGGAACGGCCCAGCCAGATTCCGTCGATGGTCCAGTGCTGGCCAGCACTATGCAATCCCATCAATCTCCTCTGGCGTCAGGTTCCCCGGGACAATCGTAATCGGCACGGGGAACGAGCCAGCGAGCTTGCCCTCGGCCAGCGACGAGACGAGCGGGCCAGGGCCCTTGGGGTCCGTCGAAGCGCCAAGCACCAGCACGGCGATGTCCTGGTCCTCTTGGATGTGCTTCAGAATCTGTTCAGGTTTCTTGCCCTCGCGGATGACATCCTCGGCCTGGGCATCCTCGCAACCGTAAGTCTTCAACTTGCGGCGGAAAAGCCGGAACACAGCCTTCGCCTTGGTCTGCTGCTCCTCGAGATAGACTTCCTTGACGCCCAGCCAATCCTGAAATTCAGGGGGCTCGATGACATAGAGCAGGGCCACCGACCCGCCCGATCGCCGCACGCGGTTGGCGGCGAACGCAAGGGCGCTCTCGACTTCCGGCGTTTCGTCCACCACCACCAGGAATTTCCGGCGATGTCCCTCGGCAAAAACGCTGCGTATTTGACGCTCACCCATGATCCCGCCAGCTCCTGGCCGCGATTGCTCGACTCAACCAAGGTTAGGCTCAACGGATGAAGCCGACAATATCCTTCACTTGGACCATGATCGGATCGGCGATGGCCCTTGCCCGCTCTGCACCGTCCTTGAGGATGCGATCAATTTCTGACGGGTCAGCCATCAGGTGGCGCATTTGGTCGCCTATGGGGCTCAGTTGGTCGACCGCCACCTCTGTCAACGCGCGCTTGAACTCGGAGAATTGCTTGCCGCCGTGATCTTTCAGCACGATGGCGGGCGTCGTTTGCGTCAGCGCGGCAAGGATGCCGACAAGATTCTCTGCTTCGGGCCGGTTGGCCAAACCGGCTTCTTCAGAGGGCAACGGTTCCATGTCGGTCTTGGCCTTCTGGAACTTGCGGGCGATGGTGTCTGCGTCATCCGCGATATTGATGCGCGACAAGTCCGATGGATCCGATTTCGACATTTTCTTGGTGCCGTCGCGCAGTGACATGACCCGCGTGGCGGGTCCCTGGATCAAGGGCTCGGGCAATGGGAAAAGGCCATTGTCGTACCCGGCCCTTGCGATCGAGCTGGCAAAGTCGTTGTTGAATTTTTGCGCAATGTCGCGTGCCAGCTCCAGATGTTGTTTCTGGTCTTCACCCACCGGCACTTGGGTCGCCTGATAGAGCAGGATGTCGGCGGCCATGAGGTTCGGGTAGGCGTAGAGCCCGACCGACGCCGCCTCGCGATCCTTGCCCGCCTTTTCCTTGAATTGGGTCATCCGGTTCAGCCAGCCGAGCCGGGCAACGCAGTTGAATATCCAGGCCAGCTGGGCATGGGCCGCTACCTGGCTTTGGTTGAACAGGATGCTGCGCTTGGGGTCCAGCCCCGAGGCGATGAACGCCGCGGTGACTTCGCGCGTATTGCGAGCAAGTTCTGCCGGCTCCTGCCAGACCGTGATGGCGTGCAGATCGACGACGCAGTAAAGACAGTCGTGCTCGTGCTGCAACGCCACAAATTTGGTGATGGCGCCGAGATAGTTGCCAAGATGCAGATTGCCTGTTGGCTGCACGCCGGAAAACACGCGGGGGGCGAAGGTCATGGGGCTCCTCAAGGTTGCCGCGACTTATCGCCCATCGTGGGAGCAGCGTGCAAGGGGGCCCAAAGCAAACCGGATCAGGGCATTTTGTAAGTCGTGCCCGCGGTGTAGCGGTCCGTGAGGTTGTCCAATCCAGACGCCGGTCCTTGAAAGACGAACGCCGGCCCGCCGCCCGAGCCATTGACGCCGGTTCCAATCGCCGAAATTGCTTCGGAGCCCTTGACGAGCAGGTAGTCCTCTCGCTCCCAGCCAATCTTGAAGCTGATTTGTTCGCTGTATTTGTAGCTGCCGCCGAGTTTGATGTCGTAGAAGGCGCCATTGTGCATCGAGTCGTGGAACAGGCCACCGGTTGGCGAGATATCGAACCGCAAGTGATGTTGGTCATAGCCGTTCGCCGTGACCCAATCTGAACCCACAAGGCTGGCGTTGATCCCGAGTTTCCCAACATTGGCGTTGAGGCCCAAGCCGAGATAGGGCGCGAACAGCTCCTGTTTATAGGTGATCCCGGGGCCGCCAGGAATGGTGCCGGTCTGGTCACGGAAGTTGCTGGGGTCCGAGCTGTAGATGAAGGTACCGCCGCTGGCCTCGAATTCCCAATCGCTCCAGCGCAACCCCGCGAGGGCATCGACCGTGAACGCCGGATGCCGGTAGAGGGACAGAGTGGTCGTAAAGTCGACTCGGTTGGCGGTCTTGATGCTGGTATCGGGGCTGTCGGACCAATGATCCCAGTTGTCGGGGCCGAACCAGACCCAGTCATAGTCGTCCATGTGTGACGAGCCGGTGAGCTTGGTGCCCGCGCTCAGATCAAACGCCAGCCAGGGCGACGGACGGAACCCGATATTCGCGTTGAGCATCGTGACATTGTTGATTTGCCAGTCGAGCTCACTGAGTTTGTAGGTGCCGGCGTTCTGGTACACGTATTCGTGCGCCGCGCCGCTGATATGGCTGATATCAGCCCCGAAGGTGATTGTCGGATTGAATTGCGGATCGGAGAACAGGCCGGGCTGAAGATGGAGACCGCCCGCTTGAGCCGCAACCGGGAAGGCCATCAGCAACGCGAGCGCCAGTGCGGCGCGCGCGGGGGCGCCCAGCCAATCACGCATGAAATCCTCGAAGAGTGAAACGTGTTTCGGGGGTACGCGACTGGTCGGTGGCCAGATTGGGCAATATGGACGCCCACGGACACAGTTCTATGTTCCGGGTCGTGAATAATTCGTCAACGGGTTTGATTTGCTGGCGCAGGCCGGTTTCAGCGCCGCCGCAAGTGGCGCAAAAGATCGAGCGGATCGATGATTCGCATCGCCAGAACAGCAATGGCGTAGACGGCAAGCCCAGAGCCAACCAGCAGGCCAAGGG
>Ga0075028_100000155_pt1 | contig 25101 bp, 23 predicted proteins | sample LitLauG_LLR_2014_FD_71390 | JGI IMG/M metagenome (GOLD analysis project Ga0075028, IMG submission 71390) | Freshwater sediment microbial communities from Pennsylvania, USA - Little Laurel Run_MetaG_LLR_2014 | ecosystem: Environmental > Aquatic > Freshwater > Creek > Sediment | place: USA... | reverse complement strand
TCCCCAGGTGGGAAATGGGATTAGGTTCATCAGGATGATCCCCGAGGATCGGGAGGCGCTTAAAGCCTTCCTGCAAGCCGCTCAGCAAACCCAGGAGTCAGACTCCACTACCGACTAGTCTTCTTATGCTTGATGCAAACGCATTATAAAAGGGCGCACCTTTAGGAGTAGGTTGTGAGCGCTCCCGCTACCACTTATGAAGAGGAGCACTTTCGTGAACAGTGAGAACTATATTCGGCTCGGCGTTCATCAAGCGTAAGCGTACGCCGTGCACCGTCTTGCTAAGTGTCCACGAAGAGGTTAAGTGGACACTTCCCGAGGAGCGGAGCCGATGTCCCAGGGCAGTAGCTCCTGGATGCGGTTGATGGGATGATCGGCGATACGGGTCAGCACTTCGCGTAGATAGGCTTCGGGATCGAGCCCGTTGAGCTTCGCCGAACCGATCAGGCTGTAGATCGCCGCGGCGCGTTCCCCGCCCCGCGTCCGATCCGGCAAACAGGTAGTTCTTCCTGCCCAAAGCTACGCCACGCAAAGAACGTTCGGCGGCGTTGTTGTCGATCTCGATGTGGCCATCTTCTATATAGCGCAGCAGCGCGTCCCAGCGCGAAAGAGCATAGCGGATGGCCACCGTCGTCTCCGATTTGCGCGAGAGCTTTAACAAGGTCGCTTCCAGCCACTGTCGCAGAGAATCCAGCAGTGGCTTGGCCTGTGCCTGGCGGACGGCTCGGCGTTCGTCCGGCGGGCGACCGCGAATCGGTTCTTCGATGCCATACAGCGCGCCGATCCGCTGCAACACCTCCCGTGCCACCGGCGGGCTGTGCGCTTGCTCCAGATCGTAAAAATGACGCCGCACGTGCGCCCAGCATGCCGCTGGTTCGATGCGACCATCTTCGTAGAGCTGATTGAATCCCGCATAGGCATCCGCCTGCAGCGTGCCGCGAAACTCCTGCAGGTGCTGTGCGGGATGTTCGCCTTTGCGATCGGGCGAATAGGCGAACCATACGGCGGGCGCGGCGGTGTCGCCCGCAGGACGATCATCGCGAACGTAGGTCCACAACCGCCCCGTCTTGGTCTTACCCTGGCCCGGCGCCAACACCGGCAGCGGCGTGTCGTCGGCGCGCAGCTTGCCGGCGGCCGTCACGTAGCGACGCAACGCTTCCACCAGCGGCTCCAGCAACCGGCGGCTCGCGCCTACCCAGTCGGCCATCGTCGAGCGCTCCAGTTCCACCCCTTGACGCGCGTAGATCTCCGACTGCCGATACAGCGGCTGATGATCGCAGTATTTCGAAACCAGCACATGCGCCAGCAGTCCCGGCCCCGGCAGGCCGCGCTCGATCGGGCGGCTCGGCGCTTCCGCCTGCACAATGCAGTCGCACTTCGTGCAGCTCAGCTTCGTGCGCACGTGCCGGACCACCACGAAACTGGCGGGCACGTACTCCAGCATCTCCGAAACATCTTCGCCCAACTTGCGCAACTTGCCCTGGCATTGCGGGCACACCGTTTCCTTCGGCACATGCGTGCGCGTTTGTCGCGGCAGATGATCGGGCAGAGCGCGACGGGTGGGTTTCGCTGCCGTTGGCGTCGAAGCGGCGGAGACGGGAGTTGGTTCTGACGCGTTGGATTCTTCCGCGCTGCGATTCGATTCCAGTTCCTCCAGGCGCAACTCCAACTGCTCGATCTGCCGCTGTAGCTTCTCCGACTTCCGTCCAAACTGCATGCGCTGCAGCTTGACGAGCAGCAGCTGCAGATGCTCGATCTCGTGCTCGCGCGAGAGCAGTTGCTCGTGCTGCGCCAGGATCAGCACGCGCAACGCATCCGCCGGAAGAGCGTTCAGATCAGGGAGCGCGGTCACCGCCATGCGCGGAGTATCGCATGAACTCACTCGTTTTCATCTGCGCTCGCGCGAAAAAAGTTGTGGAAAGAATCTTATGGGTTACACCGACAACTGCGGTTCCCAGGTTCGCTCCGGTCGTCGCCAATCAATCCCTTCCAAAAGCATCGATAACTGCGCCCGCGTCAGAGAAACCGTGCCACTCGTGGCTTGCGGCCAGACGAAACGCCCGCGCTCCAGCCGCTTCGCGAACAAACACAACCCGTCGCCATCGAACCAGAGCACTTTGATCAGATCGCCGCGCCGTCCGCGAAACACGAACACGTGCCCGGAGAAGGGACTCTGCTCCAGCTTGGTCTGCACCTGCGCGCTCAGTCCCGTGAAGCCGCGGCGCAAGTCGGTCACGCCCGCCGCAATCCAGATCCGCGTCTGCGCTGGCCATGCGATCATGCGCGCAGGCCGGGGTCCCCGCCGAGCCCGGTTTTGGCTCGGTGGGGTGTGAGGCACTCCAGCAACACGCGCACCAAGGCGGGATCGGCGTTGCCCTCGATCCGCACCTGGGCCTGCCGCAGCTTGATGTGAATCGTGCCCGACTGTGGTGGGGAAAAATCGGGGACGCGATGCTCGACCACGACCGGCGCCGACTTGCTCTCGCTCACCCGAACCGGCAGCAGCTTGATCCCTGGCTTCTGCTCCCCCAGTCGTCCGGCTAAGTACAGGCGGCGCCAGCCAAACACCTGATTGGCGTTCACACCACGGGCCCGCGCTACCCGCGCCACCGATGCATCGAGCACCAGCGTCTCTTCCACGATCCGCCGCTTCTCCGCAATGCTTCGTCGCTGCCGCTGCGCTGCGACCGAGCCCTCTCGGTCTCGGGGTGTGACTGCTTGCTGGGAACTGTCCATCTCCGCTCCAAGTGGACACCTATCTGAAGTGTCCACTTCGCGAGCATGGCTCTCACTTACACACCTGTCCAGACGGCCATCGGCGTACGCTTACCATCAAGCAGGATCCGGGAGGAATCCTTCGGCGCGACTGCGAGTACGAACGCCGTGGCACTGCCAATGCGTTGTGCGGTATGGAGCCGAAGGCGGGACGGCACTATACCCGAGTGACTCCGGACCGTTCCTCGCCCGAGTTTGCCGAAGTACGGGATGCGATAGACACCGCGCGCGACTCGTTCCAATTTCCCGCGCTGCGTGAGCCGGGCCAGAACAGAGTCCGCGATGCCGAGAGCGCGGGCTTGGCTCGCGGTCACCAAGCCATCATTCTGTTCGGCCAAGGGGAGCAGTTCGTCGATACGGGAGCGCATATCCGCAGTATGGCCCTCTCCTGGCTGTCTGTCAATATAGTTCCATAATAGAACTAAATTGACACACCACGTATTACGGTTATACTGACTGTATCTCGCTCATAAACAACGAGATACTTCACTTCTTCTAGCCTCTTCCCACTACTAAAGTCAAAGGGCTTCTTGAACGTGTAAAGGTCTTCACTCCGTTCGAGAGGAGGGTGACTCCTTGGATTGATTCCCCACCGCTTCAGCAATGCGCATGGTTACCGCGGTGACTCGGCCGACAATGTCTGCATCCGCAGGGTAGCGAACTTGACGGATCTGCCCTCGTGACTGCGGACAAGGAAGTAAGATCAGTTGGGTCCCGTCCAGTTCGCACCAGCTACAGGCGTAGCCGTTCCGAAGCTCGACAAAATAAATGGGGCGGTCGAATTCGTTCTGCCAATTCCCTGTTTTCACCTTGTTCTGACGGGCATCGATCTCGACGAACGACCCGGGACGTACCAGCGGATAAAGCGTGTAATCCTCGAGCCCTATGTAGCCGCAAAGACAGTGCCGCAGATCCAGTTGCTGCAAGAGCGCAACAGGGATTTCGCCCCAAGCTTCAAACATCCTGGAGACCAAGTTCGTCCGTGCGAGCTGGACGTCCTCACGGAGTTCGAGTGGCAGCATGATCGTCTGTCCAGGTAGGTCGAGATTTGACCCAATCAGGTGCGTGTGCGGCAGGCTGACCAATCTCTGTTCCCTGGCGACATCCAGGACGTTAATCCCAAAAAACGCCACGATCTCAGCGTAGTTGCACTTGTAAATGAGGCTCAGGCTGTAAAGCTTATAAATGCTCGGGGTAAACTTTCCATTCTCGACCTCGGAAAGCCAGCCGTGGGATATGTAATAGTCCTGGTTGTTCTTCTCTTGTGCAATCTGCTGGCTCAATTTTTGAACAGCTCGCGTTGACAGGCAGACGCGCAGGCGCTCGGCTCTGAGCCGCTTCCCAGCTTCCGGGCTCGGTCTCGACTCCAACATCCGCGTCGCCATGGTACGAGGAAACTTCCTTGCCGCGTGGGCAAGTACGCTCGGGTTACAAAAAACGAAACGACCCAGACGAAGGGGAAGATGCGAAATGATACCCCATCCCACACTCCACGAGACCAGCATTCTTGCCTTGGTCGTTAATCCGACCGTCGCCTAGCTCGAAAACGCTATTGCATATTCGTTGAATGTCAGTGGGCCGCTTGGTCGTAGAAACGGGCACGTCCGAATAATTTGTCCTGGTGACAACCTTTCCCATTTATACAGAACGACATCTCTGCGAGGAAATATCGGAGCACCCAACATTGCTCGTGGACGACGAGACGAGAACCCGATTGTGAAATTCAGGAGCCCCTCGAAAACGGAACTCGTGGAGCGAGTCAAAGCAATCTTGGCACGCAAAGGCCTCACCTTGTACCAAGTCTCCCAGAGAACTAGAGAGCTGTATGGACGGTCGTCACCCTATTTCATTCCGCACAACCTTTACTACGACCTCGGGCTCGGGACCTTCAGTCCGAGCCTGCATCAGCTTTTTGCTCTGAGCCAGATTTCCAATTACCGGCTCAACGACTGGCTGCGTGTCTTCGGATTCAATCCCGAAGACATCGCAAGGTTGCGGGTTCTTCTCCCCTCAAGCCGCACGATGCTCTTAGATTCTTCGCTAGTCAACCCTGAGTCCTGGGTTCTGTGGTTCCGAAACAAGCCCGGAAATCTTCCAGCTCCGGCCATCGCACCACTTGGACAGCTTTTGGACCTTGCGCCGCCAAGACGTCTCCACTCAGTCTCACAATCTCTGAAGAACAACTGCGTGTACGCGAAGATTGGACTCGAGGACGCTTTCTCGTTTCCAGACCTGCTGCCGGGCAGCATTGTCCGCGCAAACACTCGACTAGAAAAGGCGATGCTTCCAGCAGCAAATGGTAAGGCGCGACGTTGCTTGTTCCTCATCGAGCACGCAAACGGGCTTTGCTGCTGCCGGTTGCAAACCGTAGGCAAAAATCGCGTCATGCCGCTCAGCACGCAACTCCCGTATGCGCAGGTTGAACTGCGACTCCAGGAGGAAGTACGAGTTCTTGGTGTCTTGGATCTCGAAATACGATCGTTGCTTAAGCCGGAGCACCCGGACGTCCCCAAGGAATTGGCGGAGTATTGGAGGCCACGGACACTGGTGCCGGAACACGCCAGGCTGAGCCACTTGCTTCGCAGGACCAGGTTAAGACTGGGCTTGTCATTTCGGGATGTTTCCGCGCTGAGCCGCCACGTTGCCACAGAACTTGAGGACGAGCAATACTTCACCGCAGCAGGGTCTCTTTCGGACTACGAAGCGCTGGACGCTCCCCCACGTCACATCCACAAGGCAATCACGCTCTGCGCGGTTTACGGCCTGCGCTTTTCGACATTCTTGAAAAACATTGGTCTGCATGTGGATCAGGCTGGCAAGTATCCTATTCCCGCTAATCTTGTTCCTGAGACGTTTGCACCCGGATTTCGCCGCAGCACCCATGAAACTGATGAGCCGGTGGGGAACGGCTTCCTTGAGCAATTGATGAGTCGATCGGAGAGTGTGCCATTCTTTTTGCGTGAGTCTCTCGCAAGCCTGTCTGGCATGACAACTCCTTCTCTGCACGACTTCTTCTGGGTGGGAGGAGAACAGAACGCTCTTCACCCTCTTCTCGTAAACGGATTGCTCGTGATCGTAAATCGGCATAGAAAGAAGCCCGTTCACTTCCGATCAAAGCCTTTGTGGCAGCAACCGCTATATGTCCTCTTGAGACGTGACGGAACATACATGTGCGCGTGCTGTAGCCTCGAAAACGGTTCGCTAGTCATCCATCCGTATTCGCTGGATTATCAGCGACCGGAGCAGCTACGGAACCGCGACGACGCGGAGGTGGTTGGGGAGATTGTCACTATCGCCAGAAGACTTTGATACGTAGCGAGTCGAATTCCCGAATGAGAAACCGGCCAGTTCCGTCGGCAATTGCCATCAAATTCCCCGCAAATCATTCTCTATTGTCGGGTTCTCGAACAAGTCAAACGAAGCGTGGAACCTTGTTCGATCAAAGACGTAACCTACTGTTTCTTCAGCTGGAGCAGTCTTTCGTTCCTGCAAGCTGCGCGGGCCGCCATGATTTCATGGATCCCTTCCGAAATACGATGGCTGTCCCAGCAAGTTCGGCCTTTTATTCGGTGGCATATTGTCAGTTTCTTCTGCATCGCTCTCGGCAGCTCTCTCGCGCTTCTCGCGCCGTTAGTTCTGAAATGGCTGATTGATGAAGTTCTGCCTGGCCGGCAGATAGGACTTCTGGTTGCCGCTGTAGGCCTGATCTTTCTGTGTCACCAGGGCAGAGCCGTGCTTACTAGCGTTGGAGGCTACTTGACCATGCTCGCTGCACAGCGGCTGGCACTCGACATGCGGCTGCGACTGCTACGGCATCTTGACATTCTTTCAGCCGACTACTACGAAGGCACTCCGGTCGGCGCTTCCATGTACCCTCTGAAAGAACCCATCGAAGAGATCGCTTATTTTGGTTCCGATCTGCTGCCTGCCATCCTGCGGACGCTGATGGCAACGGTACTCACGCTGGGAACGATGCTGATATTGAACGCCCGCATGACCCTCGCAATCTTGCCGCTCATTCCTGTTTTTCTGCTTGCCAGGAAACACTTCCGCGACCGCCTCGAAGACGATTCCGACACCGTCCAGCACAACCACATCGCGTGGAGCAGCTTCCTGCAGGAACATCTGTCGTCGGTCATTGCAATACAACTGCTTCGTCAAGAGAGGCGACAAGAGCGAACAGCATTCCATCTGCTCGGCGTGACAGTCCGGTCGCATAACAGACTCTTCAGGACTGGAGTCTCGTTCACCTTCTACACAAGCCTGACCATCGGTCTGGCAATGTCGGCGGTCATCGGATACGGCGGCTGGAGTGTATTCACAGGTTCGCTGACAGTTGGTGGTTTGGTTGCGTTCTATACCTACCTGACCCAACTCTTCGAGCCGCTGAGCGGTGCAGCGGAAACCTACCTGCGGGCGCAGAAGGCGTTTGCAAGCATCCGCCAAGTGCAGGCTGTATTGGCATTGGAGCCCACGATCAAGACCTGTTCAAACGCTATCAAGTTTCCACATGACCATTCTTGGGCGATCGAGCTTAGCGACCTTCGTTTTCGATATCCACAGAACCGTGGGATGTTGTCGATTGCGCACCTGAACATTCAGGCAGGCGAGCACGTTGCCGTTGTAGGAGAGAACGGCGCGGGCAAGAGCACGCTGGCAAAGCTTCTGGCACGCCTCTACGACGTGGATTCAGGATCAATCTCCGTTGCCGGCCACGACGTACGGTGCATTGAGATCCAGAGTCTTCGGGAGCAGGTGTGCTACGCTCCACCTTCCCCGATCCTTTTCGACACAACGCTTGCAGACAATCTTCGGCTGGGGAAAGTGACGGCCTCCGACGCTGAACTAGAGGAGGTGATGGAATGCGTCGGGCTCGCGGCTTGGGTCGGTACTCTGCAAAAAGGCCTCGCCCAATTGGTCGGGCCGGGAGGATCCCGCCTATCGGGCGGTCAACGACAACGCCTTGGGATCGGGAGGACAATTTTGCAGCGGCCTCGGATCTTGATCCTAGATGAAGCCACCTCCTCCCTCGATGCGAGTTCTGAACAACAGTTACTTGGCAGACTACGGAGAATCCTGCCTGGCAGCACCATTGTCGTGATTTCGCACCGCTTGTCGGCGATGTCTTGCGTTGAAAGAGTGATCCTTCTTGAAGCGGGACGTGTCGTCGAGGATGCCAGCCCCGCAGTACTTCTAAGTACCGGAGGGGCTTATTCTAGGCTGTTCAGGGCCGTCGGCTCGGTTCCGGAGCATCATCGTCCCACCTTCCACGGCTGACGAGATCGAATTCCCGCAAAACCAGGACAACCAGGTGTAGAGGCAGCGCACCAGAATGATTCTGCACAATGCATCAACTCAATTGAGGTAGTGTGCTGGGTGAACTTCTCAAAGAATCGCATTGGGGTCTGGATAGGTCCGGCCGCGAGGACGTCTCCGCTTGGTTGCCCCATTAAGACTACGGTCTACAGCGACGACGAAAATGATCTAATCGGCAGATGCTCCTGCGATCGCGTGAACCACCGCTACGAACCTCGCTTCAATCCCTTCTGCATCCGTAGCGGGGTATCCAAGCTCCTGGGCCAGATTCTCCAACTCGCGCCGCCACCCTACCGGAAGTTGGGCGCTGGGAGGAAAAGCATGAGTCTCCCGCTCCGCGAAAATCCGTTCCGCCGCAGCGTGCGTCCGGACATAGTCGAGTTTGCCCAGCATGTCCACCAGCAGAATGTCCAGAACATCCCGTGCGCGGTCCTCTCGATGCGGTCCGGTGCAAGCATGTAGCTTTTGGGCTACCTGCTCGTTGATGCCCAAGCACCGCACATGCGGCGCCATCGATAACCCCATCTCAGCCAGCCCGGTAATGGCTGGTTCGACCAGGTCAACTTCCCGCGCTTCTCCCGGACCGAGATCTATGTCTACCGTCTGCCAAGCCCGCGTTCTATATTGCACCGCAACTTCAACCCGCACGGTATCGGCAAGCTCCATCTGATGCATCTCTGGCTTCAGCCGGAATGTGAATTCATCAAATCCTAGCTTGAGCACCTCCGCTAGCCTCAGCAGGCGCTCCGTACGGTTACCTTCCAGGCCTAGATCGAAATCCTTGGTGGTGCGAGCGGCGCCAGCGAAACGGAGTTCCATGGCAACCCCGCCTTTGAGGTAGTAGGTGTCGATCACGCCCGTCTCCACCGCATGCTCCAGCACTCCGCAGAGCGCGAGAAAGGACACCCATCTTCGCAGACGCTCCTGGTCGAGCCCTTGCTCGCGTGCGACGCGGGCAAGAGTCTTCTCCAGACGTTCTACGCGTTTTGCGCTCACGCCGTCGCGTGCTCCTTGGCTCCTTGCATTCTTCCATCGCCACGCGGGTGCTGGTTGAGTTGGCGCGTGAGCCGGTTCACTTCCGCCGTGCTCAGGTAGCCTTCCTTGCGCGCATCCTTGATGGCCTGACGGGCCAGCCCCAACCTTCCCGTTGCGTTCAGCACATCCAACACACTTTTCGCCACGGTCGTGACCGGCAGGCCTTCGTGCAGGGTCACATCGGCCGGCGGCAGGTCGCCACGGTGGATCACGATCCACTTCGGTTTCCGGCGCCGGAGTCTCGCGCCTTTGGGGACCGAAATATGGACTCGAGACGGATTCACATCGGAGATCCCAAACACGGCCATTGCGGTTTCATGAGAGAGCGCGACATTTTCTGGTCCATGACTCGCGCGCGCCCATAAGACCGCTTCCCGGTATTGCGACAACCGATCGGAAGGGTAGTAAGGGATGCGATAGACGCCGCGCGCAACACGTTCCAGCTTTCCCCGCCCCGTCAGGCGGGCCAGGACCGAGTCCACGATACCAATGGCACGGGCTTGGCTTGCAGTCACCAAGCCATCATTCTCCTCGGCCAGGGCAAGTAGCTCATTTAGGCGGGAACGCGGCATGTCGTTCAGTATGCACTCGTCATGACCACATGTCAATATAGTTCCATACTGGAATTAAACTGACATCGTACTTCTATGCCTGCTTCGACTCTCTCAAGGTCATAAACAGCCAGGATATTCCCAATTGTTGGATATGTCGCTGATTGACTTAACTGCTTTGGAATGTGATAGCCAAGGATCGAGGTTGAGCCGCTGGATCCAGCTTTTTCAAGGCTGCCTTTCGCCTCTTCTGTAGTGAAATAGGACGGAAAGGCGAACAGCGAGTTCGGTTCACAGGGTACGCAACTACCTCGCTATCCCATTGAAGACGTGAAGCAGCCATGGGATCCGGGCCGTCTTGCGAACATTTCGTACAGAGTCTCGCCTCATGCCTGCGCTTCATGGGATATTCCCGACACGTTCCCGGAAGGACCCACGCCTTGTACGACATTTCAGCTGGAGTTCGCAGCACACGCAATGAGGATGGCGGAATTGTCCTCGATATAGACCACGGCCAGATGTTCAGGCTGAATCCCGTCGGAGCTCTGATTCTGGAATCACTCGGCAACGGATGTGCGGAGGAGGAGATCGCCAAGGAAATCTCGCGGGAGTACAGCATAAGCGAAGAAACGGCGTCGGCCGACATCCGTGAGTTCCTACAATCGCTTGAAGAACACAAGCTTGTTCGTACGCGGCGGGGGGAGAAGACATCATGAACGCAGCGACAGCAGAACGAGGCGCTTGTTGGGTCGTAGCCCCGCCGGTGCCGCAGGATTTATACCGCATCCTTTTGCTGCGAAAGAATGGGTCGGAACTCCTGGTTACCGGTAAGCGACCACCGTTCACGCTCCCTTGTGTCGAAATCCCCAAGTGGGAGCGCGTAGCGGAAAACATGAACGCGGTGGTCGGGAAACGTTTTGGGATCTCTTCTGTTTGTCTCTTTGCTCCCGACCTGTCCGTTGCCACAACAGGCAAAGGGCAGCCTCTCTATCAGGTGATGGAGACCAGAAAAGCCGACGTTGCGGCGCCCGAGGGAACGTATTGGCTGCCAGTGGATTCATTCCCGGATCAATCCTTCGCGGACGCTCAAGACTCTCGTGCACTAACCAACACGCTACGACAGATACTTGAGTTTGAGAACGGGGAGAGTATTGGGGCATTTGGCAAGCCCGGCTGGATCGAGGCATTGTCCTCCTGGGCACAACACGAGGTTGATCTGTACGGGCTTTGTTTGAGCGGAGAATTCCGCCAGCTTAACGCTAGTCCAACGTTCGCGTTGCTCCGGTTTGAAACAAATCGGTCAGCAGTGTGGTTCAAGGCCGTCGGTGAACCCAACCTGCGGGAGTTTCCAATATCCGTGACCCTAGCGAGACTTTTCCCCGGCTTTGTACCCGTCGTGGTCGCAACCCATCCAGTTTGGCATGGCTGGCTGACAACAGAGTTCACCGGTTCAACATTGGACGAAGTTACGGATGCCTGTGCCTGGGAACGAGCCGCCCAAACTCTGGGAGAGCTTCAAATCGCTTCGGTAGGAATGACTGACCAGCTTCTTGAGGCTGGCTGCAGAGATCTTCGAGTCACTTCCCTTCTCACATTAGTCGATCCATTCCTGGAGGCGATGTCGCGACTCATGGAGCGACAGCAGAAGACTCCTCCGCTGGTCCTCGATCGAGACGAACTCCTGACGCTTGGAAGTCGGATCAAGGAGGCGCTGTCCGAGCTGGCCGAATTAGGCATTCCCGACACGTTGGGACATCTGGACTTCAATCCCGGAAACATCTTGTGGTCCGCCGACCAATGCATGTTTCTCGACTGGGCCGAAGCGTACGTCGGGCCTCCATTTCTCACCTTTGAATACCTCCGCACACACCTGGTGCGAACACAACGGGAAGATGTTGGTTTGAGCGCAGGTGTTATCAACGAATACGAGACGAAGTGGCGCACGGCGCTCTCTCCTGAAGTGGTTGCTGCAGCACTGAATCTGGCGCCCGTTCTGGCTGTCTTCGTCTATGCAGCGGGGACGGAGGGGTGGCGGAATCCCACATTGCTGGGTGAGCCCAGGGCAGCAGGTTACCTTCGCAGTTTGACGCGACGGATGCATGGCGAAATGCAGCGTCTACAAGATCGGAGCCAACTTTGCTGCAATTGATAGCCAACCCTCCCTATTCTTCCGTCGAGCCCGTGACGGAGGTCCTGCACGGTGTGCCGGTTACGGATCCCTACCGTTGGCTCGAAGATCAAGAATCGCCACGGACTCGAGAGTGGCTTGCGGCGCAAACCCAATATGCGCGCGCGTATCTGGACGCAATTCCGGGCCGGGAACGCATTCGTGAACGCATCCGCGACCTTCTGTTGAGACATATGACTCCATCCAGAGAATCGGCAACAGGTATGTTTTTCGCAAGCGCGTCCCCGGCCAGGAGCAGCACTGCATCTTTCTGCGTGAAGGTTCCGACGGTGAAGATCAACTTCTGATAGACCCAGCAGACCGGAGAACGGGTAACCACACAGCGATCAGACCACTGCAACTATCGCAGGACGGGCGCCTGCTCCTGTACGAAGTAAAAGAGGGTGGGGAGCGCACCGGAACATTTGAGCTGTTCGATGTCGAAAAGCGAGAAAGGCTTTCCGATGCGCTTCCCCGAGGTTATCTGAGGGGATTTTGTTTTGCTCTGGACGGAAGAAGTTTCTACTACGTGCACGATGCCCTCAACGGGAAAGAGTCCGCGTATCCAGCAGCGTACCACCATCTTTTCGGCACTTCATTCCATGATGACCGAAAGATCTTTTGCCCACGCGAGAGCGGGAGACTACGGTTGCATATTGTTCCGGGTGAGAAATACCTGGGCTTTCTGGTGTCGCACTTTTGCGTCAAGACCTACACAGATCTCTTTCTCTGGCCGCTGAACAGCGAAAACCCTCCAGAGCCGCTGATCGAGAATGCCGCATACAAGTTTGGACCACTTCTTCTGAAGGACCGAATCCTGGCCATCACGGATCGCGACTGCCCTAATTCCAGGATTGTCGAGGTTCGGCCACGAAAAGATCGAGAGCCTGAATTTGTCGATGTCATCCCCACAAGTGATCGGCCAATTCGGGAATGGGCGGTCACCTCAAACAGAATCTACGTCTGCTACACGCGAGGTGTTAAGTCGGAAATTCAAGTCTTTGATTTGCGGGGCGAGAGACTTGGCGAACTTCCTGTTGGCACGAGCGATACAGTTCGCATAGTCGGAGCTTCGGCGGAACAAGACGAACTCTTGATCGAGCAAGAATCGTTTACAAAACCCATTCAGATCTGTCGACTCTCAGCGCGGACCAGCGAGCCGCAGCTTTGGGCACAGAGAACGATTCCGTTCGACTCCCAAGGTTATGAGCATACCCAAGTCTGGTTCCCCGCAAAGGATGGTACCCAAATTCCAATGTTCCTCGTGGGCCGGCGTAAGGTACTCGCAGCAGGCCTCCATCCCACCATCATGACGTCTTACGGTGGGTATGGCGTTTCAATGACGCCACAGTTCAGTGTCTTCGTCTCCTTTCTCATGGAACAGGGCTGCCTGTTCGCTCTTCCCAACATCCGCGGGGGCTCGGAATTCGGAGTGGATTGGCACAACGCCGCCAAGCGGCGGAACCGCCAGGTCGCGATCGACGATTTTACGGCGGCGGCAGAATGGCTCATTGAAACCGGACGGACGGAACCACAAAGGTTTGCCATCTTCGGAGGCTCCAATTCGGGCCTGCTTGTGGGGGCGGCATTGACTCAGCGTCCAGATCTGTTTCGCGCCGTCATCTGCATGGTTCCGATACTGGACATGCTGCGCTATCACCTCTTCGACAATGCACATGTCTGGGTAGATGAATTCGGCACTGCGGATGACCCGGACGACTTCCCTGCCCTGGCTCGCTATTCGCCTTATCACCAAGTTCGGGATGGGGTCGCCTATCCGGCCACGATGATCGTCTCAGGTGATGCTGACCGAAACTGCAATGCGCTCCATGCGAGAAAGATGACCGCGCGGCTGCAGGCGGCCAATGTCCCCGATAACCCGATCATTTTGGACTACAGCCCTTTTCGGGGACATTCCCCGGTGCTCCCGTTGAGTGAGCGAATTGAAGCTTTGACAGACCGTATGGCGTTTCTTTGTAGCCAATTGGGACTCACGGGCTGATAGGAGTGAACAACCATGTTGCTGGTCTTTCGGGCGTATCTGGAACTGCTTCTTTTCGAGCTCGATGTACAGCGCGGAAACTTCACCTCCCTTTACGGCAAGGTGCGTAACTGTCCAATTCGAACGAAGCGCGCTGACCGCACGCTCGCAGACCTCTGCTCTGCAATCGACAAGGCCTGCGTCTGGTATCCGAAGGTCGTGCTTTGCCTGCAACGTTCCGCGGCAACGGCCCACTTGTTGAAGAGGTATGGCATATCAGCACAGTTGGTAATCGGGGCGCAGCAGTTGCCCTTCCGGGCCCATGCCTGGGTCGAGTTGGATGGCCGCGTAGTGAATGACAAGCCCTATATGTCAGAAATCTATGCCGTGTTGGACCGTTGTTAACGGAATTCATGCAGTCACGCGGAACGAGGTGCCTTTTGAGCATTCAGTTTGGCAGATGGAATTTAGACGAGCGTCCTATCGATCGCACGCTCTTCGAAAAAGTCTTCGCTATTACTGCACGCTATGGAGTGGGTAAACCTTTCATCAGGGTCTTAGGGAACATCGGTGTGTTTGTTCATCCCCATGGTTCAGAAGAGTCCCCATTCGAGACGCAGTCCGCGGCTTCGCCGGGCGACATCCTCTTGAGTTGGGAAGGCCGACTAGACAACCGCGACGATCTCGCTGAACAGCTCAATGCAGCGTCTCGGGATCTAGTGACAGACGCGAAATTCGTGCAAGCGGCCTACCAACAATGGGGCATCTCCTGTTTTAGAAAGCTTGTTGGCGATTGGGCCTTGGCCCTCTGGGACGTTTCGAGACAAGAATTGATTCTTGCCCGAGATTTCGTCGGATCTCGGCAACTGTACTTTGACCGGCGGCCAGGCCATGTCAGTTGGTGCAGCGTGCTCGATCCGCTCGTCTATTTACGAGGCTGCACCTCCGAAATATGCGAAGAATACATGCTGGGATATCTGTCAACGCTCCCGCCTGCGCACCTCACACCCTTCATCGGGATTTCGGCAGTGGCTCCCGGCACATATGTCGTCATCAATGCGCGCAAGCCATCCATACATACCCACTGGAGATTCGAGCCGTCACAACGAACGCAATACTCGAAAGATGCGGAATATGAGGAACATTTCCGGTCCGTGTTTCAGCAAGCAGTCAAGCGTCGTTTGCGTTCTGAGGGTCCGGTCTTTGCAGAGCTGAGCGGTGGAATGGACTCTTCCTCGATCGTGTGTATGGCCGACACTGTCGTCTTCGAAGATCATGCTCAGACTCCCCAGCTCAAAACAATTTCCTACTATGACGATGCCGAGCCGAACTGGAACGAGTCTCCGTATTTCTCCTTAGTCGAGCGCCAGCGGGGGCGAGCCGGCCAACACCTAAACCTGGGATCCATCAACGGCTTTCTTGCGGAACCAGATCGGGAAGATTTCTGCCTGTTACCGGGTCGCGATCAATTCACACTGGAGCTTCAAGGATTGATCTCAGAATGCATGCCCAAGGACAGCCACTCCGCTCTGCTTTCTGGTTTAGGAGGTGACGAATTCCTGGGAGGAGTGCCTAATCCCATTCCTGACCTGCAGGATATGTTCGCCCAATTCAGATGGGCCGCAATGATGCGGTGTCTAGCTAAGTGGAGTCTGGAGAAGAGGCGGCCATGGCCCCATCTGTGTTTTGAAGTTGTAGAGGAATTTCTGCCCCAGACCGTAAGAAGGTTATACAGAAAACCGAGAGTTCCTCCTTGGGTCGCGCCATCACTCAGGAAGGAATATCAGAACGTCTTCGAGGCTCAGATGAGGCCAGTGTCATTGTGGGAGGGTCCGCCTTCATTCCAAGCGAATGTGAACACGCTCGAACACATCTCCCGACAACTCAATTGCTATGCCCCAAGTCGGCGTACGCGTTTCAACCTTACCTATCCCTACCTCGACCGCGATCTCCTTCAGTTTCTGTTCTCTATTCCCCGCAACCAGCTTCTGAGGCCAGGGCAGCGGCGTTCTCTCATGAAGCGCTCTCTTTCCGGGATTGTACCCGAGGAGATCTTGCAGCGCCGTAGAAAAGCCTACGTCAGCCGCAGCCCCGTGAAGGCAATGCAAGAGTCCTTGCCGGCCATTCAAGACCTGTTTCGATCCAGCGTCGCTGCGGCTCGTGGAATCATCGAAGACTCGGCGTTTCTCGCCGCAGTGGAACGCGCAGTCAACGGAGAAATGGACTGGCTTTCCGCTCTCATCGCTACCGTGAAACTTGAACAGTGGTTGCGCGGGCTAACCCAAACGAATTTGAGTCACGCTCCCGAGTTCGCGCACGGATCAGCACAACAGCTGCCGATGTGGCAACCGGGCATCAGACGATTCACAGAGCGAAACTCATCGACCTCACTCAGCTGAGTAGAACTTCACAACGGAAAGGAGGTGAACGCTATGAAATACAGCAAACCGCAAATTGCTCGCGTGGAAACTGCCGTCACTGCCATCCAGTCACAGCAGCCCAAGCAGGCAGGGGCGATTGACAGCCGTGGCCAACTGCACTTGGTCACCGTGTCCGCCTATGAAGCAGACGAGTAGGCCCAACAACCGGGACGCTCAGGCGCCGAGCGTCTCCTCTTGTCGACGACATCCCGGGTCTTTTGAGGTAGGTGGCCCGGACTTCACGTAAGAATCACATTTCGGAAAGAAGGTGACAACAATGAACTATGACAAGCCACAAATCACGACCGTTGACGACGCGTTGCATGTGATTCAATCGCAGTCCGCAAAGATGGCGGGAGTGATTGATGCCAAGGGAAACCCTCGCTTCGTTACTGCTCCGGCTTACGAGGCGGACGAATAACACAAACGCATCAGGGTATCGGGGAAAGCCCCGGTACCCTGGTCGATCAACGGCCTCTGCCACCATGCTCCGCGGCGATACTCAGGCCGCCAGCTATTTTGCCGGAGGATGGCCCTCAGTTCGGAGTTGTTCGCGGAGCCTGTGCCAGCGCTCGTACTGCTCTTTTTTGGCAGGCATCGAGTCCTCTTCATCGCTAAGCCAGAAGCGAAACCAATCAAGATTGCGCTCGTAGATTTCGTAGCGATGTTTCGGCTGGTTCTTGTGATGTAGCTCGTTGGGATACAGATAGAGTTCCACGGGCTTGTGGAGTTCCTTGAGGCCCACAAGAAGAGGCTGATCACCCAAACCCTCGAAGTCTCCAGCTTGATTCAATATCGGAGTATGGACGCGATCAACCTTGAGGATCAGCGATACCTCGGACCAGTTGCTTCCAGAAGGTTCTTGGAGCCAATTGCCCAGCCCCCATTTGCGAAACGTCGCGCGAAAACCATCGTCAGCCAGGTAGTATTCGAACAAGGGGTCATACGACGCCACTCCACTTGCGGCGCGAAACAGATCCGTATGGCTGATCGCGAAGCCGAGGATGGTTTCTCCAAAGCTGTAACCGGTAGCACCAATTCTCTGGGGATCAATCAAGCCAGACTGTGACAACTTCTCGACCGCCTGCTCCATACTGGCAAGCGGTGACGCCCAGAGCATTCGGAACCCTTCGAAATTCTCCGGATCCCGAACCGGACCGACGTCCAGGCTCAGCACGGCGAATCCGTGAGCGGCATAGACTTGAAGGGGGCTTTGGTCGCCAGACGCCCCGCGAAGAAAGTAGCCACCGCTTCGATACGTAGCAATGATCAGTGGGTAGCGCTTGCCGGGCTCATACAGCAACGGTTTTACCAGATGTCCGAACCACGGTTCGCCAAGTCTGTTTATGCCTTCGATTCGCGTCACCGGGCTAAGCTGGATATTTTTGAACTCCGGATTTAGATCGACCAGGGTCCGCATGTTGCCACTCTCCAGATCAAGTAAGGCCACTTGCTGCGGAGTCGTATTGTTTTCGCGGGTGCAGGCGACGTACCGCTCCCTGCGATCCATGGAAAGATTGTCCAAGTAGTCTCCGCCGCTAACAAGCTCCCGAGCCGTCCCTCCGTCAGCCGGCGTGACCCTGAAGGTGGCCGCTCGACCGCCTCCCTCGGCCACGGTATAAAAGATTCGCTTGCTGTCCTGGCTCCACCAGTAGTCCTGGAGATATCCCGTCAACGAAGTCAGTCTTACAGGAGTGCCTCCACGCGCGGGTTTCGCGAATAAAACGTACGATATTTGCCGTGATTGCGCCGGATCATTCAAGAAGTAACGGTAAGCGACCATGGAACCGTCGGGAGAGACCTTTGCATCGAGGATGCGGTGTGTCTCGTCGAGGTCCTGAGGTCTCGTTAATACCTTGTCCTTTAGATCACTCTCCCATGGACCAAATGACCTGGCTTCTTCCGGGGTTGCCCGCCTCTCCTCGCCAGTCGCAAATCGATGCAGCCAAGTTTCGTATTCTTCTGGCCTCCATTCCAGCACCGCATCCACGGTCGACTGGCGATTCCACACCGGAAAACTTCCGTCATAGAAAACGCCATGTTCCGCGATGCTCTTAATCTCACCGGGATCGCGCTTCTTCTGCACAGTGAGCACCAGGCCAGATCCGTCGCGCATCCATTCATACTTCGTCACGTCCCCGGGAACGTGAGTCAATCGAACGGGTGCCTCGCGTTTGAACTTCCACCTCCATACTTGCATTTCCTCACTCGGGGCTATTCGCGCTCGGTAGGTGAGATACCGGCTATCAGGTGACCATTGTGGCGCTTCCGGCAACCATTGATTGATCATGTCCCAATGTGGCATTCCGGCAGTACCGACAATGACCGGAACACTGCCGGGTTTCGTGCCGACAACCAGGAGCGAGGAACGGTAGCTATTCGTCTCGTAGACCGCTTGGCCAATTACCACGGCGACGTAATTTCCGTCAGGGGAAATGGAAACCCCATGGACGTCACGCAGAGTAAGAAGATCTAAGCTCGTAATCGCCCGGGCTTTGCCTTCGTTGGCCGTCACGATCTGGATGGGGCTGGGATCAAATCCAGCGCCCTGTGTAACCTGGGAGGAACAAGGAAGCCATCCAGAGAAGATCCAGATGAACAGCACCGAAGCGAGCATCTTGCTATTCACTCAACCTCCAGAGCCCGATTCGGGCACACTCGTGGCATGGCTGTGGCATCCACAGCTCATCTCTGCAATACTTGTCTAGAAGTTCAGTTTCAGAGACAACTGAAGCGAACGAGGACCACCCTCCTGGAATAGCGGGTTCAACCCGCCTAGCCCTTGATTCAGCATGGCAGATGACTGAAGGAATGAAGGACCAAACCCAATCAAAGCTGAAGGGTTTGTGAAGTTGGGATGGTTCAACAGATTGAACGCATCGGCACGAAACTGAAGATGGACGTGATCTGTCAATGAAAACTTGCGCCACAATGAGAAGTCCACTTGGGTGAGCCCAAATCCGGGAATGTCATTGCGGCCCTCCGTCCCCTGGCGAGGCGACGGTGGCGTAGTGAATGCATTCTCATTTAGCCGCCTGCCGGCAGGCGCCCCAGAGTCTGCGATCCAAACAGGAACACCAGGAGCAAGATCCGGTCGGGTGAACGATACCCCGAGGCCCGGGGATGGTGCCGAGATCTTGCCGTTGAAGGGGAAGGCTGACCGCGCAACAATCACCGCATCCACCGACCAGTCCTTGGTTAGAAGGGACAGGGGGCCAGCCTTCGCCGCAGCCGGTAGGTCGTACGTTACTGCTCCGGAAAAACTGTGGCGAACATCAAAATCCGAGGAAGCATAATCACTGGCGGCGGAAATGACCGTACTGGAAATCCCGGCGACGACGTCATTGGAAGAATTGTCCAGGGAACGGGACCATCCATAGTTCAACAACATCTGGAGTCGACTGGACAACGGCTTGCGAAACTGCACCTGGAGGGCGTTGTAGTTGGAGAGGGCACTATTTTTTGTAACTTCAAACAGACCTGTGAAATTCGGATTGGGCTGGGAAAGATCTTCTTGTCTCAACAAGTTTCTCCCCGCCTGTCCCAGGTAGGTCACGGAAATAGCCTGCTTGCCAGCAAAGGACTTTTCGAGGGCTACGTTCCATTGGTAGGACCGCGGCAGCTTTAGGTTGGGAGCAAAACCCTCTACCACAAATGGAAATGGAGGCTGGCGGGAGAGCGCGGGTAGAAACGGGGTGGGATCGCTTATCGGCAAGGGCACGGCAGCAAAGAACCCTGTAGCGAAATTCGGAAAATCACTCGCCAGATTCGCGGCCGAACCCACACCCAAGTCATAGAAGATCCCCGCGCCACCGCGCAAGACGAAGTCCTGCTTATCGGTCAGGCTGTAGGCGAAACCGAAGCGCGGAGCGACGTTTCCAAACGTGGTGCTCCATATTGGAGTCCGCGCTGGAGCCAAGTTGAGGTTCGGGGGATCATCGACGTTCGTCCACGCAGCAAGTGAAGTCGATCCGCGGGCACCCGGGGCAGGGTTCAGCTCCCACCTGAGACCGTAGGTTAGGGTCAGCCTGGGAGTGGCCTTCCAAGTATCTTGCCCATAGAGGGAGTAGGACTGAACCAGAAGCCTGGACGATGCTGAAGTGGCGGTGACCAGCAAGCCTGCTCCCGTGGACACCAAATCTTGAACAGTCGGAGAGAGAAATTCGACCAGATGCTGCCGTGGATCGGTATCAAGAAAGATCGCTCGATAGTCGACTCCAAACTTCAAGTGGTGAACGCCCTTTGTGGCGTCCAGGTCGTCGGCGATTTCCATCTGAGCGGCGCGGTTCCTGGCATTGGGACCCGTCGAGTAAGAGACTGTGTCGAATGTCGTGAAAAGCGTCGAGTTATCCTTCGCGGGTAACGGGCCCAAGAGCAAACTTGGGTTCAGCGGAATCGCGCCATGGAAAGAGTCGAGGGCAAAGAGCAGCGACGAGTTCTGCTTGGAATAATTTACCCGGAGGCTATTGGCCAAGGCGTTGCCGAAAATTGCGTTCAGACCGGCCGTAAAGGTCTGCGTACGCACACTCGTCGTATCGACCTCAGATAAGCTTTCTGCTCGCACTGTCTCTTCAGACGGCGCATAGTTGTAGCGGCCAAAGATGGAGAAGTGTTCGTTGAACGTATGGTCGATGCGCAGACTCGTGGCGTTCAGAGTGGCACTGTTCGAGAATGTACCAGTGAATTGGGCTGTGAAGTCGTCAGGAGACACTGGCCCGTTTGGCAGAGGATAAGCCTTTAGAAACGGAACCACCGCGCTGGGTGTGGACGGCGACTCCCTAACGTCTGTCGAAGGAACCTGCACGATTTGCGTCTGCGGCAGCCGGAGCCGGGCGCCTTCGTAGGAGAAGAAGAAGAACGTCTTCTCCTTCTTGATTGGGCCGCCTACGGTTCCTCCAAAATTGTTGTGGCGCTCCGCGGCACGCGGTTGGCCTGCCTGGCTGGCGAACCAGTCGTTTGCGTCCATCACATCGTTTCTGAAGTAGTCGAAAATACTCCCGTGAAAATTGTTCGCCCCCGAGCGGGTCGTCAGAATCACCTGACCACCGGGGGTCTTGCCAAATTCCGGCGCAAATGAAGAGGTTTCGATTCGGAACTCCCTCAACGCATCCACTGAAACAAGGCTGTTCGTTCCTCCCAGAGCGCTGAACGCCTGAGCGGCTCCGGTGCCTGACTGGCCGGTAAAGAACGTTCCCTGCACGCCGAAATTAGCGGAGACACCATCCACGCTGAACGTGTTGGCGCTGGTGCGTTGACCAGCCACACTGAATTGCCCCGGCGAACCACCGTTCGGTGTCGGCGCAATCACCACTCCGGGCGTCAGCTGAAGCAACATGTTGAAGGTTCGCCCATTGAGCGGTAGGTTTTCGACGAACTGGCGATCAATTACCGTGCCCACTGAGCCCGACTCTGTGTTTACAAGCGGCGCTCCTCCTTGAACTGTGACGGTTTCAGCGATAGCCCCGACCGGCAATGTGAAGTTAATGGCAAGCGCGTCCTGAACATTGAGAATCACGTCAGGCTTGATGAGTGTCTTGAAACCGAATTTCGACACCTGAATGCGGTAAGGTCCTGGGGGGAGGTTGGGAACGGCGTAAATGCCTTCACCGTTCGTTGCGCCCGGATATCCGACGCCCGTGGCATCGTTCACGATCCGTACGTCGGCGCCGACTATTACCCTTCCAGTTGGATCAAGTACCAGACCGCTGATCGTGCCATTGGGAGACTGTGCGAATGCGGCTGTTGTGAGAAGTGCGATCAAGAACAGGGGTTGGAGGGGGAAGCGTAATCTCACGAGGGCTGCTCCTGGAGTGGACGGATTCATACAGATTCATCCGGTCTACGGAAGCCCCCTCGTATTTGTATCAATATTTTTTAGGATGGCACCGCGGAACGTACGGCGGTCGGTTTTCCGAACACTTCAGGGATGATTGGAATCAATATGCAGGTAGGCAAACAAGAGAGGCTTCTTGCTGGGCTTGTGGCTCCCGCCGTTTGGCTCGACGGTGACAAACACAGCATCAATTTGCGCCAACGCTTTGGGATCGTCGAACCTTAGCACCCACCGCTTCTTTGAAGCGTTGTCCACATAAAAGATGCCCAAGTTTAACGCCTGCTGCCAATCAGGGCCACGCCGACCCCAAGCCTGGAAAGTGCTGGCATTCTTCACTCCGGCCTGCTGGTCCAGATCGTAGGCGTAGAAGATCAGCGACTTCCCTTTCGTGTAAAAAACGCGACCGTACGGCTTGTTCGTCTCTCCGGTGCGCTCCACGTCATAGACTTCCGCGACGTAGAGATCGCGGGCGCCCATCAGATCCCGAATGTCGCGGTCGTGAGCCAGCAGTTCTTGCTGCTGGTCGATCGTGGCTCCGCGATCCTGGAGCAGACGCGTGAGATCGCTGACCTTGGCTTCGAGTGCAGTGGCGCGCTGTTTATCCTGGAACGACTGATGTTCGAACGAATCCACCTTGTCCTGGAGTCCTTGAGCTTTGGCTTCGGCGACTTCCAGCTTTTGGCTCAAGTCAGACCGCTGTTGAAGGAGATCCTGCCTGCCTGCCTGTCCGCTATGAAGATCGGCCTCCATTTGACTCCCGGCGATTTTCATTCGGCCCATCTCGGCCGATTGCTGATCGAGTTCGCGCCGAAGCGACGCGACCTCTTTGTCTCGCTGCTCAATTTGCGAGCGCAAGATCTCGCGCTCGTAGCCGGCATCGCTTACCTGCTGCTGCAACGCAATTTGATTCGCCTGGTTTTGATTCCCCGGGTTTGCTACGGGTGCGACGGAGGCAGACTCCGTGCCGCGGCGGATGCCGACTCGATAGGCAGACACGCCCAGAGCGACGAAGAGCAAGATGCCGGCCGCGTACAGCGTCCACACGTTCCGCCAAATGGCCTGGCTGGCGGAGAGGGGGACCCTGCCGACACCTTTCGAGACAGAGTCCCCATCGGCCCCCCCTCGAGCTGTGCCCAATTCTTCGCCTTGTTCTTCGCCCAATTCTTTCTTCAGCGTCAGCCGTTGGAAGAGGGCCGCTTCGGCTTGCTCTTGCTGCTCTTGCGACCAAGACCGATCAGATTCGAGATTTTCAGGATCAGGCGCTAAGGCGGGAATCGTTTTGCTAACCACCGCCTCGAACTGCTTCATCGTTTCCCTGCACGAGGCACAGACTTCCAGATGTTCCTGTAGCCGCTTCTGCTCGTCCCCGGTTAGCTGACCCGAGGTTGAGACGGCACAGAGTTCAAGGAACTCGTCATGGGGTGATTGTGACAACGCCCCCGCTCCTGGTTGGTGAGTCACTTTTTACCACATCCGTTACGGCCCGGCAATTTGCCTGGAAATACCTGCTTTCGCAGCTTGTCCAAGCCTCGATAGTAATGATTTCGAATATTTCCCAAAGACTGGTCCAGTTTCACGGCAATCTCGCCGAAAGTATAGCCCTCGAAGAAGTGCAGACTCAGAGTATTACGCTGGTCCTCGGTCAGGGTGTCTAGAAGTCCTTGGATGGTCGTATTCCCGACCAACGAACCGAACCGAGCGTCCTCTTCCCTGCTCTGCGAATGTGATTGCAGCAAATCCGAGACATCAGCCAGGTCTAACCGCGTGTAGAAGTGACGTGAATTGAGATAGCGTCTGCGGTCGATCGCACGGTGATATGTCATCTGAACAATCCAAGAGCGAACCGCAGCTTTGGACGAATCAAAGACGGAGCAATTGCAATGGACAAAAACAAATACGTCCTGCAGCAAGTCGTCAGCTTCGGAATCGTCGCGCAGGATGCGCATCGCTACAGTCCGTACCAGACGGGCATACCGACGGAACAGGATGGCCAGCGCTTCCCTACTCCCGTGACAAATTCGGATCATCAATGTCTCGTCGGGGATGTCCGACTCGATCGCTTGCTGCGCGCCAGGAGAAGAGGTCGTCTCTTCACGCTCTCTGGAGACTGCGAGCGCGGTCAGCCGAAATGTAGTGGAAGCGTCCATAAAACGGGGAGCTCCTGAATTACATCGAATTGGTGTTGAATTGGCGTTTTGGAGAGGTGGCACTTCCCTGCTCGAGTTCTGGCAGTTCCAAATCGTCGATGTCCTTACTACTACGGTCGAAAATGGACACACCACTCCTGCGACACGTTTCTCAGATATTGTTGTACCCACCGTTTAGTCTCAACTGTTTACAAATATTCCCCTCCGGAGGACACACTCTTGCCTTGCGTGGCCATTCCGGCTTGAAAAGATTGCACTCTCCGACATGACCCCAAGGTCGCGCAGTGAGGAGCCGGGTCCAAAGCGTCTCCAAATACGCTGCTTCTTGGTTCACCTACGACAGAGCGTCCTACGATAGAGCGTGGACGCGACAGAAGCTTACATCGATTGTATGAAGCATGCAAGAAGTAATGACCGTTCGCAGGAATCTGGGAGCTCGGGTCCGTGCGCTCAGAGAAAAACGCAAGTGGTCCCAAGAGGACCTGGCCCACGAGAGCGGTTTGGCTCGGTCATTCACGGGGGCTATTGAACGCGGAGAGAAAGATCTTCGCCTCACTACTCTGGTCAAGCTTGCAAATACGTTCGACATTACCGTCGCTCAGCTGTTCAAATAGCCTCTTGGATTCGGTCGAGAAAGAGGTTACCGTAACTCCCTCCAAACTGCGTCGACGAAAACGATTCCAGCACAGCGTAGATTGCCTTCATGGAAGTGGCAACTCGGGACGCGGGCCCGTCAGAGTATCCGGCACGCGCAGCCCTAGCAGGTTGCGGAAAAACTCGATTGGAAGCGGACGCAGTACCAGGAAACACTCTTGTTTCCACAGCACAACCTGATAAGAAGAAGGCATGCGTGGAAAAGACGAGCAGCAATTGGAT
>Ga0075028_100000153_pt1 | contig 25203 bp, 21 predicted proteins | sample LitLauG_LLR_2014_FD_71390 | JGI IMG/M metagenome (GOLD analysis project Ga0075028, IMG submission 71390) | Freshwater sediment microbial communities from Pennsylvania, USA - Little Laurel Run_MetaG_LLR_2014 | ecosystem: Environmental > Aquatic > Freshwater > Creek > Sediment | place: USA... | reverse complement strand
GCCAGGAACGGGCGCGGTGGCGGAAGCTGGAAAAGCTGCGCTGCGGTAGTTGGGTACGGCGATAGCGGCGCTGCAACTGTTTCTGCCGCGGTTCAGCGCGCTGTTTAAAGACGCAGTTGGCGGGGATGCCGATGGCATACTCGATGTCGAAGAACTCACAGAACTCATAGAGAAGTGGCAAAGCGAAGCCGGCATCGCCACGCAGTTTGATCTTCACGTCGGGGAAGGCGGCCTGCAAACGTGGCACCAGGCGCAACAGCATGGGCACGATGCGGGCATGACTGGAGGCGTTCCCCGGGCGCAGGCGAGCCGCCAGCAGACATCCGGTGTGGCGTTCGAAGACCAGCATGGGATGATACATGTGCTGGCCGTAAGCGCCGTTGAAGAAGCTGAGTTGCTGTTGGCCGTGGGTAGGATCGTCGGTGGAATCGAGATCAAGCAGAATCTCGCCGCGCTGGCGCACCTGGTCGCCGCAGAGGCGGATGAACTGTTCCCGCAGGGTGTCGCTCAGGCGCACCAGATCACGGGCGGAAGGCGCGTTCTCCCAACGGCTGAGCGTGGGCTGGGAGCCGAGCGCGATGCCTAACTCCTGATCGGCGACGATCTGCAACAGGGGATCGTGACGCAAACGATCAGCGTCGTTGGCGTCTTCATATCCGGCCACGATCTGGTAGATGCGCTGCCGCAGCAGCACCGGCACATCGTGCTGCACGCGCTCTTTTTGACGCGGGTCGCTGAGGCCTTCGGCCCAGTCCCGCGTCAGATGGTGGCGCTGATCGAAGGCGCGCAAGGGCAACAGACCGGCGTCGCTGGTGATCTGGCCACCGGAAAAATCGACGCGGATGGGCTGATGACGGTAGAAGGAGAAGGTCAGCTGTGGTAAAACACTTTGTATCAAGCGATGGATGCTCCGAAAGGGAATGCTGGGTGCCGAAACCCAGTGTTCGTCATTCCTTTTAGAGCATCCTTTCTTTCTTGGCTAGAGACTTCGTGAATAATCCAGGCTAGTCGTGGAGAACAACGTTCAGAAGTGAGCTGTGGACTTCCAGCCCGCCGTTGTAGTGAATGAACCCCAATTTTCTGAACCGGTTCATGAAGAAACTGACCCGCGAGCGGGTTGTGCCGATCATTTCCGCTAGCACTTCCTGACTGATCTTGGGTACTACGCTCTCCGGTTTGCCTTCTTTGCCGAAGCGCGCGAGCAGTAGAAGGATCCGGGCCAGTCTCTTTTCACTCGAATTGAAAAGCTGATCAACCAGATCTTCTTCGTAGCGGATGTTCCGCGCCAACAAGTAAGCCACGAACATGTCGGAGAATTCGTGTTCCCGATGAAGTGCTCCCATCATGGCCCTCTTGTCGATGCGCAGCACAGCGCAATCCGTCATTGCGATGGCTGAACCCATGCGGAAAACCTGGCCGGCCAGCGAACCCTCACCGAAGAAACTTCCCTCACCCAGAACGCCGATCGTGGCTTCCTTGCCGGACTTGGAGACCACTGTGAGTTTCACCTTGCCGACCTGAATGTAGAACACGGAATCCGCGGTATTCCCTTGCACGTAGATTGCTTGCTTCGCAGGGAAAAGCACAACTTTCCTGCCGGCGTCGATGCTGGCGAGGAATGCACGGGGATCGAAATCAAGCCTCTTCCCGGTCTCTACACTCGGGGTTATGTCATGACTCGCTGGGAGGGCGACTGGCGCCTGGCGGGCGATCTTCCTGCCGCGCGGCGAACTGTCGGGTTGGCGGGTGGGAGCCACAGACAACCCCTTCTACCGCGATATTGATAACTGGATTTTACCACTTCTCAGGATAGCGTACCAGACTCGAACCGCAGGCTGTCCACGCCTCACGACATGAGCCATTCTGCACAGTATTGCTTGAGCAAGTGGGCGAACATATTGTTGTCCGCCAAGCCAGACGACCTGACCTATCCTCGCGGAACAGGGCCGAACCAGACACGGCTTCCCCCACGTGACGGCCGTCTCCATAAACCAGCAATGAGCAACCGGCGGGGCTTGGATAAGCGGGGCTTCGTCTGGACACACCCAGGAGCAGTCATGTTTGTCGACAGGCGGATCGGGTTGGCCGGAATAGCCTTCGCAGTTCTTACGACCGGGATATTGGTGCAGGAGTTCCCGCGGCGCGCCGCAGGATCAGACTCGAGCAAGCAAGACATCCCAGCCTTCGTCATGAAGGATGAAATCAAGAAGATGCAGGAAACTCTGCGCGATCAAGGCTACTACCAGGGCCGGGTCGACGGCGTTTTCGGCTTGCGGACCCGGGCCGGTATCCGCGCGTACCAGAAGGCTGAGCGGCTGCCAAGCACCGGCGAGGTCGATAATCGGACGGCAGGCCGCCTCGGGATCAGACCGGAATGGAACTGGGGCAATTCCCACAAGTCCGCACAGGAAGTTGGGCGCACCGATAAACCTCCTGCAGGCGTTGAGGGGAATCGCGGCAGAAGAGTGCAAGGCTTCACGACCGAGAGTCAACGGCACGGACCACTCACAGAGTGAGAGCGAAATAGAGGACCCGTAACTCCTTTGCTGGCGACGCACTCTCCCTCTCACCTCAATCTGGTTACGACATTGAGCACAATTGCTCAGACCGCTCGAATGCTGACTTGCTAAGGTGGAAATTGACCTGATGCGCCGGCATGTCTACCCGGACCTGAGCGCAGAGGCAATCGAAATGAGGCTGTCCATGAAGAAACTGCTGTTGGTACTTGCCATGATGAGTCTCGGCTCCCTGTGCTGGGCTGGGTCGGGACGAGAAGACGCCACCGAACGACTGGAAAAAGCCACCGCAGTGTTACACGAAATTATGGGCGCGCCTGATAGGGGAATCCCCGAGGAAGTGTTGGAGCACGCCAAGTGCGTCGCCGTTGTACCGCACATGGTCAAGGGCGGCTTTATCTTCGGTGGTAAAGGGGGCAAGGGCGTAGCCACTTGCCGCACCGCCAATGGCTGGAGCGCGCCGGCGTTCATCACGATCTCGGGCGGAAGCTGGGGACTGCAGATCGGTGTTGAAGCGGTGGACCTGGTCATGATCATCCAGAATGAAAAAGGGATGCAAAGACTGCTCTCCAGTAATTTCCAAATTGGAGCAGACGCTTCCGCGGCAGCGGGTCCAGTGGGACGGCATGCCGAGGCCGGCACGGATTGGAAGATGGATGCAGAGATCCTGACCTACTCCCGCGCCAAGGGTGCGTTCGCTGGTCTCACGTTGGAAGGGGCATCGATCCGTCAGGACAATGATTCCCGGCGCACGATTTATGGACGCAAGGTCACAACTCGGGCGTTGCTGTTAGGCAAAGTACCCGCCCCAGCCATAGCTGCGCCGTTCCTTGCGGAGATGCGCGGCGCCAAGGCTCAGGCCGTAGCCGCGGAAAAAGCTGAAGCTAAGGCTGAAGCCAAGGACAAAAAGTAAGGCTTCCGGCCGGACCAAAATCCCGTGGTGTGTTCCCTCGTCTGTCCGCGTGAAACAGCTTTCACGAGGGCATGATGAGATTCACGATTCGCGTGCGCGTAATGGGAGGTTGACATGCTTTGGACAGTGGTTGCTGTTCTTCTGATCTTGTGGCTTCTGGGTTTCAGCTTGCATATCGGCGGAGGCCTGATCCACCTACTCCTGGTCGTGGGGCTGGTGGTTCTCGTCATTAACCTGCTGAGCGGACGCCGAACTGCGGGATGAAGGGATGCCGTACAAGTCCTGGCACCGGCACGTTCCCGGGCCAACATCCTGGCGGCTTCGCGCCCAGCCCCGGTGTGTGTTTGTAGGTTGGAGTTTTCGAAGTACAAACGAGTGTGCCCTATGTTGACCAGCCCATGCGAACGGTAGCCGACCCCCGCGCAATTGCTCTAGTGGAATTGGACTTGAAGAAAGTGCGGGTACGCATTGTCCTGGCGCGTGAAGCGATCAGCGAACGACTGCGAGAGCTGGAATACAATCCGGACCAGCCCCCCTGATTCGTGATTCGATACTCCACCCGATGTCACTCCAAGCCACCGGCTCGGCCCGCGACGAAAGCATCACCCGCTCTTCGGGTCGGGACAATAAGGGTTAATTCGTTAATCCTGACAGGGAAGAGTTACCGGAGTCTAAGCCGTGACGGCGCAACGATGGTGCAGTCCACCGAGGCGAGCGAAGGAGTGCTTCTTCTTCCCAACGCAGGCCTTATCGCTGTTGGCCGATCTGTCGGCGTATCCTTCGCGAGTCCGAGGTGCGTCCGATCTTCCTGGTAGCGCCGCCCAATCCGGCGTAGAAATTCTCCCTTATATCATTCCGTTCCCACCCGTCCATGGGGATGTGTCATCGGGGGGGTGTTTGTGGACGGGTCCCCCGTCCACAAACACAGTCGACTGGCTGATGGCGCCGCCCCGATCGATTCGTCTTCCTGTACAAGGTCCGTGCGGTTGCAGGGTAACTGCTTCGAGCCATGGGGATGGCCTTGCCACCCCACCAGAAGATTTCCACAGAAAAATTTTGGGCCGGGCGATGGATTTTCCCGTTTCGTGGGCATTTAGTATAGGTAGAGCGGGTTTTTGATCTTCTGCCATCTACCCACCAGTTGAACCCCAAAGGCCGTCGGTCACCCCGCGTTCCACATCAGCCGCCCCAAGCGAGAACCCACGACGAGCGTTTGGAGTGAGTGCCATTACTCAACCCCGCCATTTGCCGAGCGGCAGTTCAAAGAACAAGTGTGTAGTGCGCGTATGAGCAACCTGCGTCTTTCCTGAGGCCACAAAGCGGACTTCCGTGCGGTAAGGCATGGAAAATTCAAACCGCACCACCGCAGGCTTACTTAAAGGCAGTGCGAGAATCACCCACAGTTTCCACCCACAGTTAAAATGCCTAACAATTCCTTGCAATGACTTACGGTGCCGTCCGTTGTCATCTAAGTCGTTGTAGCTCCTTGAAATTCACAGACTGAAAAGGCTGGCGTCGGCGGTTCAACTCCGTCCCTGGCCACCATGTTTTCAATCAGTTAGACGGAATTGTTAAACTTCCCTCACAGCGCTAAAGTCCTCCCATCGTGGGTGGAAAGGTGATAGCCGGAATGCGCACCGCAATCCACTCCTCCGCCGAGCCCCATTTCCGTCATGCCGCAGTGCTCGAATACTTTGCATTCCCAGGATTGCTGGATTCCCCGCACAATACTGCGCGGTACGTGATCGCTGCACAGCAAAGCAACAGAACGGCGCGCCACAAGCCCACACAACGCGCAAGACACTTGGGTTGGTGTCTGAATGCACTGGTCAGAACTGACCATCTTTGCTGCCGACCAAACAGGCATCATGGAGCTATGAAAGTCACCGAGAAACAGGCACTGGCCGTGCGGTGCCCTACCTGCGGCGCCAAGCGGGGAGAGAAATGTGAACTTAGTACGGGGCAGCCGCGCACCGAACCCCATGGCGATCGCCGCCTGGTGGCTTCAGAGAAGTAGGTCCCGGCAGGCGCGGAAATCACCCTGGTGTGTGTCAACCTGCCTCAAAGTGATGGATCACCCGCTTGTTTGCGCTGAGGAACCCGGCAGCGCACTTTGGGACTAGAATTGACCGTGATGGGTCCCGTCACAGCATCCAGGAAGAACCGCGAGTTTAACCCCAACACGTTCCTAGCGACCATTGGTCAGGGCAGGAAGAACGTGAAGGTTGCCAGGAAGCGCCGCATCTTCGCGCAAGGGGATACCGCGGACGCGGTCTTCTATATACAGACGGGCAAAGTGCGGCTTACCGTCGTCTCGAAAGTCGGCAAAGAAGCGACGATTGGTATTTTGAGTGAGGGAAATTTTTTTGGCGAAGGCGCACTGGCTGGGCAGACTCTCCGCATGGGATCGGCAGTTGCCATGACGGACTGCCAGGTCCTACGCATCGAAAAAAAGGCGATGATGGCCGCGCTCCATCGGGAAAACAGCTTGTCCGACATGTTTGTGGCCTACCTGCTCGCGCGCAACATTCGCTACGAAGAAGACCTGGTCGACCAGTTGTTCAATTCCAGCGAAAAGAGACTGGCGCGTGTCCTTCTGATGCTCGCTCATTTTGGCAAAGAAGGGGTGCCTGAGCCGGTGGTTCCTAAGATCAGTCAGGAGACCCTGGCAGAAATGGTCGGCACCACCCGTTCGCGAGTCAGCTTTTTCATGAACCGGTTCAGGAAGTTAGGGTTTATTCACTATGCCGGTGGAGTCGAAGGCGGACTCCAGGTTCACAGTTCGTTGCTGAACGTCGTATTGCACGACTAGTAGACGGATGCACTGCGCAGAGAGCAGTTCTTCCGTGTTTGACAACGGCTGCGAATGAGACTACTGTCGCAACTGAGCCATCGTTTCTCCACTTGCGCTCTGTCAGATCATCTGAGCTAAGTCAGCCCATCTGAAGTACTCCTCTCTTAGCACGACAACAACCTTAGGAGGTTGCATGCATCTCAACAGAGTTGTGGTTTTAGGTATGGCTTTAGCGGTCGCTGGTTTTGCCGTAGCTACTATTGGCAGGAAAGGCGACGCCGCCGCGAGCGAGCCGAACGCCGCCACCGCTACCATTACGGAAATGGAAAACGCTTCGGTAACCGCCGACAGGGCTGGTGATCCGTCCTTTATCGAGAAGAACTACGCCGAGAATTTCAGCGGTGGAACGAGTTTCGGCAACTGGGAAACAAAGCAGTCTATTCTGGCGGACATGAAGGACAGCAAGAACAATAAGACAAACAGCGAAGAGATCTCCGAGCTCAGTGTGCGCCTCTACGGCGACACGGCGATCGCCACCTACAAGAGTACCTATGATTCCACGTATCATGGCGGCCATCGCGCCCGAACAATTCTGACGACCGATACTTTTGCCCGGCAGAACGGTTCGTGGAAACAGGTGGCAAGCCACAGCTCTGAATTAATGAAGTAACACCGCACCCGCACGCACCTCGATACTCAACGAGGTGCGTTTTGCGGGCGCAGGGGCACTGGTTAAGTTGACCATCGACCCCGCATTCTGCAACGAGCTGACGATTCAACAAAGCCGAGCCTGCTCCAATTCCAGGTTCCGGTCACCCACGAGAGCGCTGAAACCCGCAAATAGACAGGGCTCACACGAGTTCCTGCCTGATTCTAGTGCGATGGGACTGTCGTTTTGAGTTCCGGGCTGACAGATATGAGCCCGCGGGTGTTCTCAGAGCGGTTCAGGTTCAACAGTTCTTTGATGAGCGCCCTCGCCCGCCCGGAATCGGGACTCATCCGAAGGGCCCGTACTTACATGCACTCGACAACGACGGTGCCACTGTGCGTTTCTAGGCAGCCGCAGGACGCGCTGCGCCCATGAGATTCTCTGGATCCCAATTCACCGGGGAAAACTGGTGCGTAATGCCAGCTTCCCCCATCTTGCCTTGCCGATGGCCGCACGACAGGCAAATTGCTCCTACCTGCCTGATGTCAGTCTCTTTCGAGATTTCGTTTTCACGAACCGCCAGCGAACCGGAAACGACGGGTCCACGACAGTTGTCGCAAGAATAAGCCGAGAGGTGTAGGTACTGTTTTTTCATAGGAATCCCAAAGCCCTTCACTGCAACGTTGATCCTAGTGCAGGGAGTCCGATACTTCTGTGCAAAATGGCTCACTTCAATCGGTCAAAACGATTTGCCGTGCGCGTTCCAAAGCCGGCAATCCGTCTCCCACATGGTCAAAAGAAGACAGTTGTTCTTCCCTGCACCATTTAGGCTGGAATGGAGGCAACACTTATGAAACGTATTCGAGGTATCGGCACGGCAGTTCTGTTCGTGCTTCTTGGCACCGTAGCCCTTGCTTACACAGGGCAGGAACAGCAGGACGAGAAACAGAACAAATCGGAAAAGGATGCCAAAGCGCAGGAGCAGCAGGCCGACAAGCCAGCGAAGCGCGAATCACAGCAGCCGCAGCAACAAAAGCAGCAACCGCGCGCCGAGCAGCAGCAGAACCAAGACAAGCAGCAACCTCGCGCCCAGCAACGGCAGCAACAGGACCAGACCAGGCAGGTGCAGCAACCGCGCGCCCAGCAGCAACAGAAGCAAGATCAAAACAAGCAGCAGCAGCAGCGCGCCCAGCAACGGCAGCAACAGGACCAGACCAGGCAGGTGCAGCAACCGCGCGCCCAGCAGCAACAGAAGCAAGATCAAAACAAGCAGCAGGAGCAGCGTGCCCAGCAACGGCAGCAACAGGACCAAACCAGGCAGGTGCAACAACAGCGTGCAACTGAAGAGCGACAAGGGCAGGTGGAGCGCCAGCAGCAAGGCGAGCGCCTCTCTCAACAACGCCAGCAGCAGCTAGTTGAACAGCAACAGCAGCGCTTGACACAGTATCGCCAACATCAGGATCAGCAGCAGGGCATCGAACAACAAAGGTCGGAAGCGCTACAGCAGCAGAAGCGGACGGCGCAATATCGTTTCCAGACAGATTACTCAGAGCGCCTGCAGCAGCAGCAGACGCGTTTTCGCAACGATCGCGACCACGATTACGACCATGATCCGTACTTCTCCACCGCTCCCATCTATCGTTACCAGCGCGGCGGCAGCTACTACGAGGTCAACCGGTACGGCGCCGATGTGCTCCGGCAGGCTGTTAACTATGGTTACGAGGAAGGCTTCCAGGCCGGACGGGCCGATCGCGATGATCGGTGGCGGTCCAGTTACCAGGATTCGTATGCTTACCAGGACGCGAACTACGGCTACAGCGGCTTTTATGTAGACCAGGACGACTACAACTACTACTTCCGCGAGGGTTTCCGTCGCGGCTATGAAGACGGCTACGGCAGCCGCTACCAATACGGCCGCTACTCCGGCGGCAGGTACAGCGTGCTGGATGGCCTGTTGTCGCAAATCCTCGGTTTTGAGTCACTTAGATAGGTAGTGACGACGTGAGAATCCAGAATGACGCCTCACCCCACGTGTCTGAAACCAGTTCGGAGTTTAGGGCTGCAAGCCGCCCAGGCGATGACTCCACCGCTTGTGAGCAATTGTGAGCAGACCTGCGGGAGCAGGTCGCTGCACACTTAGATGTCATGGGCTCCAACACTCTACTGTGCATACACCGGGACGCGGCTCAACTGAGTTTGCTGCAGGAAAACGGATACGACCTGCTGACCGCGAGCAATGGTTACGAAGGCCTGCGGCTCTTCATGACGCGGCCGGTGGATGCAATTGTGCTCGAGTACCACCTTGGCCTTCTGAATGGGTCCGTCATCGCTGCCGAGATCAAGCATGTCAAACCAGAAGTCCCCATCGTCATGCTCGCGGAGGACGTGGAACTGCCGGAGGATGCTCTGAAATCCGTGGATGCGCTCGTGGCCAAGTCCGACGGGCCTCAGTTCCTGATGGCGGCTCTTCATTTCGTACTGAATGTGAAGCCGAAACAGCGTCATGAAGGAAAGGTAAGCGCTCAATCTCCGTCACGTCTTCGTCGTTCTGGCAGATCGCGGAAAGTGGCAGATCGTATGCCGGCCGATACTCTGCCATCTGACACGGACGAGAAAGATGCTCCTTTGTCGCCAAGCGTGTGGAGAAGCATCCGGAATGGAACGGTACGCTTCTAACCGGACCAGCAGCCACACTGATTGCGATCGGCGTGCTGTTCCTTCAAGTCGGCTAGACCGCCGTGAGCAGCTTCCCACATTCCAGGCAAGACATTTTGAAACGCGGAGTAATCAACCCACAATAAGGACACATCCTTTGGGATTGGAAATCCTGGGGCCGCCGCTTCAGGGGCGCAGTCAGATGCGTGAGGGAAGCGGTGATGGTAGCCGCCCGCCTGCGAAGACGATCACGGATTGAACGAAAGACGGACCTCATTGTTCCACCAAGTCGGGATAGTCACTGCGTTCTCGATCTTGCCGAAAGCGTTCAAATCGCGGGTTTCCGTTTGCTCAGCAAGCCCTATTCTGCTGGATCGCCGGTCGCAATACTGAGCCGCATTGCTCATTCTCAAAATCTAATGCGTCATGGTGACAAGCGGGCGTCCGATCAAGGCCCGACAGAAGTGAGCACTTTGGACCAGTTATTCCGTGGTGGCTGGGCGATCATGGTGCTAGAGACGAGCACCTCTTCTCTCTCTTTCAGGTCTTCTGAACTAAGTCAGCCCATCTGAAGTTCGCTCCTCCTTAGCTCCACATCTCCTAAAGGAAAAATCATGAAAAAAACAATGTCACTGCTGTTGATGGGCTTCATGGGCCTGGTTGGAACCTACGCGTGGGCCGGCACCGCCCGCGAGGACACGGTTGACCGCCTGCAAAAGTCGGTTGATGTTCTTCAGGCCGTTATGGCGGCGCCGGACAAAGGCATCCCGGAAGAAGTGCTGAGCAATGCCAAGTGCATCCTCGTAGTGCCGGACCTGATTAAAGGTGGCTTCATCGTCGGCGGCAAGCACGGACGTGGCGTGGCTTCTTGCCGCACAGCGGACGGCTGGAGTGCGCCCGCGTTCGTCTCAGTCGGTGGGGGAAGTTTTGGATTGCAGATTGGAGTCGAAGGCGTGGACTTGGTCTTGCTGGTCATGAACGACCAGGGCTTCCAGCATCTGCTCTCCAGCAAGTTCGAGCTTACGGGTGAAGGTTCGGTTGCCGCCGGCCCGGTTGGCCGTCATGCGTCAGCTGGCACCGACTGGAAGATGAATACGGAAATGCTGACCTACTCGCGCTCCAAGGGCGTTTTCGCCGGCCTGACCCTCGAAGGTGCCGTCGTGCAGCAGGATGACGACTCCACCAAGGCTATTTACGGCAAGGACATGGAGTTCCGCAACATCCTTTCGGGCAAAGTGGCAACGCCGAAGAGTGCGGAAGTATTCATGAAGGCTGTGTCTGATGCAGGTCGACAGGCACGGATTGCAGAGGCAAGAGACGACAAGAAGTAGGTGCGCAACAGTCTGCCTGCGCGAGACTGAATTCCCGCTGGTCGAGACCACATATGGTTTCGACCAGCTCTCCTCAGGTTGTGAAAGGCGGCGAATATGAAAATCAGTGTGCGGAAGTCTCTTTGCGTGCAGGTAGGGTTATGACTCAGCGGCAGTGTCCAGAGTGCAATAGCGAGCTTGTGCTAGCCAGGCGCCCCGACAACCAACATGGAGCGGGAATGGTGGCAGGCCCGTCGACCTTCTGGCGTTGTAGCACCTGTGGACACGGGTTCACCGCGGAACAGATCCGCGATAATAAGCGTGCGAAATCCGCCGCTATCAAAACCGCATAGGCTCGTCAGGCAAATCGCTCCGGCCGTACTCGCCCGAACGCCCGGGTATTAATATACTGACGAGAGCCACGCCCCCTCCCACCATGCGCGACAACCGTGATTCCGAAGTTGCCTGGAACTATCACAACGCCACCAAGCATTCCTACGCCAGCATTCGTGCCAACCAACATGGCCTGGATTTCGCAAACCAGCCCCTGCCCTTCAAAATCTACCCCACGCTCGAGCCGTCCCGCCTGCCTGACGAGATGCGTCAGACCGGGGTAGCGGCACTTTCTGCCATTGCCGCGAGTGCCTCCGCCCGCGCAGGCACGGCCCCGGATCTAGATACGGTAGCCCAACTTCTTTATCTTTCTGCCGGTATCACCCGGCAGCGGAAGTATTCGGGCGGTGAGATTTATTTTCGAGCAGCGGCTTGCACCGGAGCGCTCTATGAGGTCGAGCTGTACTTGGTGTGCAGCGATCTCATCAACCTTCCAGCCGGGGTCTATCAGTTCGCGCCCGCCGAGTTTGGCTTGCGCAAGCTCCGGGTTGGAGACTATCGCGGTGTTTTGCTTAAGGCCACGGGCGGTGAGCCCGCTATCGCTCACGCGCCGCTTACGATCGTCTGCACTTGCACCTATTGGCGCAATGCCTGGAAGTATCAGGACCGCACCTACCGGCATTTCGGCTGGGACAACGGCACTCTGCTTGCCAACCTGCTGGCCGTTGGCACAGCCTTGGGTCTGCCGGCCAAAGTGGTGTGCGGGTTTGTGGACGCGGCCGTGAACAATCTGCTGGACCTTGATTCGCGACGCGAGGTCGCGTTCTCCATGGTGGCGCTCGGCGACGCGTCCGGCTCTTCTGTGCAGGCCCCGCAGCCCACCACAGAGATCTCGCCGCTCAGCCTTGAAACTGTCCCGCTCTCGCCGCATGAGGTTGACTATCCACTCATGCGTGAAATGCACGCTGCCTCTTCGCTGCATTCCAGCGAGGCAGTTAAACTGTGGCGCAGCGGTGCTCCCTTAGGCAGCCTCTCGCCACCCAGCGGACAGGTGGTCCATCTTCAGGCATTATCCGACGGGGAATTGCCTCGCGACCCCGTCGAGCAAGTCATCCTGCGACGCGGCTCCAGCCGCCAGTTTGCCCGCACGCCGATTACTCTGCCACAGCTCTCAACCATGCTCGAACGAGCTACCCGCGGTGTACCCGCTGATTTTCTCGATCCCAGGGGAGCGCAACTGAACGACCTCTACTTGATTGTCCATGCCGTGGATGGACTTGATTCCGGAGCTTACGTCTTTCACCGCAACAGGGGACTACTCGAGTGTTTGAAACGGGGGGATTTCCGCGATCAAGCAGGCTACCTTGGATTGGAGCAGCAGTTGCCGGCGGACGCTGCCGTGGACATTTTCTTCCTGGCAGACCTGCGGCCGATTTTCGAGCGCTTCGGCAATCGTGGATATCGCGCCGTGCAGCTGGAAGCGGGCGTTCTGGGCGGCAAGATCTATATTGCAGCCTACGCCCAGCGCCTGGGTGCCACCGGCCTCACCTTTTACGACGACGAGGTGACCCGCTTCTTCTCTCCACACGCCGAAGGCAAGAGTGCAATTTTCCTTGTGGCCGTGGGCAAAAGCGCCAAACGCAGCGCTTAGTTGTTGAGCGTGTCCGGCGGTGCGCGCGAGTTATCGACAAGGCTGGACTACATCGACGTTCTGGCACTCAAACTCTCGTCCACAATCGAAGCAGACCCGGTAAGTCCGCTTCTTGATGGTAAACACTCGGCTCATGTGACGATGATGACAACCGAAGGCAAACTGGAAGATCCAGCCTAGCGGGTTCATCGGTCTTGTTCTCGCCTTCGCTCACTGCTGCTTCCGTTTGCATCCAGCCAATTCAGCAGAGACTGCACGCTGCCCCGAGCCAGAGCAATCGCGCAATCCGCAGCTCCGTAGTAGAGGTTGATGGTGTCGCCGTCCTGATCCATGGTGTACCCGCACGGGAATACAACATCCTTCACATCGCCGTTGCGCTCATATTCGGCCTCTGGCCCGAAGACCCACGAGTCGCCTCGCAGTAGGCATTTTTCCGGATTCTCAAGGTCGAACAGAGCCAGACCTAGGCGATACAGGCAGCCCGAGGGCGTGTGCCGGACACCGTGGTAGAGCACCAGCCAACCCCTGGACGTTTCGATCGGTGGCGGCGACAGGCCAATCTTGTTGGCATCCCACCATGCGCCACGGCGCGCTTCCAGCATGAGTCTGTGGCTACCCCAATGCCGCAGGTCCGGAGAGTAAGAAATCCACATGTGTGCTCCAAGTTTCGTCATGGGGCGGTGGATGAGCGCCCAGTAGCCGCCGATTCTCCGAGGCAGGAGCGCGGAGTCCTTGTCGTCGGGTGGCATGATGACACCGTAGCGCTCGAAGCTACGAAAGTCCTTGGTCAGAGCGAGAGACACTCCGGGGCCGCCGCGCGAATAGGAGGTGTACGTGACTACGTACTGCTGCAGCTCGGGAGCGAAGGTGATACGAGGATCTTCGATACCCCAGATTTCTTCGGGATAGTCCTTGGGGTTCGGCATGAGCGTCGGCTCGGCGTCAATTTGCCAGTTGTCCACACCGTTTCGAGAGCGGGCAGCGCAGAGATGGGATAGGCCGCGACGATCTTCGACCCGGCAAAGCAACAGTGTCGAGCCGTCAGCGAGCAGCGTCGCACCTGCGTTAAAGACGCTGTTGATGGAGTAGGGCCAGTCTTTGCCGGTCAGGATTGGGTTGGCGGGGTGGCGAAGAAGGAGTGGCTCGTAACGAGTTGTTATGGCAAGGCTCATAAGGATTTTCCAGAGGAGAAAAGAACAAACTCAAACTGCATTGGCAGCAACCTCGTCACGGCAAGCGCCGACCAGGTCGGGGCTGGATCGTGGACCTTCAACTTCTCCCGACAAACGCATTTCGACCAGCGCCATCAGGAACGCCAAGGTCGATTCTGCGCCCTGATTTTCATTCAGACGCTCGGGGTGCAGTCCGTCTCGGCATCCGCCCGTAGTGGGGTCGTACAGCGCAATCTGCAAATCGTTGTCTCCCAGGAACCAGTTGAAGGCCGACCAGGCTTCCTTGCGCCAACGATTATCTCCCGTCGCGCGATAGGCCGCGAGACACGCGGAAACCGCGCCGCCGGCTTCCACCGGTTGCTGATCGAAGCGGGCTCGCTCGCGGCCCTTGCGGTAAAAGCCTTGCGACCCGATCGGCACGAAATGACCTTTCTCTGCGCAACGCTGTACATCGCTGAGCCAATTCAGCGCATCGAGACCGACAGCGACCATCGCGGAATCGGACTCGCGACGCCCCGCAATCAAAACAGCTTGCGGCAGCCTGGCGTTGGAATACGCAACGACATCTTCAAACCAGGTCCAGTCCGCGGACTGGTTCCCGCCATAAATTCGGACCAGGCGAGCGGCGAGGATGGATGCCACTTGCTGAGCCTCCCGGTCACCTGGGAAGCCGTCGAGGTACTCCTGCACACCGAGCAAGGCGAAGGCCCAGGCACGTGGACTGCTGAAGGTAACAGCCGCTGGGACCGCGATCTCGAAGAGACGCCCCGCGGCTCCTCTGAGCGCCTGATCCTTGGAGCGTCCGAGAACAGTGCCGAGCGCCCACAACGCCCGCCCATGGCAATCTTCCGACCCCTGCTCTTCGCTCCATGTGCGCGCATAACTCAGGAAGTTTCTGAACCTGCCGTTGGCCAGATTGAGAGCGTGTCCCAGGAACGCCATGTACCGAAAAGCCAGGTTGGCAGTTTCCAGCGGCTCCGTTGCTCCAAGTTGCCCGAGGAGAATGGTCAGGATGAGAGCTCGCGCATTATCATCGGTGGTGTACCCCTCGGCGTAGTTGGGTACCGCAAAGGTCGCGTGTTGCAGCATGCCGGTGTCGTCGGTCAAGCGATGCAGGTGATCCAGCTTCAGTGCGGGCAGCGTGTCGAGACGCTTTTCGACAGCTCCATCTGTGAACATCACCCGTGGTTCCCGCATCCGGTCACCGCGGGCGTGCTCAAAACTTGCCATGTAACCCTGGGCCACTCTCTTCCAGACCATGTTGCGGCCATACTGGTAGGCACGTTTTCGCATCGCGTGGCGGATGGCAGGTGTGTCCAGGAGTTCGACTGTCTTGCGTGCTATGGCTTCAGGATTTTGGAAGGGAACTAACGCGCCTCGGCCTCCGTCCAGCAACTCGATGGCATGCCAGTACGGCGTCGAGATGATCGCCTTGCCCGCACCGACTGCATAGGCGAGTGTTCCGGAAACGACTTGTGCCTCATGACGGTACGGTGTGATGTAGATGTCAGCCGCGCCAATGAACTCGAGCATTTCCTCAGGGCTGACGAAGCGGTTGTGGAAGAAGACGTTCGACTCGACGCCGATTTCTTTCGCAAGGGCCTGCAAGCCCGCGCGGTAGTGATCGCCTTCGCGGCGGAGAATATGCGGATGGGTCGCGCCTGCGACCATGTAAACAACGTTCTTGTGCTTCGCCAGAATATGCGGCAACGCTTGAATGACGTTTTCGATTCCCTTATTCGGCGAGAGCAGGCCGAACGTGAGTAGCACCGCCTTTCCTTCCACGCCAAAGCGGTCTTTATAGAAATTGGGGTCCAGAAATGGCAAATCGGGAACGCCATGAGGAACCATGTCGATCTTGCTGCCGGGTACTTTGAATATTTCTTGCAGGAACTGGGAGGACAGCTCGCTCATCACGATGAGACGGTCCGATAGCGCTGCGATCTCCTCCATCACCCGTTGCTGGTCCGGATTCGGTTCGCGAAGAACGGTGTGGAGCGTGGCGATCACCGGCATCTTCAGGCGGCGCAGCAATCCCAAGACGTGACTGCCCGCCGGGCCGCCGAAGATTCCATATTCGTGCTGCAGGCAGACCAAATCGAAATTAGCAAAATTGAGAAAGTCAGCCGCTCGTTCGTAAGAGGACAGATCGTCCTGGGCCAGCGCAAGTCTGACCCGCGGCGGGTAGGAATACCCCGATTCAATGTCATTGACCGGCACGGCAAACAATCGTGCCGCCCCATACTCCGCAGAAATGGCATCGCACAAATCGGTGGTAAACGTCGCGATCCCGCACTGGCGCGGAAGATAGTTGCCAACGACGGCGATCCGGCTGGGAAGTCCCGCACCCGAGTGCGTGCGAACGGACGGAGCAGGCGCTTTCAGAGATGCCGCGGTGCGCCCATTAACGGGTTCGGGTGTTCCGGTCGAAGATTCTTTTTGTATTGCCGACATCGATTCCTGACTGGCTCAGACCCGAGGAGAGAAGTTGGTTTTCAGAGTGACAACGCTCGTCCGCGCTAACTACGGATAAAGCTGGCTGACTCGACGCGCTGTAGGCACGCCCTCACAAACGGAAATTTCCCTGTGTATGACGGTACCTTTCTTGAGGAAGGAAAACTGGTCAAAAGTGATCAGACATTTCGTGCTGGATGGCCTTAACGTCGAAGTAGAGCGAATATCGCTTGTCTCTCGTTCAGGTCCTCTGAGCTAAGTCAGCCTATCTGGAGCACCCCCTCTTAGATCACCCAACATCTTGCGGAGGACCACCATGTTTGCACGCAGCGTCGCCATCCATCTGAAGCCGAATACACTGAGCGAATTCAGGCTGCTGTTCGACAAAGAAGTCCTTCCCGTGCTGCGAAAGCAGACTGGGTTCCAGGATGAGATCACGTTCCTTACCCGGTCCGGAACCGATGTGGTTGCCATCAGCCTTTGGGATACGAAAGAGCACGCGGAAGCTTACAGCACGACGGGCTATCCCGCGGTGCTGAAGACCCTGAACAAAGTGATAGATGGCAATCCCAAAGTAAGAACATCGAATGTGATCAGCTCGACTCTCCACCCGCCGGCCGCGGTTGCTGCCGACTGACGGTTCCGCTTGCGATCTTGGGATGATACAACAGCCGCTTCGCTGTCTCTTGGACAGCAGAATCCGGAGAGAGATATGACACCCAACATTCATGTCGGAACGATTCTGATCGGCGATGAGCCACAGCTCAGCCGAGTGCTCGCGGTAAGTAGTGACCGGTACTCGGGCAATTGGAGTGTACTCCGAAATCTCGATAGCAAAGCTCTGGATCGCGAGATCCACGCTGCCGGATGGAATTTCTTTTTCCTGGCGGCAGAAGTAAAGGTGACGTTCCTCGGGAAGATGGGCGCTGAGAGAGTCCAGCAGGCCCTGAAGCGGATCCTGAAAAAAGTGAAGCACCTGGACTTTAACTGCCTGGAAGTGACCGGAATCGTGGCCAAGAGTTTCTGGGGGATGCCCTATGCCACGGTCGCAGCCCATTCGCGGCACATCCAGCAGAGCGGCCAACTGGATGAGATCGAAACACGGCGAGCGGCTCAGCGCGCTGCGGACTGGGCCCGGGGCTGATCGAAGTAATATTCGAAATCTTGAAAAGGTGAAATCAATGTTAACCAAAGTAATAAAGTGCAGTGCCATTGCGGCCTTGATCGGCGGCATTCTCTCGCGACCCTGGCCGGATTTTGGATTGGCATTACGGTTCGTCGTAGTGGCAGCGGCAGTTGTCGTTCTCGTGCAGGCGGTCACTATGGGCCGCTACGTTTGGATGGCACTGTTTCTTGTTGTTGCGGCGCTATTCAATCCATTTTTTCCAGTTCCATTCTCCAACTACGTCTTCGGCGTAGCCAGTACCTCCGCCGTGCTGCTCTTCTTCTTTTCGCTGAGGCGACTGCAGCCGAGACCCGTACTGTCCATAGCCTCGATCACCGGCCGTATGCCGGGAAGCGAGTCGCTGTAGTGTTGGGCGGTGCGCAAGGTAGGCAGGAGGCGATCATGAGAGCATCGTTTTGGGTTGTCTTAGTGTGCAGCATGATGGGGCCAGCCCTGGTTGCCGCACAGTCTTCGGCCAATGCAGAGAACTTATCGGCTTGCGTGCGCGGATACACATCCTGCGACCACGCTCAACTGAACCAGCAGCAGGCGAGCGCCGTAGCGGCTGCCGAACACCAACGCAACCTCTCCGACTGCACGGACGCTTTGGTCACGTGCGACCATGGCAAGCTTACTCAATTCGAAGCCGGCCCCGTGGCGGCGGGCGAGCGTCGGCGCAACTTATCCAATTGCAGGGAGGGTTTCGGGTCCTGCAACCACGCAACGCTGACTCCTGCTGAGGCGAGGGCCGTGGGCACAGCAGAACGCCAGCGCAATGTCTCGGATTGTCTGTCGGGCTACAGCGAGTGCGATCACGGCAAACTGACCGTCGCGGAAACGGCCTCCGCAGAGCGTTCTGCGCGGCAGCGTAATTTTACCAATTGCAATGAGGGCTTCGACCCCTGTGATCCCGCCCGGCTGAACCCGGTGCAAACGAGTACTGTGGCTCAGAACACGCGTCGGCGCAATCTTGCCGATTGCACCATGGGCAGCCGGTCATGCGATCCGTCGAAGCTGACGGCGCGGGAAACGGGAGTTGTGGTCACCGCCGCACATGACCGGAATCTCGATGGCTGCATGAGTGGCTATGGCGACTGTGATGGCGCCAAACTCACTCCGCGGGAAAAGGCCGCGATGGCTGTGGCCGCCCGCAAGCGGAATGTCTCCGAGTGTTTGGAGGGCTACGCCATCTGTGATCACTCGCAACTCTCCCCTCAGGCGGCGCGGGCTGTAGCGGCAGGTGAGCGGACGCAGAATCTTGAGGACTGTAGATTTGGCATGGAATCCTGCGACCACTCCAAGCTGAGCGGGCGGGAAGAAAGCGCGGTCGTGGCTGCGGCGCGCGGCCGCAACCTTGACAAGTGTAAGGATGGTTTCGAGACCTGCGACCCGGCGCTGCTGGACGAGCAGGAAACGGGCGTTGTCGCCCGCGCCCAGCACCAGCGCGCTCTCGCGTCGTGCCAGGACGGCGCGGATTTCTGTGATCATTCCCAGCTTACCCCGGCGGAAATCCGCAATTTCGCCGCCGCTGACCACGTCCGGAATTATGCCGCGTGCGCCAAAGGGCACGGCTACTGCGATCGCTCGCAGCTCACGCCCGCGGAGGCAGCCAGGGTCCCAGCCGGAGGCACTTCAACTCCGCAATAGGTTTTCTGAGAGCGAAGCCACTCGAATTAGTCGAGGAGAACCTGAGAACGGCGTTTAGCGAAGTTCAAATCGAGGAGACACTGTGAAAAATCTGTATGTTGGTAATCTGCCGCATAGCACAACCGAACCGCAACTCCGCAGTCTGTTCGAAACGCACGGAGCAGTCGAGCGGGTCAACATCGTGATGGACAAAGAGACCGGACAGTCGAGAGGCTTTGCATTTGTCGAGATGACCGAGGCAAGCGCGGCGGACAAAGCTTGTCTGGCATTGAGTGGAAGCGACCTGGGCGGACACGCGTTGCGAGTCAACGAAGCGAAGGCTAAGCGACAGTAGCCCTGCAGTGCGTGGTGCTTGGAATCTCTTGAAATTCTATAGAGAGGAAGAGTTGTGGCCGATGAGCGGGACCAGGCGTGCACATGTCAACTGACATTTGTTCCCTGCTCTCGGTGGCGTGTTTACCGGTGGTGCTGACTGGGTCAGCTAATCGGAAGCGATGCCGCTTCCACGGCGAGATATTCTGTTTTGGTCCCGTCGCGATTTGAGGTCATCTCGCAGCGTGTTTCGCTTCTGCTTCCAGTTCCAACAACTTGCGAGTGCGTGGTAGCGGAGTTCCGGCGCTTACGACGGGAAGTAAGGCCAGTCCCTCTTTGGCAGCTGCACGAGACTGCTCCATCTGACCGGCGGAGAATTATGCCTGCGCCAGGGAAAGCAGGACGCTTGGTCTCTTTCGCTTAGTCAGAAGTGCTTCGCGCTCGGCGCACGCGATCGTCAAGGAAGAGTCGCGTAGCGTGACGGGCTTCACATTGAGAAGAGCGGCTACTTCCGAATCAATTATCAAGAGGGAATTCGGGTGCTTTGCGGCCAGCTCCTTCAGCGTCGCGAGGCCAGTCGCAGCAAGGGCCGCGGAATCGTCTGAAATGTTCAAATCCTGTTCAACGGTGCTCAAGCGCACCTGATCGTCAGCTAGCGCGGCCTTTTGTGCGGCGGAAGAGTTGCTTGCGGCCGCCCGCCTTCGGGAATCGCGCATTGCCGCATTGGCCGGCGACGAGAAGAAGCGTGTTGGCGCCTACGAAATTGACCGGCGAATCGGGCGCGGCGGTATGGGCGCCGTGTACGTGGCTCATCGCGCAGATGGGAATTTCGAGCAGCAGGTAGCCATCAAGCTAATTGATCTCCCTCTAGCGACTGACCTCTTCCGAGAGCGCTTCCGGTGCACCCAAGAAAGTAGCGCAATTCCACAAGCTGAACCTTGTATGGGTCGGCGATATTCAGTTCATCGAGCGCCCGATTGAGTTCGAGGAGGTCTTCGCTGCCCACATCCACCCACGGGAGGTCGTCGCTCAGAGGGACGTGAACGCAGCCGCCTCCACGCATCTGCGCCTGGTTTCCACGCGCGTGATCGATCAGAATCCTGCGCATCACCTTGGCTGCGAACGTATAAAAATGCAGCCGGTCTTCATAGGCGACTTTCTTCTGGCTCAGAAGCTTTAAGTAAAGTTCATGTACGAGAGCTGTCGTCGGGTCAGTTGACACAAACCAACTGGGGAATGCGGGCCCTGCAGAGCTTCCGCGCACCCGCCGGAACTCTCGACAAGCGCATGACGGATCAGGCATCTGGTTTGATCGATGCAATCGGAACCATCGACTAAGACTCGGAAAAGGATCAAAACGTAGCGATTCGTAATATATAGAAGCACAATACAAAACAAAAAAACGAACTGCACCGTGTCGCTGGCGAGTGCGGCACACAATCGGCAAGGCTGCGGCCTGGCTGCGGATCGGCTCGATCCGGGGCCCGTGGCGCGAATCAAGTAGGGGTTGGTGGCCGGACTGAATATATGCCCCTCACATCATGCTCCGCCTTCTCAAGGGCAATTGGTCGCGAAGTGGAGGCGTCTTCAAACACTTACCGGCGAGGGAATATGGTAGTGGCGGGCAAATCGTATAGGACAACGGTGCCACAGTTCGGTTCAAGGGGAATGAGGCACGTATTGCCCTCAGCCGCTAGGTGCTCCAAGGCTCAAGCTGCTCCCTTCCGGACGAGTGTGCGACGAAATGGCCCAGTAGTTTGACCTTGACATTGCTCCAAAACGAAATTAAAAGTAATAGTTCGTAACACCTGAACCAGGAGTTCGTCGGGTTTCGCAACCGTCGTGGGTCTGAAAACCGGCCAGGCCGCGCGCCGTGTAGTTGGCGCGAATAAGGAGCGATTCTATGCGGGTTACCCGTTTGTTGCTTCTCAGTTCTGTCGTCGTCTGCCTCATCAGCGGCTCCGGTTTCGCCCAGAAGGACACCGGAAGCATCGTGGGCATTGTGAAGGATCAAAGCGGCGCAGTGGTACCGGCTGCCAGCGTTGCGGTGAATGACGTGGAACGCGGGCAGACTTTCCGGACAACCACGAGCGACGCTGGTGAGTTCGTGGCAAGCCCGCTGCGCATCGGTCGCTACAGCGTGACAGTGGAGAAGGCAGGATTCAAGAAGGCGATTTCAGAAGCGGTCGAACTAAACGTGCAGGGACGCGTAGCCGTGAACATGACCTTGCAGGTCGGACAGTCGACCGAACAGATCGTCGTGACCAGCACAACACCACTGCTAGAGACCGAGACCTCGGAGTTGGGGCAAGTGGTCGATCGCAAGCGCGTGAGCAACCTGCCCTTGAACGGACGCAACTTCGCTCAGTTGGCGCTGCTGAGCACCGGCACAGCGCCTAGCGAACCGGGCGCCCGCGATGAAGGCGGATACGGGTTCAGCGCGAACGGAGCCCGATCGCTACAGAACAATTTCCTGCTGGACGGGGTGGACAACAACTCGAACCTGCCCGACCTGCTGAACGAGACCAACTTTGTTATCCAGCCGCCCGTGGAAGCGCTTCAGGAATTCAAGGTACAGACGAACGCATACGGCGCGGAGTTCGGCAGGGGTAACGGCGCGATCGTGAATGCGGTAATCAAGTCGGGGACGAACCTGATTCACGGCTCGGCGTGGGAATTCTTGCGCAACAATAAACTGGACGGCCGGAATTACTTTGATGACCCGACAAAGCCGGTTCCGCCCTACAAACAGAACCAGTTTGGAGCGACGTTCGGCGGTCCGATCTATATTCCAAATCTCTATGATGGGCGAAACCGGAGCTTCTTCTTTGTAGACTACGAAGGGCTTCGCGTGCGGCAAGCGCAGACTCAGACGGCGTTTGTGCCGCCGACGGAGTGGCGAACTGGAGATTTCTCAAGTTTGATCGACTACACCATGGTGACTGGAACGGACTGCAACGGTCGAAACACGTATGCAGGTGAGATCTTCGACGCAAAGCTGGCACAGTTCAACGGACCAAACCCCTGCGGCGTCCCTTTTCAGTACGACGGTACAGGCAAACCGCTAAACATCATTCCGACGACACCTGTAGTCCTAGGCGGCGGGTCACTGGATCCGCTGGCGCTGCGACTGGCTGCGCTCTACCCGACCGCGGGACCAATTCAATCGAACGGCACGAACTTTTTGGCGAACCCGGTTCGCCGGGAGTCGCGCAATAACTTCGACGCGCGCGTCGACCAGAAGTTCTCTGAAAAGGACAACACATTCTTCCGCTTCAGCTTTGAACACCAGCCGAGCTTCATTCCCGGAACTTTTGGTGGGTTGGCCGACGGCGGCGGGTTCTTCAGTGGCGACGAGGATTTTTCGTATCGTAGCTTTGCCACCAGTTGGACGCACGCGTTCCAGCCATTGCTGGTCAACGAGTTTCGATTAGGCTACAACCGCGTCAATGCGCACCGACTGGAGCTGAACGCGAACACGAATGTGTCGGCAGACCCAACTATCAATTTCCCAGGGGTTCCTTTCGCGCCGGGAATCGGTGGGCTGCCTCAACTGAACTTCAGTGACGTGGCAACGCTCGGAAGCCCGACGTTTCTGCCTTCGAGAGAACTCCAGAACTCATATACGTTGTCGGAGAATCTCACCTGGGTCAAAGGCCGCAGCACGTGGAAGTTTGGGACGGAGATCCGGCGGGAGGAGTTCACGATCTTTCAGCCGGCGGCTCCGCGCGGCACACTGGGGTTTAGCAGCACGCTTACTGACAATCCGGTAGCCATTGGGACGGGCGGCACTGGCTTTGCATCGTTCATGGCGGGGCTCACCGATGGCGGGAGCATCAACAACCTGCACAATGTGGACTACTTCCGGAATACCTATGCGTTCTATGTGCAGGACGACTGGAAAATTACTCCGAGCCTGATTCTGAACTTGGGCTTGCGGTACGAGCTTTTTGGTACGGTGTCGGATCGCCACAACGATATGGGAAACTTCGATCTCTCAAACCCGGCGAGCCCGACCATTGTTTTGCCTAAGGGGCAGACGGCGCAGCTTACACCCTTCATCGCGCAATACGTAAAAGTCAGCGCCACCGGAAGCAGGGGGTTGATCAACTCCGACCGGAATAACTTTGCCCCGCGCATCGGCTTGGCTTGGCAGTTCACACCGCAGACAGTGCTCCGCGCCGGGTACGGCGTTTTTTATGGCGGGCAGGAGAACGGACCGTACTCGAACCCCAGCCCGGGATTCAACCCACCGTTCTTTGTGAACGAGTCGTTGGTGGCACCCTGCAGTTCGCCGTCCGCAAACGCTACGTTGGATTGCCGCGTGGCCAGCCTCCCGGCCCTCGCCGGCGGTTTCCCATCGGACGCTCTGGTTGACCCGAACACGCCGATCTTCTTTTCGGTGGACAAGAACCTGAGGACGCCCTACATGCAGCAGTGGCACCTGGGATTTGAACGGGAACTGCCGGGCAACAGCGTCTTAGCAGTAACGTACGCGGGATCGAAAGGTACGAAACTGTACACGTTCTTCAACGGGAACCAGGCGGCACCAACCACAGATCCCACGATACCCACGGCACCGCGGCGGCCAGTGTTTGCCACCCTCATCGGAGCACTTACTCCGTGCTCCATGACCACGCCGGACAGCTGTGCACCCGTCTTTGATACCCTCATCGACTGGTTCCGCTCGACGGGGAAATCGAACTACCACTCACTGCAGGCGAGACTAGAGAAGCGTTTCTCGAAAGGATTGCAGTACCAGGCTTCGTACACCTACGCGCACTCGCTCGATATTGCGTCGAACGCGAACCTGGGGCCAACCCAGAACAACAGCGACTTCCGCGATTTCCGCAAACCACAGCAGGAATACGGAAATTCCGACTTCGATGTGCGCCACCGGTTCGTGGTCAATTCGATTTACGAGCTGCCGCTGGGACACGGCAAGCATTTCCTGGGGAACGCGACTGGTGTGGCCAACCAGATTGTGGGCGGATGGCAGATTGCGAATATCGTCGCCGTCTCGAGCGGCAACTGGTACACCGTACTGGATGCGAACGGCAACTTTGCCAATGCTGATGGCGGCGCAGGCGGCGTATCGCAGCGGCCGGACCGGGTAGGCGATCCGAATAAGCCCGGACTGGTGGCCGGGAATCCTACCTGTCAGGCGCCCACTCGGATTCACACGCCGACGGCATGGTTCAATACCTGCGCTTTCGTCAATCCACCGTCAGGTTCGTTTGGCAACGTGGGCCGGAACACGATTCAAGCGCCCGGCTCAACGACCTGGGATTTGTCCGTGTTCAAGAACTTTAGAACTACCGAGCGGACAAACCTGGAATTCCGGGCGGAGTTCTTCAATCTGCTGAACCATACAAACTTTCTGTTTGCCAACAGCGGCCCGCAGAGCGGAAACAACGCCACGATTCTAGGAACATCTCAATTCGGGAGCCTGACGGCAGCGCGGCCACCCCGACAGATTCAGTTTGCGTTGAAGTTCAGCTTCTAGTTACTGGAGCGTATTTCATAAATAGGTTCGGCCTCATGGCAGATACTTACGGATGAGGTGGGTTAGCTGGTGAGCTTCTGTCATGAAGAAGCGACAGAAGCTGTTGACGGAGGAGCAGTGGGAGTT
>Ga0075028_100000151_pt1 | contig 25246 bp, 22 predicted proteins | sample LitLauG_LLR_2014_FD_71390 | JGI IMG/M metagenome (GOLD analysis project Ga0075028, IMG submission 71390) | Freshwater sediment microbial communities from Pennsylvania, USA - Little Laurel Run_MetaG_LLR_2014 | ecosystem: Environmental > Aquatic > Freshwater > Creek > Sediment | place: USA... | reverse complement strand
GTTCTACGAGGATGGCGTGGCCATCGCGGGCCGCATCGCGGAACTCGTTCCCAAGGTGGCTGCCGAGAAGGTTGCTGCCCTCGTCGTCGAGGCGCGCGAAGCGATGAAGCTGCGCCTCGTGCCGCTCCTGCTCGTGCGCGAGATGGCGCGGCACAAGACGCATCGTCATCTCGTGGCCGAGACGCTCGTGCTTGTCATCCAGCGTGCCGACGAACTCGCGGAGTTTGTCGCCATCTACTGGAGCGACGGGCGCGTGCCGCTCTCGGCACAGGTGAAGAAGGGACTGGCCGCGGCCTTCCCGAAGTTTGACGAGTACGCTCTGGCCAAGTACGACCGCCAGGGTCCGGTCAAACTGCGGGACGTGCTCTTCCTCTGTCATGCCAAGCCGCGTGATGCTGCGCAGGCCGCGCTCTGGAAGAAGCTCATCTGGGGCCGGCTCGAAACGCCCGACACGTGGGAGGTGGCGCTCTCGGCCGGAGCCGACAAGCGCACGGCGTGGGAGCGTTTGCTGCGGGACCAGAAGCTCGGCGCGCTGGCTCTGCTCCGCAACCTGCGGAACATGCAGGAGGCGGGCGTCGACGAGTCGCTCGTGCTCGAAGGACTGCGCACGCTCAACACGGCGCGCGTTCTGCCGTTTCGCTTTCTCGCGGCGGGGCGTCACGCCCCGCAGTGGGAAGAGGCGCTCGAGCAGGCGATGCTCGGGGCGCTGCGCGAACAGCGGAAACTGGCGGGCACGACCGTCGTGCTGTTAGACGTGTCCGGCTCCATGACGGCGCGCCTTTCGGGGCGCTCCGAAATGCTGCGCACGGATGCGGCCTACGGTCTCGCCGTCTTGCTGCGCGAGGTCGCGGAGAAGGTGCGTGTGTTCTCGTTCTCGAACACACTGGTCGAGGTGCCGGCGCGTCGCGGGTTTGCGCTGCGTGATGCCATCGACACCAGCCAGGCGCACCAGGCTACGTACCTCGGCAAAGCGGTCGAAGAGCTGAACCGCAAGCAGAAGTACGACCGCCTCATCGTCATCACCGACGAGCAGGCGCACGACACCGTGCCCGCGCCGGGCGCCGGCAGCGCGGGGCGTCCGTGGAGCGACGGGCGTCCTTGCCCGTTGGGCTACGTCATTAACGTGGCCAGCTACAAGAACGGCGTGGGTTACGGCAAGTGGACGCACATCGACGGCTGGTCGGAAGCCGTCATCGACTACATCCGCGCGCTGGAAGAGACGGCCGGCGAGTGGGTGAACTGACGGGAAGGGACGGGTATTGCCCGTCCCTCACCGCAGCCACCAAAAAAGAAGACAATAAAGGTAGAGAGTTCCATGTCAGATTCAACTTACAACGTGATTGCGCCCGAAGAGGGTGTTCCCATCAAGGCGTGGACCAAGGGCGTCCCGCTTGAAGATGAAGCGCGCAAGCAGTTGCTCAACGTGGCCAAGCTGCCGTTCGTCTACAAGTGGGTGGCAGCCATGCCCGACGTGCACTGGGGCATCGGCGCAACCGTGGGCAGCGTGATTCCGACGCGCGGCGCCATTATCCCGGCGGCCGTGGGCGTCGATATCGGTTGCGGCATGATGGCCGTGCGCTCCACGCTCAACGCGCGCGACCTGCCCGACAACCTGCACGGCATTCGCACCGCGATCGAAAAGGCCGTGCCCCACGGACGCACCGACAACGGTGGACGCAACGATCGTGGCGCATGGCACGAAGTTCGCGATGCGCATCTCGACGTGTGGGGGCAGCTGAATGCCCGCTACGACGCCATCGTCGGGAAGTATCCGAAGCTGGCGCATCCGCAGCGCATCAACCACCTGGGCACGCTCGGCACGGGCAACCACTTTATTGAGGTCTGCCTCGATGAGAGCGATCAGGTGTGGTTCATGCTGCACTCGGGTTCGCGCGGCGTGGGCAATCGTTTCGGCACGTTCTTCATCGAACTGGCCAAGCAGGATATGCGCAAGTGGATGATCAACCTGCCGGATCAGGACCTGGCGTACCTGCCCGAGGGCACCGAGCACTTCGACGACTATGTCGACGCCGTGCACTGGGCGCAGGACTACGCTCTCGCCAACCGCGAGCTGATGATGGCGAACATGCTGCGCGCGGTTGCCGACTCCGGGCTGGTGCCGCCGTTTGAGAGCGGCTTCGGGCGGCGCACGGGCGAGGATCCTTCGGTCGCTCTCGCTCGCTCAGGACAGGCTGCCCGTGCCTCCACGGATCTGGTGGTGAGCTGCCATCACAACTACGTGGCCTGGGAGCATCACTACGGGCAGAACGTGCTCGTCACTCGCAAGGGCGCGGTGCGGGCGCGCGAGGGTGACATGGGAATCATTCCGGGAAGTATGGGCGCGCGGTCGTACATCGTGCGCGGCAAGGGCAACCCGGAAAGCTTCATGAGCTGCAGCCACGGCGCCGGACGCGCCATGTCACGCGGCGAAGCCAAGCGTCGCTTCACCGTCGCCGATCACATCAAGGCGACGGCGGGCGTCGAGTGCCGCAAGGATGCCGATGTCATTGACGAAACGCCCATGGCGTACAAGTCGATTGACGCAGTGATGGAAGCGCAGAAGGACCTGGTGGATGTGGTGCACACGTTGCGCCAGGTGGTGTGCGTGAAAGGGTGAAGTGCTGCGTGCCCCGCTTCTCGGGGTTTTTCGAGGTGCGGGGCATTCCGTTCTGGTTGCGCAACAGACCAACACTGACATTGTCGCTAGGTGAAGACGCCGATCTGGTACTCTCTTAGACATGCTCAACGTTGTCGGCGTAGCCCCCACGGATGCAGGCAGTCTCGCGTTCTGGCAGCGGCTGGACAAGTCACTGCTGGCCTCCATCAGGCGAATTTCCCCACAGACAGAACCGAGCCTTATGAGCGTTCTCCAGCAACGCTTTGGTTCAAACTGGGTGGAATTCTTCCTCCTAGATGACGCTACCCTTGCCGCCGCTCATGAGGCGGGGCTTCATCCTTGCGTTATAGGGAAAATCGACGGGGCGACAATCTCGTAGAACGCAGCTGTGTTTGGGCTTAAGAAGGATCCCGGACCGAAATAAGTGGGTTGACGGGTGCCCCGCTTCTCGCAGTTTTCGGGAAGTGTGCCTTTTCGCCTTCCCCGACAACGGCGGCTCAGAACTGAAGCGCCCGACCTCAATTCGTCGGCACTCCGGCGTTCTACATCTCCATATCTCGAACCCCACGCGGGACATGAGCCATCCCCGTTCTGGTTGTGCAACCGAATCAACGACACTATCACCGTCACCTGAACCTGCGCCACCCGCCACCGCCCAAGGATACTGTTTTGACAGAGCCTTCGTTCCTACCCGTGCTTCACCTTTTGCCTTGTGCATCCTCGGCGACAAACTCGTTCCACAAGCTATGTCGATTGAGGAAATTCATGTATCGGTTGTTTGCTTCCCCTTCTAGGTAAACGGCATCGAACAGATACTTTTTTTCGTTCTGCGTGTCGAGCTTGGCACACTCACACATTTCGTAGGAGCGACGTGATATCTCCGAGAACGAAAATCTTTTCCAGTAGTGTGCTGCGCCTTCAAACTTACTGAGGCTATCTCCAAGATGGGCACGGGCGATCTCCTGGTTTGCGTCGTTGGCGGCCAGGTTGATCTTCTCCCACGCGGTACCGTCGGCTCGGCACTGTTCGACGGTGGGCGCATCGTTGGCGGCCAGGTTGCCCCCTTGAGGTTTTGCTAAGAGAGTGAGCATTCCAGTTGAGACGACCAAAGCACATAGCAACAAGTCGCGTAGCATCGACCCCTCCTTAACTATGGGCACCCCACTGGAAGCGGAGCAAGCCACATGCCTCCGAGTAACTTTGCAAAGGCGCGAACGAGTAAGGCACCCGGCTGGCCCATATTTTGATCTGCATCACTTCTTTTGCGAACCGGCAATCTCTGCCGCGACAGCATCGGCACGTTTTACTAGCTCAGGCAACGCCTTTTTGAATTCCGCTTCGTTCTTCCTCTGTTGAATCGCCAGCTGCTCACCTTTGGGGGTCAGCTTCATGTCCTTGAAGTAGACACCATCAGCACCGTTAAGACGTTCTCCCCTGACGAGACCACGCACGATCAGTCGCTCCGTCGCGTCACGGGTCTTGATGAACGCCGTTCTCTCGGGCGGGGTTCCCGGTTGGATGGTCGGATTCAGGGTCTTTGCAAGGGTGTATGAAGTGTACGTGCCGTTCGCGACTTCGTACATCGCAAGCAGGATGGCGCTTTCCTTTTCGTCAAACACAGGTGGGAAACGCATATTTCGCTCCTACCGGAAATGATACAGCCGTCGCCACAAGAAAGCTGTCGGGTACCGGGTTCTGCCCGGTCGAAGCGGTTCATCGCTTTTCCTCCGTGCGGTCTCCCCGCCATACCAGTTCGATCACGACTCGTCGCCCCACGATCGCCGGGTGCCCCGCTTCTCGCGGTTTTCGAGAAGCGGGTTCTCGTCCGGTCAACACCGTTCGCTGCCATTTCTGCCATGCGGTCTCCACGCTATACCAGTTCGATCACGACTCGTCGCCCCACGATTGCCGCCGCCCGCTGCAGGCTGGAGAGCGTGATGTCGTTCTTGGCATCCAGGATGCGGTCCACCTGCGTGCGGCTCGTCTTCAGCAGCCGGGCCATTCGGTTCTTCGAGATCTTTTTCTTCTTCATGGCCGTGGCGAGCTGCCAGGCTACAACCTCCTTCACCGCTTGCGCCTGCGCCTCTTCGAAGATGCCCTCTGCTTTGAGGAAATCGTCGATGCTCGTACCCATGTGTTTCCGGCTCATTGCCCTCGCCATGAATCCATCTTACTTGGTGCACTGTACCTTGCAATGTGCACATGCGTGAAAAATCCGAACCGCTTCGCAACTCTGCAGTGCGTGGAGGCTTTGAAGGGGCACGCCTTCAGGCGTGCCGTTGAGGCCACAAACAAGCCCGGCTTTAGCCGCTGAGGGAATGCGCCTCAGGGCCTAAAGGCCGATCTATTTTGGCTTCGGATCGGCGCGGCTGAAGCCGCGCCCCTTCAAAACCTATCGCCCAGCTTCAAAGCACGCTGCCGTAGCTTTGAAGTCGCCAGTCCTGACTACTGCGGAGATCCAAAGTCAAAGGCCGCGGACAGGAGCCCGTTCGGTCGCTTCGCTCTCTCAGGGCAGGTCGTCCGCGCTACGCGATCTACTGCAGCGCGTACAAATTCCCATCCATACTCCCGAAGTACACCACCCCGTGATCCACCGCCGGAGACGACACGATCGCTCCGATCGAAGCAAAGCGGGAGATATCGACGTACATGTCCTCAAAGTCATTGAACAGCGGAGCGAAGGCTGCCTGGTTCAAGCTGCCATCGCCATTCAGCACTTTGAACGGATCTTTCTTCGAAGCTTCGGTCTGAAACTCCCACGCCAGTTTGCCGGTCTTCAAATCGACGGCGTAGAGGTGGCCGTTGTGGTCGCCAACGTAGGCGAGGTCGCCGGCGAGCGCGGCCGAGGAAAACATGTAGGCTTTGGCGGGGAAGTCCCAGCGCAGGCGGCCGTTCGTGGCGTCGAGCGCCATGAAGCGCGAACTGTCGGACGTGCCGACGTACACCACGCCGTCCCGCACGGCAGGCGTGCCGATGACCCATGACTTGTTGGTCGGGTAGTCCCATTTCTTCTTGCCCGTGAGAGCGTCGAGGGCGTAGACGTGAGCGTCACGGCAGCCGACGTATAGCGTCTCGCCATCCACCGCAGGGGATGATTGGAAGCCGACCTGGTTGTGAATGATCGGGTCCTCGCCGGATTTGAAGGACCATTTTTCTAGGCCGGTGTCGGCATCGAGCGCATAGAGGTAGCTGTCCCAGCTGCCGATGTAGACCAGGCCGTTGGCCACCGCGGGAGACGCGTGCACAACGTCTTTGGTCGCGAACTTCCAGAGCGCCACGCCCGACTGCGCGTCTACTGCATAGACGTTGCCGTCGCCACTGCCGAAGTAGACTTTGCCGTTCGCGACGGCCGGGGAGGACATGAAGATGTCCCATGCGTCGGGGATGGTCTGTGCGGGTGAGGGATAGCCGTGAAGGTTCTTCGCTTCGAATTTTCGCTCGTACTCCGTGCTGAACACCCACTTCGGTTTGCCGGTGGCGAGGTCGAGCGCGGCGAGCGCTCCTCGTGAGGAGACGAAGTAGAGTGTCCCTCCGACGACAGCAGGCGACGAGGCAATGGCCATGCTGGACTTGAAATTCCATTTCTCTTTGCCTGTCTGCTGGTCGATGGCATGCAGATGGCCGTCGAGCGCGCCGATGTAGACGACTCCTTCCGCGACAACAGGGGACGTCACGATCGGTCCGCCCGCCTTAAAAGTCCATTTGATGCCGCCGAATTGCTTTGGTCCAGCGCCCTCGTAGACGCCGGTGCGGGCGATATTACCGTGAAAGGTATTCTGTGCGAGTGCAGCAGCGGTAAGAAGGAACAGACTGAGGAATACGTTTCGATTCATCCAGGGTCTCCGGGGTTATTGCGGTGAGACTGTGCCGGATAAGTGACGGGGGAGGACGCTAATCGTTATCAATCACCTGCGTTTTGAGCTTTACACCTTCCCGATTGAGGAAAGTAGACAATAGACACGTTCGTGACTATGACAAAAACGACTTACAACGTAATCGCATCTTGTTCCTGGACGTCCCTCGCCTTTCAGATGCGACGAAACGACCTTGGTATCCACAAAGATCTCCGCCGCCGTGACCGCGCTCACTGACAAGGCCAGCCTTCCTTAGCGAAACTGTGCCATCGTATCTGTGCTCTTTGACAACTTATTCGCGGCGCGATTCGTTCCATGGGTGGAACATGCGCCGGGGCGCCGCTAAGTCCTTTGTCCGGAAGATTTTGCCCGCAGCTCATTGCCTGACAAGGGGTTAACAGCTAATTGTCAAAATCTTTGAAAACAAACGACTTTAACACCGTGTGTTTCCAAGATTTTGCGAAGGTGCTTTTCGCTAACTTCTTGTTTCTCAATATTTTAGTCACTAGAGGTGGGGGGAGGGGGTACCCAGGAGAAGGCGAGGGAGTGAGCACGGAACACCGCACTCGCCCGTACAGCTTGAAGGTCGCGCATCCGGTTGCTCGGCAAACCTCACACCATCGCCGACGCTTCCTGGATGTGTTCGGCCACGCGGTCGAGCACGAGTTGACGCTTCCGCAGGGACTCGCGCAGGTCCTGATCGCCGGACGCCGCGAAGTCGTGTGTGATCTTCCGCTGGTACTGGGTGACGATTCCGCCGAGCCGGTCCAACTGTTCGCAGTCGAAGCGCAGCTTGTGCGCGAAGAACATCTGCAGAAGGTCTTCCTGGTCAGGGGCGCACTCGAGGAGGATATCAGCGACGAGGCGCATTTCCTCAGGCGTGAAGTGGAGTTGCATGACGCACCCCCTCCTGACGAAAGCCTAGCGCGCGACGACGCGGAAGTCAGTGATAAGCCAGGTACCGATGTGAGTGCCTATTCCAGCACATTGCGCTCGCGGGCAAACGCGTCGGCGGCTCTGACGAAGGCAAGGATGATGGGATGAGGATGCTCGGCGGTCGACGCAAGCTGGGGCTGGAAGAGCGTGGCCAAGAAGAAGCGGTGCGTCGGCGACTCGACGGCGCGAACTTCGTTATTAGCTCCGCGGGCGACTACGGGCAAGCCGGCTTCGAGGGCGCACCATTCGAAGTCGGGATTCACTTCGTAGTTGCAGAAGAACTCTTCGTCGGTTACTTCTTTGCCGTAGAAACTCGCGAGGAACGATCCGGGACGCAAGCGGATCTCGGTCATACGGCCGGAGAGTTTCGGCGCATCGGAAGCGCGATTGGGAATGGCGCAGGCCACCGGATAGATGACGATGTTTTTGCCGTCAGGCGAGTCTTCGGCCGTATCAGCGTCGGCGATGCCAATCACGTTGCGCGCACACTCTACCAGAGTGTATTGGAAGCCTCCTCAAGTTCCTACGAACGGCCAGTTGCGCGTGCGTGCGAACTGGATGGCACGCAGCATGCCGTCCTTGCTCTTATAAGGACTGCCCGGTGAAGCCCAGATGGCATCGTATTCCGAAAGCACGGCTTCGGCTGCGGCCTCGGTGATTGACGACGTTGGGACCCATTCGGCGTCGACGCGAAGCTGTAACCGGCTGGCAACGTGCTGGAGTGAGGCGGTGGTGGCGTGGTGCGAGGCGAAGTCAGGGTTGAAGTCCCCGACGATGGCAATGCGCAGAGCCTCGCTCATTGGATTCTGATTGTAAAAGCGAATTGGCAAAAAAGGGATGAGCGCCGTGGTTCAGTGGTCGAGGCGAGCCAGCAGCAGGTAGGACGAGGCCAAGAGCATAAGGAATCCGACCACGAATACGCCGACAGGCCAAACGGCTTTCCGAGGCGCTGGGTTGGGGCTGCGCCAGGAGATGACCAGCGGCGATTTGTCTTCTCCTTTACTGATGATGAAGGCGGGAGCAGGCTTAGTCTGTTTCGCCGGAACATCGTAACGAAAGTGGGGAAGCGGGCTCGCCACTTCCCAGGCTGCCGGTTTCTGCGCGCTCGCTCGGTTCAGCGCCGCTGCCACGCGCGATTGCATGCTCATGGCGGCAGCAGGTGAAGCGACGGGCGCCACGGAAAGATACACGACTTCCGGTTGCGCGTGCGGCACGGACGGTAATGAAACAGAACCGGCGTGGTTCTGAGGCGACGATTCTTCCTTCTGGGTAAGCGTGCCGCAGATGAACAGCGGACTCTGCGGCGAAATGTGGTGTTCCTCAATGCGTACGCTTCTGTCGGTCGCGACGTTGTGGCGGGCCAGAAAGGCGCTTACACCCGGCGGAAGATCGGTCTGCGTGTGCAGGGTCGCAGGACCGTACTCTTCGTGAAAGTCGCGCAGCAAGTCCATTTCGGCGCCGTGAGCGTTGACCTCAACGCGGCCGGTCATATCATCCAGCCAGAACGGGACGAGCTCTGTTTCCTCCGCTACCTTTTGCCAGGTGCGATTGCGGCCTGGGCCCGGTTGCCAGGCAATCGCGCGATAGTAGTAGCAGGGTTGGGCGGTTATCGCCGAAGTGATTGTGCTCTCGCCCTGCGCCACACCGTGCAACTCCGCTGGTCCTGCCACAGCCTTGCCGATTTGTGACGCACGAGGCTGGCGAGGGCGCCGCTGCTGCTGAAAATGTCTCAGGCCAAAAAGAGCGAGCGCGATGCCCCCTACACCGGTCAGAACCGCCAGCGGTGGGAGAGAAACCAAGTACGCTGCGAGGACGATGGCCGGGGCGAAGGTCACGGGTTTGATGGCCGCGCAAGCGTGGTTGGGCGCGCGCGGACCTCCACTCCAGCTTAGTAGCAGGCGGCTGAGGTTGCAGCTTACATCGGTAATTCGCGGGGAGTTACGAAGCGGCCACTCCGGCCGAAAGCGTGCTTTCGGCTTACCGGGCCACGGCTTGGGTCTTGAGGATTTCTTCGACGGCGGCGATCGCCGTTTCTATTTCCTGATCGGTGTTGTAGAAATGCGGCGAAAAGCGAACGCCGGCGCGAGGACGCCAATCCACCAGAATGTCTCGCTTGAGCAGTTCGCGGCAGACCTGTTGGGAGTTCGGCATGTCGATGGAGACGGTGCCGCCACGCTGATCAGGATTGCGGGGCGTGTTGACCTTCCAACCGCGCTGGTCCGCCATGGCTATCAGGCGCGCCGTCTGTTGCCGAGACTTGGCGCGGATTTTTTCGACGCCGACTTCGCGGATGATGCGCAGCCCTGGGCGAGCGGCGTCGAGTGGCGCAACGTTCAATGTTCCGGTCATGAAGCGATAGGATCCCGTGGTGTAGCGAATGGGGCCAGTCTCGAAAGCGAATGGCTCGGCATGCGCGTGCCAGCCAGTGAAAGAAGGTTCAAGGGTCTTGGCCAGGTCCGGGCGGACGTACAGATACGCGGTTCCCGGGCCGCCGCATAGCCACTTCAGGACGCCACCACAGGCGAAGTCGGCGTTGAGCGCGGCAATATCGACAGGTACGCTGCCCAGGGACTGGAAGGTGTCGAGTACGACCTTCGCTCCCACGCGGTGAGCTTTCTCGATGATGGCTCGTGCATCCTGAACAAACGAGCTGCGGAAGATGACATGCGAAATGGGAACCAGTAATGTTTCCTCATCGATGGCTGCGAGAAGGCGCTCCAGGGGAACATGGATGCCGTCCTCCGTTTTCACCATGTGCACGCGGGCGCCGCGACGTTTCTGTGCTTCCCAAAAATACATCACGGAAGGGAAGTTGAGGTCGTCGTATACGATCTTGTTGCGTTGGCTAGAGAAATCGAAGCAGGACGCGACAATGGCCTGACAGGTTGTGACGTTCTGATGGCAGGTGACCGAGCCCGCTACGGCGTTCATGAGCGCACCGATCTCGTTGGCGACTTCCTCGGCGAGCATCCACCACCGTTCTTCCCACGCGCGCACGCCGCGCTCAGCCCAAGCATCGGCGTAGCCGCGCAAGGCGTCGTAGACCTGCCGGGGCATGGCGCCGAGGGAGTTGCTGATCAGGTAGGTTGTTTTGTCCAGAATGGGGAACTCGGGACGGTAGCGAAGCAACTCGTCAACCATGCGGGACATTGTACTGTGCGCTCAATTATAGAATGACCTTCCGCTTGCGAGTTTAAAGCCAGATCTGGAGCCAAATCCAATGCCTGATGTAATAACGAGTACGCCCTCTGATGCACTCACGCCTATTGGTCCCTACAACCATGTTGCCAAGGTCGGAACCTTCATCACGATTGGGGGCGTCGCAGGGTTTCATCCGAAGACGGGAGAACTTGCGGGTGCAACGGTGGAAGCGCAGACTCGTCAAGTGCTCGGTAACATGTCTGCCTTGCTGGGCTCCGCCGGTTCAGATCTGCAACATGTAGTTCACGTAAATGTGTTCCTGTTGAATATGAGCGATTTCGAAGAGATGAACCGTGTTTATGCCGAATGCATGGGCGCTCATCGTCCCGCCCGCACCGTGATTGGAGTCAGGGAACTGCCCAAACCAGGGGTGCTTCTCACCATGAACCTGACTGCTGTTACCCGGGACTGACTGCTGGCGGCTCAGTCTGCCGATTCCACATGGACTTTGAGCGTGCCCACATATTCGGCGGGTTTGCCATCAGAGAGCAGGGGCTTGAACCGCCATTCATGAACGGCTCTGAACGCGGGTGACAACATCACGGGATGGCCGGCGCCACCCCACTGGCAGATGACGTTTCCCTTCGCGTTGATGATGACATGCATCGACACCTGACCGGTGTACTTCTGCCGTGGGATGGTCGGTTTCTCCAAGGGAACCGTCGCGACGATCCGGGATTGAAGCTGCTCGGGAGAGAACCAGACCAACTTGCCAACCTTGTCTCGCAGCAACATGGGGTGCAGGCCGCACTTCTCCGTCATGTCAATAATCTTCTCCGCGGAAGTGGCTTGCGCCGAGGACAGGCTTGGTCTCACGAACAACAAGCAGAGCAAGAAAAGGAACGTTTTGATGAACACTTCCTTGCGCGCCCCGCAAGGAAAACGGGAGGAGGGCGGTGTCGTGTTGTTCTCGGCGAGCATGAAGGATCGCGCTGGCGCGACCGAATCGACCGAGGGCGCGCGAGGGAGGAAAGATGATTCTCGCCGGAGACGGCGTTGCCGATCTGTGATCAGGATCACGGGCCAGGCATTACCCAGGTAATGCAACGCCCTCCTGAGTTCCTGCTGAGTTCCTGCCCTGGGAGACTACTTTTTTCGCGCCAGCCAGTAGGCCATGGTCAGCACGAACAAGTAGGGAGGCCCGCTCAAAATTGTGATACGCGATTGCGGGACCCACCAGGTCAGCACTACGGCCACGAGAATTGCGGCGAAGGCCAATGCGGAGAGCCAGGCTCCGCCGGGAGCGCGCATGGGCAGCGCGGCAAGGTCTTCCGCGGACAAGCGACGGCGGAAAGCGATGTGGGCAGCGAGCGCGATCCACCAGGCCAACATTCCGCCGAAGAGTGAGGCGCCGATGATGTATAGGAAAGCCGACTGCGGGGTTACTTTCTCCATGAAGATGGCGATCAGAATTCCGACGGAAGAGACGAGCAGTGCGCTGCGAGGAGAGCCGCTGGTTGTTAGCGCACCCAGACGTGGGGGAGCGTAGCCGCCGCGGGCCAGAGAAAAAATCATCCGTCCGGCCGCATACAAATTGGCGTTAGCGCCGGAAAGGGCCGCGGTCAGCACCACCAGGTTCATTACCGTAGAAGCAGCGGGCATGCGCGCGACTTCAAAGACGGTCACGAACGGACTCTGGCGCACACCGAGAGACTGCCACGGCGTCACACCTATCAGCACTGTCGTGGCGCCAACGTAGGCGAAGGTCAGCAGCGCGAAAGTCCAGCGGGTGGCGCGGGGAACTTCGGCCGGCGAGCGGGCTTCTCCCGAAGAAATTGCTACCATCTCGACGCCGAGAAAACTGAAGAGGGCAAACGAAAGTGCGAGGATGGGCGAGAACGCGCCGGAGGGAAAAAAGGATCCGCCGATGGTGTATTGCGGAGCCACGCGATGGCCAAGAAGCAGCGTTGCGCCGGTTACGATGAAAAGAATGATCGTGACCAGCTTGATCATGGCGAACCAGTATTCGAAACGTCCGTAGTCGCCAACCTTGCGCAAGTTCACAAACAGCAACGCGCTGGCGTAGAGCAGCACCCAGACCAACCCGGGAACTTGTGGAAACCAGAAGCGCGAATAGGTGGTGGCAGCAATCAGTTCGGCGCTGACTGCAATCACGACCGCAAACCAGTAGCTGTAGCGCGCGACGAATCCGGCCCAGGGGTTGAGGTAGAGTTCCGCGTAAAGCCCGAAGGAGCCCGCGGCGGGATGCAGACTGGCCATCTCACCCAGCGCATTGCTCACGACCCATGCCACGAGGGCGCCGAGTACGTAAGTAATAACGACGGCGGGTCCGGCTACCTGTGCCGCGGCCCCAGAGCCGAGGAGCAGACCGGTGCCGATCGAGCCGCCCACGGCAACCATGGCCATCTGCCCGGCGCTCAATTGTGTGCGCAGACCGTGTTCTTCGGCGAAGGCGGGTCGCGAAGACATTCGGGAGGTATAGCAGAAACGGTAGGGGAATCAAAGGCTTATGCCGAGAATGACCTTCGTAACCTGCCCCTGCGCTCCCGCGTTGCCGCAGGGGATTCGGGCTGCCTAGAATCGAAACGGGATTTCTCTCTTTTCATGCCGCATGGCTGACCGCGCCGAAATCGCGAAAAGGATCGAGCGAGCGGAGAAGTTTCTGCAGAAGGGCAAGCCCGACGCCGCGCTCGAGGAGTACCTCGGAGTTTTGCTGGAGGATCCGGAAAACGACAGCGTGCGGCAGATGGCGGCGGACCTGTCCCTTTCTGTAGGTCGCACGTCGGAAGCGGTTAGCCTGCTGGGACAGCTGTTCGAGCGGCAAGTCGCGATCGGCGATGCCAGCCGAGCGAGCTTGACGTTCAAGAAACTAACCCGATACTCCAATCCCACAACGGACCAGAAGCTGCGCTTCGGGCAGCTGCTTGAGTCGACGAACCGAAAGTTCGCGCTCGAGACGTACGAAGCTGCGTTGTTCGAGCTGGCGGCCCAGGGCAATAAGAAAGAGCAGATGAATGTGCTCAAGCGCATTGTGGCGCTGGAGCCCGCCATGCAGAACTTCATGCGCATGGGTGAACTGGCAGGCGAGTTGGGCGACGGCGCGGGTGCGGCGGCCGCTTTTCTTCGCGTAGCGGAATTGATGGAACAGGCGGGCGGCGCGGCAGCACCTTGGTATGAGAAGGCGTACCAGGCGGATGCTACAGCGCCGCGTGTAGCGGTGGCGTATGCCCGCAGCCTGCTGGGTCAAGGGGAAGCGGGGGCTGCGATCTTCGTCTTGGGTCCAATTCTTCAGGCGGGATCGCCGACCAATGAACTGCGCGATCTCTATGCCAAAGCCCTGCTGGCCGCGAACCGATTTGCCGAAGCGGAAGAGCATGTGTGGTTCCTGTTTGAGCAGAATCCGGGAAGGGTGCAACAGGTGGCAAGCCTGATCGGGTCGATGCTCGACAACGAATTGGACTTGAACGCCGTATCTCTGACGCGGAAATTGGAACAGTACCAGCGCAGACGAGGTGAGCGCCGCGCTTTCCTTGCCATGGTGCAGGACATTGTGGAGCGGCACCGTGCGGCTCCAGAAATGCTGGAGTTGCTCGCGGAACTCTACAACGCTGCCAGCCGCGAGACCGATTATTCCCACACGCTGCTGCGTCTCTACCACCTTTACTATCAGGCGGGAAATTTCGCCAAAGCCGCCGAATGCTTTGACCGTGCGGCGGAAGTGGATCCTTATGAGCCGGGTCATCAAAAGCGTTTGGAAGAGCTGCGCGGCAAGATCGATCAAAACCGTTTCAACGTGATTGCATCACGTTTTGCTCCCGCGGCCAAGCCCATCAAAGAAGCAGCGAAGTCGAGCGAGACAATGAACGGCGTGTCCCTGCAGGATCTCATGCTGCAGGCAGAAATTCTGGTGCAGTACGGCATGAACGCCAAGGCTCTGGAGCGGCTGGAGAAAATTCACCAGTTGTTTCCCGATGAAGTGGAGAGCAACCAGCAGCTGAAACAACTGTTCGTGTCGGTGGGAGCGCTTCCGCCCGTCACCAAGGGGGCGGCGGAAGTACCGGCGCCGGAAAAGGAGACGCCTCCGCCCGTGGTTGCGGCGGGTCTGCTTTCACCGCCGGCTGCGCCGGCCGCGCCCGATTTGAGCCAATTGACTCGCATGGCGGACCTGACCCGGAAATTGCACCGGCAAAGCGACTTTGATGGAGTCCTGGCCACGGCGTCCCTGGAAGTGGGAACTTCCTGGAAAACGACGCGCTGCGTGGCGGCCATGCGCAAGCCCGGACATCAGCCAACTGCGATCCAGGAGTTCTATGCGTCCGGCACCAAGGCAGCGGAGAGTTCATCCCTGGCGCGGCTGGTGGTTGTTGCGGACGACCTGGCCCAGAAGAAACAGGCCATCGCGGTCGATGATGCGTTCTCCGCGCCGGAATTACAAGCCATCAACGGAATCGTCAAGGAATTGAACTTCACGTCGATGCTGGCGCTGCCTTTGAGTGACGGGCAGGCGCACGTTGGCGTCATTCTGCTGCTGCAGGATGCGCCACGGGAATGGAACATGAACGACGTGGTGGTGCTCAAGGCGATTGCCGAGCAGATTGGCCTGGCGCTAAACAACGCCGGCCTGCGCCGCCTGGTCAACAATCTTTCAGTGACGGACGAGAAGTCCGGATTGCTCAGCCGTTCTTCGTACCTGGATTTGCTCATCGGCGAAGTGCGCCGTGCGCAGGAAGAGAATTCGCCGATCACGCTCATGCTGCTGCAGTTCGGCGGACCCGAATTCCTGAAAGTGCACGGGCAGGATGTTGTCGAATCGCTCATGCAGCATGCGGGCAAACTCCTGGCATCGAACATCCGGCAAGACGATTTTGCTTTTCGCTATGAGCCTGCCACTATGGCGCTGGTGCTGGGCGCCACGGCGGAGAAGCACGCGGAGTTGGCGGTAGAGAAATTCCGGCGGCTGCTGCAGGAAGTCAAAATGCCCGACGATTCAGATCCTGTTCCCTTTAACGCGGGCATTGCGGAAGCGGTGATGCGTGCGCAGTACGATCCCATCGATATTGTCACGGAAGTGATCAACCGCGTGGAACATGCGCTGGAACAGGCCAATACCCACGGCGGCAACCGGGTTCTGGTGCTCAGCTCAATGTTTTCTTCTGCCGCTGTGGCGTAGTCTTCGGCCGCTGCTTCTTCCGAAAAAAGGCGTGAGTCTGTCTAAGCGCGAGCAGCTCCGCGCGGATGGAGGGCGCGGGAGGGAGCAGATCTCGCTATAACGGCGGCACGCGAGCACTTCTCGAAGCAGGAGCCGGCCTGGAGCCGGCATCCTGCGTCCAATCGAGGTTAGTGCCGCCCGGAAATGTTTTCCTTAATCGCGTGGCAAGCATCCGTCACGAATTCTGGGATGGAATGATCCGTCTGGTTGGCGAGGATCTTGCCCTTACTGTTCGCGACAACGAAGTGGATGAACTTCTGGTCCAGAAGGAATGCGGCGAAATACTGGACTGTGAAATCAGCCTGGCTACCCTGAGCCAGATTGAGCCTCGAGCATTCCCCGTTCCTGGAGAACTGCTGGGTGACCTGAGCCAGGTAGGAGTCCGCCTGGGTAGTGAGGTCGCCGCTGGGTAGTTTGGTCGTAGTGATGGCGCCGCCTTCTTTCAAGGCTACCGTCGGACCATTGGCAGGTCCGGCGGCCCAAAGCGAGCTCGCCAGCACCATACAAATGACGGCGGCAAGCCCATAGCGATTCAGTCTTCCTTGCAGAGTATTCACAGTTTCTCCTCCAATTCCGCGACTTCCATGACGTGCGAGCCGACAGCGAGATGGGACGCGCTCCAACAGAAAGCAACCCAAATCGCAAGACGGCTTGTGATGCCGTGTTCCTTTCTTGGGGGAGGGGACCTAGAACAGGGGAGAAGAACTCGAACGGGAGAGAACAGCCAACCGGGTAAAGCGCTCATCTTCAAAGCGCTTGTTACCTGTTCAAGCTGATCATATGTCGCGGTCCGGCAAACAGTGGCGTTACTTTGTTGTCATTAGTTCTGTGCACGACCCACTGTTGATCACCGATCGCGCCAACCCCACCTACAAGACAAACTTTCGCCAGCCTATGCGATAACGCCACTCTTCGAGAAGATTACGCCAGTACTAACTCGTAGGGACATGGCACATTTGTGGGGGTAATGTGTTACTGCTCATGCTGGTGGAGGTGAACCATGGGTGCACTGGGGACCGAAGGGGGACGCGACTTCAGTCTGCCGACCTCAGCTAAGCTTGCCTGATGAAGCCAGACATAGAGGTCACACCTGCGGGTCTGTGCGCCACGTGTATCTATGCGCGCCGTATGGAGTCAGATCGCGGGGCGGTCTTCTTTTTGTGCGAGCGTGCGTTGAGCGACGCGAGTTTCCCAAAGTATCCGCGGCTGCCCGTCTTGGCCTGTCGAGGGTATTAGACGCCTAAAGAGTGAGGGACTGGCCGCGCCCTCCCTGAAGGGAAGGCTGCGGCACCCGGCTATTCAAAGGAATCCGGGTAGAGGATGAGTCATCCCATGTTGCTCACTGCACCTGCCCCAGAATGGCAACGAATCTGCCCTTGTCATCACGCCGGAACGCGATTAGGTCGCCGTTGCGAGAGCACGCAATTTCGTCGGTCGAGACTCCTTGTGGCTTCAGCCGCTCCAGGAGCCTTCCCGCATCGGGATCGACCACGAAAAGAACAGGTTGCTCGCGACTTACCTGGGTGCCAGGCTTGGCTTCGGTGCGGTATCGGACATACCAGCGGTTCTGGGCTGGGATCAGGGACTCGAGCACATAACCTTCGGGAGCTGGGGTCTTGAATTGCTGTACCTCACCGTTTTCCCGGATCCCGAAAATAGGGAGTTTCGAACCCTGCTGGACGAGGAGGAGTCGGCCAAGGTATGGCACCATTTGACCGCCAGGAAGCACGGTCGGTTTTGAATCGCCAGGACGACCCAGAGTTGAGTTCAGATACGACTTATACCAATTGCTCAGGCTGGGGTCTGGGTCCAGATAGCGCAGGACAGATCCATCCGGATTGATCAAGGCCAATTCGGGTCGGCGGGCGTCCGCATCAACGCCATACGCAAGAAATAGGCCAGAGTCAAACTCCGCTATCTTGCTCGGAGTGAAGGAGGGCTCAATCCGTACTCGACCCTTGTAACTGCCATCCGCGTCGAATTTGGCGATGTAATACCCACGTTGAACATGATGAGCTGTGTCTTCCCCGTTGGCAGAAGGTGGGCTAGACGCACGCGCCCCTAGCTGGCCCTCCTCGCTTCCGAATACAAGAAAGATAACCCCCGATTGGGCCGGGTAGTAGTCGAGAATCTCCTTATCGAACAAATCGTTTACGGTGTCGAGACTGAACTTCCGGACACCCTTCGAGGTTATGGAATAGACTTCTTCCTCATCGAAATCAGGTGGGTTCAGCATTCCAACGAACGGAACTCCTTCACTGTTGCATTGGATGGGATACGACAGCACAGGGCTTGCGGCTAACCCGGACAGCGAGGGTTCTTCCTTGAACGGTACTTCGACAGCACGTAGGACATCCCGAACGCCCTTGTCTGATGTCGGCTGTTTTGGCTTGTGTTGGGCACCGAGGTTAGGAACTACTGAGAGCAGAACAGCCAGTGCAATACTGGAGACTGCTCGGCGCATGGGACCGGCCTTCAGCGGACAAAGAAGAGTCCTTGAAAACCTACTTCGACTCAAGGCCAACGCCCCTCGATCCCGGCAGTAGTTCCAATGGCGGGAATTCATTCCCGAGCTCCTGAGTATCTGGGGTGTATCGGGCGTAGCCATTGTCGCAAGTGGCAACCAGCACATCCCTCCGAGCGGCTGCACGGGCTAGCGACTCCCGCGCGCCGGGGCTGCGCAGTTCACCTACATAGCATCCTTGGCCGGTGTTCTGGTCACAACTTCGAAGCTGAGAACCACAACAACTCACCGTACTGTAGCGTATAAAGTAGCCGGCCAGGAATGTCTGAGTTTGACACCGATAAACCGTCACATACTCATGGCAGTTCCCGGATGTGCAGAAGTAGCTCTGCGATGTGAGACTCGTCGCGCATGTCTGATTTTGAGCCGACATTTGCACGGTGGTCAGGAGGGCTGCCGCAAGAATCACTCTCGCCATTTCGAACCTCCCTTAGTGGCGTTTCAGAACAACACCAACGCGCGGAATAGTATGGCAGGAACAGTAGTTCGTCAATCGTGGGACTCGAACCACACGACCACCCGTTGCTCGAATTCCTCCGGGGCGACGGCAAGCGACGCTGTGTGGTCGGCTCCGGGGACTTCCCATAGAACAGTGCGCGGTGCGCTGCGGGCCAGGATGCGCTGGCAGTGACGCAGTGGGATGTTGTTGTCGAGCTCGCCGTGAACGAGCAGAATGGGAACGGTTGAGGTGGCGGCGGAGTCTTCCGGCGTGATTTGCTGCGTGTCGAGACCGTAGCGCAGGCGCGCGTAGAGAAAAGACAACTCCACAACTGGGCGTAGGATAGTGCGGCCGAGCCAGGGGCCGATGCCGAAGTACTGCCCCATGCGATCGTAGGCGATTTCGCGGAAGGTGGCGAAGGGCGACTCCGCGACGACCGCGCAGAAGCCGTTCTCAGCGGTAAGCGACTGCAGCAACTGCGCGGCGCCCATGGATTCTCCCAGGCCGAAGACGCAGCGGGGATGCACGCTCGCGCGCAGGTACGCGATCCAGCGATGAACATCGTCGCGTTCGAGGAGTCCGTAGGTGGCGAGCGGACCGTCACTGATGCCGTGCGCTCGCGAATCGGGCATGAGAACGGAGTAGCCGTGACGGAGAAGAAGCTCGGCTTGTCCGGTGACGCCGAGACGGCTGTCGGCGACACCATGCAGCAGTAGGACGGCGGAGCCAGTTGTGTTCTCAGGATGGATCAGCCAGGCGCGCAGGATGAGAGCGTCGGCGGTGGTGATGGTGGCGTCAGTGATCTGTGCGTGGAGGCGCGTGGCTTCCTCGCGAGCGAAGGTTTCATCCAGATCAGTGACAGGGCGGCGCGGCGGGTGCAGCGCGGCATTTGAGACGGTGATGGCGGCGAAGATGCAGAACGCGACGTAGGCGATCAGGACGGTAAGGGCGAGGCGGCGAAGGCGGCGGGTGAGCGAGGACATGCCTGGTTAGAGATACGGAAATTGGACGAAGGAAGTTCCCAGCATAGATCCGTAGGTTTATTGCGATTCTGCCGCAGCGATTCGGAGACGCTCTTGGAAATTGGGCGACATGCAAGGCCGATTCTTTTACACCTGTGTGCTGTCAATGTGCTTCGTGCAACTACTCCTCACCACATCTGCACGAGAATAAACAATGAAGCAGTACAGTGGCGCGCCAAGAAAGGGGAATAGCAACACGCAGAACCAGGCCAAAACCTGCAGCGGGTGAGAGCGATCAAATCGCAATAGGAAATACTCCATCCCCACCAACGTAACTCCGGCTCCGAGCGCGCCGCTGAACAGCAGCTGCCTAGCAACCGGGGCAATCGACGCGGGAATACCACCTTCCAAAACCACCAGAAACACCCCAAAAAACAAAGCTATCGAGAGCAACGCAGATCCGCGGTATACGGTTCGCGCCGTCGGCGACACAATCCATTCCTTTCGTATGTATTCGTATTTCAGCATGCGCAGCCTGTCTGCTTTCGAAACATTCTAAACCCGGCAGGCGAATTACGAGGAAGCCGCGCGCCACGCTCCCACGGTGTTGCCACGCTCGTTGGTGTAGTAGCCCTGGATGGTGTAACGCTTCGGATCGTCGTGTGGGCCCCAGCCCATGAGGACCCACGTTTCGAGATCGCCATTTTCCTCGCCGTCGTTAGCCACCCAACCTTGGCCCGGCACTTTGTCGGTCGCCGCCTCGGCGAGTTCGTGGGCGTAGACGGCGGTGAAATCGGCCAGTTGGCCGCCGCATCCCGAGCATTTCGTGGAAGGCAGCACGGCGTAGGCGACCGACGTACCGTGATGATCGAAGGCGTCGTGGTAGCCGCAGAAGTTAGCGCAACTCTTCGAGCCGTCCTGGTCGATCACGGAGGTCACGCCATTGGGTAGAATGAGCACGAACAGACTGTTGTCGTTGGCGTGAATCTCGCCGGCATCGAGAAGAGACGCGACCGTTGCTTGAGCTTTCTTGTCGTGAAACGTGGGCCCCACGCGCTGCCTGGGTCCATCGATGGAGCCGCGATACGTGCCGGGGCCGGTGCCGTAGTGGAGTTCCTTCAGCGGATCAAGATAGCCGTTCTCCACGATCGCTTTGCTGAAGCCTTCTACGAAATTGCGATCGGCCCAGAAAGGGCCGAGGTAAATGTTGGTCACCTCGGGTACCGCGATCTGGCTGCCGGCGTGGTTGCGAAAGCCGGCAGCTCCGCCCGGACCCGTGGGCGTGGCCAGCGGGCAAGGCAGAGAGTTTTGTTTCGTCCTCGTGGAGAAGCGCCGGGCGCATGACGCTGCGCGTGGGGACAATCTGCATCACGTTGGGCCGCGCGCCAATGTGGCAGAGCGCTTCCTTGGTCACGAGTTTGCGACGTGTTCTGGCTGGCACGGGTGGCTCCTGAGGGAGGACGAGCAATGGGTCGATCGTACACCGATTGCATTTGGAGGTAAGACCGCCTCAGGTAGCGGAGTCTTGGCAAAGACTCTGGGGCGGGGTCAGCAACCCGCCCCAGCACGAGCCGTCAGGGCCTAGGTAACCAAATCGTGGCGCGCGTTTCCGCTTGCCCCGATCCGGCGCGAACGGCCAGTGTCTTTAAAGCGAGCGCAGGAAGTTCAAGAGATCCTGTTGCTGCGAAGACGTGAGCGCATTGAAGTTGTCGATCACCCCGTTGGCTTCCGAACCATGACTCCGGTGTTCCCGCATGACCTGGACCAAATCGCTTGTGCGTCCGTCATGCAGGAAAAACACGCGCTGTCCGAGGCCCCACAAGGGAGCGCTTCGAAACTCGTCCGGTCCTGCGTTGCCTTGCGAAATGCCGTCCTGTAACCGCTCTCCCATGTGGTGGAGCAGCAAGTCGGAGAATAGGTTCGCTTGTACACCGCTCAGACCCTGCACCTTCACTGTGAACGAGGATTGTCCCGTGGCCATCGAGGGCGTGTGGCACAAAGCGCAGCCCACGGAGGCAAATATTTTGTTGCCGTTTTGGATGGAGGCCGAACAAGCCGTGCCTGTGCAGGCTGGCGTAGGCTGGTCCAGGAACCGCATGAAAGTGGCAAAGGCATCGTCGTCGCTGGGCACGCGAACGGGATCATCTCCCGCCGCAAGATACTTGGTTGCATCCTCGGGCTGGGGATTGGCAACGCAATTGGCCGGTGGCGGGTTGGGGAAGAACCCGCGCTTCTGAGGGAACATCTGGTTGGTCTCGCCAATCTCCACGCTGTAAGCTTCGTGCGAGAACATCAGGAGCGACTTGTTCTGTGCTTTCCAGCCAAAGCGAGTGATGGTGCCGTCATTGCCGCTGCGGTTGGGCTTGCCGCGGATGCCGAGGGCCGCTTTGGCCGCGGGGTTGGCCTGCATGTTGGCCAGAATCGTGGCGTCATCAATCATCTCAATGAGACCGTCACCGAATGTCGGGGTGGGGATCCGTAAGGCCAGATTGCGCTGGTTGCCTGCCTTCAGAAAATCTTCCTGCGCCATGGTACAGGCAGCCGGGGCGTCGTTTCTCCCCTGAATGGTGAACAAGTCATGCACATTGCCATCGGGGTGATTGCGGTTGACCGTGCCATCCGGGTTGGTCATGAACTTGAAGCGAGCTTCCCGCACCGGGCCATCGGGCGTCACAAAGAACGGGAGCTTGTTCTGCGCGCCATTGGCGGTGGCGAGCGCCACCTGGGGATTCGATCCCACATTTGGAAACGCCGTCGTACTCGGACTCGAGCCGCCGATTGCCGGCTGAGAGTGGCAGATGCCGCAGGAGTCGGCGTTGAACGTCGGCCCCAGGCCATCCGCGACGCCTTCGGGATTCACGAAGCGCATGGCCGCGTCATTGAAGAACCGCAACTGGTCTGCGGTCAAATTGGCGATGGGCCCGCCCGCGCCAATCGATGCGCCGCGCGGTCCGGGATCAACCGCTGGGCTGCCGCTTCCTGAGCCGACCCGCGCGGCTCCGGAATTTTGGGCGATGAGTATGGCCGCAATCTTGCGGACGGATACAGCTGCGGATCCGTTGTTGACGTTTTGCGCCGGTGCGGCAGTGGCGGCAATGAACCGGGCCGGAGCTTCGGCGGCCGATTGGCTGCGAACCGCGGGCAATTTGGCCAGGAGCAGGCCGGCCGCGGCGAGCACGAAAAACAGGGCAGTACGAGCGAAACGCTCCATAGGGAGTCTCCTTAAACGAGCACAGAACCAGACGGAGGACGGCGCGCGCTTGGTTAGGAGCCAATTGCAAGCGTCTCCACCCACGGAGACGAGGCGCGCGGAGCAGATCCGCGCAAGCTGTCGCCCACAGTAGTTCGGTTTGCCGAACGCCGTCAAGAACACGGAAGGACACAAATGTTGCGTGCGGAGGGTTAGGTCAGGTTACTGGCTGTGTTTTGCAACTGGGGTGATGGAAAATCAGTAGGAAGTCTTGTGGAAGGCCACCGTATGAACGATCATCGCTGCGCAACGGTCGAAGATGTCCGCCAGTAGGGTGTTTGCGGGACCGGCCGCACTTTGCCAGACTGCGGCATTCTGCTGGCAGAAGCCGAAGGCAAGGTCCAGGGGGATTGCGGGATTATTCTGGGTGGCCACTTCGAGTACCATGAGGGCGAGACCGGCTGTGCAGGCGGCTGGCGTCGTTTCACGGAAAAGGGACCTCATGAACTTCGAAAACATACTCGTTGAAAAAAGGAACTCGATCGCTTACGTGACCGTCAATCGGCCCAGGGTACTGAATGCGATCAACATGGCGACCATGGAAGAGCTGCGGGCTGCGTTCAGCGATGCGAAGGAAGACTCTGCCGTCCGAGTGGTGTTGCTCACGGGCGCAGGCGAAAAGGCGTTCATCGCCGGCGCGGACATCAGCGAGCTTGCGCCGCAGGATCCCGTCAGTGGCAAAGCATTTGCCCATCGTGGGCAGTCTGTCCTCGACTTGATCGAGAACCTGGGGAAGCCGGTAATTGCGTGCGTCAATGGTTTTGCGCTCGGCGGCGGTTGTGAAGTTGCGTTGGCCTGCACGATGCGTCTGGCGAGTGAAAACGCGAAGTTCGGTCAGCCGGAAGTGAAACTCGGCATCATCCCGGGCTATGGCGGCACGCAACGGCTGGCACGGCTCGTAGGAAAGGGCTTGGCTCAGCAACTGGTGCTCACAGGAGAGATGATCACAGCTCAGGAAGCGCATCGCATCGGCCTTGTAAACGACGTTGCGCCAGTAGGCGAACTGATGGCGCGGGCAGAAGCCATTGCGAGCAAGATCATCGCCAATGCTCCGCTAGCCGTGCAATACGCCATGGAAGCAGTGAACAAGGGCATGGAGATGACGCTCTCCGAGGGCCTGTTTCTTGAGGCCGCGCTGTTTGGCGTCTGCTGCGCGACAGAAGACAAGAAGGAAGGCACGACGGCTTTCCTGGAAAAACGGCCGGCGCAGTTCAAAGGAAAGTGATTCTCGGTTACTGATCTCGCATAATTAGAAACGAATCAGGTCAAAACCCACCACTGAAGCACGGAGACACGGAAAAGGCCAGCACTTCGTCGCGGTGGCCTGAATCCCGGTTGATCTTTGTAAAGCTTTTCTCCGTGTCTCTGTGTCTCCGTGGTAGAAAAGAAAATCATGATCAAGTCTCTTCATATCGGCCGTTATGTGGCGAAGCCTGAGGATTTTCGCACGCTGGTTAAGTTTCTCGACGCGATTGGTTTGGAGCGCGCGGAACGAGGCGCCGACAGCGGACGCTCGACCATCTTCTCGGCGCCGCTGGGTTTGCTGAGCATCAACAGCCTTCCAGAAAAATATCCGCCTGAAGTGGTGAAGCGCTTGAAAGACGTGGCGCGGCTGATTGTTCTCGAGGTGAGCAATCCCGCCTCAGCCTTCGATGTGGCAGAGAAAATGAAGCTGAAGGTGCTGGCCGACGCGACGTTGAACGATGGGCGGCGCAGCTTCTCGGTCGAGTTGCCCGGGGACGTGATCGTGACGCTCTATGGCGTTCCAGGTGAGCCAGCCGTGGTGGGCGCGTTAAATGCGCAAGGGCTGCGCTTCGCCATTGTGGTCGCGCGCTTCAATGCGTTCATCACCGAGCGTCTGCTGGAGGGCGCTCTCGATGGATTGCTGCGCTCGGGTGCCCGGCGCGAGGATGTCGAGGTCGTCCGTGTCCCAGGAAGCTTCGAGATTCCGGCGGCGGCGCGCAGTCTGGCGGAGACCGGGCGGTTCAACGCCATCATTTGTATTGGCTGCTTGCTGCGAGGAGGCACCGCTCATTACGATGTCATCGTGAACGAAGTGGCGCGCGGCATCGGTCAGTCATCGCAGGAGACCGGCGTGCCCCACGCTTTGGGCGTGCTGACCTGCGACACGTTGGAACAGGCGATCGATCGCGCCGGCCTGAAGATGGGCAACAAAGGTTTTGAAGCGGCGCTGGCGGCGATTGAAATGGCGAATGTGAAAAAAGCCGTCAGCTCAAAGGGGTCAACGGACAGAAAAGCCAGGGTCGTCGGTCGTCAGTCGTCGGTCGTCAGG
>Ga0075028_100000150_pt1 | contig 25295 bp, 21 predicted proteins | sample LitLauG_LLR_2014_FD_71390 | JGI IMG/M metagenome (GOLD analysis project Ga0075028, IMG submission 71390) | Freshwater sediment microbial communities from Pennsylvania, USA - Little Laurel Run_MetaG_LLR_2014 | ecosystem: Environmental > Aquatic > Freshwater > Creek > Sediment | place: USA... | reverse complement strand
AGCCTCCACCCCGGTGGTGAACTCCCCGGTCTGTTCCGTCTCCAGCCAAAACTCTGTGTTTGCCGCGCGCAGCGCGACGGTGTCCCTGATTTCTGGACTACGACCTGCATGAAGCGAAGTATTGAGATCGGCTCCAACATCGAAGCTTTGTTCGGCACGCGGGACGAGAACCTGCACCTGCTTGAAGACGGCCTGAACATCACCATTGATCTGCGCTCGGACGGGGTCGAGATCGAAGGCGCCGCCCGCGATGTGGCCCGCGCCGAGCAGGTGTTTTCCGACTACCAGCAACTGCAACGCTCCGGTTTTCAGTTTGCCAACGGCGATCTGGGAAGTATGCTGCGCGTTCTCGTCTCCGATCCCTCCACCACGCTGAAAGGTCTCGCTGAAGCCGGCCGCCAGCGTGCCTTTGGCCGCCGCACCGTGCAGCCCAAAAGTCCCAACCAGCGCCGTTATCTCGAGGCCATCGAGCAGCATGACATGGTTTTCGGCATTGGACCCGCGGGCACGGGCAAAACGTACCTCGCCGTCGCCATGGCCATCTCCGCGCTGCTCGCCAAGAGCGTCAACCGCATCATCCTGGCGCGACCGGCGGTCGAGGCGGGCGAGCGACTCGGCTTCCTGCCCGGCACGCTGCAGGACAAGATTGACCCTTATCTCCGCCCGCTCTACGACGCGCTCTACGACATGCTCGATCCCGAGAAAGTCGAGCGCTACCTCGAAAAGAACGTGATCGAAATCGCGCCCATCGCCTTCATGCGCGGCCGCACCCTGAACGATTCCTTCGTCATCCTCGATGAAGCCCAGAACACCACCACCGAGCAGATGAAAATGTTCGTAACGCGCCTCGGATTTGGCTCGAAGGCCGTCATCACCGGCGACATCACGCAGATCGACCTGCCCAGTGCGCGCCGCAGTGGCCTGCTTGAGGCCATGGACGCGCTCAAGACGGTGGAGGGCATCTGTTTTGTGCACTTCGATGAGGCCGACGTGGTTCGCCACCATCTGGTGCAGCGCATAGTACGCGCCTACGACGAGCACAAAGTACGCCAGACCGAGGCTCAACTCTCACTGACCCTGGACCCGAAGGCCGCCCTGCCGGCAAAAAGCAATGGCGGCGATGCCAGCAAGACTGGCGGCACATCGGCGCACGAATAGAAATCTTCTAGAAGTGCGGGAGGGCGGATGCCCTCCCAAGCTTTTTGACGGGAAAAGTGAACGCTACGGATACGAAAGATCCTGAGGTGGTCATTTTCAAAAGACCGGTGCCCGACCTGACGGAAGGTGCGCTCGAGCGCTTTGTTGCGCGCGCCGGCAAAGCGGCGGGTCTAGGCGGGAGCGTCAACGTCTTCGTCACCACGAACCGCGATTTGCAGGCGCTCAACCGCCGCTACCTGGGCAAGGATCGGCCGACGGATGTACTTTCATTTCCTCCCCTGGCTGGCCTTCCGGTGAAGCTGGCCGGCGATCTCGCCATCTCCGCCGAAATTGCCGCGCGCAACGCCGTGCGGCTCGGCCACTCTCTCGCCAGCGAGATCAAAGTACTGGCCCTGCACGGCGTGCTGCATCTAGCCGGATATGATCACGAACGCGACCACGGCCAGATGGCAAAGAAGGAAGCGCGCCTGCGTCGCGAACTGCGCCTGCCCGCAACCTTGATCGAACGTGCCGACTCCGCCACGCGCCGCGCCAGCCGCCAGGGGAAAAGCCGATGATCGCCTGGGCAATTCCCGCGGCTTTCATCCTGCTTCTCGGCCTGCTCACGCTGGTCTCCTACGTGGACCGCGTCTACGCCGAGATCGGCAAGTTCCTTTCCCGTGAATTCCAGGACAATATCGACAATTTCGAGCAACTGGTCGAGCCTCGCCTCAAGGTCAGCCGCGAGCGCATCAGCCTCTCCGTTTCGCTCTGGACCGAACTCACCACTGCCGCTATTGCGCTGCTCGTTGGCTACACCGTATTTCAGGAAAGCACCTGGAGCTTTTACGAGATCCTCGAAGCCGCCGCCATTCTCATCCTGATCGTTCTCGTTTTCAATCGCCTGCTCCCGTTCGTCTTCTTCGCGCGCACGCAAGGGAAGTGGCTGATCCGTCTTATTTTCGTCCTGCGCCTGCTGATTTACCTGCTGCTGCCCATCACGGTCGTGCTCGGCTTTGCCCAGTCCGTGACCACGCTGACCAAAGAGCACTCCGAACGCGAGCCCGAGACGCAGGCGGAGGCGGTAGACGCGCTGATCGAGGCGGGGCAGGAAGAAGGCATCCTCGAGGAGCAGGACCGTGACCTGATCCAGTCCGTCGTCGAGTTCGGCGACAAGACCGTGCGCGAGGTCATGAAACCCCGTCCTGAGATGGTGGCCGTGCCCGTCACCATGACGGTGGAACAGTTCGTGGAATTGCTCCGCGCCAAGCCTTTCTCGCGCGTGCCCGTCTATGAGGGCACCGTGCACAACATCAAAGGCATTCTCAGCGCGCAGGATGTGCTGCAGGTGCCCGATAGCGAAGCCCATCAGCGCACGGTGGCCTCCCTGATGCGCACCGATGTTTATTTCGTGCCGGAAACGAAACGCAGCAACGAGCTACTGCGCGAGATGCAGAAGAAAAACGTGCGCATGGCCGTCGTGGTTGACGAATACGGCGGCGTGGCTGGCCTGGTCACGATAGAAGATCTGGTGGAAGAGATCGTCGGCGAAATTCGCGACGAACACGAACTCCAGCCCGACGTGGTGCGCGAGAACGACACGACTTGGATCGTTGCTGGTAACGTGGATATCGACCGCCTCGCCCGTTACTTCGGCGCGAAGCCGGAGAACACGGAAGCGGCAACGGTCGCTGGCCTGGTCAGCGAAATCGCCGGCCGCATTCCGCAGAAGGGTGAAGTCGTCGAGGGCTCCGGGCTGCGCTTCGAAGTGCTCGACGCCACCGACCGCCGCGTGGAACGAGTCCGGATCAGCCAGTTACGCACGGACGCGGAACTTGACGCGGCTGAAGATTCCAAGAAAGTCGTCTAGCGCGCTACTGGCCCGAGAATTCTCATGTCATTTCGTTCCGGCTTCGTTTGCATCCTGGGCAGGCCCAACGCGGGCAAGTCGACGCTGCTCAACGCGCTCGCCGGGCAGAAGCTCGCCATCGTCAGCCCTAAGCCACAGACCACGCGCAACCGGGTGCAGGGCATCCTCCATCTGCCGGCGAAAAAAGGCCTTCCGGCCGCGCAGGTCATCCTCATCGACACCCCAGGGGTGCACAAATCCGAGCACTCGCTCGGCCGCCGCATGATGCAGGAAGTGCGCGAAGCGCTGAGCGGATGCGACCTCGTCTTCCTCATCATCGATGCCACGCAGAAATTCGGCGCGGGCGACCAGTTCGTCCTCGACATGGCAAAGAAGACGGGTACGCCCGTGTTTCTTCTCCTGAATAAAGTCGATCTGCTTGAGAAGCAAAAGCTGTTGCCTATCATCGACCAGTACAACCAGATGCACAGCTTCCGCGAGATCATCCCCATCTCGGCGCGCAAGAAGCAGGGACTGGATGAGTTGCTCGACGAGACGGTGCGCGTCCTGCCCGAGGGCCCGCACTACTTTCCCGGAAACCAGGTTACCGATCTGCCCTTGCGCTTCATGGTCGCCGAAGCCATCCGCGAGCAGGTTCTGGCCGCCACCAAGGAGGAAGTGCCGCACGCGACCTCGGTGCTGGTCGAGCAGTTTGAGGAAGGGCCACGCCTCACCCGCATCGCCGCCGCCATCTACTGCGAGCGCGAAGGCCAGAAAGCCATCCTGCTGGGCAAGGGCGGCCTGATGATGAAACGCATCGGCACCGGCGCCCGTCTCGAGATCGAACGCTTGGTGGGCACCAAGGTCTTTCTCGAGCTCTTCGTCAAAGTGCGCCCTAACTGGCGCGACTCCGCCGGCTTTGTCGAGGGTCTGGACTGGCGCCGGCAACTCGAAGAAATGGCAGGCCCTGCGAGGAAAGAAGGGCCTCCTTCCAGCGGGGAGTAGTTCTGCTTGTGACTTTTCCGCCGCCCGCCGCATCCAACTATCCGGCAGGTACGCCAAGACTTGGCTCGTGGTAGTCTATGGCGCACATAGGGTATGGCTCCCAAAAGCGCGAAAAAGAGCGTCACTAAGAAACCCGTCGTGAAAAGACGGCCCGCGGCGAAAAGCCGTCGCCTGCCGGTGAATTTCCATTCCGACAACATGTCCGTGGTGGTCGATACCACCATCCCCGCCGACCGCAACGCCATCGATCCCGTGGTGCAGAAAATCATGGCCACGGTCCGCAAAATGCAGTGCGCCGCGGGCAAAGAGGACGCTATCGAACTGGCTCTTTCCGAGGCCCTCGCCAACGCCGTTGTCCATGGCTGCAAGTGCGATCCCGCCAAGAAGGTCGAGTGCTGCGTGGCTTGCGACGAAAAAACCGGCATGCTCATCGTGGTGCGCGATCCGGGCAACGGTTTCAAAGCCGGCCAGATTCCCAACCCGGTGCACGGCGAGAACATCTTTTCCAGCCACGGCCGTGGCATCTATCTCATCAACCAGCTCATGGACGAAGTCCGCTTCCACCGCAACGGGGCGGAGATTCACATGATCAAGCGCTAGGGACTCCTTCTGCCCGAGCTCAATTCTTCATTACCCGATAAGGCACGTCACGCTTGAGTGAGACACTGTAGAACGTGACGTCGCGCAGACTCACTTTGAGAGTGAGCCTTGGAGCGTCGGGCTGAACCGCGTTCTGTTTTCTGCTGCAGGCGATCTGCAGAAGTAAAGCAAGAACGAGACTTCCAATACCGCGGCGTCCGATTTTCATCGAAAGGCAGATTGTGGCCCATACGTCCGACATAAGAGTTGGGGTTATGTCAAGCACTTTAGAAATCAAGTACATATCTTAAAGTTACTGAAGACAAGGGGTGGTCGTCGGCCTCCCGTCAACTGTGTTTGGACGGCCCGACCCTCGCATGGGATGCCGTTTCTTTGCTGTTGCAAGCCCGTGGCATGACGTTTGTCGGGCAGGACGAGGATTGGGGTCATCCGAGGGCGGTCTGTCGCCCCTGGGCCGTTTAAACGCGTCCGGCAGAGGATCGCTATAACTCATTGAAAATAGGTGGAACTCATTGAGAGTAGGTGGAACTCGTTGAAAACCGTTGCCTACTCCTTCGCCGCGATCCCCAGCGCCTTCATCTTGCGATACAGGTGGCTGCGTTCCAGACCCAGGACTTCGGCGGTGCGGCTGACGTTGCCGTGGTTCTCGTCCAGCTTCTTGAGGATGTAGTCGCGCTCGTAGGCGTCGCGCGCTTCGTGCAAGGAGGGGAAGCCGCCCGTGGGACCGCGACGCGCGCCTTCTCGATAAACCAGCGGCGGAAGGTGGCGGCGATCGAAGCGGCTGACCGTCGGGGTCAGAATCACCATGCGCTCCACCACATTGCGCAATTCGCGCACGTTGCCCGGCCAGGAGTAGCGCATGAGCACGTCTATGGCATCGTCGCTGATCTCACGTGGGCGCCGACTGTAGGCAGAGGAAATCTCTTTCAGGAAGTGGCGCGTCAAAAGCGGAATGTCTTCCTTGCGCTCGCGCAGCGGAGGCACAAGGAACGGAATGACATTCAGACGGTAGAACAGGTCTTCGCGAAAGTTGCCGCGATTGATTTCTTCTTCCAGGTCTTTGTTAGTGGAGGCGATCACGCGCACATCCGCCGTGACCGCCGCATCGCCGCCGACGGGCGTGAAGCGGCCCTCGTCGAGCGTACGCAGGACTTTGGCCTGCGTCTTCAGGCTCATGTCGCCCACTTCGTCGAGAAAGAGCGTGCCGCCGTCTGCCTTCTGGAACTTGCCGTCTTTGTCGGCAGCCGCGCCGGAGAACGATCCCTTGCGGTGGCCAAACAACTCGCTCTCAATGAGTTCTTCGGGAATGGCGGCGCAGTGCAGTTCGACAAACATCTCATCTTTGCGCAGGCTTTGCGCGTGGATGGCTCGCGCTACGAGTTCCTTCCCCGTTCCTGATTCCCCGTAAATCAGCACACGGCCATTGGTGGGGGCCATGAGCGCGATCTGCTGCCGCAGGGCTTTCATGGGAATGCTTTCGCCGGCGATGGTCGCGCGCGGCAGAGCCTGGCGCTTGAGTTCGCGGTTCTCTTCGCGCAGGCGGCGGGCGTCGAGCGCGTTCTTGACGATGACCAGCGTCTTTTCCAGCGAAAGCGGTTTCTCCAGAAAATCGAATGCGCCGAGTTTAGTAGCGCGCACCGCCGTCTCGATGTTGCCGTGACCGGAGATCATCACGACTTCCGGCGGATCGTCAGCCTGACGGATCTTCTCGAGCGCCTCCAGGCCATCCATGGCGGGCAGCCAGATATCGAGCAGCACAACATCGCAGGGATGATGCTCCAGGTGTTGCAGGCACTCTTCGGCTGAGCCGACCCCTTTGGCGGCATAGCCCTCTTCTTCGAGAACTTCGCCGAGCGTCTGCCGAATAGAGGACTCATCGTCCACGATGAGGATGTTATGCATGCGGGGATGCGGCCGGCGCTGCCACCGGCACCGCGGCCGGCTCGGTGACGGCCGGCAGTTCGATAATAAACCGCGCGCCCACCGGAGAGTTTTCTTCCACGCGGATCGAGCCCTGATGTTCCTCGACGATGCGGTTGACAATGGCCAGCCCTAATCCTGTGCCGCGCTGCTTGGTCGAGAAATACGGGAGAAAAAGCTTTTCTTTCAGTTCCTGGGAAACACCATGCCCACTGTCCGCGACCACGATCTCGACCGCATCCTTGCTGGCCACGAGCGCGGTGGAAATGTGAATCTCGCGCACCAGAGAGTCCTTCATGGCTTCGGCAGCGTTATCCACCAGGTTGGCGATGGCGCGCTTGAGCGACTCGCCGTCGGCCGAGACTTTAGGCAAATCGGGTGCCAGAGCGGAGCGAACCATGATGCCATCGAGGCGCCCGTCGAACATGGCGAGCGCGCCAGCGACAACTTTGTTGACGTCTTCGGGGTGCGGATGCGCGGCGGGAAAGCGCGCCAGCGTGGAGAACTCATCCACCAGGGTGCGCACTGTTTCCACCGCGCTGCCAATGGTCTGGGCGCAGTTGTCGATCACTTTGACAGAGGCGTCGTCCGGTGCAATGCCACGCTCGAGATAACGGCGAATGCGCTCGGCTGAAAGCGCAATGGGTGTAAGCGGATTCTTGATCTCGTGCGCCACGCGGCGCGCCACTTCGCTCCACGCTGCCTGCTTCTGCGCCTTCAGAAGGTCGGAAAGATCTTCGAACACCAGCACGTAGCCCAGACGGCGCGTCATGTGTTGCAGCGTGGCGACGGTTACCGCGACGTTCATCCGCGCATGCTGCGCCGTCATTTCCATCTGCGTTGTTGTGGTGCCCATGCGGTCGGCTCGGCGCAACAGCGGTTGCAGGTCTTCGACGACTTCGACGGGGAGTATCTTCTCCAGCGTTCCGCCGACCATGCCTTCGGGCAGGGATTTGTCGGCATCGGGATGGCGGAACATGCGCAGGAACGAAGAATTGACGTGAGTCACGGTGCGATCGGCGCCGAGCGAAATGACGCCGGTGGGAATGCTTTCGAGGATGGTCTCGATATGACGACGGCGCTGCTCGACCGCCGCATTGGCATCGGCCAGGTCGCGGCTGGAGGCTTCAATCTGGCGGCGGCTGTTCTCGAGTTGCGCCGCCATGCGGTTGAAGGAACGGACCAGGTCGCCCAGTTCATCGGCGGCCGAGACTTCCAGGCGATAGTCCAGCTTGCCGTCGGAAATTTCCTGCATGGCCTCGCCTAGCGCCTCGACGGGACGCGTCACCAGCTTGGCCACGAATAGCGCCAGCCAGGTGGCGGCGAACAGCACCGAAGCCGTGATCAGCAGCAGCAGGAAGAGATAGGTGCGGCGCACCAGCTTGCGCTCGCGCGCGAGCTGCAGATAACGCTGCTGGCTCGCTTCAATCTGGTGCAGGGTCTCATTGAATTCGGCAGGAAGGGGCATGGCCACAACGATCAGCCCGCGCGTGCCCACGGGCGTGCTGCTCAGCAGGTACTCGTGACCTTGCCAGGAAAATCGCGCCGGCGATTCCGCCAGCACTTGCTCCATCGGGATCTGGGGACGGAGCAACGCCCACGCCGCCGGAGCGGCGAAGCTGGCTTCGAGTTCGTTGTCGAGCAGGGCCAGGGCGAATCCGCCCTGCAGGGTAGCTTCGTGCCGGCGAAATTCAGTGATTACCGGAGCAAAGTTGTCGCTCTGAAAGGCCCGTTGCACCTCGGGTTGTGAGGCAATGCCGTAAGCTTCGGCGCGCGCGTTTTGCGCCACATAGCGCGACAGCATGGCGGCAACCGCTTCCGTGTCTTCACGTACTTCCTCCACCGGCAGCGAAAACCATTTGTCGATAGAACGGTTGAGCAGGATGTAAGCCGAGCCGAACTGGGCGATGACCGGCAAGACCGATAGCAGCAGCGCTCCCACCAGCATGCGCGTGCGGAACTTGGAGCCGAGCGCTCCCAGGCGCCGCTCGGCGTACAACTTGAGCACGTTGCGCAACAGAACGTACGTCAGCGCCAGCAGCAGCAGAAAAATCAACGCCGAGAGCGTGGCGAAGACGAAGGTGGATTCGTTGGTGTCCGGCTGAATGAACTTGAGATTGAAAGCGGTCTGTGAAATGGAGACGACAAAAACAACGAACAACGCGATGGCCACCCACAGCACCACCTTCCGCCGATGAGACGGATCCGATGGGCCGCGACTTGAAGGCGAAGCCGGCACTGGCGAACCGGGAGAAGCCTGCACCACGCAGGGTAACCGGGTCATTATAGCGGGGTTGCGAGTACGTGTGCGGACTCCCAGTTCGAGACGATCTGGCCGCGGTTCTGCCCGGGCGCTACTTTGGTGATCTTCTGGCTATGTTTCGGTGCCCTTATCGTAGCAGCATGATCGCCGTGCGCAAGAAAGTGTCTCGCCACAAGATTTCTCGGTTTGTCGGTATCGTGACCCTGGTTGGAGTGTGTGCCGTGGTTGCTGCGTTTTCCGGGGAGCGTGGGCACGAATCGCCAATGATGTTGCCAACCATGACCTCCGTGGTTCAGGTCACGCATGACGGAATTAGCAAGACCAACTTATTGGCGGACGAAGCCCATCTCTATGTGACGGAATGGCCGGCCGCGCATCATGTAATCGCCACGTTTTCCCTGCAAGGCTCCGATCGATCGATCATTCCGAGCCCTTTCTCAAACCTCCAGGCGCTGGACCTCTCACTGGATCGCACCAAGCTGCTGGTTGCACCGGTGCAAGGCGGATTCAGCGATAACGAATTCTGGACTTTGCCGGTTGCTGCTGGATCTCCGGAGCGAGTTGGCAATATTACCGGACGCGATGCCTCCTGGTCCGGCGATGGCCAGCACCTGGCGTTCGGCAAGGGTTCGGTTCTGTACGTGGCCGATGCAAATGGAACGCGAATGCAGAAACTGTTCACCGGGAATGGATCCGTGTTTGCGGTCCGCTTTTCTCCAGACGGTCAGCGGATCCGCTTTACGGACGGCGACGTGGCAAGAAACACCACGGTACTTTGGGAGATCGGACGAGATGGATCCAAACCGCATGCTCTGCTGCCCCGATGGCAGAACAACGCATCGGCGTGTTGTGGCAATTGGACAGCCGACGGCCGCTACTACATTTTTCAGGTAACGCAGAGCGAGCCGACCACGGTCACGACTCTTTGGGCCTTGCCCGACTCCAGACAGGCGCGTGATGCGGGCCCATCTCTCCCGATTCAGTTGACCAGCGGTCCCATGTCGTTCGGAAACGCTTCGCCTTCGCGCGATAACAAAACAATCTGGGCGATCGGAGTTCAACCTGCAGGTGAGGTCGTGAAGTACGTCCCGGACAAGAAGAGTTTTGTTCCGTTGGTTTCCGGAATATCCGCAACGGACTTGGACTTCTCCTCCGATGGGAAGTGGGTTACGTATGTGGCCATTCCCGAAGGCACATTGTGGCGATGCCGTGCCGACGGCATGGATCGGCTCCAACTCACGTCCGCACCCGAACGCGCGGCTTTGCCGCAATGGTCGCCGGACGGAAAGCACATCGCTTACGTCAGGATGAAACCTGGAAGACCGTGGAGGGTCGCTGTCATTCCTGCGGAGGGTGGAACGCCCGAGGAAATCATGGAGGAGAGTCGCAGCCAAGTGGATGCGAACTGGTCGCCGGACGGCAGCCGGATCCTGTTTGGATATTTGCACGACGCCGAAAAGATCAACCTTCGAATTGTGGACTTGAAGACCCACCAGCCAGTAACCGTTCCCGAGTCTGACGGGCTGTTCAGTCCCCGCTGGTCGCCGGATGGACGATACATAGCCGCACTCTCGCCTGATTTTACGAGAGTGATGTTGTTCGATTTTGAAAATCAGAAATGGACAACCTGGCTAACCGAACCTGCGGGTGCGGTGAGCTATCCCGTGTGGTCCGCGAACAGCAAGTATCTTTATTTCGACGACCTAGTCACCGACGGAGAGGCGATTCGAAGAGTGAAAGTCGGGGAGCGTCAGGCGGAACGCGTTCTTGTGCTGGAAGGGATTGAACGCTACCCGGGTCCGTTCGGACTTTGGAGCGGCCGTACTGCCGACGGCTCCTGGATGTTTGTGCGCGACCGCAGCACCCAAGAGGTTTACCGCTTGAGTGTGGAACTGCCGTAGGCCGGATGATGAGGTATTCCAATTTATGTTGAAAGGCGAAGTTGCTCTCCGTTGGGCAAACATTGCGTGCAAGCCCCTTCGTGGGCTGAGTGTGTTTGTTGTGGCCGCATTTGTCAGTGTGCTGCCACTCGCCTCTCAGACTCAGCATCAAAACGCCAAAGAAAGAAAGGTAGTCACCCGCGTGGAGCCTGAATATCCTGCCCCTCTAAAGCGGATGAACATTGGGGGAGTAGTGCGGGTCGAGGTTGTCATCGCGCCCAACGGGGCCGTGAAGAGCACCACGTTGCTCGGCGGTAGTCCGTATCTTGGCCAGGCCGCCATGGCGGCAATAAAAGAGTGGAGGTATGTCCCCGCCCCTTCTACCGAAACCCTGGTTGTGAAGCTCGAGTTTGATCCCCATCGCTGACCAAGAATTCTCCTCTGGCTTCACTTACTCGTCGAACCCGGAGCGGCGAAATCACACAGGGTTTTATGGCCTGAGCATTGGGGGTGCGCGGAATTTCTGTACAGGGTTTGGGAATCTACGATTGGCGCCGTCGCTTGCGCGCCCGCTCTTTTCGCGGCGAGCCTTCCAACAGCGGACGCAGCGGACAGCCCTCACATCGAGCGACGGCTTTGCGGCAAAAGTCTTTGCCGACGCCAACGATGAGGGCATGCATCTCATTCAACACCTGGACCGGCACTGGACGCTCTGTGGAACTCACCGGTGAGGGTTCGTGCGCAGCTCCGCGGGTGACTCCCTCAAGCGTGATCAGCGGCGAAACGGGACGGGGGACCAGATCATCCGGAGGAACGCCGCCAAGGGCCGTCTCCACCAGTTGGCGGATCTGTTCGTAGTCAGCGTCGGGCTGAATCAGGCGGTGGCGGAAGAGAATGCGGCGTGTGTAGGCATCCACCACAAACACGAGATGGTTGCCCGCATAGAGAAGGACTGAGTCAGCGGTTTCGGGCCCGACGCCATGCAGTGCGAGAAGCATGGCGCGAAGTTCTGCCGTCGGCGTCGCGAACATTCGCTCCAGTGAGCCGCCAAAGTTCCTGTCCAGAAACTCCACGAACAACTTGATCCGATGCGCTTTCTGGCGGAAGTACCCCGCCGGGCGGATCAGTCTCTCGAGTTGGAGGACGGAGGCGCCGCGAATGCCTTCAAGGCTGAGCCGATGAGCAGCGCGCAGGTTGTTAACAGCGCGCTCGACATTCGTCCAGGACGTGTTCTGCGTGAGATAGGCGCCAACGATGACTTCGAACGTCGTTTCTGCGGGCCACCACTGCTGCGGTTCCCAGGCACTGGCTAGAGTGCGGAAGAATTCAACAAGTTGCTGCCGAGCACGAAGCTGGCGCTTCGGCACCGCAATCTCAGAGCGGGAATTGGGAAACTTGGCCAAGCCAATAGCTCCTCAGCGATCGCGAGCGAGTGTTTCCTGATGTTACCAAGGTACTGTCGAGTGCCGCGCATGCGGCGTGCGAAAAATTGAGATTCTCCGCCAAAACCGCTGGTTTCTGTGATGTTTGCCCCTTACTTGCGACTAGTACAAGTACCTAAGTTACGAGCGCCGTAACGCGGGTTTGAATGACAATTTCTGTCACAGGGACAGAGTTGCGTGGGTTTCGCCCGCCCGCTCGGCTTTTTCCCGGCGAAACTTTGCTGAGTTCCATGATGGTCGGTCCGACAGGAGACTGAGTATGTCGCAACGGCTGGGTGATCTTCTGGTCAAAGAGAAGATCATTACCCAGGAACAACTGCAGCAGGCCATGAAGGTGATGAAGGATCAGAACTGCCGCATCGGTTCTGCCCTCGTCAAACTCAACCTGCTCTCCGAAGAGGATGTGACCAACTTCCTCTCGCGGCAGTATGGTGTTCCGGCGATCAACCTGGCCTATTTTGAGATCGATCCCTCCGTCGTCAAGCTGATTCCGGTTGAAACCGCAAAGCGTTACCAGATCCTGCCTCTGAGCCGCGTGGGTGCATCGCTCACCATCGCCATGGTCGATCCGACCAATGTGTTTGCGATGGACGATATCAAGTTCATGACCGGTTTCAATATTGAGCCGGTGGTGGCCTCGGAAAGCTCGATCATGGCGGGTGTCGACAAGGCCTACGGCACCACCCAGGAAGACAACCTCGAGCAAGTGATGCAGTCGATGACGGAACTGGGCGATGCGGACGTCGAACTGCAGGCCGACGAAGAAGAACTGGGTTTAGCCGACCTGGAGAAGGCGGCGGACGAAGCGCCCATCGTCAAACTCGTCAACATGATCCTGACCGACGCGGTGAAGCGCGGCGCTTCGGACATTCACATGGAGCCGTACGAGAAAGAATTCCGCGTGCGCTTCCGCATTGACGGTGTGCTGCAGAGCATCATGTCGCCGCCGCTGAAGTTGAAAGACGCGATCACGTCGCGCCTGAAGATCATGTCGAAGCTCGACATCAGCGAGAAGCGCCTGCCGCAGGACGGCCGCATCATGCTGAAGATGAACGTGGGCGGCAAGAAAAAGCAGCTCGACTTCCGCGTCAGCACGCTGCCGGTATTGTGGGGCGAGAAGATCGTGCTCCGCTTGCTCGATAAAGAAAACCTGCGACTCGACATGACCAAGCTCGGTTTTGAACCCGAGTCGCTGGTCAAGTTCGAACGCGCCATCCTGAAACCTTACGGCATGGTGCTGGTGACGGGGCCGACAGGGTCGGGCAAGACGAACACCCTGTACTCGTCGATTTCGCGACTCAATCAGCCCGACACCAACATCATGACGGCGGAAGATCCGGTGGAATTCCAGCTGGCGGGCGTCAACCAGGTGCAGATGAAGGAGCAGATCGGGCTGAACTTTGCCACCGCCCTGCGCGCCTTCCTGCGCCAGGACCCGAACATCATTCTGGTGGGTGAGATTCGCGATTTTGAAACGGCAGAAATTGCCATCAAGGCCGCCCTCACCGGCCACCTGGTGCTTTCCACGCTGCACACCAACGGCGCGCCCGAGACCATCACGCGCCTCATGAACATGGGTATCGAGCCGTTCCTGGTGGCAACCTCGGTTCACCTCATCTGTGCCCAGCGCCTGGTGCGGCGTATTTGCAAGGAATGCTCGGAGTCAGTGGATGTGCCGCCGCAGGCGCTGATGCAGGAAGGCTTCACGCCTGACGAAGCCAGGAGCATCAAGATTCAGAAAGGGCGCGGCTGCTCCACCTGCAACAACACGGGCTACAAAGGACGCTGCGGCTTGTATGAAGTGATGGAAGTGGATGACGAGATCAGGGAACTGGTGCTGGTCGGAGCCTCCGCGGTCGAATTGAAGAAGAAGGCGATTGAACGCGGCATGATCACCTTGCGGCGTAGCGGACTGATCAAGGTAATGGATGGCATGACCACGCTGGAAGAAGTGGCGCGGGAAACGATCCACGGATAACGAGTTTGGGGGAGGAGCAAGCGTTATGGGTTTGTCACTGAGCGATTTGTTACGCCGGATGCTGGAGATGAGCGGCAGCGACCTGCACATCACCACCAACTCGCCGCCGCAGATTCGCGTGCACGGGCACCTGGTGCCGCTCGATTTGCCGCAGATGACGCCGGCCGAGACCAAGCAGCTGGCCTACAGCGTGATGACCGACACGCAGAAGCACCGCTTCGAGGAAACGCTCGAGCTCGACTTCTCCTTCGGCTTGAAGGGTCTGGCCCGCTTCCGCGGCAACTGCTTCAACCAGCGCGGCGCCACGGCGGCGGTATTCCGCCTGATTCCTTTTGAGATCAAGTCGTTTCAGCAGCTCGGCCTGCCGACCGTCGTCAGCAAGATGTGCGAGAAACCGCGCGGGCTGGTGCTGGTGACGGGGCCAACCGGTTCCGGCAAATCCACCACGCTGGCGGCCATGATCGACAAGATCAACACCGAGCGGCACGACCACATTCTGACCATTGAAGACCCGATCGAATTCGTGCACATGAACAAGAACTGCCTGGTCAACCAGCGCGAGGTGCACGCCGACACCAAGGGCTTTACCGAGGCGCTACGCGCTGCGCTGCGTGAAGATCCAGATGTAGTGCTGATCGGCGAAATGCGCGACCTCGAGACCATCGAGGCGGCGCTGCGCATCGCCGAAACCGGCCACCTGACCTTCGCCACGCTGCACACCAACACGGCGTCGTCCACCATCAACCGCATCATCGATGTGTTCCCGGCGCACCAGCAGCCGCAGATCCGGGCGCAGCTGTCGCTCGTGCTCGAGGGCATCATGTGCCAAAGCCTGCTGCCGCGGGCCGATGGCAAGGGGCGCGCCATGGTGCTCGAGATTATGGTGCCCAGCGCGGCCATCCGCAACCTGATCCGCGAAGACAAAATTCACCAGATTTACTCCGCCATGCAGGCCGGTCAGGACAAGCACGGCATGCAGACGTTCAACCAGGCGTTGGCCAGCGCGTACTTCCAGAAGGCGATCAGCGTGGAGACGGCGCTGTCGCGTTCGAGCAATGCCGACGAATTGCAGGAAATGATCAATCGCGGTGCGGGTTTGAACCGCGCGGTGGCAGCGGCTCCGGCTGCCGGCAAACGATAGAAATTCCCGACGGCGATAGCCGAACGAAGAGAGGGTGAACATGCCAGTATTCACATTTTCAGGAAAGAACGCAACCGGGCAGAAGATATCGGGTAAGCGGGAGGCGGTCAACCGTGACGTGCTGGCCTCCCAGTTGCGCCGGGAGCGCATTACGCCCGGACGCATCACGGAAAAGGGCAAAGAGTTTTCTCTGCCCACGTTCGGATCGGTCAAGGTCAAGACCAAGGACATTGCCATCTTCTTCCGGCAATTCTCGGTCATGATCGATGCCGGCCTGCCGCTGGTGCAGTGCCTGGAAATCCTGGCGGCCAACCAGGAGGCGCCCACGTTCCAGAAGACGCTGAACGCCGTGCGCGGCACGGTCGAGGGCGGCTCCACCCTGGCCAACGCCATGCGCGAGCATCCCACCGTGTTCGACGACCTGAGCACGAACATGATCGAGGCGGGCGAAACGGGCGGTATTCTCGACATCATTCTGCAGCGCCTGGCGACCTACGTGGAAAAGGCGGTGCGCCTCAGATCGGCGGTCAAGTCGGCATTGATCTACCCGGTGGCGGTCGTTTCCATCGCCATGCTGGTGGTGGGGGCGCTGCTCAAGTTCGTGGTGCCCATCTTTGCCAACCTGTTTGTGGGGCTGGGCGTGGCCTTGCCGCTGCCGACGCGCATCGTGATCGGCCTGAGCGCCTTCGTCAGTTCGTTCTGGTGGTTCTTCCTGGGCGGCGCAGTGGCCGTCTTCTTCGGCGTCAAGCAGATTCGCAAGACTCCCGGCGGACGCTATGCCTTCGACAAGATGCTGCTCAACCTGCCCGTGCTGGGCATGTTGCTGCGGAAGATTGCGGTGGCGCGTTTCACGCGTACGCTGGGCACGCTGATCACCTCCGGCGTTCCCATTCTCGAGGCACTCTCCATTACCGCCCGCACCTCGGGCAACGCCGTACTGGAAGAAGCGCTGATGAAAGTGCGCAAGTCGATCGAAGAAGGGCGCACCATTGTCGATCCGCTGCGGGAGTGCGGCGTGTTTCCCAACATGGTGGTGCAGATGATCGGCGTGGGCGAAGCGACCGGCGCTATGGATGCCATGTTGCAGAAGATCGCCGACTTTTACGAAGAAGAAGTGGATGCAGCGACCAGAGACATGCTCGCACTGCTCGAACCCATGATCATTGCCTTCCTCGGCGTGGCCGTCGGCGGCATCGTGATTTCACTCTACATGCCGTTGTTCGCAATGATTGCGAAACTCTCCGGCTAACCCGAAACCAGGGCGCCGGTTGCGCACCGGCGCCCTTTTTCCGCTGCCGGGCCAACGGCCGGCAGACTCCGTGAAGAAACATGCAGACCGTTATGGAAGATCGCCGCTGGCTGGCGTGGCTGGTCAAGGTCCGGATCCTGATCCTGACTTTCCTCCTCGGCATCCAGCTGGCCGTGGTGCGGCTGACGCCCAGCACCTTGCCGGTGCGCCAGTTCGTGCTCAGTATCCTGCTCTGGTATACGGTCTCGCTGTTCCACGTGGTGCTGGCTTCGGTGTGGCGGGAAGATCGAATCCAGTCGGCGGTGCAGGTGGTCGCCGACCTGCTGTTGGCCAGCCTGTTGGTGTATGTCACGGGCGGCGTCGACAGCTCCTACAATTTTCTATATCCGCTAATCATCATTGTGGCGGCCGTCCTGCTGCCGCGCTATTGGGCGTATCTGACCGCGTCGCTGTCTTTTATTCTCTATGGCGCTGTTCTGGAACTCAGCTTCTTCGGCTTCCTGCCCTCCTATTCCACCAGCCATCCCGACCTGAACACCCTGCGCGCTTTCATCCTGATCAACTTCCTGGCCTATCTGGCGATTGCCTACCTGGCGGCGCAACTGGCGGAGCGATTGCGGCAGGCCGATCGCAGGCTGGCGCAGGCGAGCGGGGCGCTACGTGATTTGCAGGTGCTGCACGAAGAAATCGTGCAGTCCATTGGCAGCGGGCTGATTACCACGAACCTGGAAGGCCGCGTCACCCTGGCCAACCCGGCGGCGCGCCGTCTGCTGGAGCGGCCGGAGAGCGAGATTCTGGGGCAGCCGGTGGGTTCCTTGTTCCTCGACAGTCTTCCGGCTCCAGGCGGCCGCCGCACCAATGCCGAAGTGCGCAGCCGGGTGCGCAACGGGATCGAAAAAACCATCGGCATGTCGGTCTTCACCCTGAGCGCGCCCTCCGGCGAAACCAAAGGATATATCTACACTTTTGCTGACCTCACCGAAATTCGTCGTTTGGAACAGGAAGTCAGTGTGCGGGAGCAGTTGGCGGCGATTGGCCGCCTGGGCGCTGCCCTCGCCCACGCTATCCGCAATCCCTTGGCCTCCATTGCGGGAGCGGTGCGCGAACTGGCCAGCCTGGTGGTGCTCGACGACGAGCAGCGTCAGCTGGTGCAGATTGCGACGCGGGAATCGGAAAGGCTGAACGGAGTGGTCAGCGAGTTTGTGGACTATGCCCGCAACCAGCAGTTCCAGCTGGAAGCGGCCGACCTGGTGAGCCTGCTCAATGAGGTTCTCGATCGCGAGGAGTCCCACCTGCGGCGCGAGTGCCCCGGCATGCACATTGTGCGGCAAATCGGCCTGGCGCAGGCCCCCTGCCTTGCCGATCCCAGCCGCTTGCAGCACGTGGTTGAGGTCCTGGTGCATACCGCGACTCTGGCCACCGGGGGCGAAGGCACGCTCACCGTATTACTGGAGAGCCGTGGCGGTTGCTGGCATGTGAATTTTCTTGATGACGGCCGCGGCCTGACGCGCAAGCAGACACAACAGGCATTCGAACCCTTCCAGAACGAAGACGACAAGCGCGGCCTCGGGCTGGCCATCGCTTATCAGACGATGCAGGCGCATGGCGGGCGCATCTGGGTCACTTCCGAAGCCGGGAAGGGAACTTCCTTCCACATCGAATTGCAGAAAGCCGACGCGGCGCTGGCGGGCAGCGAGGGTTCGCCGGCCGGCGAGGCGGCGCGGGCAGCAGGGCAGGGGGGCGGGAATGGCTAACCTGCTCATCGTGGATGACGAGCGCTCCATCTGTGAACTGCTCGACATTACGTTGCGCCGCGAAGGTCATCGTGTGGAAACCTGCAACTCCGGCGATGCCGCCAAGCAGAAAATTGATTCCGCGCTCTATGACGTGATCGTGACCGACATTCGTATGCCACGCACCAATGGCATCGAGGTGCTGCGGCACGCGCACCAGGTTTCGCCGGACACGGGCGTGGTTCTGATCACGGCGGTGGACGACTACGATGCCGCGGTGGAGGCGGTGAAGGCGGGCGGCGCCTCCGACTACATCCGCAAAGGGCCGAGCCTGGTGGACGACGTGAAGCTGGCCATTGCCAAGGCCATGCAGAAACAGTCGCTCAGCCGGCAGAACTTTGCCCTGCGGCGCGACGCGGCCTCGCGCAATTCCGTGGACAACATTGTGGGCGTGAGCCCGGCCATGAAGAAGCTGAAGGAGACGATCCAGACGGTCGCTTCCACCCAGAGCACCATCATGATTCATGGCGAGAGCGGCACGGGCAAGGAACTGGTGGCGCGGGCCGTGCACGCCTGCTCGCCGCGGGCGGCGGAAGCCTTCGTCTCCATCAACTGCGGCGCGTTTCCCGAGACGCTGCTCGAAAGCGAGCTGTTCGGCTACGTGAAAGGCGCGTTCACTGGCGCCAACCAGAACAAGCACGGCCTTTTCGAGGTGGCGGATGGCGGGACGGTCTTCCTCGATGAAATCGGCGAAATGAGCCTGGCCATGCAGGTGAAGCTGCTACGCGTGTTGCAGGAGCGCAAGGTGCGGCCGGTGGGTGGCACGAGCGAAATCGAAATCGATGTGCGCGTCATCGCCGCCACCAACCGTGACCCCGACCGGTTAGTGGCCGAGAACACCTTCCGCGAAGATCTTTACTACCGGCTGAACGTGATTCCCATTACGGTGCCGCCGCTGCGCGAACGGCCGGAAGACATTCCGCTGCTGGTGAATCACTTCCTCAAAAAGTATGCGCCGGCCGCGGGCAAAAGCATTCTGCGGGTGGATGAGAAGTCGCTCACGGAACTTGCCGGCTACCAGTGGCCGGGGAATGTGCGGCAGCTGGAGAACACGATTGAACGCGCCGTGGCCCTGGAAACGAGGGACGTTCTGCGCGCGGAACTACCAGCGGAACGCCCCAAGGCGCGGGCGGCAGCAGCGGGGGCCGATGGCGCGGCTGGCACCGGGTCGGTTTCTACGGCGATTCCTTCTGACGGGCTCGACATGGAGCGCTATGTAGCGAACATCGAGCGCTCTTTGTTACTCAACGCGCTGCAGCAGTCGGGTGGCGTGCAAACCAAGGCTGCCGACCTGCTGAAGATTTCCTATCGTTCCTTCCGGCATCTGGCGAAGAAGTACGAGCTATAGTGCGGCGTGGCGTAGTTGCCCGATTCGGGCGACGCTACCCAGGGTTGTTAGTGTAATGGCGATGTTACGACAACCAACCTGTTCTTACCTTCGTAATCTTCTGTAAAGGGTGCGGCTGCTGCACCATGGTTAAGAATCCAACAGATTTCCGCAGAGGAAACAGCAGGGTAGCTCATGAGCCTCGCACGTTACGCTGTTGGCCTTTGTTTGGCGCTCCTGGGAGTTCATTTGGGACTTCATCCCCGGAAATTAAGTCGCATTGGTTTTGGCGTTCCGGGAGGAGCCGAACCGAAGGAGATTCCTCCTTTGCCTCAGTGGATAGGGCTTTTCGTTGCGGCTGAACTGCTCTGTTTCGGCGTGACCACTCTGGCTTGGAACGTAGTTGCACATCGGGAGTACTTCGTAATTGTCGGCGTATTCCTCTTTCTGGTTACCTGGATGTGATCGCAATTGTTGCAGGCCTCTCGGCGCGACAACAACCAGGTTTTACATCGAAGACAGCATCTAGAGTGCGAAGCTACCGCGTGGCTGCTTTAGTTTATGCCGCAATCGGAATTGCTGTGCTGCTCCTGCTCTTTCTACTTCCTCTGATGCGACACCGCTGAACTACTTCCTTGGAGATTCGCACGGCGTCAATGAGTGAAATCGCGATTTATCGCCAACTGTTTTTGTCCGCCAGTAATGCTCGTGCATCTTCGATGATGTCCTGTTCAATCTGGCGACGTGTTTCCTCAGGATGCTGGCTGTAGGATTCGCAGTCCTCGTATTCGGAAGCATGACCAACGAACGACAGCAGCGGGTGCTGCGGGTTGGGCCAGAGTTCATTCACAATCTTCCAGATAAATCTTGCGCCCTCGTACGGCGTGATCCGCCCTTCTGAGATGCCTTGGGTGACGAGACGGGCGAGCAACCAACCCGCTTCATCTCTTGGGAGTGCGGTGGCAACTCCCATCTCCGCGAGGAACCCGGCATGAGCGACAGCAACTCAGCCCTATCAGGCTGGATGAGCCCAGCTATCCGCCGTACGTTTTTGCCGTCATAACCGCTCTTGAGCGCGTCTTGCGCCAATCGAGGAACCTCTTCACTCGGGAGTTTGTCCAGCACCCAGCGGGCTTGAACCAATCGCGGCGAGAATGGAAGACGTTCAAAACGCATAAAGGTCAAATTGCATGAGCAAGGATAACTGATGAAATCGGCGATTACACTAACGACCGAGTGGCTAATGTAAATGGCGATTGCTCACCAATTGAACCCGCAAGCCGCCCTGTCAGCGCTTCCCTTTGAAGATTGTTGATCACTCCGCCTACCGCAACGCCTCGCTGAAATGCTGTCTGCGCTTTTGCCACTCCGGGCTGCGAAACATCTGCGGGCCGACCTCGATGAGCCGCGGCAACATTTCGAAGACCGATACCGGATTCCACTCCGCTCCTTGGCGCGTGCGGAATCCGCGACGATTCATTTCATCGGCTATGCGCGCGTAGGAGCCTTCCTGGACGATGAGTTCCATCAACTGGAAGAGCAGTTCCTGCTCCGCGCGATTTTCCTCCAGCCGCTGCGTATCCGGCGCGACCTGAAGTCCGAACGGTACCTCGGCGGGCAATTGGCTTTCAGCGGCCTCTGTCTCGGTCTCGACCTCGCGCTCCCACTCGATGGCTACGAGTTTCCAGCCTTGTTCGGCTTGCCGTTGGAGATCCGCTACTTCCAGCGGATCCGAGACCATCTGACGCATGCGCTCCTTTGTCTTCATGTCGCTACCTCGCAAGGAAATTTTGCAGACGGAGCAGCATCCCAAGTTCCACGGGAGGCAAGGGAAGTGCCTTGCTTGCAACGCCGTACTCCACGCGGAGCGATGGAAATGTCCGCCAGTGGACGGGCGAGTCCGGAATCAGACAGCCGCGCCCTCTGCCGGATCACACGACACCGTGACAGATTGTGCGCCGACATCAGTTGCCGCTGTCGTAAGGATTGGGACCCTCGTAGCAACGTCGCGAGCCCGCCAGCCTCCAACCTATTTTTTCAAGTACATCCACGCCGCTGCTGCCAGCAAGAGGAGCGTGATGATCCAGAGCAATGAACTGCTCATTCCAGTTTTCTTGGCCATAGACCGCATTCAAAGCGCGACGGCAAGCGTTTAGGATTGCACAACAATGCCCTGGTACCATCGCGGCAGGTCTTGCTTGGAGCGCCCGTTCTTGCGGGAGATTCGCTAGCTTTTCTGTTTGAGCTGCTGCTTCCAGCCCAACACCTTAGCCTTCGTGCCTTCCACTTCGGCTTCTGGAATCATGCCTTTTAGCTGATAGAGCACCGACAAGCCGGTGTGGGCGAGCACATCGTCAGGATCGAGCTCTGAAATACGCTGCGCCACGGCAATGGCCTCATCGAGGCGCGCGAGATTCTGCAAGGCGCGGGCCTGACCATGCATGGCTTCCGTAAAGGTGGGATCGGCCGCGACCGACTTCTCGTACTCCGCCAGCGCGCCGGCGTGATCGCCCTCCGCCACCAGATCGAGCGCCGCGTAGTAGTGGTCTTCGGCCGTGCGGCGGGCATTTTCGTCGCTCATGCGAGGGTGATTTTAGCACCCAGTTCACGGGACCGGTTTGCTGAAGCCTGGAGCCTGAAGCCCGTCTCCCGCGTCGTATACTGAAGCTAACTCTCCATGCGGCACATGCTTCGATTCCTATGGGACGCAACCCGCGGCCATCGCCTGGCACCCTGGCGCAGTCCCTATCTGCTCTGGCGCATCGAGACCTATTGTGGCGTGAAGATGACGCAGATCGGGTTCCTTGAGTTCTGGGGATTTCTCTGGCGGGAACGGCATCAGCTGGCGCACTTCCTGGTGTGGACCGGCGAGATGGAACGGTATGCGCGTCCCAAGCCAAAGACGAGCGCGGCGGGACGGACTTCCTGATCTGCGGGCGCACGGGCGAGGACGCCCGTGCCTCCACTCACTGGGGCTAGCGGCGTCCGGCGGCGGCCGCGCCTTCCAGCGTCAGCAGCACTTCCGCGCCTTTGCCTGCGCCGGTGGCTTTCGCGGCCGCGCCGCGGTTGGCGACAATCTCCAGGTAACCCATGCTGCCGAGGATCCCGAAAACCTCTCCCGGCGCCCCTTGCGCGTAGTTCGTTTTCATCTCCGAAACTTCATACCCGCCCACGGTAATGCAGAACGGCGGAGCATTCTCGGTGAAAAGTGCTGGCGCATCCGCGGGAGTGATGTTGGTGATCAGGTTGCCGAAGCGATCCACTTTGAGCACCACGCCACGCAGGGTGCGCGCGTCCACCAGCTTGGGCCTGGGCGCGGTGAAGCGCACGAAATCGTCAACTTCTTCGCCCAGCTTCTCCGTGCTCACGCCCTTGGCTACCTGTGCCGCGATCGGGGCGAAAATGTCGCGCGCGTGAAAAGTCGCGCTTACCGGCTGCAGAAAGTAATGGTCCGCGGTGATGTGCCGGACATTGATCCGCTCCTCGCGCTCGTAGATGAGCGAAAGCACACCATTATCCGGTGCGACAAAGACGTACTTCCGGGTACGCACAACAATCGGACGTCGCGCCGAACCCACCCCTGGGTCGACAATCACCATGTGAATCGTGCCGGCAGGGAAGTAGGAGTAGGACTCGGCAATGGCCAGGGCTCCATCGAGCACATCGAACGGCTGCACACTGTGGCAGATGTCGACAACCTGCGCCTCCGGAACGTGGTTCAGCAGGACACCCTTGACGGCGCCTATGTAGTGATCGGTCAGGCCAAAGTCAGTTGTCAGGGTGATGATGGGGCGGGGTGCCAAAGTCTTCTCCTCGATCCGCTAAATCTTTGTAAGAGAACAACTTAAAGGACGCATCCGGGACAAGTCAAGGTACCTGAGTAATACACCGGCGGACACAAGAAAGCCCCGGCTCAGACGGAGAAGAGCCGGGGCGCCAAGGAGGGTCAGTCGATTTCAATATCGCCGGAACCGGTGTGTACTTCCACGGGAACGCCGCCGCCATGCACTTTGCCGCGCAACTCTTTGCGTCCCAGCGAGCCTTCTACGGTCACGGGATGCTTGGTATTGATGCTGCCGGAACTGGTGTGGGCGTCGAGGTCGAATGCTGCTTCCATGGGCAAGGCGAGGTGTACGCCGCCGGAGCCGGTGTGGACGAGCCAGCGCCCGTCGGGGTGCCCTTCGGCCTCCACTTCGCCACTGCCGGTGCGGGCTTCGAGCGAGCCGCGAACATTGCGCAGTTCCACGGTGCCCGAGCCGGTTTCCGCGCGGACGGCACCCGCGGCGGTCTGTTCCAGTCGCACATCGCCGCTGCCCGTACGGGCTTCGAAGCCGCCGGCGATGGCCTTCGCGTGAATCGAGCCGCTACCGGTTTCCGCCCGCACGTTGCCTTGGATCTCCTCGAGGTTCACGTCACCCGAGCCCGTCTTGGCGTGAATCGTGCTGCCAATGCGGGCCAGCTTTAATCCGCCGGAGCCGCTGCCCACATCCACCGGGCCGCGGATTCCCTCGACCGTCTGATCTCCCGAGCCCGTATTCGAGTGCAGTTCCGTTTGTGCCGGGACCGTGATCTCATAACTGATGGAGACGTTTCGTTTCAATTCCGGATCAGAGATCTGACCGATGCGGATGGAGTTGCCGTTCTGCTCGATGGGCGGATTCTGTTCGATGCGATGAACCTTGTCCTCGGAACTTGAGTCGAACCAGGAATTAACGCGAATGTTTCCGCTGACTTTCACGATGTCGGAGGCGCCGGTCTTGACCACGATGCTGCCCGAGCCGGTCGTCACGTTCAGGTCGACGGGGCCGGTGACCTTCAGATCACGTTGGAAATGGCCCTCGGCCGAGGCCTGAGCAAGAGGCGCGGCAACAGCGAAGAGTGCAATCAGAATAAATACGGCTGTCGCGGCGGAGAGAGCACGCACAGGTTTCATGGATTCCTCCAGCGGGTAGAGCTTTCGGTCCGGGGCGCGAAGGGGTTGCTTCGCGCCCCCGGTGGTTTCGTTTATTCAAGCCTTGTCATTCCGACCGAAGGGAGGAACCTGCTTTTGGTTGCGACGGTCAAAACAGCTTTCTCGCCTCGGTCGAAATGACATGCTTGAGGGTTTTCCTGACCTTGCCGCCTCCGGCTACTGCAGCACCACCTGGTCGCCTTCCTTCAGGCCGCTCAGTAGTTCGGTCTTGGCACCGTTGGAAATGCCGATGTTCACGGCAACTTTTTTCTTGCCGTCCTTGGCGCTCGGGTCGGGCACTTCGACAGAGGCTTTCTTGTCCTTGTCGTAGAGGATGGCGCCTTCCGGGATCTGCAGCACGCCCTTGTGCTCTTCGAGAATCACTTCGGCGTTCGCAGTCATGGCCGCCTTCAGCAGCCCTTCCGGATTCGTAATGGAGACACGGACCTCAAACGTGGTTACGTTGTCCTTCTCCACGCCCATGGGGGAGATCTTCGTCACCTTGCCGTTGAAGGTCTTATCTTTGAACGACTCGACCTTGATGCGCGCCGTCTGTCCCAGATAAACCTTGCCGATATCGCTCTCGTCTACTTTGCCCTTCACGTAGACTTCGCTCGTGTCGCCGAGCGTCATCACCAGCGTGGCCGTCGAGCCCAGCACAAGGATGGAACTCACGGCGTCGCCGCGTTCCACGGGCCGCGCGAGCACGATGCCATCAATCGGCGAAGTGATGGTGGTGTAGCCAAGCTGTTCTTGGAGC
>Ga0075028_100000149_pt1 | contig 25492 bp, 14 predicted proteins | sample LitLauG_LLR_2014_FD_71390 | JGI IMG/M metagenome (GOLD analysis project Ga0075028, IMG submission 71390) | Freshwater sediment microbial communities from Pennsylvania, USA - Little Laurel Run_MetaG_LLR_2014 | ecosystem: Environmental > Aquatic > Freshwater > Creek > Sediment | place: USA... | reverse complement strand
GGCGTGCTAGAATCCCGCCTTCAGAATCTTATCGTGAAACTCCCGCGCGCGCCGCAATCGGCCGCTTCGCCGTAGAGGTCAATCTTCGTCGTGCCAGACATGCGAACGACAAGACACGCGACGCCCCTTGTGCTATCTGCCGTTCTCCGACTTGCTGCTCTGGCCTGGGTGATGGCACTCTTGCCAGGGGGTACAGCTTTGGCACGGACCGGTCACGAATCATCGCCGGCGCAAGCGAAGGATCTGGAACTCTCTCGTCCTGTGCGCTCGTGGGAGTTCCTGCCCGTTGTCGCCGACCGCGCCGCGCTGCTCGGCGATGAAGCTGGGAACTTCGAAGCCTGGGTTTACCCGATCAAGATCTTCACCGGCTTCAACCTGCATTTCCGCGTCGGCGGCCATGACTATTCCGCCTCCACGCTTGCGCGCACGCTGACCGTTCGGCCTGAGTCTGCGACCATCCTCTATGCCGGCAATGACTTCTCAGTAAAGGAAACTCTGTTCGTCCCGATCCACGAAGCCGGCGCGATCATTCGCTTCGCTGTTGAAACCCGGCAGCCTCTCGAGCTCGAAGCCCAGTTCCGGCGCGATTTCCAACTGATGTGGCCTGCGGCGCTCGGCGGCACCTATCAGGACTGGGATACCTCCTTGCATGCGTTTGTCTTCGGAGAGGAGCAGAAGAAATTCGCCGCCCTCGTGGGCTCTCCCGACGCGAATGACGCGCAACAGGAGTTTTCAGACAACTATGCTCAATCGGCGACGAACTCGCTTCGTCTGCAGCCCATCCAGCGAGACGGCACGCAAATCATTGTCATTGCCGGGTCAGTCGACGGTCGCAAGACCGCCGAAGAAACCTACCGCCGTCTGACCTCGCAGCACGCTGAATTACAGCAGGGCGCCGCTCAGTACTACCGCGACTATCTCGTCCGCACCGTCGCCGTCGATGTACCCGATCATGACCTGCAATCCGCCTACGACTGGTCGCGCATCAGCGAGTTGCAGGGACTCGTCACCAATCCCTTCCTGGGCACGGGCCTGGTCGCAGGCTACCGTACCTCGGGCGCCAGCCAGCGTCCCGGCTTCGCGTGGTTTTTTGGTCGCGATTCCATGTGGACTACTCTCGCGCTGAATGCCGCGGGCGATTTCGAGAGTTCTCGTACCGCGCTCGATTTCCTGACCAAGTACCAGCGCGCCGACGGCAAGGTTCCTCATGAGATAGCCCAGGGGGCAAACTTCGTTCGCTGGTTCGAAGACTACCCCTACGGCTTTGCCTCCGCCGACGCCACTCCCCTATTCATCATCGCCCTCAACGACTTCGCCACGCGCAGCGGCGACATCGAATTCGTGAAGGCCAAGTGGGACAACGCCTGGCGCGCCTACCAGTTCCTCCGCTCCACTTGGGACACGCAGGGTTTCCCGCAGAACATCGGGATCGGCCATGGCTGGGTGGAAGGCGGCCCACTCCTGCCCGTCAAGACCGAACTCTACCAAAGCGGCCTTGGTCTCGAAGCCCTGCGCTCGCTAGCCAACCTCGCACGACTCATTGGCAAGAACGATGTTCAACGCGATCTGGAACAGGCCTTCGCTGCCAAGCAGCCGCAACTGAATCAAGCGTTCTGGATCCCGGACAAGAACCTTTACGCCTTCGCCCTCGATCGCGACAACAAGCAAGTGGCCACGGAAAGCGTTCTCTCCACCGTGCCCATGTGGTTCGGTGTCCTGGATGACGACAAATCGCAGAAGATGATCGACCGCCTCGCCGATTCCGACCACGCCGCCGACTGGGGCATGCGCATCATCTCATCACAGAATCCCCTCTACGATCCCAGCGGCTACCACTTCGGCAGCGTGTGGCCCTTGTTCACTGGCTGGGCTTCGGTCGGCGAATACCGTTACCATCGCGACCTCGCCGCGTTCGCGAACCTTCGCGCCAATGCGCTGCTGGCCCTTGACGGCTCGCTCGGCCATACGACCGAGGTCCTTTCCGGCGATTACTACCAGAGTCTCGCCACTGCATCTCCGCATCAGATCTGGTCGGCCGCCATGGTCGTGAGTCCCCTGCTCCGCGGGCTCTTTGGCATGGAGGCAAATGCAACCTCCCACTGGCTACGTCTTGCACCGCACGTCCCCGCTGACTGGGATCACTTTTCCCTCAGGCGCGTCCGAGTTGCCGATGCCAACTTTGACTTCACTGTGCGCCGATCGGCCGACAACTGGACCACAGACATTCGCCAGGACGGCGGCACGCTGACGGATTTCGAGTTCTCCCCCGCCGTGAGCCTGCGCGCCCACGTCCAGAGTGTCGACTTCGACGGGCGTCCGGTCTCATTCAAGGTGGAGCCGGGCTCCCAAGACCAGCACGTAGCAATCCACGTTAAGATCAGCCCCGGAAAACACACGCTGCGAATTGGCATCCGTGATGATTTTGGCGTAAGCGTTCCCGTAACCCTGCCATCGCTCGGCAGCAGAAGCGAGGCACTCCACGTAACCAGTTCTTCCTGGAGTCCCGCCCACGATCGCCTGACTCTTGAGTACTCCGGCCGTAGCGGCCGCGACTACGAGCTCGGCCTCTGGAACGCCTCCCAGGTCCGTTCCGTGGAGGGCGGCACACTCGCGGGGAGCGGCGACCACCGTAGTCTTCGCATCCAGATCCCTCAAAGCAGCTCGTCCTACGTTCGCTCCAAAGTCGTACTACAGTTCATGCATTGAAGTTTTCGCGCACCCAGCGCAATCGGAGAACATTGGCTCTTATGTCACGCGTGAAATTGGTTCTCTTAGTCGGGCTCTTAAGTCTCACCGCAACGCTAGCTTCCGCCCAGAAGGCCGTCGACGCCGCTGGTCACCAGTGGTGGCAACACGCCGTCTTCTACGAGCTCTATCCCCGCAGCTTTGCCGACAGTAACAACGACGGCATCGGAGACCTCCGAGGCATCGCCTCCAAAATGGCCTACCTGCACGACCTCGGTGTTGACGCCATCTGGATTGCGCCCTGCTTCCCTTCTCCCCAGGTTGATTTCGGCTACGACGTCTCCGACTACGAGAAGATTGATCCGATGTACGGCACCCTCGCCGATTTTGACGCCATGACCGCCGAAGGCAAGAAGCATAACGTGCGCATCATCCTCGACTTCGTCGTGAATCACACTTCTGACAAGCATCCGTGGTTCATTGATTCAAGCTCGTCTCGCACTTCTCCGAAGCGCGACTGGTACGTTTGGCGCGATGGCAAGGGGCCTGACCAGCCACCCAACAACTGGATTTCGATTTTTGGCGGCTCGGCCTGGAAGTTGGACCCGCGGACGGGACAGTACTATTACCATGCGTTCTACGCCGAGCAACCTGATCTGAACTGGCGCAATCCCGCCGTGCAGGAGGCCATGCTCAACGTCACCCGCTTCTGGTACAAGCGGGGTGTCTCAGGCTTCCGTCTCGACGCGGTCGACACCCTTTATGAAGCAGCAGACCTGCGCGACAACCCCATCGCCCCTGGCAAGAACGCCTATGGCGACCAGAACACCGAGGAGATCTACACCAAGAAACTGCCCGAAATGCACGACGTCCTGCGCAACCTGCGCAAGGTTGCCAACGAAAGTGACGCCGTCCTCATCGGAGAGACCTGGACCCACAACATTTCCGAGCTCAAGGAGTATTACGGCGAGCATGACAACGAACTGCAAATGCCAATGGATTTTCTTTTCTCCACCGTCAACAAGCTGTCGCCCGACGAGTTCCGCAAACAGATCGCCGGAGTGGATGCCGCCAACGGCTGGCCAGTCTTCGTCCTCAGCAACCACGACATGGTTCGCGCCTACAACCGCTACGGCGACGGCAAGAACAACGACGCCATCGCCAAGATGATGGCCGGCATGTACCTCACACTGCGCGGAACGCCGATCATGTATTACGGCGAAGAGTTGGGCATGGAGAACAACGACCCCAAGCGTCCGGAAGATGTGAAGGATCCCATCGGCCGTCGCGGCTGGCCTCAGGAAAAAGGCCGCGACGGGGAACGCACCCCCATGCAGTGGAGCGACGCGCGCAACGCCGGGTTCACCACCGGCACTCCCTGGCTGCCCGTGCCCGAGAGCTACAAAACCCACAACGTGGCCACCGAATCGAAGGACCCCAATTCCGTCCTCACCTTCTACAAGCAACTGCTGGCCTTGCGTCACAAGAGCGATGCGCTGCTTGACGGTTCGTACACCGCCCTCAATGAGAGCGATGGGAACGTTCTTTCCTACTTGCGAAAGAACAAAGACGGTGCCGTCCTCGTCATCCTCAACATGGCCGGCAGCGCGCAGGAGCCTGTGTTTGACCTTTCGGCGCAGGGTTTTGCCAACGCCAAGGTCAAGCACCTGCTGAGTTCCGGAACAGCAACAAAGGACGGTAAGTCTCCCCTGCGGCTGAAACTCGAACCGTTCGGGGTCTACATTGCAGAAGTCGGCAAGTAGAAAAACGGCGAGGTAGGCTTGGGGCACATGACATGAGTTTTTCGCGGCGAAGTTTCTTATATCACTCAGGAGCGGCGGCTCTCGTTTCGGCGCTGCCGTCGCTTCGCTGCGCCGCTGCGGATTCACCCGCCCAAACCCTCCAGCGCAAACTTGCTGCCGACCCTCTGCGCCCGCAATACCACCTGATGCCGGCCGCCAACTGGATGAACGACCCGAACGGTCCCATCTACTTCCGCGGCCGGTATCACATGTTTTTCCAGTACAACCCAAACGCCCCTGTCTGGGGCGACATGCACTGGAACCACGCTACCAGCCCCGATATGATCCACTGGCACCACGAGCCGGTCGCCATCGCTCCCACGCCCGGTGGCTATGACCGCGATGGCGTTTTTTCCGGAAGCGCAGTCCTCGATCACGGCGTGCCCACAGCCATCTACACCGGCGTCATGCCTCCGGCAAACGATGGCGAAGCCACTTTGCGTGACGGCCAACACACCTGGCGCGAGGTACAGTGCCTTGCCACTTCTTCCGACCCTGACCTCCGCACGTGGAAGAAACTTCCCGAGCCGGTTATCCCCTACCCGCCGCCCGGACTCGAAGTCACCGGCTTCCGCGATCCCACGCCCTGGCGCGAAGGCGACTCGTGGCTTCTCACCGTTGGTTCCGGATTCAAGAACAGGGGCGGTGCCGTTCTTCTCTATCGTTCTTCCGATCTTCGCCATTGGACTTACCTTCACCCGCTTGTCGAAGGCAGCGGCAACGGTCAGACCACCATCAATCCCGTGGATAAGGGTGAGATGTGGGAGTGCCCCGATTTCTTTCCACTGGGCGGGAAGCACGTTCTGCTGATGTCGACCGTGGGCAAGGTTCGGTACAAAGTCGGCACGTATAAAGATCTTCGTTTCTACCCTGAGAAAGACGGCGTGGTCGACTGGGGCGCTTACTACGCCGCTAAGACCATGCTCGACCGCGGCGGCAGCCGCATTCTCTGGGGATGGATTCCGGAAACGCGCCCCGAAGCCGAACACCGCGCCGCGGGCTGGGCCGGAGCCATGGCGCTGCCCCGCACGCTCTCACTGACAGCTAACAACGAACTGCAGATGGGGGTCGCACCCGTCGCAAAGACTCTGCGCGCCACGAACACTCGCGTCTGGAAAGACATAAGTGCCGCAACCCGCGAAGAAGCTCTCTCCGGTCTCCGCATCAAAGACTTGGCGGCGGAAATCTCGGCAGAGTTCCAACCCAAGTCGAATGGCTCATGTTCCCTGACCCTTCGCCCTGACTCCGGCGAAGCTTTCGCAACCATCGCCGTCTCCGCCAAAGGCGACGGTTGGCAATTGGATGCCCCCGGCTTCAGCGCGCCCCTTTCGCAGCCGGCAAATCGACCTCTTCGTCTGCATCTCTTCCTCGACGGTTCCGTACTCGAGATCTTCGCCAACGGCACTACGGTAGCAACGGCTCGCATCTACAAAGCACCGACCTCGCCGCTTCGCATCGAAACCAGCGGCGAACTTGTTGCCCTTGACGTCTGGCAAGTCCAACCCATTTCCAAGGACAGGCTTACCACCTAAACATGCAAATCAACGGCTATCTCGTAAAAAGCACCATCGTGGCTGCGCTCGGCGGATTGCTGTTCGGCTTCGACACCGTCGTCATCTCGGGCACCACCGCCGCCCTCACCGATCTGTATCACCTCAACGCGCATCTGTTTGGCGTCAGCTTGCTCGGAATCACTGTCGCCACGGCGCTGGTGGGTACAACGCTGGGCGCGATGTTCGGGGGATGGCCCGGTGATCGCTTTGGGAGACGCGATAGCCTGCGCGGCATTGCCGTGATCTATCTCATCTCCGCGCTCGGTTCGGCCTTGGCCTGGAGTTGGGGATCCCTCCTTCTTTTCCGGCTTCTCGGCGGACTCGCGATTGGCGCTTCCTCGGTTCTAGGCCCAATGTACATTGCCGAGATCGCTCCCGCCCGCCTGCGAGGCCGGCTCGTCGGCTTGTTCCAGTTCAATGTTGTGTTCGGCATTCTGCTGGCCTATTTCTCGAATTACCTGCTCGGCCTGGCGCACCTCGGCGGCGGCGAGTGGCGCTGGAAGTTAGGTGTCGCGGCAGTACCTTCGGCCTTCTTCCTTCTTTTGCTGTTCGGAATTCCACGCAGCCCACGGTGGCTGGCGGAGAAGGGGCGCAACGACGAAGCCCGCGAAGTGCTGCGCATGACCGGCGAGCCTGACTACGAGACGCAGCTGAAAGAGATCGTCGCTTCCATTGACATCGAACACAGCCGTGGCAGCGAGCGCCTGTTTCAGCGTAAGTATGCTCTGCCGGTCTTTCTAGCCATTTCCATCGGTATGTTCAACCAGTTGGCCGGCATCAACGCCATCCTGTATTACCTCAATCGTATTTTTGCCCAAGCCGGGTTTGACAAGGTTTCAGGAGACCTGCAGGCAGTGGCCATCGGCGCGGCAAACCTCATCTTCACGATTGTCGGCATGTCGATCATCGACAAGGTTGGGAGGAAGGTCCTCCTCCTCACGGGCGCGGTGGGAACGGCCGTGTGCCTCAGCGGCGTGTCCTACGTCTTTGCTACGAATCACAATCAGGACAAGCTCGTGTGGTTGCTGGTGGGCTACATCGCGTTCTTCGCGCTCTCCCAGGGCGCTGTGATCTGGGTCTACATCAGCGAAGTCTTCCCCACGCTCGTGCGCGCCAAAGGACAAAGCCTCGGCGCCTTCACCCACTGGTTTATGAACACGCTGATTGCTCTGACTTATCCCACCCTTGCCGAGAAATCCGGCGCGTATCCGTTCATGTTCTTCGCGGTGATGATGGTGGTGCAGTTCTTCGTCGTATGGACCGTCTACCCTGAAACCAAAGGTGTCACACTCGAAGACATGCAGAAGAAAATGGGGGGCGCGCACCCGTGAGTGCGCGCGGGCTCGCCCAAGCGACCGCCGATCGCTACGCGAAATTCAAGGAAGTCGAGGCCGTAGCCCTCTCCGGCTCCAGGAACACCCAGCAGGACGACGTATTCTCGGACATCGATCTTTATGTCTACACGAGTGCTCTCCTGCCCTTGGAGCAGCGCGCCCAACTCACTGCCGACTCGCCGCGCGCCGAAGTCGGCAATAACTTTTGGGAACCCGGCGACGAGTGGATTGATCCGGCCACCGGCATTTCGCTCGACGTTATGTTCCGCGACCAGCGCTGGATCGAAGACCAACTCGACCGCGTCCTCGTGCACCACGCCGCTTCCGTCGGCTACTCCACCTGCTTCTGGTATAACGTCCTACACTCAGAAGCGCTCTTCGATCGCGCCGGCTGGTTCCAGGTTCTGCAAACCCGTGCCCGCGTTTCATACCCACCCGAACTCAAGTCGGCCATTCTCGCGAAGAACTTCCCTATCCTGCGTTCCAACATGTCCTCGTACATTCACCAGATCGACCTCGCAATCGCGAGGAAAGATCCCGTCAGCCTGAATCATCGAGTTGCCGCTCTGCTCGCCAGTTACTTCGATATTCTTTTCGCTGTCAATGAAATGCCAAACCCGGGAGAGAAGCGCCTGGTGCAATACGTGGAAGCGAACTGCAGCAAGCAGCCGAAGGGGATGAGGCAAGACGTGGAGAGTCTGCTGCGTTCCTTGTCGCGAACGGATACCACGAGCGTAGCCGCCGCCAGCAGTCTCGTCGCCAGCCTGGAGGCCCTACTGCGCGCGGAAAAAGTCCTGCCGTCTCAGTGAACGTGCGGTGGTGCAGTCCCCAGGAACTCGAACTTCTTGTACTCAACAGGGGATAGCCGGGCTGTCCCTTCTTTGATCCGGAAAGCACGATCCACCGCCACATTGCGAAACGTTTGTGTCAGCTTCGACGTCGGCCAGAACACCTGAATCTCATCAATCTTGGCCGCCTTCCCCACGCCAATATGCTGCCGCAGCGGATTGCCGCCAAAACTGGAGCCAAATCCAACCGTGCGATAGATGCTTCGCAACTTCCCCGCTTCGCGAATCGTCAAGCGCACGCGTGCCCCAAACGCCGCCCGGTTCGTCTTCGTGCCTTCGAGTTCCAGCGTGATGGAGTGATTCCCGTGTCCCGGGTTCGCATACAAAACGCTCAGGTAGTTGTCGCCGGGATACGCCCCGCCCATCTCCTCGAAGACATCCTCTTCGCCGTCGTTATTGATGTCTCCAAACGCGACACCGTGCCCTTTCTGCAGGTGCCCGAATCCGCCTGACGTAGTCACATCCTGAAAGTACTTGCCACCGTTGTTGCGAAACATCCGGTTCGGCAGCAGAGACTCGTAAGTGGGATCCCCATCTCCCAGGTAAATATCCAGCCACCCGTCGTTATCCAGATCGCCAAAGCTCGATCCCATCACCAGAATCGCGCGATCGAGTCCCACCTGCTTGGTCACATCTGTAAAAGTCCCATCATGGTTGTTGTGATAAAGCCGTGGCGTCTCCGCCTTGAAGGGCAATCCCGCCTCGAAGGCGCCGATATCGTTAAAGCCCTCGACATAAAATCCCGCGACGAAGATGTCGGGCCAGCCATCATTGTCGTAGTCAAAGAACCATGCCGGGAAACTGTGGATCGGTTCGGCGACGCCAGCCTTGGCCGTCACATCCGTGAACTTCCAGCGGTCCGGTAGCGGATTATTTGGGTCCATCGGCCCATCGTTGCGAAATAACCGATTGCCTTTGCCTTTGATCGAGACGTAGAGGTCGGGTCGGCCGTCGTTGTTGAAATCTCCCCAGGCCACGCCCTTCACAAACCCCATGTCCGCCAGTCCGTTTGGCCCTGCGACTTCGGTGAATGTCCCGTCATGGTTGTTATGAAACAGCTGTGAAGGATGATTCTCCGTCGTGTTCGCTTCGTGCCCGACGTACAAATCCAGCCAACCGTCGTTGTCGTAGTCCGCCCACGCTGCTGTCTGCGTCGGATGCAGCGACATCAATCCCGCCTGCTCCGTCACGTCATCAAAGGTCCCGTCGCCGTTGTTGCGCAAGAGCGACATGGGATACTTCCCGTTCTGACCCCACCATCCCCCCCGCAGCACCAGCACATCCGGATGCCCGTCATTGTTGTAGTCCGTGACTACCATGTTCAGGCCGCCAACTTCTCCCATCAGCCCCGCCTCGCGCGTCCGCTCTGTAAACGACCCGTCGCCGTTGTTGTGAAAGAACCGCATCTGATCCAGCGGACCCGATCCCGACACCATTAAATCCAGCAGGCCATCACCATCAAAGTCCTCCATGAGGACCCCGCCCGAATGCTGATTGATGATCAAGCCCGAGGCCGCCGCTACATCCTTGAACCGGCCGATGTCGTATTCGGAGTCAAACCTCTGCGGAGGAATCAGCCACTGCGCGGGCACGTCCTTCGGATAACGCCCCAGCGTCATATAGGCGACATTCAGCAACCATCGCGCCTTAACATCATTCGGATCCGCCATCAGCGCCGCCGAGAACTCGCGGATCGCACCTTCTGAGCCGCGCGTGTCGCGATGCACACCGCCGCCTTTGATCGGAAAAATGCACGACTCCTGCCCGTGATAATGCAGGCAGTTCTCCTGCTCCCCCAACCGCATGTAAGCGATTGCCAGCGAATCGCGCAGTTGCTTCTCGAAGAACGGCGCGAGAATAATCCCACGCTCGTGACACATCGTCCGAATCCGCTCCAGTTCGTCCACCGCTCCGGCGCTGTCTCCCGCGCGCAACAGCGCTTCCGCTCGCGCCTGGCGCAGTTTCAGCTCTTCTCGAATCGGCCGGCTATCGGCAATTTGCTCGCCATAGTGCTGCGCTCGTTCTGCGTCCTTATTAGGATCCGTCTGCCAGTCTTGCTCGGCGTAGATCTTCAGCAGCAGAGCCGCCATCTTCCGCGTGCCCTCTGATTGGTAGACCTTTGTTTGTTGTGGAAAGCTACACTGCGAAAGCAGGAGGAAGCTCGGAAGCAAGAACCTGCCGACATTGCGCCAAGATGACATTCGCGTCCGTGCTAGAGGGTGCGGGTTACCTTGGAGAGCGATCGCGACGTGTCGGGGTCCAATCCCTTCGCCTCTGCCAGCAAAGCTGCCAGAAGCTGCGCCGGGATGATGTAAGGGATGGGCGCCAGAAACTCACCCAACTCCGGCGCCATACGAATCACCCGCGAGCTGCTTTGCGCCAACTCCTCATCGGAAGTGATGGCCAGCGTCTCCGCATGTAATTCGCTCAGCCGGCCAGCCAAAACCCGCACCCCTGCCATCATCGCACCCGGAGAGGCAAACAGGATCACCGGGAAATGCCGCTCGACCATGGCCAGCGGCCCGTGGAAAAAGTCCGCCGTCGAAAATCGCTCGGCAACCACGTAACAGGTCTCCATCAACTTAAGGGCCAGCTCGTACGCGTTTCCGTAGAGCAATCCGCGGCCAATCACGACGCAGTTCTCCATGAACGTATAACGCTGTGCCAGCTCGCGAATCGCAATCTCATGTTGTAGCTCCGTCTCACAGAACTCCGGGATCCTCTCGTATCCTTTCGTCAGCGGTGACCCACCCGTCAGCGCCTCAGTCAGCAGGTAGAACATCATCATCTGCCCGGTAAAAGTTTTTGTAGCGGCCAGCGATCGTTCGCGTCCTGCATGCACGAAAAGCGCCTCATCCACGACCTTGACCATGGAGGAGTCCGCCTCGTTTGTAATCCCAATCGTAAAAGCCCCGAACGACCGTGCCTCCGTCAGTACGCGATTGATATCTTCCCCTTCCCCAGACTGAGACACGCCCACCACCAGCGCGTGCTCCAGCCGCATCCTCGCGCCGTACATCGTGTAGACCGACGGCGCCGCCAACGCCACCGGAATGCCCGTCGCGATCTCAATGAGATACCGCCCGAATAGCGCCGCGTTATCCGAACTCCCCCGCGCCACCAGAATAATGAGGCGGATCGAGCGCTTGCGCAGCGCCTCTCCCAGCCGCGGCAGCTTCCCGCGTTCTTCCCGCAGAAGACGCGCCAGCACCTCCGGTTGCTGGCGGATCTCATCGAGCATGAGTGACAAGAGCAGCCTCCCGACGGTGAACAATTCTCCCTGGAAACATAAGCCCAGCGGAACCCATACGATACCATCCCGGCAAAATGCGATCCCAGCCTGTCGCCAGTTCTGAAGCCGCGATGCCTGCGGCGGCAGATTCGGTAGGATATCCCGTGCTCCCCGCAAGAACTCCGCCGCGCGCGATGGTATTCTAACCAGGATCCCTCAACCGAGAGACCCTACCCAAGATGCCAAACCCAGACGCCAACGAACCGCAGTCTGCTCCTGAAGCAAACGAGTCGTTCGAACAAGTTTTTTCACAGTACGAGAAGGATCGCAAGCGCAAGGCCGAAGACGGAAATAAGCCGCGAGAAGGCACCGTCATCGCCGTTTCCGCCGATACGGTCTTCATTGACATCGGCTTCAAGAGCGAAGGCGTTCTGCCGCTCTCCGCCTTCCAGCCCGGCGAGACCGTCCAACCTGGAGACAAGCTCCCGTTCAGCGTTAAAGGACGCAATCCTGAAGGCTACTACGAGCTCTCTCGCACCCGCGTCGTACAACCCACCGACTGGGCGTCCCTAGAAAAAGCATTCAGCGAGAAAGCAATTATCTCTGGCACCGTCACCGGCGTGGTCAAGGGAGGCCTGAGCGTTGACGTCGGCGTCCGCGCTTTCCTGCCCGCCTCCCGCAGCGGAACCCGTGACGCCGCTGAAATGGCCAAGCTGGTCGGCCAGGAGATTCGCTGCCGCATCCGCAAGGTCGACGCTGCCGACGAAGACGTTGTCGTCGACCGCCGCATCGTCTCCGAGGAAGAAGCACTCGCTGGGAAGCAGAGCCGTTTCTCAGAACTGAAAGAAGGCGGTACCGTCCGCGGCACGGTCCGCACCCTCATGGACTACGGCGCTTTCGTCGACATCGGCGGCATCGACGGCCTGCTCCACGTCGGCGACATCGCATGGAGCCGCGTCAACAGCCCATCGGACGTGCTCACCGTTGGCCAGGAGATCGAGGCCCGCGTACTCAAGATCGACCGCGAGAAGAACAGGATTTCCCTCGGCATCAAACAACTCCAGCCGCACCCCTGGGATTCAGCGCCCGAAAGACTCAAGACCGGCGAGCGTGTCCGCGGCACGGTCACCCGCCTCACCGATTTCGGAGCCTTCGTGGAACTCGAGCCCGGCATCGAAGGTCTCATCCACGTCTCCGAAATGTCGTGGGTCAAGAAAGTACGCCAACCGAGTGACATTCTGAAACAAGGGGACACGGTAGAAGCCGTCATTCTCGGCATCAACCCCGCCGAACGCCGCATCTCTCTGGGCCTGAAACAAACCTTCGGCGATCCCTGGACCGAGGTCGCGCAGAAGTTCCCCGCAGGCTCCGTCATCGAGGGCCCAGTCACCAGTCTCACCAAGTTTGGTGCGTTCGTGCAGCTGACGGAAGGGGTCGAAGGCATGATCCACGTCAGCGAAATCAGCGCCGACAAACGCATCCATCATCCCCAAGATGTTTTCAAGGTCGGCCAGCAGGTCAAAGCCCAGATCCTCGAACTCGATCCCGCACGCCGCCTCATTCGCCTGAGCGTCAAACAAATGATCCCGAGCAGTCTCGACGAATACCTCGCCGAGCATAAAGAAGGAGACGTCGTCTCCGGCCGGGTGATCGAGATTTCAGGATCACAGGCCCGCGTCGGACTCGGCGAAGGCATCCAGGCCAACTGCCGAATCTCGACGCCGGCCAAGACGCCTACCGCTAGTACACCTGCACCCGCGAAGCTCGACCTGTCATCACTCAGTTCCCAACTATCCGCGAGATGGAAAGGCGCCTCCACGTCGTCGAACGATTCCGCCCGCGAAGAGGTCCGCGAAGGCCAACTTTGCCGTTTCCGGATCACGCGGCTCGATCCAGCAACCAAGAAGATCGAGCTAGAGCTGGCGTAACTGCCAATGAAAAACCCAGGTCTGATCGAAGGCTCCCTATTCACACGGCGACGCCTGCTGCAGGCAAGCGCGCTCGGCGCGCTGGCCCTGCCCCTTGCGCCTCTTGTCGCCTGCGTACCCAAGCCCAAGCCTTTCATCGAACCCGACCGCATCCCTTACCCCGGCTCCGACGATCAACTCCTCGACGAGATCGAGCGCGCCGCCTACAACTTCTTCTGGAACGAAGCCAGCCCCATCACCGGCCAGGTCAGAGACCGCGCCTTGCTGAACGGCAATGATCAGCGCATCATTGCCAGCATCGCCGCCACCGGTTTTGCTTTGACCGGACTTTGCATCGCCGAGACCCGCGGCTACGCCAAGGCCGCGGAAATTCGCGAACGCGTGCGCCAGACACTCCGCTTCCTCTGGAAACAGCTGCCCCACGAGCACGGCTTCTTCTACCACTTCATCGACCTCAACACTGGCGAGCGCCAGTGGAAGTGCGAGCTATCTTCCATTGATACCTCGCTCCTGCTCTGTGGGATCCTGACGGCCCGGCAGCACTTCGCCGATGCCGAGATCCAGGATCTCGCCAGCAAAATCTACGAGCGTGTCGACTGGCCCTGGATGCTCAACGGCGCCCAGACCTTCTCCATGGGCTGGCACCCCGAGTCCGGATTTCTTACCGCCCGCTGGAACCGCTATTGCGAACTGATGATGATCTACCTGCTCGCCATCGGTTCTCCGACTCATCCCGTTTCCCCGGAAACCTGGAAAGCATTTTCCCGCCCCGCCGTGAGCTTTCAGGGTATCGAATACATCTCCGGCCCGGACCCGCTCTTCACGCATCAGTACTCCCACGCCTGGTTCGACTTCCGGAACAAACATGACGATTTCGCCGACTACTTCGAGAACTCGGTGAAAGCAACCAAGGCGCACAAACTCTTTTGCCTGTCGCTGCGCGATGAGTTCCCCGACTACAGGGACCACCTCTGGGGCATCACCGCCTCAGATTCCGCCCGCGGTTACACCGCCTGGGGCGGCCCGCCACGCCTCGGCAACCTGGACGGCAGCATCGTACCCTGCGCCGCCGGAGGTTCCCTGCCCTTCCTCTATGACGATTGCATCGCCGTCTTGCGTAACATCCGCGAGCGCTACGACGCCAGAGCCTGGGGACGCTACGGCTTTGTCGACGCCTTCAACCCGCTAACCGTCTGGTACAACCCTGACGTGATCGGCATCGACGTGGGTGCCACCATGCTCATGGCCGAGAACCAGCTCACGGGCTTCGTGTGGAAGACCTTCATGAAGAATCAGGAAGTGCTAAGGGCGATGGAGCAGGTTGGATTTCGCGGCAGTGCGCTTTCCAAGTAGCATCTGCAGACAGCCTTCTCACATTTCAAGGTGCGGTGGGCTCTCTGACTTCCTGATAGTGATTGAGTGACAGCGCAGACACACTTTGCGTGCGTCCACTAGGCCATCGAATCTCCAGCGACATGCTGGCCGGAGCCTGCTTGCCCAGCCCGAAGACAACTCTCTTGTCATGAGACGAGATGTAGCTGGAACCACCCGTGATCCAGCGCACCAGCGTGCGATTCTCGGTGCGCAGTGTCAGCTTTGCGCCAATGGCATCGCGGTTGCTCTTGCTGCCCACCAACTGGAACCCGATCCACTTGTTCGAAGCGCCTAGATTGTTGTGCAGCAGAACGGGCGATTCGTTCAGGGCGGTGAAGATAAGATCGGCAGCACCGTCGTTGTCGTAGTCTCCTACCGCCAAGCCGCGGGCATTGAAGCCCTTGGCAAAGGCCCCTCCCGCGGCGACGGCCGGAACGCTCTCGAAAACACCGTGGCCGTCATTGCGCAGAAGCAACGGAGGCTGCTTGTACTTCACATCGCCACGTGCCATCTCGATCACCTGATTCAGGTGACCATTGGCAATCATGAGATCGAGGTTGCCATCGTTGTCGTAGTCGACAAAGTGGATGCCCCAGCCGACATCGGTCTTGGTCAACGCAGCGAGGTGCGAGCGGATTGTCCAATCCTCATAGGGAAACTTGCCCGGGTTCACAAAGAAAGAAAAATATTCGTCGTTGAAATTGGTTATGACGAAGGAGGGTTTTCCGTTGCCCGTTGCATCGCCAGCGTCAACGCCCATCCCGGCTTTAGCCACTCCGTTCTCATCGTAAGCGATCTCGGCGTCGAGTCCGCGATCAGCAAAGGTTCCATCATGCCGGTTTATGAGCAGCAGATTTGGAGAAGCGTCGCGCGCTACAAAAAGATCAGGCCAGCCGTCGTCGTCAACGTCGATAGCGACCGCACCGAGCGCTCTGCCCACGAACTGGTCGACGCCGGAAGTGTGGCTCACGTCGGTGAAGGTCCCATCTCCATTGTTGTGGTAGAGAGTGAGCGGCAACCCGGGATAAACCTTCTGGTCGCAGTAGGTGCGCATGCCATTGAACTCACAGACCTTCGGATTCTGAAACGAGAGTTCGGTGTAGTTGCACACCAGCAGATCGAGTTTCCCATCGCGATCGTAATCGAACCACACGGCGCACGCCGCCCAATGCCCTGCGTTCCTCACGCCGGCCTTCTCCGTGACATCGGTAAAGGTGCCGTCGCCGTTGTTATGGAAGAGCGCAGACTCCGGAAACCCAGTAACGTAGATGTCGGGATGGCCGTCATTGTCAAAGTCGCCCACTGCGGCGCCCATGCCATAGAAAGAGACCTTTTCCAAGCCGGACTTCGCTGTCACATCCTCGAACTTCCCGTTGCCCAGGTTACGGTAGAGCGCGTTCTTGAGCGGGGTGGGGCTCTTCCCTTTCGGCGTTTCCCCTCCGTTGACGAGGAAGATGTCGAGCAGGCCGTCCCCGTCATAATCCAGGAATGCCACTCCGCCGCTGGCGGCCTCGATCATGATCCGGTCGGGAGACTCGCCGCTGAACTGCTTCCAGGTGATGCCTGCTGCCTGGGTGACATCCGTGAAGACCTCGGGCTTCACCGCGGCGCCGACGGGCAGCAGGAGTACCAGCGTCGCGACCGCCACCGCAAGTGTGATTCGACCAACCGGATTTTGCTTCGGCAGCCTCATAGGTGGCGGGTTCCGATCCCGGCATTTGCTCCCGAATTCTGCTCTTCCTTGGCCTTGAGTCTCTTGTGGATCTCTGTCTCTTTCGCTGCCTCGTCCTCGCGTCCCAGACGCCGGTAGACCCGGGCCAGCGCAAAGTGCGTTTTCGACATCTCCGAATCGAGCTGCGACGCAGTCGCGAATTCTCGCAACGCTTCTTCGTACTTGTTCTCACGCACTGCGATATTGCCCAAATGAAAATGGGTCTCGGCCATGGAGTCATCCAATTCCTCAGAACGTTGGAGCAAGGTCTTGATCTGGGCCTCGCGCTGCGGAGTCTTTTCCTCGGGGGAATTGATCAGGAAAATCGCGTACTTCATTTGCAGGAAGGCATCCTTGGGAAACTGGCGCACGCCCTCGGCAAAGATCTTGGCAGCTTCGGCGTCCTGGTTGGCGTTCCAGTAGGTCAGGGCGAGCCCGACCGTTGCCTTCGAATCTTTGGGATCGAGTTCGACCGCCTTCTTATAGGATTCCAGCGCCTCGGTTAGCCGCGACATGTGCAGTTCGGCGGAACCCTTCAGACTGAACGCTCGCGAAGAGGTGGGGAATCTTTTCACCGCTTCCTTCGCGACCTCAAGAGCCGTCTCGCTGTTCCTCTTTTCCAGCAAAGCCTGTCCCAGTTCCAGGAAGTGCGACTGCTGGGCCGGTTCCATGTTGATAGCCTTCTCGAAAACCTGCATCATCTCGTCCAACCGGTTCTGCTGCTGGTAAGTCCAGCCCAGCAGTTCGTACACATTTGCGTTCGCACCACCCGCCTGCACCAGGGCCAGCAGCGTCTTCTGGCTCTCGTCGTAGTGCTTCTCGCCATACTGCGCCAACGCCAGGTTGAATTGAACATCGGACGGATTGGGATATGTAAACTGGATGGATCGGAAAAGGGCTTCTGCCGTCGCGTAGTCGCGGTATTTTTCCGCCTCGCGGCCACCCGCAAATATTCCTTCACTGCCATTTTGCAGTTCGTTCAGGTACGCCAGAGTCTCTCGCGCCTTGTCTTTCTCCTTGAGTTCATAGTAGGCCCGAGCAAGGGCCAGAATCGGCTCCGCCCTCTGCCGCACGCGTGGCAGCACGCCGCTAAGCTGTCCTGCCGCACAATCATGGTCATTGAGGTCCTCGCAGACCATACCTAGCAACAAACTGGACCAGTCATCCCGGGCATGCGTCCGCAGTACGATTTCGAGATTGCGTCGTGCCTTTTCCAGTTGGCCAAGTTGCCAGTAGCTTGTGGCCAGCGTGCGCCTCGCGTCGGCATTGTGAGGATTAATCTTTAGCGCCTTTTCCAGCCAGGTTACGGAATCCTGCAGCTTGTTCTGCATCGCCAGCACCGTTCCCAAACGGACGAGGATCCGCGCGTCGCTTGGCGCTTGCCGAGCGGCTCGGCGGAGCGCCTGCTCTTGTGCGCTCAAATCAGCTGGTTGTGTTGCGGGACCCTGCCCCTGCTGGGCGCGTAGAGGGTTCGGACTGGCGCTCGCCATCGGCAAAACGATGGACCCGAGAAAGCTGATTCCGGCCAAGGCCAACACCGCGCCCGGCCGCAGATTGCCTGACAAGGACATGCAGGAGAACTTAGGGCACCGCTACTTCCATGATACCTGCGCTAGTATGCCTTGTGGTCATGAAGTCTATGCCAATAAAAGGGGAGGCGGCATGCCGCCTCCCCAGTTACTGGTGGGCATCACTTCAGCTAGAAGCTGAACCGTGCCTGCACCTCAATCGTGCGTCCGCTGAGCGCACTCGTTGCGCGGCCGAAGTTTGGATTCGCAGTAACGGCGGTCCCGCCAACCGGGTCGCCACTCCCGATCCTCGTACTGTCGCTGTTATAGCCGAAGGGTGTCAGGTTCAGCTTGTTGAAGACATTGAACGCGTTCGCCTTGATCTCGATGCCCGCGTCTTCGCCAAACAGCGGCAGTTTCGGTAAAGTGAAGCGCTTGCCGAAGGACATGTCGATGCCGGTGTAGCGAGGGCCACGGAACGAATTGCGCCCGACACCCGGCACGTTCACACCAACTGCAGGGGGCGTGAAGTAGGCAAACGCCCCGTTGGGGAAATTGCCTCCCGCCTGCTGGAACGTACTGGTGCTGTAGTTGCTGCCAGCACCTCCCAGATACGCAGATGCTCGCAAAGTGCAGCCAATTCCAGCCAGGTTCAGATTGCTGCACGTCGTGCCGTTCCATTGAAACGTTGGACTCCAAGGGAAGCCGGAGTTGAGCGTCAAGATCGTGCTGATCTTCCAGCCGCCGGCCAAGGTATAAAGCCAGTCATGACGCCCCTTGAAAAACGGGAGTTCATAAAGGGCATAGCTGGTAAAGGAATGTCTCACGTCAAAGTCGGACGGCCCACGCTCAAGTACCTGGTTGACGGGGTAACTCTGCTGGTCCCCGCAATTCTCATCGTAGGAGCAAAAATCAAGGCTCTTGCTCCAGCGATAATTGGCGTTGAACTCAAGCCCGCGCGAAAACTTGTGCGATATTCGGGCCAGCATGGCGTTATAGCTGGAATTGACGTCGGACCGGGTCAGGAAAATGCTGCCCACCAGGTCGCACTTGGTAGCGGGATCGCCTACGCCAACGGTACAACCAGTGGCCTGTGGAACGGCGTACCCAAACAGCCGGTAGTTGACGGTGCGCTGCAGTTTGCGCGACTGACTCCCCTGGTAGCTCAGCGACGCCGTCCACTCGTGCCCTACGTCGTACTGTGCCTCCAGCGAGTAGTGAATTGTGTAAGGAGTCCGCATGTTCTGCACGGGCCCGCGAATGTCGGGTTTGGCGTAGAACGTTCCAGGCACCGGCAGGCCATTGGCATTGAATTGCTCCCGCACTACTGGGTTGGCCGGATACCCCGTGAAGGAGTATGGACCCTTGGAGCTGACGGCGTAGATGAGACAGCACTTCGGGTTGGCAGGATCGGAACTCAATCCAGTATTGACGAAAGCGGGCGGGTTTCCGTCGGCTTGCAGAATTCGGGACTCGCCGATTTTGGAATAAGCGACGCCGACTCCGCCCCGCCAAACCAGCCGGTTGTTGTAGTCATGCCCGAAAACGGTCCGTGGGCTCCAGGCAAAGCCGAGCTGCGGCCCGAAATTATTCTTGTCGGGCTGAGACAGATCACCGCCGGGAACGAGTTTCATATTCGTGAGAGTATTCGCCCCAGTTCCAAGCACCACGTGGCTAATGGTGTTCAGCTTGTCCCGGAGTGGCGTGAAGTAGTCGTAGCGTAGCCCCAGGGTTAGAGTCAGGCTGGGACGCACCTTCCAGTTGTCCTGCGCAAACAAGGAATAGTCGCTGACGCGAATATACTTGGTGTACGCCGTTAGACTGCCCGTTGTCGGGTCGAAGTTTGCGCCATCCTGGCTCGTTGGAGCGTCGTTGGCGAAACTCCACAGGTTATTGAATTCATATTGTGGATGGGCGCCTCCAGCGTTCGGCGTATCGTTGTTCTGTTCCTTGGTGTATCCAAAACCAAATTTCATCACGTGGCTGCTGTGTACCTTGCTCACCGTGTCACGGAAGGCGTACGTGGCCTCGTGAAAAATGCCCGGACCAAAGGCGAACCCGGCGCTGAGGCCATTGTTGGGGATGGTGATGTTGTCAAGTGGCAAACCCCACGGCGCCTGTGGGTTGCCTTTTAGTTCGTCAAAAAACCAGTGGGTCACGTTGGCGCGAGCTTCGTTCACCATGGAACTGTTGATGGTGCGCGTCCAGAGGGCCGTCGCCGCATCATGCTGGGCATCGGTGTGGAACGTGTTGTACTCGCGCCCATCTACCCAGCCGCCGGGTAGGAATGTTTTCAGGAAAGGGGATTTGTACACGCTAAAGGCGATCAAGTCCTTGCTGGTGGCCTGGAAGTCCAGACGGCCGTTGTATTGCGTCGCGTTGATGGTGTCCGGCTTGCCGGCGTATTGAATGAACTGCAGGTCCGGAATGCCATCCAGACCACCGCCGGCTGCGCCTTTGACAATGGTCCCGGCCGTGCCCGTCCTGCTTCCGATGTCCACGGTATTGCTAGTGATGGCATGGCAATTTCCGGTTGGCAGGCCTGTCGCAGTATCGATGAGTCCGAGGGCATAACAGGCTGGCGACTGCCCGGCTGGCTGCCCTGACGGTACGGCTGACACTTGCGCAGCCGTTGGATTGACGAACCCCGCGCCTTTGATGGTCAGGAGTTGGTTCGCAATGCTCCCGGAAGTGAGACTAGTGATGAACTGGGGCGTTTCCACCCAACCTGTCGAGGTATTGGCGCCGCCCGTGCGCATGTGGTCGAACGAGAAGAAAGCGAAAACCTTGTTCTTCCAGATCGGTCCACCGATGCTGCCGAAGTGGTTACGAATGATCTGGGAGTCCCGCTGCTGGCAGCTGGTAAACTGCGAGCCGCAGTTGTTGGGGCCACCCCAGCGCTGGTAGGCGTTCAAGCCCGGGCTGTGCAAGCGGAAACCGTAACTGCCGTGCAAGCTGTTCGTGCCGCTCTTCGAGACAGTCTCCACCAGAGCTCCGGCGCTGGATGAGTTCTCCGCGTTGTAAGCGTTGACCTCAACCTTGACTTCTTCCACCGACTCCTGATTCGGCGTTACGGTCGTGGCGCCGCCGTGACGCTGGCTGCCCGTGCTGACGCCGTCGAGCGTGAAGCCATTGGCATCAACACGCTGGCCGTTGGCACTCACCTGAACCGCGTTCTCCGTCTGGTAAATGCCAAACACGGAACCGCCAGTACCGCTGTAGTTAGGCAGATTCGCGGAGTTGCCTCCTGAGTCGCGTGCACCCAACCCGAACAAGCCGGGCGTTACGCGCAACAGTTCATACGGATCGCCGCGGAACTGCGGCAGAGCCTGCACATCCTTCGACGAGATCGTGGCAGTGAGGTTTGCATCTTCCGTCTGCAGCACCGGTACCGATTCACCCGTGACCACTACTTGCTCGGTTGCGCCGCCCGTGGTGAGGCTGACATTCAAGCCCAGAACGGTCTCCGCCGAAACCACGGCGTCCTTCACGACGTTTTTCTTGAAGCCCGGCGCTTCTGCTGTAATCGTGAAAAGCCCAGGAGGCAGGTTGGTGATGCTGTAGAAGCCTTCGTCGTTCGACGTGGCCTCGCTGGTCTTATTGGTGGCTTGATCGGTGACCGAAATCTTGGCGCCTTTGACCACGGCTCCGGTGGAGTCGGTAACTGTTCCCTGGATTCCGGCTCGATACTGCGCATGCACTGCCGTCAGCGAAAAGCACACCGACAGAAGCGCAAGCACACGAAGACACGAATAGCTTCTTACCCTCATCTGGATCCTCACCTCAGTTAAATCGGTTAACTAAGCCGCTGGCGCGGGAGTATAACCACCTCGCAAATCAAAGTCAACACTTCTTAAACGATTTAGTAGGGGCTGCCTTCGCTCTTTTGACCTTCTAAAATTGGATACGATGCTCTGAATTCTACGGCCCCTTATGAGATTTCATAGGGCGTGACTGATACCAGGCACCTTTCCAACATTCCCTTCTGCACTCTCAGGTCAGGATTCTCGCGTTAATGGCGCGTGTGCCGATCGTCTATGACAAAACGGAGCGACTACAAGAATCTGTAACTCCGCGTCGTCGCGATAATCGCCGATCCTAGTCCCTCTTTTTCACGCGATGCTCGGTGATTCATCGAGTGAAGCTCCTGCCCGAGAGGGAACACTGCTTGACAACATGTATAGTAGAAAATTGCGCGCCACTAACCAGAACCACTTCAACAGCGAACTTCTGACAATCGACCTCGCGATCAATCCCGCGAGTGTCGCCCCGACCCGCCGTCGCTTTCTCGCGCTGCTTGGGCGCACTCTGCTCGCTTACCCCGTTCTACAAAGCGCACTGCTGACGACTGCGTGCGGTGGCGGCGGAAGCAGCACATCGCCTCCGCCTCCGGCCATCACCGATGACCAGTTCCTCGATCAACTCGAGCAAGCTATCTTTCAGTTTTTCTGGGAGCAGGCCGACCCCGGCACCGGTCAAGTGAAAGACCGAGGTCTCGCTGCGGGTGGCGACACGCGCACGGTTTCGAGCATCGCCGCTACCGGCTTCGGCTTGACCGCGCTTTGCATTGCCGACAAGCGCGGTTACCGATCTTCCACGGAGATTCAGGCACGCGTACTGGCTACGCTGAACTTCCTCTCTCAAATGCAGACGCAAAATCAGAACCAGAGCCAGACGCAGAATGGCTTCTTCTACCACTTCATTGACATGACTACCGGCCAACGCGTCTGGCAATCCGAAGTCTCCCCTATCGATACGTCCATCCTGTTGTGCGGAGTCCTCACCTGCCGGCAGTATTTCCAGGATCCCCAGATCCAGAACCTCGCCACCCAGATCTACCAGCGCGTTGATTGGCCCTGGATGCTCAATGGTGGCACTACCTTCGCCCTTGCCTGGACGCCAGAGAACGGCTTCTTCACCGGCCGCTGGGATGTGTACAGCGAGCTCATGATGATGTATCTGCTGGCAGCCGGCTCTACCACGCTTCCCATTCCTGATCCGCAGACCTCGTGGAACGCCATCGCGCGGCCCTCCGTTTCCTATGCCGGACTGACCTACATTAGCGGCACGCCAACCCTATTCACGCATCAGTATTCCCATGCCTGGTTCGATTTCCGGAACAAACAGGATGCCTACGTCAATTACTTCAACAATTCGGTGGATGCTACCCAGGCGCACAAGCAGTTCTGCATCTCACTTGCCGCCCAATTCCCCGACTACGCGAACAACCTTTGGGGCATCAGCGCGTCGGACTCGGCCAACGGCTACGTCGCCTGGGGCGGCCCGCCCGCGACCGGTCCTATCGACGGCACCGTCGTTCCTTATGCTGCCGGAGGCTCCATCCCTTTTGCCTCCTCGGATTGCATCCAGGTGCTACGCCATATTCACGACACCTATCCCGCGGCCTGGCAGCGCTACGGCTTTGTCGATGCCTTCAACCCCCGCACTGGCTGGTACGACGGAGACGTCATCGGCATTGACCTCGGCATCATCATGCTCATGGCCGAAAACTTTCGCAGCGGTTTCGTCTGGAACACGTTCATGAAGAATCCGGAAGCGCAGGCCGCAATGACCTTAGTTGGATTCCACTGACCGGCAGCATGCGATCCGATCTGCGGTGCGAGTTGGAGCACCCGGTCTAATCGCTGCCTCCCCGCCACGTGGTAAGTTGACCTTATGCGTGCCGAAATCGAATCGGCGATCCGGCTGTTGCGGTCCTCCGACCCCGACGCGGTCGAAAAAGCGCTCGCTCTCCTCCAGGACACCGTCTTCTCGTTCAGCATGCGCGTCTGTGGCCAGCGCGAAGACGCGGAAGACACTATGCAGGAAGTGCTCGTCAAGTCTCTCCCCTACCTTCCAAAGTTCGATAACCCGCGGGCGCTACTCGTATGGCTTTACAAGGTTGCCAAGAATCGCTGTCTAATGAGCCGTCGGAAAAGCAAGTTCGCACCCATGCAGAACCTGTCGCTGGAAGAACTCATGCCCGACAGGAAGGAACTTGAATCTCTCCGCCAGGATGGCGGGATTAACCCCGAAGCACTCGCCATCCGCAGCGAGAGCGCTCATCGCCTCCGCGAGGCGATTCAGAAGCTGCCTCCTCAGTACCGCATTGTCCTGGTCATGCGCGACATGGAAGGTCTGACAGACGACGAAGTCGCTGAAATTACCGGATTGCGCCCCGGCACCGTCCGCGTCCGCCTGCACCGGGCACGCTTGTTCGTGCGCAAGGAGCTGAGCCAGCGTCATTCTCGTTCGCGACGAACGCGGCCGGTCACGGCTGCACCCGCACCGCAGGCTCTTCCTCGCCCCGCCCGCTGCAAAGCGATGTTTGCCGAGCTCTCCAACTATCTCGACGAGCAGCTCGACGATTCCCTCTGCACCGAACTCGAAAAGCACATGCGGGGCTGCGAACCCTGCCAAGCTTTCCTGTCCACGCTGGAGAGCACGATTCTCCAGTGCCGCCAATCTCCGAAAGATTCTCCCAATCGCCGCAAAGCCTCGGTCATCCGCAAAGAGCTGATGGAGAGCTATGAGCGCGCGCTGGCTGGCCAGAAATAGTCGCCTTCCCGAAGCGGCGCCACGCCAAGGTCGTGCAGCACAGACGGCACGCTGCCGATTCAGAAAGAATGTATGTAACAAATCTTCCGAAATTGCATTCATTCGCAGTGTGCGACAAACAGAAAGAAGGACTTAGACGTGATTCGTCAAAGCAAGGAGCCTTATGCCTGATTGGGCCTGGATGGTTCTTTTCGTATCAGCCTATGTGATCCTTAATCGCTGGCTTCTGCCGAAGCTGGGCGTTCCGACTTGAGCGAGCCAAGACTGCGCCGACGGGAATCGGCGCGTGCGCCCCAACGAGACTCCGGCCACAAAGTTAGACAAACATTCCTAACCGGCGTGGGAGGAGTGCACCTCCTCCCGCCAAACTCCCGCGCTTTCCAACCGCCCCTTCCCCGCCTATCATTCCACCGTACATCGAGAACCGCCTTTGACTGGCGGCTGATGACCTCTTATGAAACGACTCGCGCTGCTTTCCTTCCTCTTCTCGTGCCTTGCATGCCAGAGTCTCGCTCAAACCGCCGGCGCTCCTGGCGAGCCAGCCGATCCCTATAAAGCAACTCTTGATCGTCTTGCCTCGCTCACCACGTTACCCCTGCTGGAATGGCGAGCCCACGATGACGTCCCTCATCCTGAGGATCCGTCGCTCGACGACTCAAAATGGGAAACGGTAAAGGTCGGCGACAAATGGTCCACCGGCACCCGCGTCTTTCGCCGTTGGATCGAGATCCCAGAGAAACTGAACGGCTACGCTCTGCAAGGAACGCAAATCAAGCTCGATCTCGCGCTCTACAGCAACGGACCCGATGCCATCGCTGTCTTCTCCAACGACGCCCTTGTCTCGCGCGGCAATGAAGATACGTTGCAGCCCATCCCCCTGACCCCGAACGCCCAACCCGGCCAGAAATTCCTCATCGCCATTCGCTTCGAAGCCACCGAAGTTGAAAGCAGTTTCTATC
>Ga0075028_100000147_pt1 | contig 25513 bp, 9 predicted proteins | sample LitLauG_LLR_2014_FD_71390 | JGI IMG/M metagenome (GOLD analysis project Ga0075028, IMG submission 71390) | Freshwater sediment microbial communities from Pennsylvania, USA - Little Laurel Run_MetaG_LLR_2014 | ecosystem: Environmental > Aquatic > Freshwater > Creek > Sediment | place: USA... | reverse complement strand
TCGCTACGGCGTGCAATCTGCCCTCGCCCGACCCGACACAAAGCCCAGAACACCAGATGGGCTCCGTGCTTGGCGTCTTGCGGGCAGCGGACGCTCTCCGCGCTGCATGCAACGGCGGAACTGATGCTCAGCCGACGGTCACGCCCCGCACGCTCGCTGAACTGGGCGACCGCCTCTTTCCCGGAAGCACTCCAGAAGAAGCCTCGCGCGCCGCCGAAGCTGTGGTCATGGCTGCGGCAAAGTCAAAGACTCCGGCGGACTCTCCAGTGCTGCCACTTCGCGTCCATCTGTTTTTCCGGAGCATACAGGGCATATGGTCGTGCTCGAACCCCGCCTGCACCGCTGTCGATCAGCCGCACCAGGACCAGAACATCCAGGTCGGCCGTCTCTATGACCGTCCGTCCATCACGTGCGACTGCGGCTCGCGCATTCTCGAAATGCTCTACTGCGAGCCCTGTGGCGACGTCTTTCTCGGAGGCTACCGGCGTGCCGATCCCCTGCGGCCGGGCATCTGGCATCTTGTGCCCGATGATCCAAACATCGAGCGCGCGCCTGACTACTCGGCCCGCGACCGCAGTTATGAAAGCTATGCCGTCTATTGGCCAGCGCGAAGCGCGGACGGAACGCTGAGCGATCCCCAGCGGACAAATTGGCAGCAAGACAGAGTGCGCCGTGAATGGAAGGCGGCTGTTTTTAATCCGGCGACGGGCGAAATCAGGCTGGCCCGCCGCAGGCAGGAAGCAACAGGTTGGATCTATTACGTTCCCCAGCTTCACCAAAACCCGGTCCCGCAAGCCGTCCTCGACGAACCGACGGCCCACAACGACCGGCCGGCGCTGTGCCCGCATTGCGAAGCGAACTGGAGCGGCATGACCAATGCGGCTCCGATACGCACGCAGCGCACCGGTTTTCAGAAGATCGCCCAAGTGCTCTCCGACGCGCTGCTCCGCGATATTGCTCCGCCGGTACGAGGCGTCGTGGAAAACCGCCAGCGCAAGCTCGTGCTGTTTTCGGACAGCCGTCAGGATGCTGCAAAGCTCGCAGTCGGCGTTGCCAAGTCCCACTGGCTCGACACCCTGCGCCAAGTGCTCGTCGAGGCCATGCGAGAGGAAGGGCGCTCTGCCATCACCTTCCAGCAGCGAACCCTCGGGGAGCGGCTGTCATCGGAAGACGACCAGCTCGCCACCCAGTACCAGATCGCCCATCAGCCGGAAGCTTTTGCCATACTGGCCGTGCAGACCGGCCATGGAACTGGCCAGTCGATGCGCCCGCCCATGACGAACCAGCAGCTCGCCGCACGTGCCATCGCCGAAGCGCGCGAGGCGCTCGCCCCGGTGCACACAATCTCCGATCAGACTGGCCGCCGCCTGATTAGCATTGGCCACAACCCGGGCGGCGTTGACCGCAGCGTTACCTGGACAGACATCGAAACAAACCAGGGCGACTGGCAGCGACTGTTTGATTGGACGATCCAGCCTCCATCGTTCCGGACGAATCTGTCGCCGGACGAAGCCGTCCACCGAGGCCGAATCCTCGCAAGTGGCGTCGAAGCTATCGCCGAGACTATCTTCTCAGGCGGACGCCGCGACCTTGAATCGCTCAAGATCGGGTTTGCCACATTCAACCGCGGTCGGGCCGCAGTCACCGACCCGCTCCTCATTCAAGCTGCGGACAGCTGTATACGCCTTCTCGGAAAGCGCAGGCGCATCAATACGCACCGCTCCTCGCAGGCCAACCCCGACCTGCCGCGCTATGTGCGCGAATTTCTCGAAACCATCGCCACGCGTCACGGCCGCAGCCCGCCAGATTTTGTCCGTGATGTTACGGACGTCCTCAGCAGATCGGGCGCGTTTGACCAGGGCATCCTGATCCTCAACGAGCTGTTCCTGAAATCCGCCGGGCCGCAATATTTCCAGTGTTCGCGCTGCGCGCGCGTCCATCTCCATGCCAGCGGCGACACCTGCACGAACTGCCACAGCCAGCTCGCACAGCCGCGCACCATGGGCGTCGACGACGCGGGCGAGACTGGCGACTATTATCAGTGGTTGGCGACCGAAGCAGGCCCCATATTCCGCCTCAACTGCGCCGAGATGACGGGACAGACGAACAAGGCCGACGCGCGCACGCGCCAGCGGCTCTTCCAGAACATCCCGGTTCCACCCGAACGCGGCCTCACTGACAATATCGATCTGCTCAGCGTCACCACGACCATGGAAGCCGGCGTCGACATCGGCTCGCTGCTCGCTGTCATGATGGCGAATATGCCGCCCATGCGCTTCAACTACCAGCAGCGCGTGGGCCGTGCCGGCCGCCGCGGCGCTGCTGTGTCCGTTGCGCTTACACTGTGCCGGGGCCGCAGCCACGATGACTACTATTTCCAGCGACCCGAACGCATCACGGCCGATCCGCCGCCTCCTCCCTATGTCGACACAAACCGCCTGCCAATTCTCCTGCGTGTCCTCACCAAGGAAGTTCTCCGTTCGGCGTTTTCGGATCTTCAGCTCTTCCCCATTGCCGGTACCGACAGCGTGCATGGCGAGTTCGGCGACGTGGCTGCCTGGGATATACCTCCTCCAAATCCGCCCGCCGGCTACGTCGGCACTTCGGTTTCGGAAACCGTCCAGGAATGGATCGGCCGCCACCAGAACGAAATCGCGCGTATCCTCGACCTGCTACTAGTCGCCACGCGGCTCCACGCCAACCCGCAGCACCGTGTCGATGCTCTCGCTTACATCGCCACCACGCTCGTGCCTGAGATCACGCGTGCGACGCAAGACGCGGCGCTTGTGCAGCCGCGGCTCAGCGAACGCCTTGCCAACCAGGGCATCCTGCCGATGTTCGGCTTTCCGACGCAGACCCGCTACCTTTATCACCGCCAGCCCCAGACCTGGCCGCCTCAGGATGTCATCGACCGCGACCTTGAACTCGCGGTCAGCCAGTTCGCGCCCGGTTCAGAGACTGTGAAGGAGCGAACCATTCACACCGCGGTCGGGCTCGTGCACTACTACAGGCGCGGCAATCAGGCTGCCGAAGATGGCGATCCGATCGGGCCGGCCATCCTCACGGGGCTCTGCGGCAATTGCCAGCATGTCGAGGAGGCGCCGATCCCTGGCCTCGCCGCCTGCCCGGTCTGTGCCGCCGCGGCCGGCACCGCGACAGACGACTTCCGCGTTATCGATCTCCGCCAGCCGAAGGGGTTTCAAAGCCTTTACCGGGCGCCCCGTGACTACGACGGTTCGTTTGACTTCGTTCCGCGCGCGGCCAGGCCGAAGCTCGGACGTCCCCCGTTCGGCTCCGCCCGCCATTTCAACTTCGACGTCGGCGCGGGACCGATCCGCATGTATGTGATCAATGACAACGGCGGCCAGCTCTTCTCCTTCTCGCAAGTCAACGCCTCATCTGCCTGGATCGATATCGCGGCTGCACAGTCCGCCCAGGACAAGTTCGACGCCGCCGCCGGGCGCCAGCCTCGGCCGCTACTCTTCACCGTGCGCAATGGGCCCATCGACTGCGCTCTCGCGTCCATTAGCCGGACCGACGCGATCGTCATTGGAGTCCGCGACTACGGCAACGGCCGGGGCGCCGATCCGCGAAACGCCAGGGGACGTGCAGCCCTCTACTCCCTCGCCTTCATGCTACGCCGCGCCGCCGCGGTCCGTCTCGATGTTCAGGATCACGAACTGAAAGCCGGCATCCGGAGTCACAGCGATGCGCAGGGCGGCGTCATCGGCCAGGTATTCCTATCCGATACCCTTGAGAATGGAGCCGGCTATTCAACATTCCTTGGGCAGCCGGCGATTGCAGAGGAACTACTGCGCATGATCTCAGAACCGACGGCACGCAGATTCTTCGACAGGCTTAGCGACCCAGTCCATGCGCAAGCATGCTTCGCGTCTTGCCCGGATTGCCTTCGCAGCTACAGCAATCTCGCCTACCATAGCCTCCTCGACTGGAGGCTGGCCGTGGACATGGCGGCGCTTGCCCTCGATCCGGCAGCGCCTATCACGATTACCAATCCGCTCTGGGCAGACGCGGCCGACCGCGCGGCCACCACGATTGCCGCTGCGCGTCCCGGCCAGCAGCGCCTCACAATCGCAGGCCTTCCCGCCGTAACCGACGGGCGCACGGCAATGATCGTTACGCATCCACTGTGGTTGACGGAGTCGGGACGCCGTGGGCCCGAACTAACGGCCGCTTGGAACGACGCTGTGCAGCAGCACGGACTGGCAATGACCGATGCGTCGTTTGTCTCAGTATTCGAAGCGCTGCGGCGGCCGATATAAAGAAGCAGCAGTGCTATCGCCGTGTGCGGAGTGCCATTGATGCGTGCACTAGCAAAAATAAAGGCAAGGCACCTGCGGCAGCCACTCAGCCGCAGTGAAATGATGGCGCGTATCCGCTCGGCCGAGACGTCACCAGAACGAGCCGTCCGTTCCTCACTACACGCGGCTGGCAAGCGGTTCCGAAAGAACGCGCGCGACCTTCCCGGCAAACCCGATGTCGTGAACCGGTCAAAGGGATGGGCCATCTTCATCCACGGATGTTTCTGGCACTCTCATCGAGGCTGTCCCCTCGCTTCATCGCCCAAGACAAACATGGGTTACTGGCGGCCGAAGCTTGCCCGCAATGCCGAACTGGATGCCGAAGCACAGGAGCGCCTACGAAGGGCAGGCTACCATGTGTTCGTCATCTGGGAGTGCGAGACGCGAGATCCCGAGCAGCTCTGCAATCGAATTGTCGAAATTTGCGACCAGATTGACTGATGAGCCCCGCACCTCAATGGTCAGCACAATCTAATGCGCTTTGCAGCCGGCTCATGAACGATCTCCATCGGGGCTGTCCCTCGTTCTGAGTCCGCTATCTAAACCCTTGCGGATAAGTCACTGGAGGGCTTCTTGACATATTACGAGCTGGCTCTCGATGTCGCCTTTCTCTGCCAAGAGACCTGACCCAGCGCGCCCTCCGACAATAGCGCCTCGCCCCCTTACCGCCCAGCAGTTGGGGATCATTTGGCGGAGGTCAGAGGGTAGGGCAGACGAGCGACTTTTTAGATTTTCGTGCAGATGGCGTTCCGATGGATCTGACCGATCATCAAGCACCGGTTGACGGTCAGTAAGGTCGACGCTGAACAAAGCTGTCGCGCGTTCACTTGATCTTGTGCAATGCATTGTTGCGGAACAGATCGGCCTCACGGATGTAGCGCACCGCCATCTGCGTCGAGGTCCAGCCGACATGGCGGGCGATGTTCTCGCCGGTGACATCGCTAGCAGCGGCTGAGGTCGCAAATCCACTCCGCAGCGAATGCCCTGCGACTGCCTGGGCCCGAAGCCCGGCTTCGGCTTTGCCCAGCCCAGCGCGAAGTGCGTCTGCCCGCACAGCGCGCTTGACGATGTCGGCGACGCTGCGGTCAGTGAGCCGCGTCTTGCCGATGGCGCCCGACTTGTGGATCGGCCGAAACACCGGACCATCCTTGATCTCTGCCGCCGTCAGCCAAGCCTCGAGGGCCGCGATCGCACCTTGGTCCCGATCCAGTGGGACGGCCTTGACGAAACCGCGGCCCTCTTGGTCCGTCTTGCTTCGGTGGATGGTCAGCCGCAGCCCTTCGTTCTGCAGCACGACGTGGCCGGTTCCGTCGGCTCGTTTGCCGATATCCAAGCCGACGAGTTCAGAACGCCGAAGGGCAGCGGTCCAGCCGATCAGCAGGAGTGCGCGATCGCGTATGCCTTGCAAGCTCATTGGCAGCGCGTTGACGATTCGCTGGAGCTCGCCCAGCGCAATAGCTTTCATCTGCCGCGGCGAAACACCATGGGTGCGCCGGATGCCTCCTAGGCCCGTCTCGACCGCCTGGCGATCAAAGGTATGTCCCGCTTGACGGTGTGCAAAGGCGATGGCGCTGACGAGCTTGGCGATGGACGCCGGCTTCAATGGCCGAGGCTCGGCTCCCTTGGCCCTAAGTCGGTCCATGGTTCTCCCGCCTTGGGTCGGCAGCACGCGATAGTCAGGCCCCGTCGCTGCCATTTCCGTCACGAAGGCCTTCACCGTCGAAGCCGCGGCAGGCATCGGAGAATGGCCATGCAGGCTGCACCAGGCATCGAACAATAGCGCAGCCTGCCGGTAGCTCCTTTGGGTCGCGGGAGCGCGTGACGCCCGCTCATAGGAGCGGATGCGCTCGAGCACCGCCTCGGGAAGCCCCGGTTCTCCGGCAGACCCGAAGGCAACCGGTACGCTGCCGTTGCCGTCTTCATCGTTTTGCATGAGCTGCCGTCGGTTGCGGTTATGTCGTCTGACTTCCGATACTAGTAATTCTCGGAAGCAATATGTGCATGCTTTGTTCTATCAAGTCCCGCTCTTGCGCGTGACGGCCTGCGCCGCGCAAAGACAACGCGAACACCGCCCCTACTTATAGGGGCACCTCTCGCTCCTATTTATTCAACCCGGGAGTGCGGCACAAAGACAATTGCAACGTGTGTGTTCTGCGGTGGGGCCTTGCACGGTCAGAGCGCAGTCCAACGTTGCCGGCTTCTGGACCAGTATGATGCACAATGGCCGTGCGGCACATAGCGGCGCGCTTCGGCGAGGCCTGATGGCGTGGCGCCTGACCGCGCTCAAAGACCTCGATTGCGTGCATCCGACCGCCGCAGCAGGGGCAGGTTCGAACGGGTGCGGAAACAGCTTCATCGGCAACGTCGGCGGTCTAGCTTAGGGCTGGTCAGCAACACGCGAGCCTGGGTGAGATTGTCGGCCCTGGCGCTGCTGGCCAGGAACCCGTAGTGGTGGTTGCGATGGAAGCCTGTGGGCAGGACGTGGATCAGCAGGCGGCGGATGAACTCGTGGGCTTGCAGCGTCATGGTGGTGTAGCGGGCGACTCCTGGGGCGCGGTAGTTCTTGACCTCGAAGGTTATGTGAGTTTGCCAAGCGGTTCGCGGCCCATCCCGAGCTTGAATCAGCCCGCTCAAGCCAGATCAAGACCACGCACCCGAGTCAGTCCGTCTTGCTGCGCAACAAATTGGAGGTGAGCAGTACGTCATTCGCCCATATTCCGGTTGTGCGAATACAGATTCTGATCTTAATTTGGCGGGCGGGTCACGGAACGAGATAGGTGCTGCTTTCGAACTTGAGCATTATGAACCCCGCTGGGGCTTGATTGTTTGAAAGGCTGGCATTGTGGACGTTGGCAATGAGCTAGCCTCGCCGCATTCGCGTTTGGGCAAGGGCTTTGAAAGCGCGGACGATGAATCAAATTCTGCGCCCTGTCCGACGTGGGCCGACGAGCGCCGCCCCGGCTTTCGCCATGGCTAACTACACGCTTCGCCTGGGCGATTCAGACGCGAAGAAGGTCTGGGGCGGTCAGCCACGGCCTGGCGATCCTGCCGGGACCTACGTTAGCGACTTACAACGCCACTTGCAGGGTCTTGGGTTCCGCTTGGCGCGCATCAGCGGCCCGGGCGCCGACGCGCCGGGCGTGTTCGGATTCTGGACAGCGATGGCAGTGCGTGAGTTCCAGGCCTACGGCGCGCTCCCGACCGTAGCTGTTGACCCTACCCAGACGGGAGATCCATTCAGTTACATCACCGAGACGAAGGCGGCCAAGGATACCTATGCTCCCGGTCAACCGATTTCTGGCGTCCTGAACGCAGCGACCGCCTTGCTCCTGCAGACCTGGACCCAGAACAAGTGGCGTTGCCCAGTGATCATCTGCGGCTTCTCCAAGCTCCCGACCATCAAGGCCGGTAGGTTCGCAGATCCTACGCTCGCGAAAGCCCTGATGGTGGTCAACAACGCCTGGAGCGTGTTCGACCACGTGACTTCAGCAACGGTTTACTGCAGTCTCGACTACACAGACGCCTCCGGAACGATGGCGGCGGAGGCGATCGGGCGGGCGCACGCGGTCCTTAAGAAGAAGCGCGATGGTCACATCGGCGGCCTTGTAGCGGATGCGCGGAGCTCCCCGCCCTCAGCGAAGATCACGCCCGATACCCTCGTCGGGAAGGTCGCGCGACAGTTGACCCCCAAACAGGCCGCCACGTACCGGGTCGTCCACGCCGTCGCCGCTTGTGAGGCATCTGCCCGATTTGACTCAGTGAACGGATGGGACGCTCAGGTCCTATCCTTCGGTCCCTTCCAGTTCACGGCGACAGCCGCCGACAAGCTCGGGAAGCCGCAGGCGGGTGAACTTCCGGCCTTCCTTGCTATGCTGCAGGCCGGCAGCGCCGCAGAACAGCAGGCGCTCGCGGAGGCTTTCGGTGGACTTGGCCTTTCCTCCGACCCAGCTTGGGCGGCCATCACACCGGTCGTCAGCCAGCGCACACTGTTGGCGCATTTAGCCCTGCAGGGGCCTAGCGACGGCAATATGGCTAACGAGGCTGATTTCAACATCTGGCCTGCCGTCAAGGAGGCCAAGGCACCAGTACGAGAATGGCATATCTTCCGGCGCTTCGTGCTGGCGGGTCGGGGCTCGAAGCCGATACAATTGGCGTTCTGGCGGTTCTGCCGTTTGCGGGTCCGCAATCTACTGGCGACGCCTTGGGGGGCCATGGTCGGATATCAGTGGCCTGCCGGAACCACCTTGGGTGACGTCTTCCGCTCCGAGCTGGCTGCTGCCGTGCTGGTGCGCCTACACGTTAAACTTCCAAGCCTCTTTGCAACTGCCGACGACCATCAGGTCGTGAACGTGCGCGACTGGTTGAAGTACGTGATTCGCGACTTCGGATATGCTGACAAGACGAAGCCGCCGGCCGAGTGGAAGCTGAAGGGCGATGACGAGACCCCGTTGATGCAGGCGCTCGTCGATCAGTTGAGTTCAGGCGCCGTCGCGCCTGCCCAAGGCGCGCCGAAGATCACGGTCCCAAGGGTGCCGGCCGTCGTGCTCGCCGAATGCCAGGTAATGGTCGACGGGAACGCCGATACGCCGCTCGGCGCCTTAGCCGTGAAGCGTGGCTTCATGCTTGATACGACGGGGCTTTGACGATGCCGCAGCTATGTCCCCTTATCGGTCGCAATCGCCCTCCTGACCGGCGATTATCAAGCGATCGACCTCAGGGGCCCTGCGCAGATAACAGGCCTGCGTCCGCCGCCAGGTGCCTGCGACATGCTTGAGAGCGGCAGTTCCACCGCCGTCACCGTCATCGCGGACACGCCGGAGTGTCCCCGGCACCCCATGGGGCTTCCGCTGAGGCCCGGCATGGTCCTGCATTTAGCGACACCGACCTGGGGGCCGCCGATCGCCCAAGACCTGCTGCTCTTCGATACCAACGTCGACGTGCCGTCTTCCCTCGCCGCTCGCCAAGCGCAGCTTGCCGCGCCGCTGCGCCGTCCTGTCCGGAAGCTTGGTCCTCACGGCCAGCTTACCGAGGAGGAGATCCTCGTGTTGGGCGTATTCCTGTCGCTGCAACGGGCGGGGAACTTCGGAACGGACGACCCCGAGGGTAAGTCTGGCGCGTACCTTTCCGCAAAATGTCAGCAGATGCTGTCCTCGCCCAAGGCTCGGGCAGCGCTTTGGGACGCCTTGGTCGATGCAGCCAGCAGGCGCGTCGCTCCGGCTTCGGAAATCTCCCATGTCAACCGAGCCCTCGCGTTGGTCGTCAACCCGAAGGTGTTCTGCGACAACGCTCTGACTCCGCCCGGCCCCCGCCCGGATCTCGCACTGGCCCCCTACGAGTTGAAGCTACTGAGGGAGGGCCTGCTGGGGTTCGATTGCACAAATTTCAAAAAAGATACCGAAGCCTTCGGGCAGAGCGCCGATGCCGTAGCGGTGATCCCCTTGCGGCCATCGCCACCCGGCGCGGCGCCCTCAATCCTGGTTTCTTCGCGAATGGCGCCCTTACCAATCCCGCGGCCGCGGTCAGCGCGAAGCTCGACGCAGTCTCTTTGCGTCGCCGTGACGGCGCCGAGCGTCGGTGGTCACTCGCCGAATGGGAGGAGTCCGACGTTTGTGGCGGCCGCCGTACTGTTTTTCGCGCTCGGATTCCCCGCCGCGATATTGGACTATGGAGTCAATGGAGTCGTCGGCCGATGCGGGTCGAGTTTCGCCCCGTTCGCGGCGAGCGAAGATCTCTCCGCAGCCGGTGCTGTCCGCCGTCTCAAGCCGATCCGGAGCGACTGGCACCTAGCGTCGGCGCTCGCGGCAGATGATCTCGCCAGGGTCACGCCGGGCAACATAAACTACTTAGTCTGGTCGGAGGCTTGGACCGGCCACTCGCCCGACCCGTGGCAGCCCTAGGGAGAACACATGCCGCAATATCGCCTCTCACTCTTCGGACGTGAACTGAGCATAAGCTCGAACACGCCGTTCAAGGAAGCCAACTGGGGCCAGCTCCCGAACGCAGTAACGGTCGCGCTCGGCCACATCGCCGGCGTCACAGCACAGGTCAGCATCACCTTGAACGGCACATTCCCCTTTGCGCCGGCTGTGAACGCCGACGTGACCTTTGCGGCCCGGATCGAGGCCGACAGACTCTGGCTGCAGGACGCCGTCTCAGTTCGGCCCGGCAGCATGACGGTCGTCCACGGCGCGAGCTCAAACCCGGAATCCACTCAGCTCAGCGACCTCACTACGTTCGCGATCAATGGACCAAGGCAGTTCAGCGGCGACAGCGTCTCGGGCTTCGTCGTCGTCCTCGACCCGAACGTAGGCATGGTCAAATACATTCTGCAGTTCGAAAGCCTCGGGCCGATTCTCTCGCCCGTTGGCGATTACCGGTTCGCAGACGCTTGGATCTCCTTTGACCTGCCAGCGCAGTCCGCGGCCAATATCGCCGCGCTCTACGGCCTCGTCGGCAAGGCTGAGTTCGAGATCAAGGACCACGCCGACAAGACGCGCCGGCAGAAGCTAGCCCTCGAACATCTGCGAAAGGCCCGTCCTCAAGGGCAACCCTGTCGCTGGAGTCTCGGGCTGCGGCCCGACAACGGCTACCTACTGATCGGCTCTGACCGGCTTCGCAAGCGCGGTCCCGGGGCCGATCCGGTGCTCTACCAGTTCGCGATGGTGAATGGTCGGCTGTCCGTCGAGCAGTGGGGCGATCTAGACGCCATTTACACCTGGCGCCCGCTTCCGGGCGTCGTACAAGCCACCGTGCTCGCCCTGCGGATAACCGACGAGCACGGCCTTCCTGTCGCGCTCTGCGCAGATGACGCCTTCCAAGTCCGTCTACGGAAGGGCGCGGCTGGGAGGGCAATAGATAGCTTTGTGCTTACTACCCCGCAGCAGGCACCTATGACCATCTCGGTACGGGGCCTGGACATCGCCGCGCTCCACGAAGACCGACTGATTGGCCTCAACTCGAGCGCCCCCGCCTGGATGACAGATTCCGGGGTACCTGTCGCCGCGCGGCCGCCGCTGGAACTGCATGGACTCGCGCGCGGCGTGCGGCTCGCACGCCGCGCCCCCGTCGCGTCCCCGGCCTATAGCGCCAAGCTGACCACGACGAGCGTGCCGGCCGCATCGGGACCCGAGCCTACCTATGAGCTCGCCGAACTGAATTTGGACAAGTCGAGCGCCTGGAAGGTTTCTCTCCAGATGCCGGAGCAGTCGGTCTTCGCCGGCGATGATCCCCGATTGCATGCTGTCGTGGTGGAACGGCATGCGAACATCGATGGCGACACTCTCGTCATGCCGATTATGGACACCGTCTGGTCGCTGGCGAACTTGCTCGACGGCGGCGGCGGTGGCGTACCCGGCGCGACCGTGCAGAAGGTTCTCACCCGCCTCTCGAAGCTGGACGGGCAGTTCCGGGATCCCAATCCTGATACAGATCCCGATCCGGATCCAACGATTAGGCGCATCGTGGGTCAGCCCGGCCTCGAGAGTGACGCTGCGAACAAGTTCTCCCAGATCGGCGGCGCGCGCGGTCGGATCCCGTCGCCGCCAGACTTTCATCAGGTGTTCTCTGGAATCAACCTGACGGCTGCGCAGGGGGCGGCTACGGCGCATCCCCTACCCGAGTTGCGTTCACGCCCGGTAGCCGCTTTGTTAGCCGCGAGCCGCTCGGGCTCGTCAGCCGGCTCGCCGACCCTCCAATACCTGCACGGCGGCGCCCCGGTTGAGGGCGCGCCCGATAGCATCGCTCGCGACGTCGACGCCGGGACACCCTTTGGCCAGCAATATGCATCCTTTGCGCGCGGCTGGCTGCAGCCCGACGCCACCCAAGCGACTGTCTTCAAGGCGCTTCGCGGCGCCATGCAGCTCGACATCTTGAACCTAGCCGACGCGCTGGCCGGAAAGATTCCGGCCGAGGCCCTGCAGCGGGCCGCGCGGCTTGCGCAGGATGTCGCCGGCGGGGCGCTTCGGAGCTTGTTCGACGACGCCGCGCATCTTGATACGTTGCAGGCTTGGCTGCAGGCAACTGCGCCCGACGAGATCGTAGCGGAGATTGCCGAATATTTCAGCGCCCCCGATGACACAGACCCAGCCTTCGGGTGGATGGCCAGGTGGTTCATGGCGCCTCCCGACCAGGACCTCTTCCGGCGGTTGACGAGTCTCTTTACCATCAATAGCGGCTGGCTGGACAGCAATTTCCCCGGCAAGGCTGCGCAGTTCGCGAGGGCGCTGTTCGGGGGCGTGCCGACTCCCAGCCCTGCAAAGCTACGGGGCTTCCTGACGGAGCTACTGGAAGGGGCTTCCCTCGACTTCATGATCCTGCAGCAGCTCTGGAAGGCCACCGCGCCCGCGGATCTCGGCCCTCTGCTGGCTCAGCTGGGGATTCCGACCGCCGGAGTCCAATTCGACCGCATCTTCGACCTTTTCGCCGGCCTGCGCGATCGGTTGGGTCCAATACTCACGAGGGACGTCTACGCGCGGCTCCTCGAGCTGACGGACGCCGCCGACGTGGTGGCGGTGCTGCGCGAGGAGCTCAAGCGAAACCTCAATCGGCTGGCAGACATCGTCACGGAGCCGCCTGAGTACTTTGTTATCAGTCGCAGACTGGGTGTCATGCCGCCCGGGCGGAGCGACAGCCTCTGGAGCCATTCTTTCGACGCGTGCCGGCAAGGAGCCACGTCTTGGTTCTGGTTCCTCGACACGGACACAACGGTCGTCGTGAAAAGCGGCACGCGGCGGTCCATGGCTGAGGTTTTGCGCGAACTGCATGCCGCCTATCGGCAGCCGGACCGACCAAACCCCCTCGCAGTGCCGGACGGCGACCTCGATGGCTTCATCCGCGCCATCGAACCCGAAGTTCGTGACGAGCGCGAATGGATCGGTGCAATCATCATCCGCCCGACGATAGACCTTTCGCAAGATGACACCGTCAGAACCATGACGGGCCTCAACACCATCGAGGCTCTTTATGTCGCGCTCGGGGGCGGCCGGCCTGACGCCACGGTAACAAGCGGCGCGGACCTCGATGTCATCGCTCGGATCCGGAAGTCGGCGCCGGCTCCTGACCCGGCCGAGCGGCCCGGTGCGCGTGACGCAGATCTCACCCTGGTGAAGTTCGACGTGACGGTCCGCAATACCCGGATCGCCCAGGGCGAGATCGCCTGCAGGCTCAATCTGGTCGAGCTATTCGCCCAGACCAAGAAGCTGCCGCCGATGCTGATCCAGGCGGTCCTGCCGCCGGCAAAGGTGGACGATACGGCGAGAACCTTCGAGTTCGGATGCTTCTTCGACCAGCCGCTCATCGTCGACATCGGCATCCTCTGTGTGAAGTCCGTGGCCTTTCGCTCGCTGAAGACGGTCAAGCACGGCGGCGACGTGGCGATCGATATCGACGCCGACCTCGCCCTGCAGTCGGGGGGGCTGCCGATCGACCTGGGCGACAGCCCCGTTGTGCGGCTGCAGGATTTCCGCATCCGTCTACCGAACCTCGGCCCGTCCAACCTCCGCATGGGTTTCACCCGGTTTGTCGCTTTCGACTTCCCGGCTATCTCCATCCGGCTACCGTCGCCGCGAACGCTCAACCTCTCGGGGATCGACATCATCCCGACTGGCCTGGGCTTTTTACGCCTGACGGCCGGCGGCGCCCCATCAGCCGAGCTCCTAGACCTCAAGGCCCGCTTCAAAGGCGTGCCGATCCCGGGCTTCGCCTACAAGCTGGAGGATCTTACAGACGGCAACTACAGCCTCCCCACGGTCAAGCTGCTGCTCGACCTGGGCAAGTTGCCGGGCCTGGGAGGCGGTGGCTCCTTCCAGCTCGAACTCATACTCGGGGTCCCGGTGATCAAGGGGGCGTCGGACTTCACACGGGTCTTCGTCGGCATCGGCGGTTTCGAGGCGGATCACCTGAAGATCGACCTCTTCCGGCTCATCACCCTTGAGATCGATAAGCTATTGTTCTCAAATGACTACATAGCAGGGCTGAAGCAGGCCAACGCCACCAAGGTCGGCCTGCTCCTCGCCAAGAAAATCCGGCTGAAAATCCTCGATTGGTCCCCGCTTGACCAAAATGACGACCTTAGCTTCGCCTACATGAACAACGCCGACCCGAAGGGTGGCGCGGAAAAGTCCTGGCTAGTGTCTCTGCAGACACGCGTGCCGCCGGACCGCTTTCTACAGATCTACGGGCTCGTCCTCGCGAAGGGGATCGGTTTTGATCAGAAGTTCTACGACCTCTTGCTGGGACGATTGGACAGCGCCCAGTCGGTGGTTGCTGGCTTCATCGACACCTCGGCAAGGAGGATCCGCGCAGACATTGGCAGCGACTTGCCCTGGCTACTGGCGATCACATTCGGACTGCGCGGAATCCTGGACCGTTGCGCACTGGTGCTACAGGACGGCCAATACTACGGGATCCGGCTCTCGGCCCCCTGGGTGAGGGCGGTCTTCGACCTCGACAACCTATCGCTCGCCTATATCCCGGGACCGACGCGGACGCAGGACAAGTTCCGGATCGCGGCGACGATCCCGGCGCTCAACATGATCGCCAACATGCGTTCCGGCGAAGTCGCGCTGGAATGGGCGGTCAACCAAGACTTCCTGGTCGACGTCGGGTTCCCCTGGTTCGACAGTCAGGGCTACAACTGGTTCCGGGCGTTCAGCATCCCTGCTGGCGCCTATGAAGTAAAGTTCGGCTTCTATTTCGAGAAGCGATCTCACGTCGAGCCGCAGGGGCAATCCGTTACCTTCGGTGCGGGCTTCGCCCTCTATGTCGGTTACTACTTTGGCATGGGCAACAGCGTCACCTGGCTGCGCGCCGGGATAGGCGTGTTCGCCGTCCTTCAGGCGCGACTGACCATTGACCTTTCGGCTAAGGTCACAAGCGTCAGCGACCTGCCCAATATCGTCGAGGGCATGGTTATCGTCGGCGCAATCGGCATCTTCGCCTATGGCGAAGGCGGTATTGATGTCTGGGTGCTGTCCGCCCGGTTCCGAGTCTCCGCCCAGGCCTCCGTGACCGTCATGATTGTCGTCGTTCGGGGTCAGCCCACCGCCCTCAGCTACACCGTGTACCTCGCCGTGGGCTACTCTGCCTCGGTGTCGATCGGCTGTGGGTTCTTCAGCTGGACCTTCTCCGTGTCCGGAACCCTCAGCATTCCGGTCTCCGGACGCCTCTTGCTCGGATAGCCCCATGCCTGTCGTCCTGATCACAGCAGATATTTTTCATATGGGAGTCTTCAAGGGGCCGCAGGCGCCAGCCTATGTGAAGTCGTTTGACAAAGAGGGTGACCGCGCCGGTCTATTCTTAGTTTTGCAGCCGTTCGTCTTCACCGGCGCAACGCGCCTAGGCCGGCTAGACGAGGCCACCTGGCGTCATTCGCACCTGAACGACTACTTCACAGCGGCTGGGCCGACGCTCGGGAACGCCGCGACTCCGATGATCGTAGGGGCGATCGGAGACCTAACCCTAAAGGGCGGCGGTTGGCCCAAGGCCGCCGAGTGGGTGGCGGCCGGGGCGCCGGTCCCCTTCCCGCCGCGTACCGCTTTTGACCTTGAGCTCGCCATCACTCGCGACGGCGACCGCGCCGCCACCATCTGGAGGTACAAAAACGCCATCCCGGACTACGCCACCGCCACCTACCCGCAGGCGGGCGATCCGGGCCTAATGATCCCGCGCGACGACTGGCCATTTGTTGCAGTGCAATCCTTCATCCAGCCGGACGTCCGGGACTATGCCCTGCTCCGGCCGAAGGATCAGGCTCAGGTCCGCGATTGGCTGGTCAGCGCCATCGGCCGGCTGCGGTCCTTGGGCTCCGATCAGCCATTGACCTCCTGGCAGACCCACATCCGGAACACCTGGGTTGTCGGAGACCCGGTCTTCGGTCCGAACGCGCCCTCAAGCTCAGCCGATTCACTGGTCGCCCTTTGGCGCAACCGGCTCGAGAAAACCCCGACTTTAGCGCGTGACCTTTACGGGGCCTTCAGAAAGCCTGACCCGGACGCCCCGCCTGACCGATCGAAACCAAACGTTACCTATTTCGATCCGCCGGCTTTCAAATACGGGGCCGACTGGCCGCCGGCTCCCGACGTGCTGTTCCCGGACGTCAACGGCCAGCCGGTACTGATGGGATCTTATCATCATCTGCTCTGGGAGGGAATCCGGGCGCAGGTGGCCGGCGGCAGCCCGGACAAGGACGAAGAGACCCGGCGCGCGCTCGAACGTCTTTACGGCTTGGGCGAACGGCTCCGGTGGCTTAAGGCCTCGCGGGCCCGATCGCCCGACCGATTCATGGTCTTGGACAGCCCAAGCGGCCGACTTGCGGGCGGCTTCGGAACCAATGCTCAGTCGCTGGGCGGCCAGGTATTCCGCATCGGCGATCTCACCCGGCCAATCCGCCAAGTGGAGATCAACCGTTTCCAGATTAACGGTGCCGAGCCGATCTGGCAACCTACCCCGCAAGCAACCCCTGACGGTGGGCCGGCGGTGCAGGCGGCGGCGCGCGCGCAGTTGAGTCTGGGCGTCGTCGCCTTCTCAGACCGGGTGCAGAGCCATGCACGCGATACCTTCGCCGTCACCCTGAAGCCGGACCCGGCCAATTCCAACGGACTCGTGCAGTACCAGCCCAAGCTTGCGACCCTGCTTCGCGAGCCGCTCGGGCAAGGCTTCGAGCTGCCCCGCAGTCTCCTTGACAACGCCGAGCGTGCCGGAAGCACCGAGGCTCTCTGGAATGGTCCACAGCTCGTGGTCGAGCATCCGCAGCGCACCGGGCTTACGAAAGACGAGGTTCTCGGCGGCGACAAACTGATCGACGGCACCACCAAGCGCCTTAACGGCCTGTTCCGCATCCGTGTCAGGCTGGTCAAGCGACCGCGCTTTGGCGCCGGGCAGCCACCGACCGGCGGCTCGGTGGCGACCTATGTCTACGACGTGGCGATCGCTGAGGCCCTCGCGGACAAAGAGATGGCGCTGACTCTAGCCGTAACCGCCGGCGATCCGGCTAGGGTGCAGCAGCGTACCCTTGCGCTCTGGATACCCCAAGACGGCGGCGGGGCTGCCGTGATCGCGCTCATGGCCCCCCTCGTGCGACTCCCACCGGACGCCCTACATCCCCTGCCGATTGTGCGGGTGGTCTCCGGTTCGGCCATCGACGCGATCGACAAAGCCTTGGCGAAGCTGCCGCAAGCCTTGAGGTCCGACCGAGGCTACGCCGCGCACCTCGCCGTTGGCGGTCTCCTGGCGGGCGATCCATTCAACGTGCTGCCTGCCGTACCGGGTGATCATAAGCTGGTCGGCCTCACCACCAGGTTCACCCTGCAGATCGGACGATCCGCCGACCTGCTCGCGGCCCGCCTTGAGGCGGCCTTCAATCCGCCCCCTCTGGATCCGACCGATCCAGTTCTCCTCCACTTCGCGAACTTCACCAAGCTCCGGGTTGCGAGCTATTTTGGCCAAAAATGGACGCTCCTCACCTACCCGGACGCACTGGCCCCGCTCAGGACACCAGCCGACCCGCCGCTGCGGATGGGAGGAGCGCCGCCCGATCCCATCAACGATCCCCTCAACGTTGGCCGGCTACGGAAGGCAGCTGATCCATTCTATTCCTTTGCCCTCATCCATCACTTCGATCAGGAACTCGACGACGGGTCGCAGAACCAAGGCGATACTGCTCGAACGGCAGAGGCCAGCCGATACAGTTTCGTCTGCGCGGCTGGCGGCGCGGCCATCCTTGGTGGCTATATTGAGCATCAGTACAGTGTTAGGCTTGCGCTGGCGCCGCCTGCGGTTGCTGCGCCCTTCCCCTTGGAGCATCCTGTCACGAACTGCGCGGACTTGCGAAGTGAACTGCATACGCCGGCCTCACGGGTCTCGGGCCCCGAGAAGCGGCAAACCCTCGTGCTGCTGGGTTACTCCTGCGACCTCACCCAAAAAACATTGACCCTAACATTCGATACGAGCCTGATGCGCCAGCTCTTCACCAACACCTGGGGCGGCAGCGCACAAAGGGATCGACTTGACGGATATCGGCAATTTTACGAGGCGTTTGCCGACCTCCACATGTCACTTGCTCAAAGTCTGCTCAGGCTCAGGCTCGAGGGTTGGGCTTTCGACAATCGCTTTGCGGGGCGGCAGTCCGCCGAGGCGCCCGACTTCCTGCGCAGCATGCAATGTATCGGGCGGGCCGAGCTCGCTGTGGATGCCGTCGCAACGCTCGCCCAAGATCTCAACGCCGTTATCGGGCGAGTTCTCGGCGCCGACTTCAGCGCCTTCACAGCGAACGTTGACGCGCTTGCCTCAGGAACGGCCCGGTTCCCGGCAGTGCGCCCCATTTCGTTAAGCGATCGCGCCTGGCGCGACACAGGCGGCAACCCGTTCGATCCGTCGCCGATGACCGAGATTGCTCACGCGCTGCGGGCTGGCCTGAACGTCGTGCGCCCGTCGACCGCGCCGCCTTCCGTGCAAGCCGCGAACGGGCGCTATCTGCCGGTGCCGTTGGCGAACGAATTGAGCGCACTGTCCCTATGGGCGCCGGCGCAGGGCTCGACGGGATACGAGGGCCTTGCTGGCGCCGCGAAGATCGAGCTCACCGAACTGCTCACATCCGGCAGCGAACTCTTCGAGCGAATGAGCTGGATGATCTGTCGCGACCGGATCGACCCCAATGGGCGGGCGGACTTCGAAGCTGCCATTAAGATGCACTTCGGCGAGGCTGCCTCCAGCCTCTTCGCAGCACCACAGAACATACGAGCAAGCCCGGTTGTGTCCGACCTCTATTACGCGCCCTTCGGCTTCCTGCCCTTGGCAAAGCACGTCGATTTGCCGGACACACTCGTCACTCTCGAGTTCGCCTTCTGGCTATGCCGGCTGGCGCAGGCCGTCCTAGACGGGACTGCGTTCCCGGCGATCGAGGTCGTCGCGCCTGTGTCGGCGAAGGACGCCGAGGCCCAGCGCCAGGCCGTCGAAGATCTCGTAAAGCTGCCCCGCGGGCTCGCTGACCAGATCACCGCCCTTGTGGCGCGTGTGGACGACCCAACGGAGATCAACAAGTTCAGGCCCGATCTGCTCTATCAAAAGGTCAACTGCTTGCTGCAACAGCTCGACGGCGCGAGGCCGGGGAACTTCCGATCGGCATTAGCGGCTCGATTTGTGGGAGCACCCGCGGATTTCGCCGACCTCCGAGGCATAGGCGTCGTCCTTTTCGATCCCGACCGGTTCAATCCAAGACTCTACAGCCTACGGATTAACAAGCGGGTCAGGGAGGATCTGGCCGACGCCAACGCCGTGGGCACCCCGCGAAGCCACGCCGACGATTTCCACTTCACGGCCATCCAGCGGGACAGCGCCACTGATCTCCCCTTCATCATCGATGGGCTGGACGAAGCGATCTACGACGCCGAATTCACCATTGAGCAGAATCGTTACCTGCAAGGCGGCGCGATCATTCCGGACCACCGGGACATCACTCTTCTCGGCGAGGAGCGCCAACTCGGTCCGAACCTCGCGGTGGCGCTGCGCGGCGATGCCCAAGCGCGCACAGCAGAAGACGTGATGGTGGCTGACCTCGACCCGACAAAGGTGGCGCGCCGCTACCAGCCGGACGCGAAGATGAGCGCTTGGTCGCAGGATCCACCAGCAAAGGACATCGGGAGCCGACAGCTTGAAGTCAACGTAGTCCACTTCAACCCCTCCTGGCGGGTGCAGCGCAAGGGCTACGTGGTGGCCTGGCAATATCTGCTGCCCTCACGGCGGCCGCCCAGCCAACCAGTCATCCTGGCGCCTCGAACGGTTCTTGCGGCCAAGCCCGGACTTGACCCAAGGGTCTCAACAGCGCGCGTTCGGCCGGGCGAGAATCCGATGGATGCGGGCGTCTTCGTTCCGCGGTTGACAGACGCTCTCAAGCAGCGCCGGACCGTGACTGTCGACCTGGAGGGGGGCCACGCGGGTGCGGCGGCGCTGACCTTGGAGTCGGTCGACGCCTATCGCACGGTCGTCGCCGACTCGCCCTTGTTCCGTGGCTGGCAACGCTACGATACGGTTTTGGCCCACCACTACTTCATGATCGAGGCGGATCCCCACGCGACGCCCGCCGACATCACCCAAGACGACGCCATCCTCATCCAGACTTCGGCGGACGATCCAGCGCCCCCGCCCCCGCCGCCGCCGCCGCGTCCGGGTGGCCTCCAGGAGAGCTCGCTGTACGCTTGGTTCTGGTGGGATCGCCTTCGGCGTGTGCCGGGCTCCGACGCGCAGAAGCCCAGCAGCAAGCCCAGTCTCCAGACCGTCGTCGATGATCTCCACAAGGCGTTTGATTTTGATCGGGTGACGCACACGAAGGGGGTGCATTCCATCCTGCAACCCGCTGAAGTGCCGCCCAACGTCGGCGCTGCCTATACCTTCATTCCCGAGGTGGCCGGCAATGGCCAACTTAAACCGCCGCCGCCGACGACGGCCGACGTCATTGGCGGCGTCGTCGCCGCGGAGATCATGAGGGTGTCCAGCGACAAAGGACCGTTGGTCCGCTACGCTGTCCGAGTCACAACCCTTGAAACGCCGTTGAAGCGCACGCGCGTACGCCTGAAGATCTTGCGAAACTACCGCGACGTGGACGCCGACCTACACAACGACATAGCCCAGCGTTTCCTTATGGCCTCTCCGTTCTCTGAGTGGAGCGAACGCGCGGATCGAACGGTCAGGCTCGCGACGTCCGACTTTATCGCCATGCAGGCCGAAAGCGGCTGGACATTGGACACGAACGTCTCGCTTGCCGACTGGCTGGCCATAGACACCTTCAAGCCCCCCGGCGACCCATCGATGCGCAGGGACTTCGGTCCCATTCTGCAGACGCTCATGGCGGCGACGACACCGGCGAACAGCGAATGCCGTCTTTGGGGGCCAGAGGCCCAAAGCGCCGAATGGAAACTGCACGGCGTCGTCCAGGACGTCGGACGAGACGCTCACATCATTTTGCAGGGCGAGGTCCTCGCCGATGAGCGGCCGCAACAGCGGCACGGTGGCTTAGACCGCTCGGAACGCGTCAAACGGCAAATCCTTGTCGGCAGATCTGGGGTCGGCCCAGTGTCGTGGAGCAATGTGGGCGACCTTACAATCGCAATGGACCGCCAGAAGATCGTTTCCGCTCGTTTCGAGATCACCTTCGTGTGGGCGAATGCGAAGGGTCAGCCAGCTATGGAACTCACGTTCCCTGTCCGGTTCAAGAGGTTATGAAAAGTGAGATGGGATGTTCTCTGGACGGATCGACGATCGCCCTTTGCGCTGCGTCGCGCCGTTCAATCTGAAGGACAAATGGACCATTCGTAGTAACCGTTTTTCGAAAGGGGCGACGCGCCTGGTTCGCGCACGTCAATGAAGACACAGTCCAGGGCTTCACCGATGTAGATGGCTACATGGTCTGATCCGGCAGTCGCGATCCATCCGGCGATATCACCTGGCTCAAGATCATCATAAGTCGATCCGTAACCTAACGATGGGGGAATGGTTCCCGTCAGGTCGCTCGCTGATCCTCAATACCGCACAGACAAACTCGCTAGGCGGTGGGTGGGTAGCTTCAAGTTGCCATTATCGGTAAACCCGGGTCATGTGGGCGCGTTGCAACGGGATTTTGACGTTCTGCTAGCGGTCGGGTCCAAGTCATGTGTCCGGCCTGTTTGTGCGGTACATGACCGCTGGCCCTGAATGTAGTCCGCGGATTGGTCCCAACCTTGGCCGTGATCGCCCACGCGATGCGCGCCGTTTTGTTAGCGACCGCCATCGGACGACCCCTCAACCCTTTGCGGACGATAGCCGGCATGGCAAAGATATCCGCACCCTGACCTAAAGCGGCCATCCGCTGCGGAGGTCGCATGGTACCCTCAGCGAAACCGACATCGGGCATCGCTACGGCGGCACACGGTGGGGGCATACCCGGTATGACCGTCAAGGCCGTAAGGGGGTCATCTGCGGAACCGAGCGGTGCCGCTGAGAGCCTCGCAAGCCTGAATCTCGGCCCTCATAATCCTAGTCCAGTGTCGATCGTAAGTTTCCTGCCACATACCCTTCGGCGGATCCGCTAGAGGCTGTTGCAATCCAGGTTTGCCCCCGAGTTGCTGCCTAATTTTGTTTGCCCGCCGAAGAGCCCGTTCCCACCGAACTTCGCTCTGGCACGCATAAGCGAGCCGATGGCAACCGCGGCAGCGAAATAGGCCGCTGCGCAAATAGAGTTTGCGGACGCGACGATCGCAGTCGACGCCGTCGACCTTCGCAGGGCAGATCAAGTAGGGGCGATTGCCGCCATAGGTACAGTTGAGCCAGACCACCCCTACCGTCTCAGAGAGAGGCTTCCACGGTCCATCACCTATCTGAATGCTATAGGATAGATTGAGCCGATTTTGCTCGAACGACAGACACACAGCTGCAACTTGCTTGCCGCCAAAACTCCACGACCATACCCGATTACTGCCAGGAACCAGAACCCCTGCCTTGCGCAGCTGGTCAACGTCGAGGGAATAGTAAGTTTCCGTGAGGCCACGCCCGTCTGCACGTGGTCGCCCCGATCCGGTACCACCCATGACACCTCAATAGATTTTCCGAAATCGTTTGGAGATTTACCGGCTATGATGTCGATCACGTCACGTAGCTGCCTCGCGCAGGGCGACACTGGTTCTTCGGATACGTACTGTCCAGTCCAGATCGGCAAGACGTTGCAACCGAGCAAGTATTCCTACGAACCCAAGTCATGCCGCCGATGCAGCATCACTTGGGTCTCACTACCTGCTTGGCCAGTGGACGGCGGGACTTTAGGTGGATCACTTCTACATTGACCCGGTCGAACGCAGACAGTGCCTGCTCAACGCTGTGCGTGCTAGCCGATTCGAGCAACCTCGAAGTTGGCCATTTCAGTCGTGTTGCTTATCACTTTCCGAAAAACCAACAGCTACGCGCGCCAATATCGTCTTTCACTTGGGCTTGCGGCTCAAGGCAACTAGGCCGGTGGCGGGCATTGGCAAATCACCGAGGATGCGGGTTTCCTCGGCACGGTCATCTTCGATCGACTGCGCGAATGGATCGTCGCCTTTAGCGATCACGCGTAGCGCACCTTCCCATTCAAGAATAGCAGTACGCTTCATTCTGAGAAGATCGCCGGCAGAGTAGTGTTTGGCCGTGACGGAGTTGGTCGAGATGTGATTGAGGATTGCTGCCCGGACAGCTTCACTGTGGCCGAGCATCTCCATGTACGAACTGCAGGTGCGTCGGAGATCGTGCGGCGAGAATGGGTTTGACTCGCCACTAGGCGCAACAAAATCGAACCAGGTATGCTTTGATTGGTTGATGCCGCTCGGCCTTCTTTGAGCCCTTCGGCATGCTTGGCTGAGCGTGTGGCTGTCAAGGGACTTTTCTGCGACTTGAGAAGGGAAGACGAAGTCGCTCCTGTCGGACTCAGCGAGCGCTGCAGCAACAACATCACGTGCCCACGGCCCAAGTGGAACCTCGTGTCTCGAGCCATTCTTGGTCCTCGTGGCCGCGATGGTCCACAGTGCTCGGGGCAGGTCGACTTCTGCGCGCTGCATGCCGGCGATCTCACCTGACCGCTGACCAGTCAATAATTCGAGCAAGAGACAGCGCTGGGAAGCACCCGTCATGGCAGTCCCTGGCAAGTTCTTGATGAAGGAATGGATCTCGGTCACCGAAAGAATGCGGTCTGACGGTCGTTCCTCGTAGAGCGTGTGGCCCTGTGCGGGGTTTCCATTCACGAACGTGACCAGCTGCTGCCGCTCGGCCCAGCGCAGGAGGGCTCGCAAGGTGCGGATCATGTGGTTAGCGGCAGCGGGAATTTCAGCCATTTCGGTGTGAAGTTCCGCTACCGTCCGGCGCTTGAGATCGACAATCCGCTGAGACCCGAGACGCGGTGCAATGCTGCTGCGATAGAATTTCTGGTAACTTTCAGCACTTTTGACCGAAAGCTTCCGACGGACGTGCTGATCCATCCACGCGGCGAAAGCATCATCCAGGCTCCGCTCTTCGATCACTGCGCGAGCTATTGGATCGGTCCTAGTGATCCTTGCTTCGGCAAGGACCACCCTCGCCCGACTTCGAGCTTGCTCAAGCGTCAAAACCCCAAAACGGCCAATCGTCGCGCGTCGGCTGGCCCCGTTTGGCAAGGGGTACTTGACGACGTAAGACTTGGCACCGGCCGCCGTTATTATAAGGCCGAAGCCAGAGAGTTCCGAATCCCAGTAAAGGATCGTCTTGCCAGTCGAACTGAGGGCATCGATGGAGCGCATCGTCAACTTGACAACAGCCATGGTGTGTTCCGCCCGGGCCTGACTTCGGTCATGTAACCGCTATGTAACTCACCAGCTGTCATTCGCAGGCTATCGCGGGTGCATCAAGTGCTAAACAGAGACCATGCGTAGGCAATTGTAAACATTACAAATTCCCTGAAACTTTGAAGGCGAGCCTGATTTGCTGGTTTAAGTGCAAGTCGCGACAAAATAACTCTTAATCAGCGGGTCACAGGTTCGAGCCCTGTTGCGTCCACCAATAAAATCAATAACTTAGCCATCATCGCCACAATTGAGCTACCAGCGTAGCTACCATATAGCTACCACTTTCCTGGGGGCTGGTAGCTCGATTTGGGTGGTTTTGGGTGAAGCGACCCATCATTCGGCCTCGAAGATGATCGCGTTGAGGTCTTGGGCCGCGTTGAGCACCCGGACGATGCGGGTCTCGGTCGGCGTCACCCGGAAATAGATGCAGTGGTTGCCAAAGACGTGCAGCCGGAGGCCAGGGCTGATCCATTCCCGTGAGGCACCGGAATGGCCAAGGGAGGCCAGATTGACCAGCACAGCATCCAACTTATCTGCAAATCGCTCGGCAACGGTCTCCCCGGCCTCATTGGCAAGGGATCAATTCAACCTTTCGCACGGTCGTTGGTGGCTGGGCGATGTCGTCTGGCGGCTTTGCGGTGGGCGGAGCGTTTGGGGCGAGTGAGGGACGTGGTGGCCTTGAGGGCTTCTTTCAGCTCCTCCTCCAGTTGAACATCGAGGGACGCGGCGGCGATGCGGCCTTTCCACTGGCCTCGGGCTTCGTTGAGGGCCCTAGGTCACCGACTCATAAATCTCATCCAAATTCGTGCCGATGCAAGTTTGACGAGGGCGAGGTAGTTGGTATCGTGCTTTTCGAAGCGCGTGGCGATGGCCCGGAAG
>Ga0075028_100000144_pt1 | contig 25549 bp, 18 predicted proteins | sample LitLauG_LLR_2014_FD_71390 | JGI IMG/M metagenome (GOLD analysis project Ga0075028, IMG submission 71390) | Freshwater sediment microbial communities from Pennsylvania, USA - Little Laurel Run_MetaG_LLR_2014 | ecosystem: Environmental > Aquatic > Freshwater > Creek > Sediment | place: USA... | reverse complement strand
CGAATGCCACCGTCGCTGCATCGCCCTCGGGCTTGCGCCAAGCGAGCGTGTCGAGCACGAGTTCAGCGCCGCCCAGATTGGCCTCGACATGAGCCAGCTGGCCTGACCCGTCATCTGGCCCGGCAGCCAGGTCGACGGTCACCGGCACATCGCCCGCAATCATATGGTTGACGAAAATGCCAAGCTGCTCGCGATCATTGGCATCGAGCGTGGCGGCGATCCGTATCGGCGGAGGCGGGTCAACTCCGGCCCCGATCGGCCGCGACCAAAAGACCTTGGCGGCGACACCGTTGATCAGCAAATCGCCGTCGGCGCGCAGAGCGGCTTCGCTGGCCTGCAGATCAACCGTTCCGCCTTGCAACGCGTAACCGCCGATGGTGTGAGCAAGTCTAAGGGACCTTAGGCTAGCCGTTGCCTTCAAATTCAAATCACCGGGCTGCGGAGCCCGTGTCACAGGCAATTCGAGTTCAAGCTTGCCGGTAAAGTCGCCCGTGAGGTCAGTAAAGCGAAGGCCCGACGCGCTGACAAGACCAAGCGGTTTTGCGTTGAGGAATTCGAGTGCCGTTTCGATCGGCCCATTCGCCTCGAAGGTGATGCGCCCGCGCGGCGACGGGTCGAGAAAATCAGAAACCTCGTAGTTCGCGTTGGTGAGGGTCAGCACCCGGCCGCTCGGCATCTGGGACGCCGCGTCGGGCATTTGGGCGGTAAAGCGTCGGCCAGCAAATTGCATGTTGCCGCGGGTGGCGATGATCGCCGGCAGGCCGTCAGCGTAGGTGAAGGCAAGGTCGCTAACCGCGAATTCGGCGGTCGCTGCCTCGTCGGGCACCTGGCCTGTGGCGCGTAGGCGCTTGAGCGCCTGTGCGCCCAGCGCCATCCGCATGTGCCCTTTGCTGATCTTGCCCGAGCGGACGTTGTTGAGCACCCAGTTTCGGGCATAACTCTGAAAACAGCCAGGCCACAGCCGAAGCAATAGGCCGGGGTCTGCGTCTTGAACCTGTGCCTCGATCTCCAGTCCTGTGTCGGCGATTCGGCCGGCCATGGCCAATCTGGCGTCTCCCGCGCGCACGGACATCCGGTCAAGCACGGTTTCGCCGCTGGAGGGTGTAAATGTGCCGCGAGCGTTCCAAGTGTCGACTGGCAGTGGAACGAGACCGTGAGGGGGGTCGGCAAGCCGAACTTTTGATAACTCAAGATTGTACTGCCAACGATCGCGGCCTTCAGCGTCGTGGGTTACCAGCGCCAGACCAGAAATCGTTGCCTCGCTGCCGTTGCTTGCCAACTCCGATGGCAGCAGCTCGACCCTGCCAGTACCCCTCAAGTAGCTGACATGAAGCCCACCCTTGTCGAGCCGGAAGCTGTCGGCGCACGCTCCACCAAAGTCGAGCTGACCCTTTCCAAGTCCAATGTTCATGTCGAGCCGGGACAAGGCACCGTCAGCTTGAAATGCTAAATTGGCCTCTCCGCCAACTGGCAGCAACATCGGAGCAAGCGGTAGAAAAGCTGGACTGAGAGCGGCAAGATCGGCAGGAACGATGCGGTCAAGCGAGGCCGTCAGCCTTAGTTCGCCGCCTGCGCCCGGCTGCTCGACGGTCATGTTGGCGTGCAGTGGACCGCGCGGTGCCACGATGCTTCCAGTGCCAGTCAGAATGGCCGCGCCCCGGTGGTTCTCGAGCCTGAAGTCGAACTGCGGCACTTGCCAAATCGCGACCCGGTCTGCCTCACCAAGAGTGATCATCGCGTCGCGGATTTGCAGTGTTGTCAGGCCCTGTCCAAGGCTGGGGCCGCCGCGGTTTACGACACTTCTCAAAAGCCCAATAACGTCAGGCGGTGCTGTCGCCGACCTTGGCGGGTCTGCGGCAATCTGCTCGCCTGGAGTGTCTTGTTGACCCAGATTTGGCTGGGCGGGCGCCACCATCGGGCTTGCTGGGGTCAGTTGTGTGGAGTCCGGCTGCGTGCGTAACAAAAGGCCCTTACCTGGTGCGTAATTCAGCTGGATCTGCGGTTGTAAGAGAGTCAAGCTTGTAGGCACGACCGATCCGGTCAGCAGACCAATCCAATCGAGGTTGACCGAGGCGGCTGCGACATTCGCGACCTCAGTGCCATCGGGACCCGCCACCGCCAACCCCGTGAGAAGAACGCCAAACCTGTTCTGGTCCGACTTGTCATAGCGAAGACTGGCTTGCCCGATTTTGACTGTGAGGGGGGCGACTTGTTTGTTGATCGCAGCCTCGACCCGGCCAATCAGGTAGTTGGCGCTGATCGGAGCCTGCCGCAGCCGCCAGTCGAGACCGGCGATAGCGGCGGTGGCCATGAGAACAGGAATGAACGCAATCGTCGCAACGGCGAGCCACTTGCTCCGGCGGGCCGGCGGAGGACGCAACAAGGCTCTCGGTTTGGCGCCAGCCCTTGTGTTGCCTTTCCATTTGGCCAAATCCGCACCCCAACTCGGCTCTCGGAACTCGCCGCCGCGTGTCCAAACATGCTGCTGGCGGATCGGCTGGCCTTGAGGCTAAATCAGGGCCTAAGCATGGCAATCGCAAGGATGGGCGGCCTGATGCTGTTGGAGGGCGAGCCTGCACCCCTTTTTGACCTGCCGTCTAGCGATGGCGACAGGGTGAAACTACGCCCGCTTCGCGGCGGCCCAGTGGTGCTCTACTTTTATCCAGCGGACGATACCAGTGCCTGCACCTTGGAGGCGCAGCGGTTTGAGGATCTGAGGGGCGAGTTTCTGGCTTGTGGTGCCCGGATTGTCGGGGTCTCTCCCGATGGCATCGCTAGTCACTGCAAGTTCCGCGACAAGTACAGCCTGGGCTTCTCGCTCGCGTCGGACGAAGACTTGACTGTCTGCAAGGCTTACGGCGTGTGGACTGAAAAATTGATGTTCGGCCGCAGATACATGGGAGTTGAACGAACCACGGTGCTTATCGACGCCCGAGGCGCGGTCGCATGTATCTGGCGCAAGGTGCGCGTGCCTGGCCATGCGGAGAAGGTGCTCGCGGCGCTGAAATCGCTGGCTGTGGTCAAAAGGTAACGGTGGCTGAATTCCGATGCGAATCAGGCCCTTTGTTATCCTCAGACTTGACCTTTGGCTCGCGTCAAGCAAATATCTGTGGAATAATGTTTTTATTGTTGACCCGATGGAGTGAGCAGGATTTGGTCCCAGCCGCCGTGTCGCTATCGCGATGGGCAGGCAGCTGGATGATGTTCCGTTACCGTCAGTTTACGGAGTTTCCGTGAGCTCATGAGGTAATTGGCGTGATGTGCCGGTTTGCGTTGGGAGTAGGGGATTGTCGCAAGTGTTCACAAAGAAGCCAGAGCGCACAGATCGCAATTTCACAGCGGCCGACGCTGCCCGTCCCAACCAGGTCCCTTCGCCGACAATCGGTTCGTTTTCCACGGCCTGGTCGGGTAATTCTGCTAGTGGGGATAAAATGGGTCCGTCCGTTATTGGTTCCGATCTGATCATTATTGGCAACCTTGAGTCAAAGGGCGAAGTCACGGTTGAGGGGCAAATTCAGGGCGACATTCACTGCGCCATGCTGCTCGTGGGCGAGAACGCCCAGGTTACGGGTGGAATTCTGGCCGAGGAAGTGGTGGTGCGTGGGAGCGTGCTGGGCTCGATCCGCGGCAACAAAGTCACGCTACAATCGACGGCCCATGTTGAAGGCGATGTCTTTCACAAGGCACTGGCTATCGAACAAGGCGCATTCTTCGAGGGCAAATCGCGCCGCTCCGAAGACCCGCTTGCCTCTGGTATGCGTCAAGATGGCCCGAATGCGAGCAACGGCCTGATCGGTCTGCCACCTGTTGGCGGCTCGATGCCGAACTGAGCCACGTGCTCCTCGACTTGAGCGGTAGATCGTCGTCGGGCCATGCCGTCCACGGCCTGCGTCGGCCTTGTCGTACTATGGGTGGACCCCCGGCTGCGGCCCCGGGTGGGTTTGGTTTGGCGCCAAGGTAGATGCCCCAGATCACGGACATCAGCAGGAAAAAATGCCGCCAATGGTCCGTGTCGACTACGAAGCCCTCGCCAACGGCGCCCGCGAAGGCTGACAGCGCCACCAACAACATGCCCTGGGCAGGGCCGCGCCGAAGCGCAGCCACAAATCCGATGATCAAGGTCAAAGCGACCACCAGGATATAAGCGCTGCCGCCAAGCCAGCCATGCCCCAGCAGCACGTTAAGATAAACCTCGTGCACGTCCTCCTGATGGTAGTTGCCGCCAAATTGCAGCGGCCCGATTCCTTGGGGATGACTGGCAATAAGTGCCTTGGCGATTTCGTGTCCGGCAAAGCGGCCGTTTGGAAGCGTGTCATATGACTGCTCGACCTGTGCACGCTCGGTGAGCAGTGCGCTCACCGCAGGCGATTGGATCGCCAGCCACAACACCGCGACGCCAGAAATCGCCGATACCCAGAACAACCCGATGATGCGAACCCGGGCGATGTTGCTTCGCGAGGTCGCGAAGCTTAGGAAGCAGAACAGCCCCAAGGATACCGCCGCGTTGGACCAGGCGCCGCGCGAGAAACTGAGAAGCACTCCCAACAGCAGAAAGGCGGTCACGGCCAGCGCCAGGGTCGCGGTCAAACGCCGCTTGGTGAAGCCAAGGTGGAGGGCATAGACAAGCGCCGGCACGACGAAAGCTCCATAGACATTTGGATCCTTGAAGGTACCGCGCGCCCGCCCGAACTCGGTCAATAGCTCCGTAAACGAAGGAATGATGTCGAAATAGCCGATCAAGGCCGCAAGCGTGGCGATCACGGCGGCCAGCAGATAGGCGTTCAGAACAAGCCGAACATGCCTTGCCGGATCGCACTGGAAAAAAGCGGCCAGCGCGACCGAAGCCAGCGACAAGTAAAACGTGGTGAGCACCTGTTTGCCTGCGACCGCGAAATCAAATGCCGACATCGCGCCGATGCAACCACCCGCGGTCACCAGCAGCCAGAGCGCCGCATAAACCAGAAGTGGCTGGCTGAAGGTCACAAGTCCGGCCAGTGGCAACAGCCCGATGAGCAGGATCAAGCTCAGGTCGACGGGCGCGGGCTCGGCGAACACCACACCGCTTGCGGCCGTGCCCAGCCAAACCAGCACCAGCACAAGGCGGTACAAACCGCGAGGCTTCGAGGGGACGGCGGCGAAATGCGCCTGCTCGCAAGGGGATGCCAAGGCTGTCAAGGATGTCCCGCGCGTTGAGGTCCGGCTCAGTAGGCATTCTCGGATTTGATCAGTGCAAAGGGTGTCTTCACGAGAATGTAGATATCCAGGGCCACCGAACAGTGGTCGATGTAGTAAAGATCGCATTCGACACGCTTGCGGATTTTTTCCTCTGTATCCGTCTCACCGCGCCAGCCATTGATCTGCGCCCAACCAGTAAGGCCAGGCTTGACACGGTGCCGAGCGAAGTACCCATCAACGGCGTCCTGGTACAATACTTCCGCGGCCTTGGCCTGCAATGCGTGTGGACGCGGACCAACCAGCGAGAGTTCGCCCTTGAGGACGTTGAATAATTGCGGCAGCTCGTCCAGGCTCGTCCGGCGGATGAAGCGGCCGACTGCGGTTACGCGCGGATCACCCCTTGTGACGAGCTTGCTTGCGTTTGCATCCGTTCGATCAGTGTACATTGAGCGGAACTTGTAGATTTCGATCAGCTCGTTGTTGAATCCATAGCGCTTCTGTTTGAACAGCACCGGTCCTCGGCTGTCGAACTTGATGGCCAGCGCAGTCATCAGCATGACCGGGCTGAGGGCGGCCAGCGCGAGGCTGGCAACGATCCGGTCGAAAAGCCATTTCTGCACCACCGCCCAGTTGGCGATGGGCCGGTCCGCGACATCAAGGAACGGCACGGCGCCGATATAGGAATAGGCGCGCGGTTTCAGGCGCAGCTTTGCCGCCAGGCTCGACAGCCGGATGTCGACCGGCAGTTCCATGACCTTGCGCAATACGTCGAACAGGCGTTGTTCGGCGCGGGTCGGGAGGGCGACCAGAACGAGGTCAAGCCGCGTGCGGCGCGCAAACTCCGCGATCTCACCGACCGAACCGAGCTTCGGGTAGCCCGCGATCAGATCGCCCACGCGGGTAGGACCACGATCATCGAATACACCGCAAATACGGATGTCGTTGTCCTCGGCCTCCAGACGCCGTAGCAGCTCTTCGCCATCTCCGCCGCCTCCGACGACTATGGCCCGGCGCAGCAGTCGACCCTGCTGGATCCAGCCACGGACCACTCCCGCGACAATTGCCCGGGTCAGCGTCAGCGCCAACGCACCCGAGACATACCAGGCAAGCAGCCAGACCCGGGAGAAGCTGTCGCCAGCCTTGAGAAAGAAGGCGGCGGCGATCAACAAGGCAAACAATGAGGTCCAGCTCAAGGCGAGCCGCGACAGCTGAGCGGCTGGTGAGCGGAGGCTCTGAATGAGGTAGAGGCCCGAAGTGTCGAAAAGCACGGTAGCCAACAATCCGACAGCGGCAGAAACCGCCAAATAGGGAGCATCGGTCGCAAGGTCGAACCGCTTGACATAGAATTCGTAAAGCGTGGCGCCGAGTACCGCGACAAAACCAAAATCAATTGCCCGGACCATGCCTTGTACGACGACCCGCGAGATCAGCGATTCGCGGTAGTCGAAGCGGAAGTCGGCCAACAGCGGAGGCTTTGCCGAAGCGGCCGGAGCTGTCATGTCTTGAAACGCCATGGTTGCTATGTGCCTGCCCGAGATGGGATCGCGAGTTGCGTATCCCAAGAGCAGGAACCATGCCATTTCCGGACGGTTGTTAACTGTTTTGCAGCATTTTCCCGGCAACCCGGCCAGCAGCGATCTGCGGCGGGAGAAGTTCGTAGAAGCGCAAGATGTCGCCGGCCATCCGTGCCACCGTGAAATGGGACGCGACGCGGCGCATGAGAGCGGTCGCGGTTGCACGGAGCGGTGCCGGATCGGCCATGAATTCCGCAAGCCGGTGCGAAAGAGCCGCTGCATCGGCTGGTTCCAGCAACCGGGTGTTGGTTCCTCGGGTGATTTCGGGAATGCCCCCTACATTGCTGAGAAGCATGGGAATTTCTGCCGCCGCTCCTTCCAGCACGATATAGGGAAAGCTCTCGGCGCGCGACGGTACGACGAGCACCTGGCCGAGCGGGAATGCGGCCGAGACCGGCATCGAGCCGGCGAACCGTACTCGGCTCTCAAGGCCCAAGGACTGCGCCTGGGCCTTGAACTCCACCTCATCGGGGCCGCTGCCGACGATGACCGCCGTGGGCGGCCGGGGCGATGTCGTGCGGGCCAGGGCTTCAAGCAGCACGTCAACACCCTTGAGCTTCCTGAGTTCTCCAACGAACACCACGTCGCTCGCGCCCGGCGAGGGTTGGTGGCTGACAAAATCCGATGGCAACAGCCCATTCGGCACCACACGAACCGGACATGATGGCTTGCCAACCTTGGCCTCGTAAACCTGCCGCGAATATTTGCTCTCGAAAATCAAGCCGTCGGTCAGCCGCGCAAGCCGGCGCTCGAGCCCCAGGAACAGCAGCCCTTGCGGCGATCTCGGTTCGAAATGCAGACTGCCGCCGTGGGGCGTGTAGAACACGCGGATCGGTCTCCCGGCTTGCCGAAGCGTGTGTCCGGCCCAACGCGCATAGGCTCCGCCCTTGGCGCCATGCCCATGCAACACATCTGCCTTCAGGCGACCTGCCAGGGCACCCGTCGCCAGCAGTGCCGTGACATCAGTAAGGCCGAACCCTCGCGGCATCCGGACCCGAGTGACGCCAAGCGCCAGTTCCGGCGCGATCTCGCGCAGTCGAGCGGCCGCTCCGTCACCGCCGGTGAGTTCGTCGGCAATGATGCCAACCGCGCAACCAGCGGCGACCTGCGCACGCGCAAGATCGACGACGTGGCGGAACAGGCCGCCGACTGGCGCACGCAAGCAGTGTAGAATTCTGAGATTCGTCGCCACTTCGAAAGCCCCAGCTAGAACCAGCGTTCCTCGACATAGATCGTATCGCCGGGTCGCACCGCTTCGGTCATAGGCGCGCGGACTTCGCTCACCGATCCGTTGATGCGGCGGGTGATGCGGACTTGCCGTTCGCTGGCGCGCGCGCCGAACCCGCCTGCGATCGCGACCGCCGACTCCACCGTCAGGCCCGCCTCGAACGCATAGCGTCCCGCCGCCCGCACTTCGCCCAGGATGAAAAACGGGCGGGTCAGCGCCATTTCCACCGAGACCTGCGGATCCCGAATGAGATTGACCTTCAGCTCGGAAGTAATCGCGCCCGCAAGGCGATAGGTCGTCAGTCCGCGAGCCCTAACAGCGCCCACCAACGGCACGGCGATAAAGCCAGCGGCATCAATAGGGTAGACGTGCGATAGGTTCGGCTGGCCATAGACGAAGACCCGCACCTGATCGCCGCTGTCAAGCAGATACGGCTGGGTCATCGAGGAGGCGGCCCCGAGATCGGCTCGCGCATCGCTGGCCTTTGTCACCGAGGGGCCAACAAAGGCGACCGCTCCGCCCTGTCCCGGCTCGTTGAGCTTCTTGAGTGCGTCCAGCGCGGCCACCGGCATGGGCGGTGCGTTGGCGATAGGGTCGTTGGGCAGCGGGCCCTCATCGCCGGGCGGGTGCAGATGATTGTCTGCCGCGTCGGTTCCGTGTGGCGAGATCGACGGATCGGTCGCCGCGAATTGCCTGCCTGTCCTGGCGCAACCAGCCAGCGACAACAAGACAACAAAACACAACGCTATGCGACGCACTGACATGGCACCTGACCTCAGCACAACTTGGGACTCTTGACCCAAGTTTTAGCTTCGAGGCGTAAACAGAGGTTTAAGCGGCGACACGCATTGGCACATTTAAGGCTTTGGTTACCCGACTATTGCCTAATCAGTTCTGCCTTACGGATAGCCGATCCAATCCAGGGCAAAGTGCCGGGTCATAGGATTAGTCATGCAGGCGTCGCAGGACGACATTGATATTTCCGGGATGGTTTCTGCGATCAAGCGCGGGCTGCCACGGGTCCTGGTGTTGACCGGACTTGCGGGGGTGCTGACTTATGGCGCCTTGATTCTTGTGCCGCCCACGTACAAATCCACCGCCCAGGTTATCCTGGAATCCTCCGCATCGAGCCTGTTGCGTCCCAGCGGTCAGGCGAGCGGCGGCAGCGATGTCAAGATCGATGAGAGCGAGGTCGCCAGCCAGGCCGAAGTCATCCGATCGCGCGATCTCCTGAGCAAGGTTGTCACTTCGCAGCATCTCGAGGCGAATCCTGAATTCAATCCATCACTGCGCTCACAGAGCCTAATCGGCCGGATCGCGGGAGTTTTCAGCTCAGCGCCCGGCGGAGCGGATGCCAGTGAGCGCGCGCTCAGCTTGCTCGAGTTTAGTCTAAAGGTCGGTGAGGTCCCCAAGACCCGGCTGATCAACATCGACGTCACCACACATGACGCTACTCTGGCGGCAAATCTTGCTAACGCCATCGCCGAAGCCTATCTCGACCGAAATCGCGCGACCCAAGTGAAAGATGCCAGCGAGGCAACGACCTCGATTGGTGCCAGCATCGCAGAGGTCAAGCAGGAAACCGAGGCAGCCGAAACCGCCCTGGAGCGGTTCCGCGCCGAGTCTGGGTTGCTGTCCGGCCAGAACAATGTCACGCTCAACAATCAGCAGCTCTCCGAGCTGAACACCCAGCTGACCCAGGCCACCGCAGCCCGCACCGAGGCCGAGGCTCGATCGCATATCTTGCGCGAGATGATCGTCGGTGGCCGCGTCGAGGCCTCGCAGGATGTCGTGAAATCACCCAACATGCAGCAGCTTTTCCAGCAGAAGCTGTTGGTGGAACGCGACATAGCCGAACTCTCGGCGACCTTGCTGCCTGCCCATCCGCGTATGCGCCAGCTTAGCGTTGAATTGGAGCAGGCGAACGCCCGGCTGCGCGATGAGGCCAAGCAAGTCGCGGCTGGCATCGAGGACGATCTCAGGGTCGCCGCGGCTCGAGAATCCGCCCTTCGGGCGGGCATTGCCCAACTGACTCAGAACGCGCTGAAGTCGAGCGATGCGCAAGCCAAGCTCAGCAGCCTTGAGCGCGAGGCCCAATCCAAGCGCAACACCTATGATGGGCTGTTGCAACGGCTTAGCGAGGCCAGCAGCCGTCGTAGCAACTCGGCCGTTTCGGCGATGGCCAGCCTCAATGAGAGAGCGACAGCGGCAAGCATCCCCGACAGCCCGAAAAAGGCACAGATTTCGATTTTCGCCATGCTCGGGGCCTTCCTTCTGGGACTCGTTGTGGCCATCGCCAGGGAGCTGCTGGGCGGCACGGGTCAAGGCCTAGGCAAGGCTGACCGGCCCGGTCACTTCAAACTCAAGGCGGGTGTGACCGCGGTGACGGCGAAGGGGCCGAAAACCATTAGGCTGTCAGGCAGTGCCGCGTTGGCAGGCTACATCGCGGGCCGATCCACCACTTGCCTCGTTCTATTGACCGGCGAAGCGCTCAAGCCGGAACTCGGGAATATAGCCACCAGACTGGCCCACGCCCTGGCAGCGGGCGATGCAAGCACTGTGTTGATCGATCTCACTGACGGAAGCGCCAACAACGACAGCACACCTGGGCTGGCCGAGCTTGCGATTGGTTCCTCCAGTTTTGAAGAGGTCGTGCGTCCCGCCACCAACGGCAACTGGCACCTGATCGGACCGGGTTCGGTCTCGGTTTGGCAAGAGTCCGGCATGGCAAATACAGGTCTCCCGCTCGTCTTTGACGCTCTTGGTGCCATCTACAACTTTGTTGTCGTCGTCGTCGCCGACCGCCAAGCAGCCAAGAAACTGGTTAAGAGCCTGGGTGGCCGGATCGGGCTTGGGGTCATTTGCACGGATCCAAATCGCCTGCCCGGTGCGGCGATAGAGGAGCGCTTCCCGGATTCTGATCTGAGCGGGTTGCCGGTGGTCTGGCTCGATGCGGGCGCCCGGACGGGCCGAGGTCTTTTCACCAGATTGACCTCTATCCGGTCTGCTCAAATGCCAGTTTGATGGACCAGCCAATAATTTCTTCGGCGCAGGGGTCTTGACGTAATTGCTTGCCATACCTAGCTAGCGAACGTTCGCTTGCGAATGAACATTCGCTCGCAAGTGATATTACGTAGGGCAGGTTGTTCTCAGTGAGATCGAATTTCAGAGCGTTGCGGCGGTTGGCTATTGCAGCCAGTCCGGCACCGCAAAACTAGGTTTGTGCATTTCATGTCCGTGACGACCGGCGAAAACTCGAAAATGGCGATTGCTCCGGGCGCAGATACGCGCCAGCGGATCCTGGATGCTGCCATGCGCTGCTTTTCGGAAAGCGGCTTTCACAACGCCTCAATGCAGCAGATTTGCGCCGCTGCCAATATGAGCCCCGGCGGCGTCTATCGCTATTTCGCCTCCAAGGACGAAATCATCGGCGCCATCTTCGAGCATGTTCACGCCCGCAACACCCAGTATTTCGAGCGCATGGTCTCCGAGGGCGTTACGCTGCAAGCCTTTTCAGAGGTTGGGTTTTCGTGCTTGCGGGACCTGACCAATGGCCCCGAAAGTGGGCTGTTCTGCGAGGTCTTTGCCGAAGCCAAGCGAAATCCGCAAATGCGCGGAGCTTTCGAGGCGAAATATCAAAAATCGCTCGACATGATGCGCACTGCCTTGGCCCGCTTGCAGGCCTCGGGCGAAATCGACGGATCGCTTGATGTGGCAGTCGTCGCAACCCTCCTCATGGCGATTGGCGATGGTCTGATCATGCGAATGAGGGTCGATCAAGAGCTGCAATTCGAAGCTCTTTGGCCCGCCTTGAACGCGCTGATCAACAGAATGCTTCGCCCCTCCATAACGCAGCCTGAAGTGAACAAAACGGTGTCAACATGAACCTCATTTGGAGGCCCCTCGGGGCCATCACTTTCGCCTCGATTGTGTTCGCGGGTCTGGGGACGCTACCTGCCGGCGCCCTCGCCGCCGAGGCTGCAAAGACTCCCAATGCGGCCACCGGCGGTCCCACGGTCAGCGTTGTTGTCGCCACAACCGGCGAGGTTGCCGAGCAAATCGTGGTGACCGGCTCGCTGGCTGCGCGTGAAGAAGTGCAAGTGACAACGGAAATCGAGGGCCTCGGGGTCAGCGAAATCCTTGTTGATGAGGGTGATCAGGTCAAGAAGGGCCAGGTTCTTGCCCGGCTCAATCGGTCGTCCCTGGAGGTACAGATCCTCCAGTTCGACGCTCAGATCGCCCAGACCGATGCCGCGATCGCCCAGGCCCAGGCCCAGGTCGCGCAGGCTAAGGCCAATCAACAGATGAATTCGCGCGCGCTTGACCGCACCCAATCCCTCATGGCCAAGGGCTTCGCGACCGCCGCCACTCTTGATCAGGTGCAAGCGACCTCGGTTGTTTCGGATGCACAAGTCGAGTCCGCTCTGAAGTCGATCGAAGTGGCGATCGCCAACAAGAAGGCGAGCGAGGCACAGCGCCAGCAGGTGATTTGGCGGATCGGCCGATCTGAGATCAGCTCGCCCACCGACGGCATCATCAGTCAGCGCAATATCCGGCTTGGTCAGGTGGGAAGCGCTCTGAATCCGCCGATGTTCCGGATCATCGCGGATGGCGACATTGAACTTGAGGCCGAGGTCCCGGACATTTCGTTGCCACGCATCAGCAAAGGTCTGATCGTGGCTGTGCAACCTGCTGGCATGACAGAGACGGTGCCTGGCACGGTGCGGTTGGTGTCACCCCAAATCGACAAGGCAACGCGGCTGGGCCACGTTCGAATTGCGCTCAAACATGACGATCGGTTGGCGATTGGCGCCTCGGCACGAGGCATCCTCGAGATTGGCCGGAGCACCGGGGTCACGTTGCCGTTGTCGGCGGTGAGCTACGACAAGTCGGGTGCCTACGCGCAAGTGGTCAAGGACAATATCGTTCACTCCCAGCGGCTCACCATCGGCCTGCTGGGAACCCAGACCGCCGAGGTCACCAGTGGCCTCAAGGCAGGTGACTTGGTGATCGCGCGAGCTGGGACATTTGTGAGGGATGGCGACAGGGTGCATCCGATGTCGGCTACGATTCAGGAGGCCACGCAATGAATTGGAATATTTCCGCCTGGTCGATCCGCCAGCCGATCCCCGCAGTCGTACTTTTCGTGCTCCTGATAACACTGGGCGTCGTGTCCTTCCGCAGCATGGCGGTAACGCGCTTTCCCAACATCGACGTGCCCATAGTTGCCGTCACCATCACTCAAGCGGGCGCTGCGCCAGCCGAACTGCGTAACCAGGTTACCAAGAAGGTCGAGGACGCGGTGGCCAGCGTCACTGGCGTCAAGCACATCAATTCGACAATCACCGATGGCTCGTCGGTGACGGGTATCGAGTTCTATTTCGAGGTCAACAGCGACCGCGCCATCAACGACGTCAAGGATGCGGTCGCGCGCATCCGCGGCGACCTTCCCAAAACGATCGACGAACCGGTGGTCAGCCGGATCGACGTCGAGGGCCAGGCTATTATTACGTATGCTGCCGAGGCGCCGGCGATGACACCGGAGCAGCTCTCCTGGCACGTTGATGACGTGATCATCCGTGAGCTGCAAAGCCTCAAGGGCGTTGGCCGAGTGGATCGGTTTGGCGGGGTCAGCCGGGAAATCCGGGTTCAGCTTGATCCGGCGCGGCTTGCCGCGTTCGGTGTCACCGCCGCCGATGTCAATCAGCAGCTCGTGGCCACCAACGCCGACCTTGCCGGCGGGCGGGGCGAAATTGGCTCGCAGGAGCAGTCAATCCGAACGCTCGGCGGCGCCAAGACAGTCGCTGATCTCGCCGCCACCCAAATCGTGATACCTGGAGGGCGGCAGGTTCGGCTTGAGGAACTCGGCCGTGTCGATGATGGCGCCGAAGAGCAGCGCTATTTCGCGCGCCGAAACGGCCAACCGGCGGTCGCATTCGCGATATTCCGGGCAAAGGGAGCGAGCGATGTATCGGTGTCGCGACTTGTCGATGCCAAGATCGCGGAACTCGAAGCCAAGAGCCCCAACGTCAAGCTGACGCGGATCGATGATTCCGTTGCCTACACGTTCGGCAACTATTCTGCCGCCATGCAGACGCTCATCGAGGGTGCGGGGCTGGCGGTGTTGGTGGTATTTCTGTTCTTGCGCAACTGGCGCGCGACGCTGATTTCGGCGATCGCATTGCCACTGTCGATCATCCCCAGCTATTGGGCGATGCAGGCGCTTGGATTTTCTCTCAATCTCGTGAGCTTGCTGGCGCTGACGCTTGCTACCGGCATTCTGGTTGACGACGCCATTGTCGAGATCGAGAACATCGCGCGGCATATGCGGATGGGCAAGAGCGCATACCGCGCGTCGATCGAGGGCGCCGACGAGATCGGGCTGGCCGTCATCGCCATCTCGTTCACCATCATCGCCATCTTTGCGCCGGTCAGCTTCATGGGCGGCATCGCCGGCCAGTATTTCAAGCAGTTCGGCTTGACGGTCGCGGTGGCCGTGTTCATCTCGCTGCTGGTGGCCCGGCTTATCACGCCAACATTGGCGGCCTACTTCATGGGTGAGGCACCCGAGGAGGCCAGCCACGGCGATGGACCGATCGCCAGTGCTTACGGCTCATTCCTGCGTGTTACCTTGCGGCACAAACTGGTCAGCTTGGTTGTCGGATTGGCCTTGTTCGGGCTTTCGCTTTGGAGCACCGGGTTGCTGCCCCAGGGCTTCATTCCAGATGGTGATGAATCGCGCTCGGTATTATCGGTCGAGCTCCCACCTGGGTCGAGACTGGCTGACACCCAAGCCGCGACCGATGCGATGGTGGCGCGCATTCGAGCGTTACCCGAAGTGGCGAGCGCCTACTCGCTCGGTGGTGCGACGGTGAAGGGTCCCGGCGAGGTGCGCAACGCCATCGTCGTCGTGCGCTATGTCGACAAGACCGAGCGCCGGCTGTCGCAGAAGCAGCTCGAGGAGCGCATCGGAACGATGTTGGCGGATATTCCTGATACCCGCATCTACTACGCCAACCCGCGCGGTGACCGGCAGCTGCAAATGAACGTCAAGGCACCTGACAGCGAGAGCTTGGCAAAGGGTGTGGCGATCATCGAAGCCGCGATGCGCAAGTTGCCGGAACTACGCAACGCGAGCGCCGCGGCCGGCCTTGACCGGCCCGAGATCCGGGTCCGTCCGAGGTTTGACGAGGCGGCTCGGCTTGGCGTCGCGCCCGAGCAAATCGCCCAGGTTGTGCGAGTGGCGACCATCGGTGATGTCGGGGCGAACCTTGCCAAGTTCACCGCTGGCGACCGTCTGGTGCCGATCCGGGTCGAACTCGTGCAGGATGCACGCGCGGATTTGCGCACATTGCAGGCCTTGCGCGTCCGCACCGGATCGGGCGGCTCGGTGCCGCTGTCCGAGGTCGCGGACATCAGCTTTGGCCAGGGTCCGTCCTCGATCGAGCGCTTTGACCGGGCCGACCGCGTTGTCATGGGTGGCGATCTGGCTAAGGATGTGCAACTCGGCTCCGCGGTCGACAAGGTCAAGGCGATGCCGGAGCTGAAATCCCTGCCGGCGGGTGTGACGATCACGGAAACCGGCGATGCCGAAATCCAGGGCGAGGTGTTTGCCGGCTTCGCGCAAGCGATGGGTCTGGGGCTCTTGATGGTGCTCGGCCTGCTGGTGCTGCTGTTCGGCAACATTTTCCACCCGTTGACCATCTTGATGTCGCTGCCGCTCGCCATCGGCGGTGTCATCGCGGCCCTTCTGGTTACCAACAACGCCATAACCATGCCGGTGGTGATCGGCATCCTGATGCTGATGGGCATCGTGACCAAGAACGCAATCCTGCTGGTCGATTTCGCGGTCGAGAGGGTCAAGCACGGCATGACGCCGTTCGACGCCATCGTAGACGCGGGCATGAAGCGGGCGCGGCCGATCATCATGACCACCATCGCCATGGTGGCGGGGATGTTCCCGACGGCGCTCGGCCATGGCGAGGGCGGTGAGTTCCGCGCGCCGATGGCCATCGCCGTGATCGGGGGCCTGATCGTCTCGACGGTGCTGTCGCTGGTGTTCGTGCCGTCTTTCTATCTGGTGATGGAGAGTGTCAGTGGGTTCTTTGCCTGGCTGCTCCGGCCACTGATCGGCAAGGTTGACGAGCCACCGGTGGTGGTTGCGAGCGCGCCGGTCGCTGCTGCCCAGGCGCATGGGCCCGAGATCGCGGCCGCGCTGCCTGCGCTTGCAACGGTGGCCCCAACCCAGATCGCGGCGGAGTAGCGGTGATTGGGGACATGACGTTCATCGCCGGCCTGGTTGGGCCCGGTTTGGCTTGGTCTAGCCACGTTGCCGGCGATGCATGTCGTGTCCCCGTTGGCGAGACGGCTGGGCCAACCGGGACACGAACTTCATCTTCGACGGCTCGAACATTTGATACCCATCGGACTTGATGGCCGTCCAAGATAAAGATCATGTCCCCGGCGCCGCCAAGACAAAGGGCCCCTCGCGGGGCCCTTTTTTTCAGGCAAATGGCGTTGCGGCAGTTGCAGCAGGCGAAAAGTCAAGCCGCCTCGGACGAGGTGTCGCCGGGGTTGCGCAGCACATAGCCACGGCCCCAGACCGTCTCGATATAGTGTTGGCCACCGGTCGCTGCCGCCAGCTTCTTGCGCAGCTTGCAGATGAAGACGTCGATGATCTTCAGCTCTGGCTCGTCCATGCCGCCATAGAGATGATTGAGGAACATCTCCTTGGTGAGCGTCGTGCCCTTGCGCAGGGATAACAGCTCCAGCATCTGGTATTCCTTGCCCGTCAGATGCACGCGCTGGCCCTGCACTTCGACCGTCTTGGTGTCGAGATTGACCGTGAGCTCGCCGGTCTGGATGACCGATTGCGCGTGGCCCTTGGAGCGGCGGACAATCGCGTGGATACGGGCGACCAACTCGTCCTTGTGGAAGGGCTTGGTCATGTAGTCGTCGGCGCCGACCCCAAGTCCCTTGACCTTATCCTCGATGCCGGCAAGGCCCGAAAGGATCAGGATCGGAGTGGAAACCTTGCTGACACGCAGCGTCTTCAGAACCTCATAGCCGCTCATGTCCGGCAAGCCGAGATCGAGCAGAATGATGTCGTAGTCGTAGAGTTTGCCGAGGTCGACCCCTTCCTCGCCGAGATCCGTCGTATAGACGTTGAAGCCCTCGGATTGAAGCATCAGCTCAATACTTTGCGCCGTGGCGCTCTCGTCCTCGATGAGCAGGACCCTCATGCTCGTATCCTTGTTCTCTGCCCTAGCTGCCCGCCAGCCATCGGCACGCCGGAAGCGTGCAAATCAGCCAGATTAACCGTCTATGACCAAGTTAAGTCGTAATCGTTAACAAATTCCAAATCGTTACCGGCCTGCTTCACTTTTCCTTCACGCCACAACCGGATGGGCAGACGTTTCCGGACGCGCGGGTCCTGACGCGCACGCCACGGCCACGTCCCAGACCTAAGTCCCGGACCCGGCGATGATAGAGCAGTCGTTGAAGCCCCCCGGCCTACGGAATAATCCATCAATCCAACAGCCCTAGCCCTCGCATACGCAGGCAAGGTCGCGCCGGCCGACGAATCATTCTGTGGGTAAAGAAGTAACAGATTTCCGATTCGCCACCTAGGCCCCGAAACGCAAAAATGGCGATGATGCGGCGCAGCCACGAGTGGTTTTGGCGGCGGCGTGGGTTGCCTTGGTTGGTTTACCAGCACTTAAGCCGTATCTGTCATTGTTCACCAATTGCCCGGCCGGCGCGCGAGGCCAGACGGGCGGTTCGGATCCTCGATGAGCCTTGCGGCGGAAAAACAGGCTCTTCAATGGTTTACGTTGGGTTGTTGTGTTGGCACGGCAATTGCTTCGCCCTGCCCAGTTTGAGTTGGTATGGGGTAACGAACCATGAAGTCACGGGACGCGCTGATCCGGGCCAGCAGCTTCGATCTGGCCGAGAAGCGCCGTAAGCTGACCGACATTGATACCGTCATCGCCGAATTCCGCCGGATGGCACTCGATCTGGAGCAGCAGATCGAAGCCGAGCACATGCGCACGGGCGTTCGCGAAACCAATCATTTCGCCTATTCCTCGTTCGCCAAGGCCGCCCGCAAGCGGTGCGACAATCTCCTGGTTTCTGTCGGCGATCTCGAACTCAAGCGCGCGGCCGCCGCCGCCGATGTGGGCGTCGCTGAGGAGGACTTGAAGCGCCTCCAAATGGCCAGCGACCGGGCGAGCGAAGAGCGACCGTCCAGCCGCCGCCGTATAGGCCGCAACCGTCCCGTTGGTCTGGGTTCGGCGACTTAAGCCGCTGGCCGATATTTCCGGATGCTTATGGGCTGATCGAGGCTAGCCATTCGTCCTTGCCGTCACCGGCCTTGGCTGGCGCAGCCGCATCAGCTGCTGCCAGTGCGGTCAACGCATCGACGATGGCCTGGTCGAGCGGCGCGAGCCCCAATTTGGTCAACAGATCGGTCACCGTGGTTGAGGTGACGCCCGTGCTGCCCGCCTTGCGCGCCACGGACTCGGCAGCCTCGTCAAGCGCCTTGGCTTCGATCAACTGGGCATCGGTCAATGCCACTTGAGCCGAGGCCAGATCGGCTTGCGCCTTTGTCGTTTGATCCGGCGTAGCCGCAGCCGCCAGCTCAGCGGTGGCCGTGGCGAGATTGGTGGTTGCCGTGGCCAGGTTGGCCGCAGCCGCGTCGAGCGAGGTCAGTGCACGTGTAACTCCGCCGTGTCGGCCCTCGCCCTCCCCATCGTGATGGGCTTTGTCATCATCGGCGGCTGGGGCAATGCCGCCCGCAGCCCCCGGAATTGCGGCGATCCTGTGATCGTCCGAGTCGGCCTTTGCCACGCTCGTTGTTCCGGTTCCGGCGGTTGTCGTCGTACTGGTGCTTGCTCCTGCCCCGTGGTTCGACTCGTGCGTTGATTCGTGGCTCATCTGCGAGCTATTGCCGCCCTTGGTTCCTCCCATTGACTTGTTGTCGGCGTGGGCGGCGGCAAGGTATGCGCCAGTCGCGAGTCTAGCGGCGAGGATGACGACAAGCGCAGTGCGCACGATTGCGGTCATTGGCGAACTCCTGATGGAAGTACCGTGGCAATAGGGTGTGAGTGGCAACCATCCCTGCGACCGCTCCATGGTGCATGGCCATGTCGGTCGAGGCACGCGGTACTACGGTCAGAACGAGGGGTTCGCGCTGGTTATTCCCAGAACAGATCAAAGGGCGAGGCGCCTGTGACCATCTTGCCCGAGCCCAGGGCGATTCGGGCATCAGGCCTTGATCGGCAAGCCCTCATAATCCTCGGCCCGGGTCTGGTCCAGGGCCGGTGATCCCAGCACGGCTGAAAGCGCCGCCGCGACCACAATGTTGAGCACCACGGCGATCAAGCCGTTGAAGGCCGAGAACTGGCCGAACACGGAATGCATGTTCACCCACTTCTCGGCACCCCAGGACAACCAGGTGCCAACCACCATGCCGACCGCCCAGCCCGCAAGCAGGGCCCGGCCGTCAAACCAGCGGGTATAGAGACCAAAGATGATGGCTGGAAAACATTGCGCCATCCACACGCCACCCAGCAGTTGGAAGTCGATGGCAAACGCCGGTGGGCGCAACAAAATGAACGCCAGGGCGCCTACCTTGACAATCAGCGACATCAATTTGGCCACGAACGCCTCTTGCGGGCCGGTCAGAGCCGGATTGACAAACGGCTTCCAGACATTGCGCGTGAACGTGTTGGCCGCACCTATCGACATCACCGCCGCCGGCACCAGGGCGCCAATGGCGATGGCCGCGAACGAGAAACCGGCGAACCAGTCCGGAAAGCTCTTGAGGATGAGTTGCGGCACCACATCCTGGGGGTTCTTGGGTGCGACGCCGGCGGCGTAGGCCATGAGGCCGAGCAGGCCCACCAGTCCCAGCAGCAGTGAATAGGCCGGTAGCGCCACAGCGTTGCGCCTGATGGCGTCGGGTCCATTGGCAGAGAGGATACCGGTCAGCGAATGCGGATAGATGAAAATCGCCAACGCCGAGCCGATGGCGACGGTGATGTAGGGCATTACCTGGGCCGGTTGCAGCGTTAACCCGGTTGCGCCGCCCTTCTTGGCGAACGCCGCCGCCGCCGCCTCGAAAATGTGACCAAAGCCGCCAAGCTGCACGGGAATGACGATGATCGCGGCCAGCACAAAAATATAGATCATCGCGTCCTTGACAAAGGCGATCATGGCGGGCGCACGCAAACCACTGCGGTAGGTGTAAAGGGCGAGAATGACGAAGGCGATTGTCAGCGGCAGCTGCTGCATCCAACCGTCGCCATGGAATCCGAGCGCCTCGATCACCCGCTCCATACCGACCAGCTGCAGCGCGATATACGGCATGGTGGCGAGGATTCCGGTGAGCGCAACCGCCAGTTCCAACCACGGATTGGAGTAGCGGCCGAGCACGAAATCGGCAGCTGTCAGATAATTATTCCGGTGTGTCACACGCCACAGCCGAGGAAACGCGGTGAACAGCAGTGGATAGATGATGACTGTGTAAGGCACGGCAAAGAAACCATAGGCGCCGACGGAATAGACCAAGGCCGGAACGGCGATGAGGGTATATGCAGTATAGAGATCACCACCAATCAGAAACCAGCTGATCCAGGCCCCGAAGCGCCGGCCACCCAGGCCCCATTCGTGGAGGTCGGTCAGGTCGCCCTGCTTCCACCGCGCGGCGATGAATCCGAGCACCGTCACCAGCAGAAAGAAGAACACAAATACGATGGTCGCCGTCCAGTTGAGGTTGGTGATCATCGGCGCTCACCGAAATAGGCGGCAAGGATGAACAATGCCGATATCGGGATCAGCCCAAGTTGAAACCACCAGAAATAAGGGATGCCGAATAGCGGGGTCTCGGTGACGTTGTAATACGGAACCGCCAGTGCCGTGGCGGTTGGAATGAGTAGCCAGAGATAGCGCATGGTCCCTCCCCGAACGCTGCGCGGCACCTTAGCAAATTGGCGCGGCCGTTCTTCATTCAGCGGTTGTGCAAGTAACCCATCGGCGGGGGCGGCTCAAGCGGACTTTGCCGGACGACAGGTGCGCACACCGGCAAACGGTGCTTTATCTTCTGTCCCCACTCTTCAGCGCGGAGAGGGGGAAGCAAGCATGTCCGCGCACTCACCCTTTGTCGAACGCCACTGCCTTCACCACCGCATATACAAGCTGACCAGATTCTAGCCTCAGCCGTTCGGCCGAAGCGCGGGTGAGGCGGGCCAGCAGTCTGTCGCCGGTGCAATCGACCGCGACATCCATCGAGTCACCTCCTTCCCGCTTAATCGATACGATGCGACCCTCGAGGACGTTAAGGGCGGAGAGGCCCTCGGGCTTGCCGATGGCGATCATCACGTCGCGGGCGCGAACATGCAGACGCAACCTAGCCCCTGATGGCAGTGCCAGCCTCGGCACCTGCCAGCGGTTCCCGCTCGAGCGCAGCGAACTCAGGCTGGAATGTGCGCCGTCACCTTCCAGCACCGCCTCGATCACAGCCCCCGCCTCACCGCGTTCGAGCGCCGGCAGAAGGTCTGACAGCTGTAGCACATCCGACACCGGTCCAAACGCCAAGAGCTGGCCGGCGCCGAGCACCGCCACGGTGGTTGCGAGGCGCGCAACTTCGGGCACCGAATGGCTGACATAGACGATCGGCACCAGTGCTTCATCGCGCAACCGCTCCAGATGGGGCAGGATCTCGTCCTTGCGCACCTGATCGAGCGAGGCCAGGGGCTCATCCATGATCAGCAATCTCGGGTTCGAAAGCAGGGCCCTGCCAATGGCGACGCGTTGTTTCTCGCCACCCGATAGGTTTTTGGGCGCCCGATCGAGCAGGGGGCCAATGGCCAGCATCGCCAACACCTGCTCGAAGCGGGTGTTGCTTGTCTCGCGGTCGAGCGAGAACCAGCGGCCATAACCAAGGTTCTGGCGCACGCTGAGATGGGGAAACAGCCGGCTCTCCTGGAATACATAGCCGATCCGGCGGCGGTGCGGCGGCAGATGGATGCCGGTTGAAGTATCGGTCAGCACCTCGCCACCGAGCACGATCCGTGCCCGGGTCGGCCGGATCAGCCCGGCCAGGATGTTGGCCAGCGTGCTCTTGCCCGCCCCCGAAGCACCAAAAAGCGCCAGCACGCCCGGTTGGGCCACCAGCTTGGCCGTCAGCGCGAAATCACCCTGGCGATGGTCGATATCGAGATAGAGCGCCATTGGGTTCTGGGGCAGAGGCAGCGGGTGTACCCGGTATAAAGGTAGTCCAGTCCAGGCTGCAATCCCCAACGGCAGGGGCGGACCCGGATCAGGGGTCCGCCCTTGGCACATCGTGAAGTCTTACGATGTGATCCGGGCTTCGGCCACGACCTTCAGGAACAGAGTCTTCATGGCTTCGTCAATCCCCTGCTTGGGCGAGACCTCGAAGAAGTATCCGGGCGAGGCGCAATCCTTGATGTGCGGGTTGATTTCGGTCTGCCAGGGAGCGACATAGGCGTTGTAGAAGCCGTTGGTCGGCAGCGGCATGAAGGTGGTGTAGATCACCGCCACCTTGATGCCCCGGTTCTTCATCGCCGTGCAGACGGAAGGGTTGAATGCCTGGATCAGGCGGTGGGCATTGGGCGACGACGAGGCACCAGGCAGCACGTCAAGGGCGGTGGCGGGGTCCATGTCCTGGACGCCGTCAGTTACCAGGAAGGCCACCCGCTGCGGGTCGGCCGAAGTCACACCCGAACCGGAGGCCGGCACCTTGGCATCGAGCTGCGGCAGCACGACATCAAAGTTGGTATCGCGGTCGTCGTTCCAGCTCTGGGCGGGCACGACCATCAGGTCGATCGCGGCGGCGTCGGCTTTGGCAGCTGCAAGATTGGTCGTCAGCGGCGAGATCGGATGCAGGTTGATATTGAACGTATCGATCGACATCCGGAACTGGTTGGGCACGGTGGCGGTGGATACGGCCGTATCCATCAGCTTCTGGGTCGCCTGGCGCAGGACATCGATGCGGGTGGTGACGCCGAGATTGTGGGCGATCGAGTAGTTGTCGGTGCCCGGCTTATCGGTTTCGTGGCAGGCAAAGGCGCATCCGCCAGTGGCGTTGACCATCGTGTCGATGTCGTTCTGGGTGGCGGCAACACCCATTGAGGGCGAGTTGTCCAGCAGCAGATAGAAATCGACAAAGGCCGGCGTGCCGTTAACCGAGGTGGCGTGACCGGCGACCGATACGGAACTCACGCCAAAGACGCCCATGAAGTGGGTCGGCACATCAACGATGAAGCTTACGGTTGCGGTAACCGTGGTTCCCTGCTTGACAACCGTGGCCGTGGCCGAGGGATGGAGCGAGCCGTCCTGGCCGGCGACTTGCGCCATGAACGCAGCTTCCGCGGCGGCGGCGGCACCCGGAACGGCTCCGTCGGTGGTCATGGCGGCGGCGGCGTTGAGACTGGCCGAACCGTTGACCACGGCCGAGAGGCTGGCGGCATCGGCGGCGTCAAGCAACATGGCGCGGGTGCGGTAGGCGCTCCCCAGATCGACGGTTCCGCCAATCACCCCCATGCCAACGAAGAGGAAGAAGATGAAAATGATCGCCACCGACCCACGCGTATCGTTTTGGAACGCGCCGGATTGTTTCGAGGCATTCGGGGCGGGGCAAAGGCAGCGGGTCTTCATATCCGGGGCTCCAACGCGACGTGGGTGACTGCGGTTGGACGGCACGGAGCAAGAAGAATGCCGGATCGCGGAGGCTAAATGCGTTAACAAATCGGGTCCGGGGCAGGAGGCCGCGTGCTTGCGCCACCCACCACCGGACCCACGGCTGCAATGCAATTAGCTGGAGCCTGCGTTCAATCCCCTGTGCTTAGATTTGCCCAGCGGCCATCTGCTCGACGTGGTCCCAGTTGACCAGGCTGTCGACAAACGCTTCCAGGTACTTCTGCCGGGCGTTGCGGTAATCGATGTAATAGCTGTGTTCCCAAACATCGCAGCCCAGAAGCGGCTGCGCGCCCTGCATCAGCGGGTTCTCGCCGTTGGGCGTCTTGGTGATGGCGAGCTTGCTGTCCTTGACCACCAGCCAGCACCAACCCGAGCCGAACTGGGTCATGCCGGCTTGCACGAAATCGGTACGGAACTTGTCGTAGCCGCCGAGGTCGGACGTGACCTTGGCCGCCAGCTTGCCCGGCAGCTTGTTGCCGCCTCCACCCTTCTTCATCCAGCTCCAGAAATGGATGTGGTTGTAATGCTGGCCGACATTGTTGATGAGGCCCTGGTTTTTCTCCGCCGCGGCAGCGCGGCAGATGTCCTCGATGCTCTTGGCGGCTAGCGGAGAGTCCTTGAGCAGATTGTTGCCGTTGATGACATAGGCCTGATGGTGCTTGTCATGATGAAACTCGAGCGTCTCCTTGGACATGAAGGGCGCGAGCGCGTCATAGGCATAGGGAAGGGCGGGGAGTTCGAGGGCCATTTGCGGTCTCCTTGTGGGCGCGCCCGGCGAGGGGGAATTGGCGCGGGGCGTCAGCTCAACCCGGACCCTAGATCGCCGGTCCGCGAAGCGCAAGCTGGCGCGACGGCGCTCAGCACTCCACAACGTTCACAGCCACGTTGATGGCCAGGCCGCCTTGCGAGGTCTCCTTGTATTTGTGCTGCATGTCGAGGCCAGTCTGCCGCATGGTCTCAACGCAAGTGTCGAAGAAGACGATGTGCTGGCCATCGCCCGCCAGCGCCAGCGAGGCGGCGGTGATGGCCTTGACCGCGCCGAGCGCATTGCGCTCGATGCACGGCACCTGGACCAACCCACCCACCGGATCGCATGTCATGCCAAGATGGTGTTCGAGTGCGATCTCCGCGGCATTCTCGATTTGCTCATTGGTTCCACCCAAGGCAGCGCACAGTCCCGCCGCCGCCATCGCGCTCGCCGACCCAACCTCGCCCTGGCAGCCGACCTCGGCGCCAGACAGCGAGGCGTTGTATTTGATGATCGCGCCAAAGGCGGCGGCGGTCAGCAGGAAGCGGTGCATTCCAGGCCGGTCGGCGCCGGGACAGAGGTCGCGATAGTAGCGCAGCACGGCGGGTGCGACCCCGGCCGCGCCATTGGTGGGCGAGGTGACGACCCGCCCGCCCGCCGCATTCTCCTCGTTGACCGCGATGGCAAAGGCGCTCACCCGGTCGAAGGCCTGATGCGGGTAGGTGAGATTGCGCTTGCCGTCGGCCAGCGCCTTGGCGAACAAAGCCTTGGCGCGGCGGCGCACTTTCAGGCCGCCCGGCAGCTCGCCATCGGTCGCCAGGCCACGGTCGATGCAGCCCATCATGGCGGCGATGATTGTGTCGAGGCCGGATTCAACCTCGCCATCGCCGGGGCGAAGGCTGCACTCGTTGGCGAGCGCGATGCCGGCGATGGACTCGCCCTCACCCTGGCAAATGCCAAGCAAGGCCTTGGCGTTGCGGAACGGATAGGCGACGCGGCGCTCGTCGATCCCGCCCCCGGCCGGCTTGTTCGCGCGGTACTGGTCCTCGGGCACCACGAAGCCGCCGCCGACGGAGAAATACAGGCGATCGGCCAGAATGTTGC
>Ga0075028_100000143_pt1 | contig 25550 bp, 18 predicted proteins | sample LitLauG_LLR_2014_FD_71390 | JGI IMG/M metagenome (GOLD analysis project Ga0075028, IMG submission 71390) | Freshwater sediment microbial communities from Pennsylvania, USA - Little Laurel Run_MetaG_LLR_2014 | ecosystem: Environmental > Aquatic > Freshwater > Creek > Sediment | place: USA... | reverse complement strand
GAACTAGGCTACCCGGTGGTGCAGCAACTGCTGCAGGAACATGGCCGGCGCTTCACTGCCATTGTCGCTTTCAACGACGTCTCCGCCATCGGCGCCATTCGCGCGCTGCGTGATGCCAATCTTCGTGTACCGGAGGACGTTTCTGTCATTGGTTTCGATGACATTAGCGTGGCTGCTTATCACACGCCACGGCTCACCACCATCCGTCAACCATTGCGCGACATGGGCGAAACCGCGGCGCGCGTCCTGCTGCAGAGAATCCAAGGCCTTAAAGACTACCCAAAGACAATCCCCGTGACGCCGGAGTTGATCATTCGGGAAACGACGGCGTCACCGAGCCTCGAGCTTCCCGTTCTCGCGTGAGTACCGGAAAGAAGGGGGAAGGTAGCCTTGCCGGTACCGATTGAGGGAATGCCCTACACGCTCTTGGCGAGGCCCCACTTCTGGCGAAGATTGCGCTCGACGGTCCGGAAAATGAGCCCGTCCACCAGAAACCCGATGCCCGCGATGACAAACATCACGGCAATCACCAGGCTGATGTCGTTGAGGTCGCGTCCCAGCATAAGAAGTTGACCCAGGCCCAGCGTGATGTAGATCATTTCTCCGGCGATGAGGGAGCGCCAGGCAAACGCCCAGCCCTGTTTCAGTCCAGTAACCAGGTGCGGCAGACTGGCCGGCAGAAGGACAAGCAGAAACAGCCGAATGCCGCTGGCGCCCAGGTTTCTTCCCGCCATGGCGTAAATGCGAGGTAGGTTGCGCAGGCCCGCTTCCACGTTGATGGCGATTGCCAGCGTCGATCCCATCACAACCACAAAAAGAATTGCTTTCTCGCTCAGGCCGAACCAGAGAATGGCCAGAGGCAGCCAGCATGGACTCGGCATGCTTTGCAAGCCTACGACGAGGCGTCCGAGTGTTTCTTCCAGAAAGTCGTTGTGCGCAAGTAGCAGTCCGACAGAGATGCCAAGAACCGTGGAAAGTCCGTAACCGAGGAGCATGCGCCGCATGCTCACGCCGATCCCAATAAGGAACGTGTGATCGGAAAAGCCCGTGCGCAAAGCCTCCAACACGCCCGCGGGAGTGGGAAACAGGTACGGTGGCCACAGTTTCAGCGCGGCCAGCGCTTGCCACAGCCCTAACAAAAGGGCGTAGAAGACGAATTGTCTGGCGACGCTATTCAACGTCTTCATCGTGATACTCAGCGCGCACAGATTTGTCGATCTCTTCCCGAAGATAGCCAAGAATCTTCTTGGCGGTTCGAGCCACATCGCTGTCTTCAATGTGGCGCGGCCGCGGCAACGAGATGCGCAGTTCATTCTTGATCCGCCCCGGGCGATAGCTCAAAACGAGAACCCTGTCTCCCAGTCGCACCGCTTCGCGCACGTTGTGGGTAACGAAAATGATGGTCTGGCCGGTTTCGCTCCAGACGCGCTCCAGCTCATCGTGCAGGAGATCGCGCGTCTGGGAATCCAGTGCGGCAAAAGGCTCGTCCATAAGCAGGACATCGGGCTGCATCGCCAGGGCGCGGGCCAGAGCGACGCGCTGTTTCATCCCGCCAGAGAGTTGGTGGATGTGATGATGCTCGAACTGGGAGAGATGAACCAGGTTCAGAAAGTGCCGCGCAGTGTAGCGCGCCTCCTTTTTGCCCTGCCCTTTCATGCGCAGCCCAAACTCGACGTTGCCGAGCGCTGTGAGCCATGGAAAAAGGCCGAGCTCCTGGAAGATCAAAATGCGGTCCGGTCCCGGTCCATGAACCGGGCGGCCGTCGAGTTCGATTTCTCCCGCAGTTGGATGGTCGAGTCCAGCGATCATGTGGAGGAGTGTCGACTTGCCACACCCAGAGGGACCCACCATGCAGAGAAACTCGCCGGGTTCAACCTGAACGTCGATCCCTTCCAGGGCCGGGAGCGGGCCGTTCGCTGTCTGAAAATGACGCGAGACATCCTTCACCCAGATTTTGTTCGCAATCGCCGTCGGCACTGCAATGGGAAGGGTTGCTGCCATGATTTCACCTCGTACGCCGATTTCACCGTTCATTGGACGAGCTTCGCTTTCTTTTGTTGAAGAACCTGGTTCAACAGAGACAGGTCGTAGAGGGTCGAAAGATCTGGCCGCTCCCGACCCAGAAATCCGGCGTCGTAGCCCTGCTGGGCCGAAGTCAGCAACGAGGCGCGGATCGGGTCGTACGTTACCTGCAAGCGTGAGAAAGCCTCATCGAGGAGTCTCGGTGCGAGCGCCTTGCTCGTGTCCTTGTGAATCTGCTGGTTCAGAACCTGTTTTGCTTCCTGCAGATTGGCATTGGTCCAATCGGTAACCTCCACATGTGCCGCGAGCCATTTCTTAACCAGATCGGAATGCTGTCGCAGGAAAGAGGTGCTGGCGATCAGGTGCGCCGAGACGAACTGATGGTTCGGCCACAGGTCGCGCTCATCAAGAAACAGTTTGCCATTGGCTTCCTGGATGAGCCGTGACGCCCAGGGTTCAGGCGCCCAGGCTGCGTCGATGTCGCCCCTTAGAAAGAGCGTCAGTTGGTCGGGATTGGCGACGGGAAGTACCTGTACGTCGCCGCCTTTCTCTCGCGTCTTCAGTCCGTGAGCCTGCAACCAGGTGCGCAACGCTACATCCTGGGTGCTGCCAAGTTGGGGCGACGCCACGCGCTTGCCGTGAAAGTCTTCGGGTTTCGCGATGCCCGCAGCAGAGCGGACTATCAGAGAAGCGCCTCCGCTAGTCGCACCGGCGATCACGCGCACGGCTTCCCCCCGGGAACGTACGTAGCCGGCGATGGTGGGGTTGGGACCGACGTACGCCAAGTCGAGTGCACCCGCGAATAACGCCTCGATTACCGCAGGCCCTGCGTTGAATCTCTTCCACTCCACATGCGCGCCCGGACCGAGAGCCTGTTCGAACCTGCCGGTTGCGCGTCCGATGAGCGCCTGAGAATGAGTGAGGTTGGGGAAGTAGCCCACACGCACCGCGAGCGCTGCGCTTTGTGCCGCTACCGGAACCGCCAGAAGCAACACCATCAACCCCGGAATAAACCTGGATTTCATAAGACGCACGTGAAACTGCTGCGCTTCCGTCACTGCGCTCTCTCGGAGAATGTGTGAATTCCGCACTCGAGCTTCCGGCCCCTCCACCGCCCGGACCTGGGGTTCGCCGGATCATCGGGAATCGCAGTGCAGGGCTGGCAGCCGATGCTCAAGTACCCTTCGTCGTATTGCGGCAGATAGCTCAGGCCATTCGCAGCCACGTAGTTCCACACTTGTTTCCAGGTCCAATCGGCGAGCAGGCTCGTTTTCAGCAGGGTCTTGCCGGAGGGCAAGCGATGCTCCTCGACTTTGCGCAGATTCTGTCGCGTAGGCGACTGCTCACGCCGCAGGCCGGTGAACCAAATGTCGTACGGTTCGAGCGCACGCATGAGCGGTTCGATCTTGCGGAGTTGGCAGCAGCGCGAAGGGTCGGTCTGATGCAGAATGCCGAACGCGGACTCCTGCTGTTCCACCGTTTGCAGCGGGAGCACATTGACCAGGTTCAGGCCCCAATCGCGAGCCACCTGGTCGCGATAGGCATAGGTCTGAGGGAAGTGGTAACCGGTGTCGAGAAACAGCACGGGAATCTGCGGGATCCGTCCCCGAAGAAGATGAAGCACGACCATGTCCTCTGCCTGGAAACTCGAAGTCAGGCAGGCGTTGCTGAGGCTGCTCGTCGCCAACACGGAGTCGAGCACATCTTGCGGCTGCAATCTCTCAGCGGTCTCCGCGATTTCAGGGATACGCATTCAGTTCACCGCCCTCTGGTTGTCGCCGGTCTCGCGAAAACGAAGAGATTCCAGCAGGGAAGCGGCTTGCTGCGCCGCGTCCCGATCATCTGCGCTCAGTCCCAGGGCGCTAAGGTCGAAGGATTGGCCGACCGCATGCGCGCTCAATTTGTGTTTCGTGTTCATGTCGATCGCATTGGCGGCGTAAATCAGAACCAAACCGGCAACACGCGCAATCCGAGCGGCTGTCGCGATCTCGAGAACTCGAACTTCCGCATCGGTTATCAGAAGAACCTCAAAGCCTCGCTCGAAGAGCGTGCGTTCCAGAAGACGAGCCAAGGTGCCGCGCCCTTCAGCGAGGACAAGCGCGGGATTGTGACCGTGGCGCCGGTATCGTTCCTCGTTGCTCAACGGAGCCAGAGCCGCCCCCGGCGTTGAGTGAGCGGTGGTTATGGAGGATATCTCCCGGCGAATCATGCCACCGCCGAGAGTCGCGTTGGAGATTGGATCAATCAGAATGAAACTGCCCGTGTTGCGGTTGTGGTGGTAAGGATCGAAATGGAGTGGACTCGCCGTCTCGAATTCGACGGCAGCAATCTCATTCATTTCCAATTGCTGGCTCGACTCACGCTCCAGAGTGTTCACGTTGACGCGATAGCAGATGCCTACTGCCTTGGCGCCAGTCGTGCGAACGTTGTGCTTCACCAGATACCGTTGCCCCAGTTTCAGAGGCTGGGGATGAAGCCAGACCACCATCGCTTCGACGTGACAGGATGAATGCGGGACGGCTTCGGGCGAGACCAGCATGTCACCACGGCTCAGATCGATCTCGTCGCTCAACTTCAGGGTCACCGACATGGGCGCGAAGGCTTCCGGCGCGTTGCCGCCGAACGTCACGATGGATTCGATCTGCGTCTTCTGTCCCGAGGGAAGCGCGACAACGGGATCTCCGGGTCGGATGACGCCGCTCGCCACCTGTCCGGCATAACCGCGAAAGCCGGCATCAGGCCGGATCACGTACTGGATCGGAAAGCGCATATCTTCGACCGCGGCAGCGCTGCGCACAGGTGCAGCTTCAAGATGTTCGAGCAGAGTCGGTCCCTGATACCAGGACATTCGCGCGCCGGGCGTAACAACGTTGTCGCCATCGAGTGCGTTAACAGGGAGGGCGAGCACATTCGGAATGTCCAGCTGTCTGGCAAGAGCCGCGAAAGAGTTTTTGATTCTGGCAAACACCTCTTCGTCGTAAGCCACCAGGTCCATCTTGTTGACCGCGGCCAGCACAGTGGGAATGCCCAGCAAAGATGCGATGTAGGTGTGGCGCTGGGTTTGAGGGAGGAGCCCCTTGGTTGCGTCGATCAGGATGATGGCCAGATCGGCGGTCGAAGCGCCGGTCGCCATGTTGCGCGTGTACTGCTCGTGGCCCGGCGTGTCGGCAATGATGAACTTGCGACGCGGAGTGGCAAAGAAGCGATAGGCGACGTCGATGGTGATCCCTTGCTCACGTTCGGCGCGAAGCCCGTCGGTCAGAAGAGAAAAATCGATGGCGCGCCCGGAGCGGTTGACGCGGCTGTCCTTAGCGGAGGCAAGCTGGTCCTCGTAGACCCCTCTTGCGTCGTAGAGCAAACGGCCGATCAGTGTGGATTTCCCGTCGTCCACGCTGCCCGCAGTCGTGAAGCGCAGCAGTTGCTTCCCGAGGTCCTCTTCGAGGAAGGAAGCGAAGCCCGCGCTCAGTTCGGGATGGGCTGACAGGCTCATCAGAAATATCCTTCCCGTTTCTTGAGTTCCATCGAACCCTCTGCATCGTGATCAATGGCCCGGTTCTGCCGCTCGGAGTTTCGGAACGAGATCATCTCCTCGATGATCTTCGGAACCGTGTTAGCTTCCGACCGTATCGCGCCGGTGCAGGGAACGCATCCCAGGGAACGCATGCGGCATTTCAAGATCTGCGTCTGCTCGCCCGGGAGGAGTCGATCCCGCTCGTACTTCACGATGATCGATCCACCGCGCAGCACGACTTCCCGTTCGCGCGCGAAATAGAGCGGAACGACCGGAATGTTTTCGACATGGATGTACATCCACACGTCCAGTTCCGTCCAGTTCGACAGGGGAAACACTCGAATGCTTTCGCCCTTATCAATGCGGGAGTTGAAAATGTTCCACAGTTCCGGCCGCTGATTCTTCGGGTCCCATTGCCCCTGCGGATCGCGAAACGAGTAAATGCGTTCCTTGGCCCGCGATTTCTCTTCATCGCGCCGCGCGCCGCCGAAAGCTGCGTCGAACCCACCTTCGGCCAGCGCGTCAAGAAGCGATCTCGTCTTGAGCAGGCCACAGCACTTTTGCGTTCCGAGAGAAAACGGGTTGGCGCCCTTGTCGAGGGCCTCGCGGTTCTTGTGCACAATCAACTCGGCTCCCATATCACGCGCATAGGTGTCGCGGAACTGAATCATTTCCGGAAACTTGTAACTGGTATCAACATGCAGCAGCGGGAAAGGAATCTTTCCAGGGAAGAACGCCTTCTGCGCCAGGCGCAGCATGACGGAAGAATCCTTGCCGATGGAGTAAAGCATGACCGGGCGCGCAAACTCAGCCGCAGCTTCGCGAAGGATGTAGATACTCTCCGCTTCGAGTGTCCTGAGGTGACTAAGCTTTCGATTGGCGATCGGTGTCGGCGCGACATCGAGGCCTGAGCCGAGGGCCAATTCCTGATTGGGCGTTACTTCAGATTGGAAGCTCATTGCCATTGCCTCTCCGCGCGAACGGCGACGCCAGACTCACCACTGGTCCGCAGTTCCGTGGCCAGAGTGAACGCGGCTCCAGTGCTGACTTCTGTCTGTGTGACTACGCGGCCTACGATCATGAGCGCCGGGGCGGGGAGGGCTGCTTGTCGCGCAAGCTTCGCCAGACTCGTCGTGCGCACAACCTGCTGAGGCCGCGCCGCTTGAGACACGATCGCGCAAGGTGTCTCGGAGGGCCAGCCGTTCTCGCGAAGCTCTCGCGCCACGTGGCCGTAGTCGGATCCGGGCATGTAAATGACAACCGTTGTCGAATGGTCGATGTAGCGCAGGGGAATCGAGTCCTTCCCAGCACCTCGGTGCATGGTGGTGAACAGAACCTGAGGAGTAATGCGTCGATCGGTAAGCGAAATGCCGGCGGCGGCAGCGGCGGCGAATGCAGCGGAAATTCCGGGTACGACTTCAAACTCGACTCCAGCATCACGCAGAGCCGCCATCTCTTCACCCGCGCGCCCGAAGAGAAGTGGATCTCCTCCCTTGAGGCGCACCACGACCCGGTTCGACGCGGCATAAGAAACGAGCAGCAGGTTGATATCGTCCTGCGTCAGGAGCTTCTGGCCGCAGCGCTTGCCGGCATCGATGCGCTTGGCCTTCGCGGGAATGAGGGCAAGCACTTCGGCGCTGACCAGAGCATCGTGCAGCACGACGTCGGCAGAACCGAGAATCCGGGCGGCGCACATCGTCAGCAACTCCGGATCTCCGGGACCCGCGCCTACGAGATAGACCTTGGCGCTCAATGCGTGCCCCCTTCCACCCCTTGACGCTTGTTCTCGTTTAGAAACCGATCGAACATTTCCTGACTGGCGACGAAGTGCAGAAACTCCTTCGTATCTGCCACGGGGTACGAACCAGCGCGCACCACCTGCCGAACCTGCCCCAGCCACTCCAGCCAGACTTCGTACTCAGGACCGAACTGCATTTCCAACTCTCGCCGGAGTCGCTGGGCCAGCGCCGGACTCAACCCTTCCGTAGAGATGGCGATCTGCAGCGAACCGCGCCGAACCACGGCCGGGTAATAGAAATCGCACTCGTCCGGCTGGTCGACCGCATTGCAGAGAATTCCGCGCGCTTGGGATTCCTGGAACACGTGCCGGTTGACCTCGGACGACGACGTCGCTGCCACCACGAGAAAAGACTCCGCCAGATCTTCCGGCGCGAACGGCTTGAGTCTCAGCTCGATGCGGGAATCATCGGTCCACCCGGCGATCGTTTCGGTCACGGTCGGCGCGACGACCCGAACCGTTGCCTCGGAATCTAGCAGGCTGCGGATCTTCGATTCCGCGACCGCTCCGCCGCCGACCACAACGCAGAGCCGGTCACGCAGTTTCACGAACATGGGAAACAATGCCATCTCGTTAAGTCTCGATTCCGTAAGGCACGGGTCCGGGCGGCAGATCGCGCGCCACGAATTCCGCCAAGCCTCCCGCCAACAGAGTGCGAAGTTCTTCGTTGCTGTGGCGGGCGAAAAAGCTCCGCAGGTTCTCGCCCGGGGTGCGGTTTTCCTGATATCCCCGAAGCAGACGCTCGATCGCGTCCGGCACAGCCACTGCCGGGCAGCGAAAGCCAACCGGCCGCGCAATCGACTGAAACTGTCCTAAAGCGCCACCAACGCAGAAGTAGTACGCATCCACGAGTCCACCGTTCAGCTTGATCTTCTTGCCCTCAATGCCAAGGTCGGCGATCCAGTGCTGCCCACAGCTGTTCGGGCATCCTGTGATGTGCAGTTTGAGCTGCTGGTCGAAACCCGGAATGCGTTCTTCCAGCTCTCCCGAGAGCCAGCGGGCAAAACCCTTGGTTTCGGTGATGGCCAGCTTGCAGAATTCGGTACCCGTGCAAGCAACCGTGCCGCGCGCAAACGACGAGCCCGCAACGGGCAGGCCGGAGGCCTCGAGTTCCTTTGCCACCGTTCCGCTGTGCTCGTTCGCGATGTTCACCAGGAGAAAGTTCTGCATGATCGTCGTCCGCACCTGACCGGAAGCAAAGCGGTCGGCAAGAGCGGCGGCCACATGCATTTGCTCGGGAGTGATGCGGCCGCGCAGAACCGATGCGCCGACAAAGGAATATCCCGGCTGCTTTTGCGGATGAACTCCGACATGATCCCGGTAGACGTCCGCTGGCCGATCCTCAGGTTCTGCCGGATCAAGCGCTAAGCCGAGACGCCGGTTCAGTTCTTCGAGGAAGGTGTCTGCAGTCCAGCCGTGCTTCAGAAAGAGGAACTTGATTCGCGCCTGATCTCGACTCTGACGTAAGACATCGCGGTCACGAAAGACCTCGGCCACACCGCGCACAACGGGCACGACCTGGTTCCACTGCACGAAAGCGTTCAGTCGAACGCCGAGATGAGGCTCGGTGGAGAGACCGCCCGCTACCCGCAGAGAAAAGCCCACTTCCTCCGCGCCGCCGCGCTTGCGAACCGTGGCGGTCAGGCCAATGTCGTTAATCTCAGGATACGGGCACCACACGCGGCAGCCCGTAATCGAGATCTTGAATTTGCGGGGGAGATTGTAAAACTCCGAATTTTCCTCAAACTGTCGGCTGAGTTCCAGCGCAACCGGCGATGCGTCGCAGATCTCGTCCGCGTCCACGCCCGCAACCGGGCAACCGGTTATGTTCCGTATCACGTCGCCACAAGCCCCGGCGGTCGTGAGTCCAACCTGGCGCAGGCGGTCGAGAATGTCGGGGAGAGCTTCAATCGTGACCCAATGCAACTGGATGTTCTGGCGTACCGTGATGTCTGCCACGCCGCGAGCGTGTTCCGCGGCCAGATCGGCAATGGTCCGCCACTGGCGGGTATCCGCGATTCCGTTAGGGATGCGTATCCGCACCATGAAGTAGGGTGTGGATTTTCCTTCCCCGCCGGCTCCCCCGAGCACGCCCTTGCCGTCGCCCTGCGTATAGATGCCCCACGACCGAAAATACGTCCCCAGCCACTCGGGAGGTATGGAAGCGTGGCCCGCGCGCGCAAACCCGCGAATCTCGTCGAGGTGCTCCCAGGCGTTCTTCGCCCGTTTCAGGCGCTCGACGCGCTGCGCCTTGGTTTCTTTGACTTCACCCATCACCCCACCCCACAAACAAAAAGCCCACCTGCCATAGCATCTGGCGGTGGGCTTCGGAAACTTGAATGGAAGGTCTTTAAGTGCCTATCCGGGCCTCATCTCACCAGAGTTATACGCCAAACAACAACAACAGCATGGACAGCATGCACACGCCGCGGACGCAATCTTCTGGTGACCTCGCAACATACCTGCTGACAGTAGCGCGCTATCGGACATCCGTCAAATCAAAAAAACTGTTTCACGTATTGAAATTCCAGCTAGGCAGGAAGGAAGGAACGCGCTCCCACAAGAATCTACGTCGGGTTGACCACAACGTTCACGAGTCACCTTGCGCCTTTTCAGAGAGTTGCAGTTTATTCACCATGCCCGCGTGGAGTAAGACGGCGGGGCTCCGGGTGGGAGTAGCTCCGCCACCCAGGAGACCTGGAATCCACCGATACCCGTTAACCTTGCTACGGGATTGTGTGCGGAACTGGCCGTATGCGCGACCATGCCTTAACGCAATCGCCGGATAAACTAAGGAGTGCCGCTCCGACCGGTAAAAGCCGATCACGTAGATCGTCGGCTTGATCTTAGATGAGTAAATGACCTGGCGCATGCGCAGCAGAGGAGCGCCACGCGGCACATCTAAGAGTTGTGCTACGCGGCCTTCTGCCACCGTGGCATCGACTTCTTCATCGGCGTACAAGTTCCACTCCGTAGTCATCCCTACGGCTGCGCCTGGGAACCCAGCGCCGCCGCTTTGATTTGCTGACGATTCACTCCGGCGCCGCCTGCCCGCAGAAACGACTCCATCAGAGATTCAGGCGTCGGGAAATCCCGGGTTGGCTCGCGAAATCGAAAGACCGAGTTCAGGCGGGCGCCGTCCTCTGAAAATAGGATCAGCGTGCATTTCGTCCCGCCCAAGTCTCCCGCAAGTATCATGGCGCTCCCGCTTCTAGGAAAAATCAAGCCTGTAGTATAGCCGTTCCGGCATTGTTCGCACGCAGCCCGCGGGTGCCGCCGCGATCAAACAACGCGACGTTCTGTCCGTAAAACGAGATCAATCCCGGCAATACGGCGAGAAGGGAAAAGCCCAAGGGGCAATGAAGAGGCCGAAAGCAGTTTTTACCGTTCCGGAGAAGTCGCAGGTGAGACGGCGCAAGCCAGGCAGCGCCGGTTGACGCAAGCCCAACTTTCAGTTCACTGCGGCTGAGGAAGAAAACGGTGTCCGCGTCAACGCCAATGCCTGATGTTCGTGGTGCACTTGTTTCACCGCGTACATCTTTCGATCCGCTTCCGCCAACAGGTGTTCCGCATCCATGCCATCCTGCGGATAGAATGCGGTTCCCACACTCAGCGATAACAGATCTTTCCCGCAAACCCGGCGGCCTGCCTCTTGCGCCAGCGCACTCAGCAAGAGAGCCTTTTCCGCGGCTGCGCTCGGCGTCAAGTTGGGCGCGATAATCACGAACTCATCTCCGCCCATGCGCGCCACATAGTCATATTCGCGGCACACCTCCCGCAACAGGCCCGCAAAAAGCTTGATTGTCTTGTCCCCTTCCAGGTGGCCGTAGCGGTCGTTAATCTGCTTAAACCCGTCCATATCACACACCATCACCGCCAGCGCCGAACGCTCCCTTCGGCATCGCGCCAGTTCCTGGTCCAGATGCATGAACAGCGAGCGCGCATTGGGCAAGTCTGTCAAATAGTCGGTCGTGGCGGAGCTTTCCGCCTGCCGGTACTTCAACGCATTCTCAATCGACAGCGCGACTTTTGAAGTAATGACCTGCAGGATGCGCAAGTGATCGTTGGTAAAAGCGTCAGACTCGACTTGGTAGAGCGCCAGCACCCCCACCAGTCCGTTGATCCCTTCCAGGGGCAAAGCCAGAGCCGACCGCAATTCCGTCAGGCGCTTGGGATCACGCGCATACCCCGGTTCCACCGCCGGATTGCCATTCACAATGGGCTTCGCGTTTTGCGCCACCCACCCGCAGAGCCCTTCCCCCACAGGAATCTCGAGCGCAGAAAACGTCCGGTAGTTCTCCCCACTGACAAATTCCGGAACCAGCATGTCGCCCTTGAGCACGAACGTGGCAAAGGAATCGTAGGGAATCAATTTCCGCAATCGCACCGAAACCAGCGAGAGCGTTTCATCCAGGCTGAGCGAATTTCCCAGGTCCTGGCTCAGTTCAAAAAGTGTCTGTGCTTCCTGTCGTGCCGATGCAATCGACGACAAAAAGTCAGCTTCACTGCCGCGTCGCCGGCGCGGGGACGTGCGCTCGAATCCAGCCGCCGGTCTCTCCCCTCTCTCTACCTTATAGCCATGGATTCGCGATCTCTCCCCCGTCCTCAAATCATCGGCGGCCAGACTCTCCAGTTCCGCATAACGCTTCACTAAAATGTCTACCACTTTAGGATCAAACGAAGTACCGGCCTCATCCGCCACGTGTTGCATGGCCTCATCCAAAGTTAGCGCTTTGCGATACTGCCGGTCTGAGGCCAGCGCGTCCAGACAATCCACTGCGGCCAGAATGCGCGCTCCAATCGGAATCTCTTCCGCTTTCAGCCCGTCCGGATAGCCGCTTCCATCCCATTTTTCGTGATGCGAGCGCACAATCGGCGCCACCGGATACGGGAACGCCACCTTTTCCAGGATCTCCGCTCCCACGATGGGGTGAATCTTCATTTTTTCAAACTCTTCCGGAGTCAGACGCCCGGGCTTATTGATGATGTGGTCGGGCACCGCCAGCTTGCCCACATCATGCAGCAGGGCCGCGGCGTAAAGCGCCTCAATCTCTTGTTCCGATAATGCCAGTTCCCGCGCGATCTCAACGGCGTAAGTCCGCACGCGGTGCAAATGCTTGTGCGTCGTGTGATCCTTAGCATCAATGGCCAGCGCCAGCGCTTCAATCGTTCGCAGGTGCAGCGCTGAAACCTGTTCCACGTGCTTCTTCTCCGCTTCCACATGCTGCTTTTCGATCTCGACTCGCCGTTTTTCGTCCTCCAAACGCTCCAAATAGAGCCGGTAAGAACGATAGATCCAGTACACGACCGGAATCGCCAGCAGGGAAGCTTGCCATCCCACATGTTTGTTCAGGAATCCGATAAACCCGACCAGCGCAGCGCCTACAAGATAATAGGGAAACGACCAGAAGTAGCACTGCGTCCAGATCTTGCGCATCGACTTGCCTTCCGTCAGCGCGATCACTACCGACACAGGCACCGTGTTGCTCAGGAAGTACGCACAGGCCGCCACCACCAGCATCAGCGCAAGACTGTTGCGCAGCATTCCTTCCAGCGCATGGTAGGCCAGGAACGACAGCCCAATGGCATTGGCCGTCATGCTCAGGACGTTGAAGATTACCTTCACCGCCCCCATGTGGTACTTCGGTTTCCACAGGCTTTGCAGCAAGGCCGCCGCGCAGCCAATCGCCAGCGTTTCCGGCAATGAAAGTTCCAGAATGCCGAGTAGAACGAAAAGGAAGTGCACCGACATGGTGCCTTCGATGCCCGGCAACCGCACCTTCATCGTCGAGGCCAGCAGCGCAATCAGCAGATAGCAGGCAAACTTCAGCGGATCGTCGGAATGCCAATGCAGCCCGGCCGAGACCAGCACGCTGGCTCCCGCAGCGGCCGTGATGGCGATAAATACTCGCGCTCGCAATGGCATCAAAGAAGGCTCCATTAGTTCTCTATCGGATCGTCCCACGTCTGACTGCAACTGGGGGCATTACCTTGGTAGCCCGAACCCGATGCCTCCCGTCACCTGCTCGGATGCGTGGTCCCCCATACCGAAAGAAGCAACCTCGTTGCCACTCCCAACCCTCGCTATCGCATTGCAAGCAAACGTCGATCTCGAATACCTCGCGTCACGATGGGACAGATTGGCCCGCTCCGCCCACATAGGCCAGTCCCATCCAGCTTCGCGCCGTTACCAAAGTGACTGCCGGAATTCTGCGCCGTGACGATAATCTAGTCTGGCGGAAGTGTAATCGGGAGGACTTCTCGAACTGGGCAGCGCGCAACCCGCTCCGTTCGCGCAAAGCATGGCCACACCCTCACTCGCGGTTTCTAAGAACGCTTCCCACGGCGCCGAATTCATCGTGGCCAGCGACGTCATGCGCAAATTCATGCTCATGGTCGAGCGCGTCGCTCACCACGTTGGCTCCGTGCTCATTGTCGGCGAAACCGGTACCGGCAAAGAGCGCATCTCCCACTCGATCCATGAGCACTCCGCGCGATGCAACAAGCCGTTTGTTGAAATCAACTGCGCTGCCTTGCCTGAGAACCTGGTCGAAAGCGAGCTCTTCGGCTACGAGAAAGGCGCGTTCTCCGGTGCCGATACGGCCAAGCCCGGACTCTTCGAACTGGCGCACAACGGAACCATTTTCCTCGATGAAATCGGCGAACTTGATCTCCGCATGCAGGTCAAACTTCTCCGCATCCTGGACCATGCCCCCTACTATCGCCTGGGTGGCCACCGCAAGATTGCCGTGGATGTGCGCGTAGTAGCTGCCACCAATCGCAATTTGAAAGAAGAAGTGAACACCGGCCGCTTCCGCAAAGATCTCTACCATCGCCTCACTCAATTCGAGTTGTCCGTGCCTCCTCTGCGCGAAAGGCCGGACGACTGCGTCGCCCTGGCCACGCACTTCCTCGCCCTGGCGGCTGCCGATCGCAAGTTCTCCTCCGAAGCTCTCAGCGTGCTCCAATCTCACTCCTGGCCCGGCAATGTGCGCGAACTTCAGAACATCGTGAACCGGATCGCGGTTTCAACCAGCGCTCCCGAAATCACAGCCGCTGAGGTTCGTCAGGAGCTCAAGGACTCCGATTTTGACGCCGAGCTGTCCACCAATCCCGCGCAACCGAACAATGATCTGGAAAGCCTGGAGGCGCAGGCCGTGCAGCGGGCCCTGCAGAAGACAGGTGGCCATCGCGGCCAGGCAGCCGCCGAGCTCGGTATCTCTCGCCGCACCTTAACCCGCAGGCTTCGCGACTACGGACTTTTATCCCCACGCGGCGAGCACAAGCCGTCCTTAGGTACTCTGCATCAGGAGCAGGAACGGCTCTTTCGCGCGGATGTAAAGGTCCCGTTATCGGTGCGCACGCCAGACGGTGAAGAACTCTCCTGCACAACACGCAACCTGAGTATGACCGGAATGGGCGTGGAAGACCTGCCCGCGACCATGGATCGCAGCAGCATCCTGCACATCAGCTTCCTTCTTCCGGGGTCGAGTACGCCCGTCGAGGTTGCGGCCCGGATGGCCTGGCTCGATGCGCGTGGTCGCGCCGGTATGACCTTCGCCCAGATCGGGCCCGCGGCTCGCACTGAAATCGCTCGCTGGCTTCGTGAAAAAATGACGGCAGAAGGCTGGAACGTCGACTCCGTCTCTTCTCCTCGTTAATTCATCGCCCCCTTCCCTGGCTGCTTTCGGTCCCAACCAGTAGGACTCCGCCATTCCAAAGGTAATTCCTTCCCCGGTTACGGACGCGGGGCACACCTCGCCCTGCGCTGGCGCAACCTGGGCCACCCTGTCCCAAGGGCAACTTCTCCTCTTCTCGTTCCCCTTCTGGAATCAATTACTTGCGGCCTCCCGCCTTTGGACTCGGATGTGCATGTATGAGTTCGCCGGTTGGGCGCACCCTGCTCAACCAAGACGAGGAAATGACGATGACACGCCAGCATTCCAAGATCGCGGCCTGGGGTGGGAAAGCTCTGCTCCTGGTAACGGTTCTTTCGGCAGCGAGCCTCACGGCGGCCCAAAGCAAGCTCTCGCCCGACTTGCAGACAGCTGTGACGGTCTCGAACGCGCTAATGAAGTTTTTTTCCAACACTGCCAGCTCGGATTCGGGCACCACGGGTCCGTCGGTGAATGTCGTCGTGCAATACGCCAGTGCGCCAACACAAACGAACTATGCCGCCGCGGCTTCGGCCGGCGCCACCCTGCGCGGGCAGTACTCGTCGTTTTCTGGCGCCGCCTATTCCGTGCCCCTGTCTGCCGTGAACACGCTGGTCAGCAGCGATTCCGGAATTTCCTATATCTCCCTCGACCGGCCGGTCGCCGGCGCCTCCGACTATGGCGATGGCACACAAGCCACCAGCCTCGATATCGCGCGCAACTTCGGCTACGACGGCTCCGGCGTCGGCGTTGCCGTCATTGATAGCGGAATCGCCTCCAATAACGATCTTCGCAATTCCAGCGGCTCATCGTCCCGCGTCGTCTACAGCGAAAGCTTTGTTCCCAACGTCAGCAGCACCTCCGACGACTACGGTCATGGGACGCACGTCGCCGGCATCGTCGGCGGCAATGGCTCTAATTCGAGCTGTTCCTATTGCAATATCACCTTTCGCGGCGTAGCGCCGAATGTGAAACTGATCAATCTGCGTGTTCTCGATCAGAATGGCCTAGGTTCCGACAGCGCGGTGATCGCTGCCATCGACCGCGCCATCGCTCTGAAGAGCACTTACAACATCCGAATCATTAATCTGTCGCTGGGACGTGGCATCTACGAGAGTTACGCTCAAGACCCCCTATGTCAGGCGGTGGAGAAAGCCTGGAAGGCGGGCATCGTGGTGGTGGTAGCGGCGGGCAACCTCGGTCGCGACAACTCTTTCGGCAACCAGGGCTATGGCACGGTCACCGCACCCGGCAATGACCCCTACGTGATCACGGTTGGCGCCATGAAAACCATGTTCACCGATACAGGCGCGGATGACCAGATCGCCACCTACAGTTCCAAAGGACCTTCGGCGGTGGACCACATTGTGAAGCCCGACCTCGTCGCCCCCGGCAATGGTCGAGTCTCGGCCTTGGCGTCTACCACGTCCACGCTCTTTGCCAAGAATTCCAGCACGGCCGTCCCGAAAAATTACTACCAGGTGGGCGCCTCTGCTTCCGCTTCCTCCACTTACTACCGCCTGAGCGGCACCAGCATGGCGACGCCGGAAGTCAGCGGAGCCGTGGCCTTGATGCTTCAGAAGAGCTCCTCGCTGACGCCCGATCAGGTGAAGGCGCGGCTCATGAAGACGGCATCGAAGAACTTCCCTGCGTATACCAGCTACACCGATCCGACGACCCAAACTACTTATACGGAACAGTACGACATCTTCACGGTCGGGGCCGGTTACTTGAACGTGGCCGCGGCTCTGACCAGCACCGACAAGCCGTCCACCGCGGTGGGCGTCGCCCTCTCACCGACGGCCGTATATAACACCAGCAATGGCACCGTAACCCTGGTCAATCAGGGATCCTCGGTCGTCTGGGGTGGCTCCGTAGTCTGGGGCAACTCGGTGGTCTGGGGCAACTCGGTGACCGGCAACTCCGTCCTCTGGGGCTCGTCAGTCTCCGTGGACGCAAACTCCGTCGTGTGGGGTAACAGCGTCACGCTCGCACAGAGCGTTCTCTGGGGATCGAGCGTCCTCTGGGGTTCTTCTATCACCGCCGGCGGCGACAAATAGTCTGGTGCGCGTTCTACCAGGCGACATACTTGGGAGCCATATGAAAGACGTAACAAAAATGACGAATCGGAGACAAGGAAACATGAAGGCCATAGGTCTGTTTGCGCTGATGGTTGCGATGGTTGTACCGGCGGCCGCCAGGAACAAGAAAGTTGCCTCGGACCTGCCATCCGCCGGCACGGACTCCATTGATGTCATCGTTCAGTTCGTGGTCCCGCCGGTTCAAAAGCATCGCGACAAGGTCGCCACCCGTGGCGGTCAAGTCAAGGGGGACTTGTCCCTGGTAAATGGACTGCACGCGTCCATGACAGCGGCCCAGGTTGATGATCTGGCGACAGATCCCGAAGTGGCTTACATCGCGCCCGATCGCCCGCTTTACAGCATGACCAGCGGGTCACCCACTCCCGTCCTCGACTACCACACGGACACCGTCAACGCTCCCGTAGCGTGGGGGCAGGGTCTGGATGGCACCGGCATCGGCGTGGCTGTGATCGACAGCGGAATCATCAGTATCCTCCCCGATTTTTCCACCCCGAGCAACCGGGTCGTATTTGGCCAGAACTTCACCAGCAAAACGCTTAACGCCAATGACCAGTACGGCCACGGAATTCATGTCGCCGGCATCCTCGGTGGAAACGGCTACAAGTCCACTGGATCGCGTTACCTCTATACTTTCAAGGGTATTGCCCCCAACGTGAACCTGATCGATCTTCGCGTCCTGGACCAGAAAGGCGTCGGTACTGATAGTCAGGTAATCGCAGCGATTCAGACGGCGATCCAGCTGAAGAACAAATACAACATCCGCGTCATTAACCTGTCGCTGGGAAGACCAGTGTATGAAAGCTACACGCTCGACCCATTGTGCCAGGCGGTTGAACAGGCTTGGAAGGCAGGCATCGTGGTCGTGGTTGCTGCCGGCAACGACGGCCGCGACAACTCCGTGGGGACGAACGGCTACGCCACCATCACCGCCCCGGGCAACGACCCTTACGTAATCACAGTTGGTGCGATGAAGACCATGGGCACGCCGAGCCGGGCTGACGACCAGATCACGACCTACAGTTCCAAAGGACCAACGCCCGTCGACCACATTGTGAAACCTGACCTGGTTGCACCGGGCAATCGCATCATCTCTCTTTACAAGGAGCGGTTGGTTTTGAGTGGGACCTATACCGGCAACGAGATTCCCACATCTCTGTACGTGACGAAGGGCGACAGTACTGCTTCTGACGCGTACTATTTCTTGAGCGGTACGAGCATGGCCGCACCGATGGTGAGCGGGGCAGCAGTGCTGCTTCTGCAGTCGCAGCCGAATCTAACGCCGGACCAGGTCAAGGCGCGGCTAATGAAGACGGCTTACAAAGTCTTCCCCTTGTACAGCAGCTACACCGATCCAGCAACCGGCGTCACTTACACCAGCCAGTACGACGTGTTCACGGTGGGCGCAGGCTACCTCGACATCCAGGCTGCCCTGTCCAGCACGGACGTGAGCACTGGAGTCGCCAAGTCGCCCACGGCGCAGTACGACCCGGCAACCAACAGCGTCTACTTCGTCAAGGACTCCTCGGCGATGTGGGGCAGCTCCGCTATGTGGGGCTCGATTGCTGTGTGGGGCAACAATGCTTTTGTGGGCAGTCAATCCGCCATGTGGGGCAGTTCCGCCATGTGGGGCAGTTCTGCGATGTGGGGCAGCAGCAGCACGCAGGGCTTCAGCGCCATGTGGGGTTCGAGCGCGATGTGGGGTAGTAGCACTACGGACACCACCGAGACGGTTGACATCCTGATCAACGGAGAGAACTAAGACGACGGACCGTCGCGCCATCACCGCACAAGCTGGCCGGCTAGGTCGTCCTTTTCTCTTCACTGCTTCCACAGACCGTCTGCGGAAAACGTCGCATTCACAATTCGACCAGCGCGATCGTGCGCAGTAAGGAAAAATTCGCACGTGAAATCTTGTACGTGCAACGCTCTGCGCTGCTCTCTTGTGAAGTCAACAATTCCGAACTCTCGAGCGCTTAGCGCGCCAATTTAATACAAGTAATACGTCAGTAACATGGTCACTGTCCCATCGCCATTTCAACTCGGCATAAGGACAGCGAGTAAGCATTGTCCCCTGCGAATTTTTTCTGAGCACCTTCGATTGCCAATGTTGTCTTTGTAAGCAGATTTTTTCTGGCTTTCCTCACCTCGCGCTGCTACCGTACAAAAACGAATTTAGCGATGCGTTCCGATTCTTGAAATTGTGGGGCTAACTCCTCGGACGCGGGTTTCAGAATGCTCGTTAACTACCTCCTCCAGATCACGGTATGGCTGCTGCTCTTTCCGGCGCCGAATCACGCCCAAGAGGCGCCCGGCAAAGTTGTTACCAGCCCGCATGGAGCGTTGGCCATCCCCTGTCAGAACTGCCACACCGCCAACGGATGGAAACCGATACGTACTGTTCCGGAGTTCGATCACAACAAGACTCGCTATCCCTTGCGCGGCATGCATGAAGGTCTCGCCTGCACCCAATGCCACACCAAGATGATCTTCACCGACGTGGGCAAAACGTGCTCCGACTGCCATGCCGACCTGCACCGCGGCAAGATGGGCGCCAACTGCGAGCAGTGTCACAACGTAAAGGGTTGGAAGGTCGCCACCAAAGACATTCAGAATCACAACAACCGTTTCCCGCTGATCGGCGCGCACGCCATGGTGCAATGCGAGGACTGCCACAAGAACGGCGGCTTGAGCCAGTTCAACACCATGTCCACCGCCTGCTACTCCTGTCACGCCAAGGACTACCAGAACACTCGCGACGTGAATCACGTCGCCCTCAAGCTCCCCATCGAGTGCACCCAGTGCCACAATCAGAACACCTGGGCGGGCGCTGCCTTCGACCACCTCCGCTATACCGGCTACGCTCTCACCGGCGCCCACGCGCAACTGGACTGCGCGCTGTGTCACGTGGGCGGCCGCTACGCGGGTACTCCAACCGCCTGCGTGGGATGCCACCTCAACAATTTCCAGAAGTCCACCAACCCGAACCATGTGCAATTCAATCTCCCGCAGACCTGCGAGCAGTGCCATACGACGGCCGCCTGGGCGCCCGCGAAGTTCGATCACAACCTGATCGTCGCTTTTCCGCTTACGGGAAAGCACGCAACCCTTTCCTGCGACCAATGCCACGCCAACAGCAACTTCCAGATCGCCACTGCCGCCTGCGTCTCCTGTCACCTGAAGGATTTCCAGGCCACTAACGCCCCGAACCACGTGCAGGCTGGATTTCCGCAGACCTGCGAGCAGTGCCACACGACAACCGACTGGACGGGAGCTACTTTCGATCACGCCAAGACCGGTTTCGCCCTCACCGGCGCCCACACCACGCTGCAATGCGCCCAGTGCCACATCAACGGGAATTACGCCATTACGGTTACGACTTGCGTCTCCTGCCACCTGAAAGACTTTCAGGGCACGACCGCTCCCAACCATGTGCAAGCGAACTTGCCGCAGGCCTGCGAGCAATGCCACACGACGACCAACTGGACGGGAGCTACGTTCGATCACAGTAAGACAGGCTTCCCCCTGACCGGTGCGCACGTTGCAGTGCAGTGCGCCACCTGCCACGTGAACAACAACTACAATCTGACCAGCGCGGCCTGCGTCAATTGCCACCTCCAGAACTTCCAGGCCACCACGAACCCCAACCACGTGAGCGGCGGGTTCCCGCAAACCTGCGAGCAGTGCCATAACACAACTGCCTGGACGGGAGCGGCGTTCGATCACTCAACCACAGGATTTCCACTGACTGGCGCGCACACGCCGTTAGCCTGTACGCAGTGCCACGTGAACAATAACTACAACTTGAGCAGCGCGGCCTGCGTGACTTGCCACCAGACGAACTACGACGGAACTGCCGATCCTCCGCATGCCGCCGCCAAGCTGCCGACCACGTGCGATACCTGTCACACCACGGTGAGCTGGCTTGGCGCAACCTTCAATCACGCCGCCCCGCCGGCCAACTGGGCCCTGACTGGTTTCCATACTTCGTTGACTTGTGCGCAATGCCACGTGAGCAGCAACTACACCCTGACCAGCGGAACCTGTGTCAACTGCCACCTCGCGGACTATCAGAAGACGACCAACCCCAATCACGTAACCGGCGGCTTCCCGCAGACCTGTGACCAGTGCCACAATACGACCGCCTGGACCGCGGCTTCGTTTGATCACAGCAAAACAGGCTTCCCGCTCACCGGTGCGCACGTCACAGTGCAATGCACCCTGTGCCACGTGAACAACAACTACAACATCACCGACACTTCTTGCGTCAGCTGTCATCTCCAGAACTTCCAGGCGACCACCAACCCCAACCACGTAACCAGCGGTTTCCCGCAGACTTGTGAGCAGTGCCACACCACAACCGCCTGGACGGGAGCAGTCTTCAATCACGCTGCTCCGCCGGCCAATTGGGCCCTTACCGGAGCGCACTCGCCCCTCGCCTGCACCCAGTGCCACGTGAACAACAACTACAACCTGACTAGCACCGCTTGCGTGACTTGTCACCAGACCAACTACGACGGCACCACCGATCCGCCGCACGCCGCCGCCAAACTGCCCACCACCTGCGACACCTGCCACACCACGGTGAACTGGCTCGGCGCCACCTTCAATCACAGCGCTCCGCCCGCCAACTGGGCCCTGACTGGTTTCCACACCTCGCTGACTTGCGCCCAGTGTCACGTGAGCAACAACTACAGCCTGACCAGCACGGCTTGTGTGACCTGCCATCTGGCCAACTTCCAGAGCACGACCAATCCCAATCACGTCACCAGCGGGTTCCCCCAGACGTGCGAGCAGTGCCACAACACAACCGCCTGGACCGGGGCGACCTTCAATCACGCAGCTCCTCCAGCAAACTGGGCCCTTACCGGCACGCACGCCACCACGACCTGCACCCAGTGCCACGTGAACAACAACTACAACCTGACCAGCACCGCCTGTGTCACGTGCCACCAGACGAACTACGACGGCACCACCGATCCGCCGCACGCCGCCGCCAAGCTACCCACCACCTGTGACACCTGCCACAGCACGACAAACTGGCTCGGCGCCACCTTCAATCACGCGGCTCCTCCGGCCAATTGGGCCCTGACTGGTTTCCATACCTCGTTGACTTGCGCTCAGTGCCATACCAACAACAATTACAGCTTCACGAACGGTGCTTGCGTCCAGTGTCACCTTGCTAACTACAACAGCACCACCAACCCCAATCACGTCACCAGCGGGTTCCCGCAGACGTGCGAGCAGTGCCACACCACCACCGCCTGGACCGGGGCGACCTTCAATCACGCAGCTCCGCCGGCCAATTGGGCCCTCACCGGCACGCACGCCACCACGGCCTGCACGCTGTGCCACGTGAACAACAACTACAACCTGACCAGCACCGTATGTGTCACTTGCCACCAGACCGACTACAACAACGCAAAAACACCGGTGGATCACGTGAGTGCGAATTTCCCCACCACTTGTGACACCTGCCACGACACCGTGCTCTGGACCGACGGCAAGTTCGACCACACGGCAACAGGCTTCACCCTGGATGGTTTCCACACGACCCTGCAGTGCTCGCAGTGCCACAACGCGACGTTTGGCAACTACAACATCACCAGCAACGCCTGCATCCTCTGTCACCTTTCGAACTTCAACGGGACCACCAATCCGCCGCATACCGGCTTCCCAAGCACAGCGCAGTCCTGCGTGACTGCATGCCACCACACCACCACGGATTGGACCGGAGCGAGCTTTGACCATTCGCAGGCGCCGGCCAACTGGGCGCTCGTTGGGGGCCATACGACGGTCGCGTGTGCTTCGTGCCACGTGAACAACAACTACAGCCTGACGGCGGCCAATGCGGCGAACTGCGATTTCTGCCATGATGCGATTTTCAGAACCGCGACCAATCCGAACCACGTAACGGGCGCATTCCCGACCACCTGTACTACCTGCCACGTCTGGCCCAAGACAGACTGGTTGGGGGCAACCTTACCGTCGCAATACCACACCTGGTTCTCGGCCAGCCACCACGGCGCGACCTGCGGCACCGATTGCCACCAGAACGCGCCGACCGACTACTCGACGTACCAGTGCTACGTCGCTTGCCACCACCACACGAAGACAGCGACGGACAACTCGCACAGCGGTCGGGCAGGCTATTCCTACGGCACCAATGGCGATACCTGCGTGGTCTCTGGTTGCCACCTGGGTGGCGGCAACGGCGGCTAAGTCATAGAGGTAAGAGGACGGGGCAAGCAGCATCGCTCAACGCCCGCCGAGCCATTCCGCAAATCGCCCGTCCCACGGGCCTTTCCGCTCACTCTCTTCGGCCGCATCAATACGAAGAAAGGCATTCTGCATATAGCGCACCGCTAGCCAGCGCAACGGTTCCGGTTCCCAGTTCGGCGAACATCTTTGTGCCAGCACCAGTCCCTCCAGTGCCGTGCGCTTTCCCGCAATCAACGATGCCAGCACGCGCCCCGTCAGATTCGTCGTCGAAACACCTTGCCCCGTATACCCACGCGCCGTCGCAATCCGCGTCGCCGGATCAAACGCCACCATCGGCATCCAGTCGCGTGGCATCCCCACCGGCCCGCCCCACCAGTGCGTGAACTTGATCCCCTCCAACGCCGGAAACCAGTCCACCACCGCGCGTTCAATGCGGGCATGTGTCTCCGCGTGCCGGTCTTGGTCGTCGCTGATCTTCGACCCGAACTGATAAGGCGCGCCGCGACTGCCAAATAGAATTCGTCCGTCCGCCGTCCGCGTTAGATAGTCCACTGTGTTCTTCGCCGAGGCAACACTCTCCCCATTCTGCCAACCAATCGCCGCCCACTGCTTCGCCGTCAAAGGTTCCGTCACAGCAATCAGCGAATACACCGGCAGCAACGCCCGATGCAGTTTCGGTAGCCGTGTCAGGTAAGCCTCGCCCGCCAGCACCAGCGCCTTTCGCGCTCGCAGTTCGCCGCCGGGAGTCAGTAGACGAGCCGCTGTTCCGCCTTCGAAACCGACAATCTCGGTCTTCTCGTAGATAGTGCCACCCCGCCGTTCCACCGCCCGCGCCAATCCCCGCACCAGCCGTCCCGGATGCACGCTCGCGTTCTCCCGCGCATGCAGCGCTCCCCGAACCCGAGTGACCTTGATTCGCTCCCCCACTTCTTCCGCACTCAACAAGCGATACTGATCGCCCAGCCCCAGCCGGTTATAGCCCGCATAAGAACTTTGAACCACCTTCAGATGTGCCTCGCACCGCGCCAGTGTCAGCAAGCCCCCACGGTGAAATTGAGCATCAATGTTCTCTTCCTTACATACCCGCTCCACCTCATCCACCGCCGTATTCATCGCCAGCATGAGCGTTCGCGCAGCCTCGCGTCCGTATCGTTGTTCCAGTACCGCGGCTGTCACCGGAAACTTCGATGAGCACCACCCGCCATTGCGCCCCGACGCGCCGTATCCCACAATCTCCTTCTCCACAATCGCCACTCGCAGCCCGGGATTTTCGCGCAGCAAATAGTACCCAGTCCAAAGCCCGGTGTACCCGCCCCCCAGGATCGCAACATCCACCTCCGCCGATCCCGCCAGCGCTGCCCGCGGCCTCAATTTCTCCCCCGCCGTCTCCAGCCAGAAACTGTTTTTTCCGTAGTCGGTCATGAGCTTTTCCTGAGCCCTCGAAATCATTCTCCTCACCATCACCCTCCGGTCAAGAAACCCCCCGCTATCACTAACTTTGTCTTTGGACTCCAGTCCTGACGTTCCAGTCTTGACCTATCACCCTGTGACTCCGATCACGTGGACAACAGTCTTGGGTCACAGACGAACTAGACCAAGACAGTCCACATTGTCCTGTTCACTATGCAACTGACCAGGGCCGCTGACTACGCCGTTCGCATCATGATCCACATGGCTCAAGTTCCTGCCGGAACTCGAGAGCGCACCGCCGCTTTGGCCGAAGCCGGCGGGATCCCGCGAGAGTTCCTCTCCAAGGTTCTCCAGCGCTTGGTGAAGGTAGGCCTGCTTCGTTCGCATCGCGGCAGCAGTGGCGGTTTTCAATTAAGCCACCCCGCCGCAAGTGTATCTCTGCTCGATGTGATCGAGGCGATCGAGGGTCCCACACACCTCAACCAGTGTCTGATCTCAGAAAACGCTTGCGACCGTCACGCTACCTGCCCGGCGCATCCTGTCTGGATTCAGGCGCAAGAAGAACTGGTCAAGGTCCTCGGCGGCGTTTCCCTGGCCGAAATGGCAAGCACCGTTCGGTCGGCCGACTCGCCCACTCCAGCCTGCTGGGAGCGTCGCGGCAAGTCCACCTTGTTGGCGATCACCCCGCCCGAGACGCCTCGCTAGGAACGCCGCCGAAAAGAGGACCTGCTCGCTGTGCGGTCTCGACTGCGGCCGCCATCCGCTCTCTCAACAGTTCGACTCGACCGGACTCTGGTTCTGCTGCTTCGGCTGCGTCAACGTCTACTCCATCC
>Ga0075028_100000138_pt1 | contig 26198 bp, 28 predicted proteins | sample LitLauG_LLR_2014_FD_71390 | JGI IMG/M metagenome (GOLD analysis project Ga0075028, IMG submission 71390) | Freshwater sediment microbial communities from Pennsylvania, USA - Little Laurel Run_MetaG_LLR_2014 | ecosystem: Environmental > Aquatic > Freshwater > Creek > Sediment | place: USA... | reverse complement strand
AGTACCTCGAGCAAAGCGATCACGCGGGCGAGCGCGCCTAGCCGGTTCCGAACAAATCATTTAATCTGGCGGACACGTTGAGAAAGGCCCCGACCGTGACGCCAGCCGCGCTCCGAAAACTCCTGCAGCAGGTTCGGAAGAAGGAAATCTCTCCTGACGACGCGCTGAATCGGCTGCGGCACATGCCTTTCGAAGAGCTTGGATTCGCCAAAGTCGACCACCATCGTGCGCTGCGCACCGGGGTGCCGGAAGTGATTTTGGGAGAGCGGAAGGCTCCGGCTCATCTGGCGAAAATCTTTCAGCAATTGGCGCGGCATGGGCGCAATGTGCTGGCCACGCGGTGCTCGCCGGAGCAGTTCAGCGCGGTGAAGAAGAAAGTTGGCAAGGCCGAGTATCGTCCGCTGGCGCGAGCGATTGTTCTGCAACGCGACGCGACTATCTACGGTAAGGGAAAGATTGTGGTGGTGTCGGCGGGCACGAGCGATATCCCGGTGGCGGAAGAAGCGGTGGTTACGGCGGAAGTGATGGGCAACGAAGTGCAGCATGTCTATGACGTGGGCGTGGCGGGGATTCATCGGCTGTTGTCGCACCGGGAAATTCTTGCCGGCGCGCGCGTGGTGATTGTCTGCGCCGGGATGGAAGGCGCATTGCCTAGCGTAGTAGGCGGCCTGGTGGGCGTGCCGGTCATTGCCGTGCCGACCAGCGTCGGGTACGGCGCGTCGTTTGGCGGGATCGCCGCGCTGCTTGGAATGATGAACTCGTGTGCTTCGAATGTGAGCGTGGTTAATATCGACAACGGATTCGGCGCAGGGTACGTGGCGTCGCTGATTAATCGGCAGTGAATGGGTGGCGCTTTGACGATGCTCGTTATAACGACTAGTATCGATCTGCAACCATGTCTTCCTTCGGCGATGAAATCCGGCAGGAAAGATCCTTTACCAGCCTGGAAGAGGAAACGTTACTGGCGCTCATGCGCACCGCAGATGTGCTGACGCGTCCGGTGGAGGTGCTGTTCAAGAGCCACGGCCTTTCCCCCACGCAATTCAACGCGCTCCGCATCCTGCGCGGAGCGGGGAAGGCGGGTCTGCCGTGCAGCGAGATCGCGCACCGCATGGTGACGCGGGATCCGGACATCACTCGGTTGCTGGACCGGCTGGAGTGGACGCACCTGGCGAAGCGCGCGCGCGATGCCGGCGACCGGCGCGTGGTGGTGGCGCGAATCACGGCGGCAGGACTGGAATTGCTCGGCAGGCTCGATGGTCCGGTGGCTGAACTCAATCGGAAGTTGCTGGGAGGAATGGGCGAGGAACGTTTGCGCGCGCTGCTGGCGCTGCTGCAGCAGGTCCGCGGAGGCGCCTGAATCCCTCTTGGGGGGCGTAGATTCTGGCTGCCTGTCTACTGCACGCAGGCTTGCTCTTCCGTGAAATACAATTATCTTCACGCCGCCGGGTTGTGACGCCAAAGGAGTTTCCATGTGCAGGAATATCAGAACCCTTTTCAATTTTGATCCGCCAGTTACTGAGGAAGAAGTTCGAGCCGCGTCGCTGCAGTTCGTAAGGAAGATCAGCGGCTTCACCAAGCCGTCGAAGGCGAACGAAGGCGCGTTCCTCTCGGCGGTGGATGAAGTGGCTGGCGTAGCGAGGCGTCTGCTCACCGCACTCGAAACAACAGCGCCGCCGAAGAACAGGGAAGATGAAGCGGCCAAGGCAAAGGCGCGCGCGGCGGCGAGATTCGGAGCGTAACGCTTATCGCCCTTTGCCGGCCGTGGCTTGGCCAACTTCCTTCGCCGCGCGCATGACAGTCTTCTTCATGCGGTTTTCTCCGGCCCAGTAGAGGCTGATCTCGTGGCCATCGGGATCGTTGAGATAGGCGTGACGCCAGCCCCACGGCATCATGCGAGGCATCTGCGTAATGTAGAAGCCCTTGGCCTGCAGCTTGCGGCAGAAGTCGTCGAGTTCGCGAATCTCGAAGTACAACCGCACGCCGTCACTGGCGAGCGATGTTCCCGGCCCGGCCATGTGCAGGGCGATGGTGCCATCACCTCCGGGGGCGCGCAGCCGTGCATAGACAGGTTTGCCTTCGTGGCGGAACTCGTCCACGACCTTGAATCCCAGCAGGTCGCGATAAAAGCCCAGCGCGCGCTCGACGTTCGCGGCATAGACCATGGCGTGGTTGAAAGTGAGCTTGTCGCCGCCGACTTCCGCTATCGGGCGTGAGGTCGGCGCTTTCTTCAGCTTGTGGACGGGTTTCCTGGCCTTCTTCGGCGCAGATCTCTTCGCTTTGTTGCGGCCGCCGGATTTCTTCTTCCTCGGTACTCTTGCCATGTCTACCCCCGAAAGTACTGGTGAGTCATTCTATCGGAACGATCATCCACGCCCGCCGGGTTCGTATGGGTGTGGATGAAAGAAGATTGGTCGGGCGATAGGAATTGGCCTACGACCCTGCGCGGAGGCTTCGCTGAAGGTTCCTCCCGCGGAAATACCGCGGAGCGACTCTGGTTCTGTTACACTATGCCCACCTACCGACCCCACAGTCGCCAGAAGTTGGCGATGGGTTTGTAGGAATTCAACTACAGGCGGCAGGCCCGGTCCTTTCGCCAAGGAAATGAAAAGTGAAAACTGAAAATGCTGTTCGTCCGAACGCTGCTTTTCCTACCCATTCAATTTCCCTTCCTTTCACGTTTACCGTTCCGACCCACGAGTATCGAAGCCTCCCCATTCCGGGGCTCGAAGGCACCAAGATGGGCGATTGCTTCGTAGCCGTCACTTCCCTCCCGGATGAGTTGGACAGGTTCATGGAGGTCAATCCGAGAGTGCCTAACCGCACCCAAAAAGGCGTGCTCTCTGGTCCTGTGATTAAGGGCATCACGGAGACCATGATCGAGAATCCTGAAGACATGGCCATTAAGAACCAGGGGATTTACCTTCTGGTCGAGGACGCCACGTTTAACAGAGCAACGGGCGGCAACGGACAACTCTCGATCACGCTGGCTGACCCAAGCCGACATGGCATCGTGAATGGCGGCCACACCTACGCGGCAATTCGGGATGCAATTGACAATGCAGATGAGATAGAACGGTCCAACATTGCTCGCGCTTACGTGCGGGTGCATATCTTGCAAGGCATTGAGGACTCGAAAGTCGCGGAGATCGCCGAGGGATTGAACCGCAGCAAACAGGTGGACGACCCTTCACTGGCTAATCTCCAGGGTCACTTCGACACAATCAGGCAGGTTATGACCGGTAAGACCGGCGAGCAGGCCATTGCCTACCATCAGGGAGCTGACGGTGACATTTACATTGTCGAGGTACTCGTGTTCCTTGAGATGTTCAACCGCGACCGATTTGATCGGAAGAAACACCCTCACTATCTCTATAGCCGCACCAAAAGTGCGTTGGAATTTTATCAAAAGGACTTCGAAACTCGCCCGTCGCCGCTGGACATTCTTGTGCCCAGGCTTCCAGAAATTCTTGAGCTTAGCGACATGATCCAGCGCGAAACACCACCTGCCGCCAAACGGATCGGATTTGAATTCGGCAGAATGAAAGCCGGCAAGAATCGGGCGGGAGCAAAGACCAACAAGAACATCCCGCTGCCGTTCTTGAACGCCAGCATGAACTACCGTGTGCCAAAGGGATGGTTATTTCCGATGTTGGCGGCCTTTAGAGCAAACGTCAGTTGGGATCTTCGACAATCAAAATTCGAATGGAAAATTCCGCTGAAGAAACTCGTTCCGGCGGTCATTGACGATCTCGTTCGGGTTTGTGTGACGGAACATCGTGACAACAACCTGCAACCGGACAAGGTCGGCAAACGCGAGTCGACTTACGTGCAGTGCTATGACAAGGTCCAGCTCTACCTGCTGGAGTCTGGAGAATCTGGAGTCGAGTAGGTTGGGTAAATTCGGGCGGCGGAGTGGGGCTATGCCCCGTCGGGGCTGGCACACTCCTTCCCGCCCGTAGTTCTATTCCGCGCGGCTGCCGCACCCTTCGCGGTATTTCGAAGGGTGCGAATGTGAAACTCGCTGAGAGGAATTGGTCGGGGCGATAGGATTTGAACCTACGACCCCCTGCGCCCAAGGCAGGTGCGCTACCAGGCTGCGCTACGCCCCGACACGAGCAGGTGGCATCCCGATTATAACCGAGCGAATCGCGGGAACCCGGCGCGGGGTTCGACGTATAATTGCCTTCGGAATGCTTTCGCAACGCTACGGCCTGGTGGCCTATGTCCGAAATTCACTCGGACAGTTTGTTGAGTCGCTGCGCAGGGACCTGCACCCAACTCTGCCGCACTCCGCGGCACATCTGACTGTGCTCCCGCCGCGCTGTCTGCAAGGGAGTGAGGGCGCCGCGCTGCAAAGGCTCGAAGCGCTGTGCCGAGAAAGCGATGCCTTTGACGTGCAGCTGGATGGCGTCACCTCGTTTTGTCCAGCAACACCGACCGTTTTCGTGAGGGTGACGCAGGGCACTGAGCACTTGCAGGCTCTGCATAGCCGGCTGAACCAGGCGGAATTGGCGGCGTGCGAAAACTGGGAATACACCCCGCATCTGACGATCGTGAAAATGAGCACGACCGAGCAAGCTCTCGAAGCGCTTGAGGTAGCACAAGGGCGCTGGGGCGAGTACCGGGGCGGGCGCCGCCTTCTCATCGACGAACTGACCTTCGTGCGGGAATTGGATCGCGAGACCAATTCGTGGGCGGATGTAGCGCCGGTCCGCCTGGGCCGCAAAGTCGCGGCTTTCTAGCATTCCGTGTTTTGCCCGATCTCTTTGGGTCTGTTCGGTTCTCTTCGTACGTGTGCACGGGTTCTTGCCCAAGGGACATGTCCTTTTCCCACGTTGCCCACCTACCGGCTCCGTCGTACATATAGAACAGGCGTTGTGGGACTTCCGTCCCTGTCGTCTCTTGCCAAGAGGAGAACGAAATGCATCTCGGGGTTTATGGTTCCGGGTACCTGGGAACACTGATCTCAGCGTGTCTGGCCGACTTTGGAACCCCGGTAAGTTGCTGCCATCAAGATAGTTCCGCCATGGTGCAGATGGCACAAGGCAATGTTCCCTTTTTCGAAAAAAATCTGGCAGAAATTATCCGTCGCAATGTGCGGGTGGGGCGACTGGCTTACTCGACCGACCTTGATGCATTCGCGCGCAAGGCGCAACTGATTTTCCTGGCGGAGGATTCGAGCCAGCATCTGGAAGACCTGGTGTTACGCATCGCGCGGGTGGCGCCGAAACCGCCCATCCTGGTCATTATCACGCCAGTGCCCGTGGGCACAGGTTCTGTGCTGGAACGCAAACTGGCGCAGAACGGGTCGAAGGCGACAATTGTTTCTCATCCCGTGTTTCTAACGGCGGGCTGCGCGGTGGAGGACTTCAATTGGCCCGACCGCATTATTCTGGGCACCTCTTCTTCTGAGGCGGTGCACGCGATGAAGCAGGTGTTTCACCCGCTGGTCATGCGCGGTGTACCGGTCATTGTCACCAACCACGAGACGGCGGAGCTAGTGCGCGAAGCAGCGACCGCGTATCTGGCGACGAAAATTTCGTTCATCAACGAAGTTGCCAACCTGTGCGAGAAAGTGAACGCCGATGCCGTACATCTTTCGCTCGCTCTCGGGTTGGACAAGAAGATCGCGCCACGATGTTTACAGCCGGGTGCAGGCATGGGTGGAATCTTCGCTGAGTCCGACATGGACTTGCTTTGCGAGCTGGCTCGGTTCAACGGCGTATCGCTGAAGGTGTTGAGCGCAGCCCGCGAAGTGAACACGAATCTGGCCGATCGACTGGCGGAAAAGGTCGGCGCGGTTCTGGAACATGTGGAGGGCAAGCAGGTTGCAATCCTCGGATTGGCGTTCAAGCCGAACACCAACTCGGTGGCCGGATCTTTCTCGATAGATTTGGTGAAGACCTTGATCGCACAAGGTGCAAAAGTGCGAGCCTACGATCCAGTGGCGATTCCCAATGCCAAGCTGCTGTTAAATGGCAGCGTGCAGTACAGCGATGACGCCTACGCCGCGGCGGAGGGGTCCGATGTGCTCGTGGTCGGCACCGGTTGGCCGGAATTTCGCTCGCTGGACTTCGAACGTATCAAGCGCTCGCTCAAGCGGGCGGTGATCATCGACACCAAGAACCTGCTTGACGCGACTCGCCTGCGCGCCATGGGATTTGAGTATCTGAGCGTGGGCCGCAGTAACGTGGCTCCGAAGGCTGAGGCGGCGGGTGCCTAGCGCGCGTTACCGGTAGACTTGCAGCTTGTTTCCAGCAACCCCTCCCGCAATGCGCTGTTATAATCGACAAGATTCGGTGGGAGTAGCTCAACTGGCAGAGCACCGGACTGTGGCTCCGGACGTTGCGGGTTCGATTCCCGTCTCCCACCCCATTTGCCTGGTAACCTTCCTGCCGTGGCTCACATCTAACCGATGAGTAGCCGAAAAGTGATGCTGCAATCTTCGATCAGGCACTACGTCCATCTTGTTTTGTTGCTGGGAAGTTTCCTGCTTCCGGTGGCGCGGGCGCGAGCTTGCGCCGCAAATGAAGAGGCAGCATTTCGGACCGCGCCCGATCTCGACCGTGGCTTCCATCTCATGTATGAGCAGAAGTTCTCGGAAGGACGCGAGCTTTTCCAGGCGTGGCGCAACTGTAATCCCGACGACCCGTTGGGCCCGACGGCGGTAGCCGCCAGCTTCCTGTTCGAGGAGTTCTACCGGCAAGGCGTGCTGTCCAGCGAGTTCTTCCTGGATGACAAGAAATTCCTGCGCGGGATCGACGGCCACCCGGATTCCCAGCGCATGCGTGACTTTCGGCAGGCGCGTGAAGAGGCGATCCGCCTGGCGCAGAAGCGACTCGCGACGGCTCACGAGGACCCGCAAGCCTTGTTTGCTTTGACGCTGGCCGCCGGCATGGAAGCGGACGCGCTCAGCATCCTGGAGCGGAAACAGTTGGACAGTCTGCATCAGATCAAAGAGTCGGACACTCTTGCCAAGAGACTGCTGGCCCAGCGGCCGGATGCGGCCGATGCCTGGCTGGCCCTGGGAGCGGCCAATTACATCGTGGGCTCGCTTCCCGGCACCACGCGCTTCCTGCTGTGGTTTGGCGGGATCCACGGCGATCGCCAGCTCGGCATGGAGCAACTGGGAAAGACGGCAGCCAGTGGGCGTTACCTGCGGCCCTATGCGAAAATCATGCTGGCACTGGCGGCGCGACGGGAAAAGGACGATGCGTTAGCGCGTAAGCTGCTGGGCGAGCTGGTGAAGGAATATCCATCGAGCCCATTGTTCGCTGCGGAAAATGCCAAGGTCGCGTCGGTTCCTATTCGTGGTGGCTTGCCGATGCGTGAGGGCTCTCGCTAGCGCCTGAGTCTTTCGGCGCGTCCCCCATCTTGATGCGATATTGCACGATCACTGAGATTCTGCGATTGGAGGGATCCAGTGGGTCGGGCTTGCGCAACTGCTGATCAGCGAATCCACGTACCTGGCTGACCTGGTCAGAGCGAAGGCCGCTCTCCTGCATCAAGCGACGCGCGGCATTGGCGCGCTCGGCGGAGAGTTCCCAGTTGCCATAGTCCTTGGAGCGGTAGAGGGCTTTGGCATCGGTATGCCCTTCGATTGAAATCTTGTTGGGCAACTTGCCCAGCTCTGTGGCCAGCGCTTTCAGGGTTTCCTGTCCGTCGCGATTGGGAAGCGGATTGCCGCTTTCGAAAAAAGTGCCGGTCGCTGCCTCCAGGAGTTCGATGCGCAGGCCCTCGGCGGTCACCGTCATTTCGATCTGCTTCTGGAGCTTCTCGAAGTTATCGACCTGGCGGACCTGCTTTTGCAATTCCTCCTTCAGCTTGTTCATGTTGTCTTTGCTGAGATCGAAATTGTCACCAGAGCCCTGGAGATTGGTGCCGACTTCTTTGGATGTGCCCGTGGGATCGCGAAAGTAGCCGCCCACCGCTTCCTGCACCTGTTTGCTGGAGTTGAGCAGCCAGAGCACGATGAAGAGGGCCATCATAGCGGTGACGAAATCGGCGTAGGCGACTTTCCAGGCGCCGCCGTGATGGCCGCCGTGGCCGCCCTTTTTCTTGATGACGATGATGGGGCGTGCTTTGTCCATAGCTGGTTAGGATCCAGCGGCGGCCCCGTCCGCAGCAGGAGCAGCAGCGCCACCACCGCGACAGGCAGCTTCGAGCTCTTTGAAGGAGGGGCGCACGTGACCGGGGACGGAGCGGCGCGCGATTTCTACCGCCATGATCGGCGCCACACCTTTCATGAAGGCGATGATCAACACGCGCAACACCTGGTAGTAAGCGTGCTCCTCGTCCGCACTTTTGGACATATTCTGGGCAATCGGGCCGACGAAGCCGTAGCACAACAAAATGCCGAGAAAGGTGCCGACCAGGGCGGCAGCCACTTTGTGGCCAATTTCCTCGGGCGGCCCGCCCAGCGCTCCCATGGTGATGACCACACCGAGGACGGCGGCTACGATGCCCAATCCGGGCAGGGAATCGGCCATGGTGCTGAGCGCGGTGATGGGCACGCTCTCGTGGTGATGATGTACGTCCATGTCGCTTTCGAGCATCTGATCCATGTCGAACGTTTCCACGCCGCCGGTGACGGTCATGCGAATGGTGTCGCAGACAAAATCGCGCACGTGGTGATCCTTGAGGAAGTGTGGATATTTGGAAAAAATCGCGCTCTTGTCCGGCTCCTCGACGTCGTTCTCCAGCGCCACCAATCCCTCTTTACGGGCACGGTTCAGCAGGTCGTACATCATTTTCAGCGTGTCGAGGTAGCGCTGTTTGCTGAACTTGGAACCGCCGAAGACGCCCGTGAGGCCGCCGACAATTTGCTTCAACACGTGCAGCGGATTCGCCGTCAGAACCGTGCCTGCCGCGGCGCCGCCGATGATGAGCAGTTCCGCGGGCTGGAGGAGAACACGGAGGTTTCCGTGCTCCATCAGATAACCGCCCACGATTGCGCCAACCACCACGAGAATGCCGATGATCACGAACATTGCTTTGCGTCCTTTACGGAAGGGGCCGTTCCGGCAGAAGAAGAGAGCGGCGTTCCGAGGCAGGGATCGAGCGCCGGATCGGAGCGCTTGAGCAGCGTGGCCAGCGTGTCTTGCGGCTGGGCTGCCACCGCCATGACCTGTATCTGAACCGAGAGCTGGTCGCCCCACCAGGCGATGCTGGCATCTTCGGTGATGGCGCGTATTTCTTCTGACATTTGCCGCAGCATCTCCTCATTGCGCCCGGGCGCGACGATGAGGAATTCATCCTCCAGCCAGCGCCCGACGACATCATCCGCCGCCAGGGTGTGTTTCAGAGTCTGTCCCAGCATGTGCAGCAGCTTGTCGGCCGCCGCTTTTCCCCGGGTCGAAAGGAATTGCGAGAATTCCCGAATCTTGACTCGGACCACGCAGAAGGGGAGCCGATACTTGCCGAACGCGCTCAGAGCCTCGCCCAGATAGAAGCGAGTAAAACCCGGGTTCGGAAGTTCGGTGACCGCGTCGATGCAGCCATATGCGGCGAGATCCTGCGACTGGGCATCGACTCTGCGCTCTTCAAAACACTCCACCGCGCCGAAGACGGCGCCCTGCTCGTTGCGCAAGGGAGATGCCCAAAGCTGCACGCCTAACTGGTGCCCGTCTTTGTGGTGGAGATAGACGTGCGCCTCCAGCCGCCTACCCTCCCGAATGGTTACCAGCAGGGGAGAGTGTGCACCGATGAGCACCTGGCCGTCTGCTTCGTTGTTGATCAGGACATCGTCGGAACATTTGCGTCCAACAAGTTCCTGGCGCAGGTAGCCGGTAATGCGCTCCGCGGCGCCATTCCAAAGGAGGATCTGGCGGTGACGATCGACCAGGCAAATGCCGATGGGCGCGTTCTCAATGACGGCGCGCAAGATTTCCAGTTCGGTGTGCTGGTTCACGCAGGGCTCCCTCGCAACAACAATGGCTCGATCTCCTCATCGGCAGGAATCCCCCTCGGCTTCAGTCCCGCCTCGCGGTCGGGATACAATCAACGCCGTGGGCGCTGTCCGCAAGTAGCCATCGAGACAACAAGGAGTTTGGCTTCGCATGACGGAAGATATGCGGAAACCGGTGCTGGCCGGCAAAGGCGCGACGGATTACGAACGCTACCTGCGCACCGACGAGTTGCTGGCGTTGCAGAAAGCGCCGGGCGAGATGCTGCATCCGGATGAGCTGACATTTCAGGTGGTCCACCAGGCTTCGGAATTGCTGATGAAGGGCGCTGCCTGGGAGTTGGAGCGAGCGCGCTCGCAGGTGGAAAAGGGTCAGTTGGCGGATGCGGCGCGCCTAATGCGGCGCGCCTTGGGCATGCTGCAGTATCCGCTGGAGCTGTTGCACACCCTCGAGACCATTACGATCTACGACTATCACAAAATTCGTGCCGGCCTGGGCCACGGCAGCGGACTGGATTCGCCGGGTTTTCTCGCGCTGCTCCACTTGGCTCCGCGGCTGGGCGAGGCCTTCCACGCGCAGAGGGAGAAAGCGGGAATTTCGATCAACGAGCTTTACCAGCGGCACCAGGAGTTCTTCGACCTGCATGAAGTGGCGGAACGCATGCTCGATTTTGACGAGCGCATGCAACTGTTCCGCTTTCACCATCTCAAACTCGCCCAGCGCATCATTGGCGGGGGTGTTGTGGGCACCATGGGTACGCCGGTGGAAGTGTTGCAGCAAAGACTGGCGCACAACTTCTATAAGGATCTTTGGGAACTGCGTAACCAGGTCACGGCGGCACAGGGGATCACAGGGCTGTACAGCAACCGGTAAATGCGAGCGACCAGATCTCAGTTCATGACGGGCCGCGTAGAGCGGGCACTGGCGACGATTTTTCTAGTTTGCGCTATCTCGTGCCAGGCGCGGGCCTCGTCCGACTTGAGCGTGCGCTGGCAGCCATTACGGCTGGTCAATGGAGCATTGTTCGTGGTGAATGTGACAGCTCGCCGGAGCGTCGTTTTCGTTAAAGGATCGTGGCTGGGCCACGAATTATCGTTTGCTCAGGTCGGCGCTGATCGTTGGGTTGGAATTGCCGGGGTGAGCCTGGCAACGAAAAAAGGGGTCTACCCCCTGCAACTGACTGCCGCGAGCAAGGGTGGCTCCCCCGTTCGCGTCACGCAGATGATTCGCGTACACCAACTTGCCCGCAAAACAGTCGTTCTGAAAGTTGCCGAGAAATACACCGCGCCTGATGCCGAAACGGTGAAGCGGATTGAAGCGGACCAAGAGTTGAAGGCGCAAGCATTCCGGCAGATAACGGCTGAGCCGCTGTGGTCGGGCGCCTTCGCGCCGCCACTCGATTCCGCGATCACGGAGACCTTTGGCGTGCGCCGCGTGTTCAACGGCGCGGTGCGCAGCGAGCATAAAGGCCTGGATTTTCGAGCTGCCCCCGGAACCGAACTGAAAGCATCCAACCGCGGCAGGGTTTTGCTGGCCCGTGATCTATTTTTCGAAGGCAACTGTGTGGTGCTCGATCATGGCCAGGGATTGCTGACGCTCTACATGCATCTCTCACGCATTGCCGTGCATGAAGGAGACATGGTTGCGGGTGGACAAGTCCTCGGCGCGACCGGCGCGACCGGACGGGTTACCGGTCCGCATCTGCACATGAGTGCGCTCTGGCAAGGAGTGAGTGTGGATCCCCTCTCCCTAACGCAGCTGAACTTGCCGGAACTAAGTTCCAAATGAAGGTCTAGCTTTGAGCGGCCGCAGCACAACGGCGCAACTTGAGATCGGTCCAGCCCGGAACTTCGCAGGTACCACGCATCAACCCAACCTGGCCGCCCATCCGACTGGCGGGATTGCCAATCCAAATGATGGTGAACGTGGTCACCCGGGCGTTGTACTGCAGTTGCAAGGTGTCGCCCGGCCGGAGAATGCGCGGCATACCCATAATCATCGCGCCTTCCTCGGTCAGATTCTTGGCGGATACGGTTTCCAGAAAGGCTTGCCCTTTGCTGTCCACGCCCCAGACGCGGACGGGAAAGGTGGCGGTGGTGCGCGATTGGCGACGACGATCCATCCCACAAACCCCCTTCGTGCACCGATCTTGGGGCATGTGGAGCCAGGCAACAACTTACGCCCGTCACTCGCAGGTGTGACTGAGGTGGGATGCTGGTAAGTGTTTGAATGATAAAGGCTTAAGGCTAGTTCATATCGCGGAGCGAGCAGGCGCCGGGACCACGCGGATCGCCGCACGAGCCACAAGGGCCTTCGGCCGGTGAGGGAGTGCCCGATGCTCCTTTCGCAGACACGGCAAACACGGAAAGGCGGGGAGCAAGCTTATCACTCTGACACTTCGGGCACTCGGCTTTCTGTGAGCCGTAGACCAAGGCCTCGAATTCGTGGTGGCATTCCTTGCAGGTGTACTCGTAAATCGGCATCAACCGCCTCCAGAAGCAAACGCCAGACGATTTAGTGTAGCTCTTATGTTTATTTCTATACCAGTGACAAGATTTTTACACTTCTCAGACAAACCTCGAGACGCATCCGAGGTAGCATGCCCGCATCCGGAGAGGCCGTACCCCCGCCGCCGCTCCCTCGTTTCCTGGCATGACGTGACTTTCTGAAGAGGAATCCTAAGGTGAAGCCGATAGTACGCGCTTGCGAAGCTGCTGTCCTGCCATAAGGAGAATGAAACTTTATGAATCGGATTGCGTTTGCCACGTGGACTTTGGTTTTGTTTGCTGTCGCGTTCACGCAGGTGTCTGTGGCTTTCACCTTTCCTAATAACGAACTCGAAAGCGTGGCAGTTGCCGCCTCCGGCGATGTTTGGGCGGTCGGGACGAGTTCCGGCACTTCGACTGCGCGGGGCTTGATTGAACACTGGGACAGCGTGTCGTGGAAAGTGATTCCGAGCGCCAACCCGGGCGCGGCGATTTACGGCTTCCACGGGGTTGCCGTGGCTTCTTCGAACGATGTATGGGCGGTCGGATACTCGCAGGCGAGCGCGGGTGCACCGTTCCAGACTCTGATCGAGCGCTGGAATGGAAGCGCATGGAGTGTCGTCTCCAGCCCCAACCGTAGCGCGAACATAAGCAGTCTGTTCGCCGTCACGGTGATCTCTTCGACCAACGTATGGACCGTCGGCTATTCCGGCGACCAGAATACCGTGACGTACCAGACCCTGGTCGAGCATTGGAACGGAAATCAGTGGCAAATTGTGGCGAGTCCAAATTCTGGTATCTCAACCATGCTCACGGGTGTGTCGGGGACATCCGCCAACGACATTTGGGCGGCAGGCTGGTTCACGCAGGCCAGAGGCAACCGGACTCAGTTGACCGAACATTGGAACGGGTCGGCGTGGAGCGTGGTGGCCGGTGTTAACCGTGGCGGGTCCGAAGCCCGACGCGGCATTCTGGCGCTAGCCTCGAACAACGCGTGGTCGACCGGACCGAACCTGACCGAACAATGGAACGGTTCGTCGTGGAGCCTGGTCATGACCCCGAGTGTGTACAACATTCTTACCGGTCTGACGGCGAATTCGGCCAGCGACATCTGGGCCGTCGGCCGCGAGTACATCAACACCAGCAATACCTACATTACCCTGGTCGAGCGCTGGAACGGCTCGCAATGGAGCATTGTCACCAGTCCCAGTCCTGGAGTGGGCTTCAATGCACTTTATGGTGGAGCAGTTGCCTCCCCAAATGATGTCTGGGCAGTCGGCACGTTTGCGGACAGCTCGGGCAATGAACAGACACTCGCCGAACACTGGAACGGCTCGAATTGGAGCGTTGTTCCGACTCCGTAGCCGATCGTTTCCGGGAACTTCGCGTTCCCGCCAAAATCCACTCGACCGGGACCCAAGTGACCTTCTGGAGGAATTATCGTGAAACGGATGATGAGTGCGCTACTAGGTCTGTGCTTCGTCGGAATCGTCCAGGCACAAACGCTCGCTGTTAACCAGCTGTTTGCGTTCCCTTGCCAATCGGGTTTGAACGATGTCTGCCCCGACGGCGCGCGGCCGACCACCCTCATTCAGGCTGCGGACGGCAATTTCTACGGCGTCACCCAGACAAGTCTCGACTCGCACAGCTTCACCCAGCATCCTATGGGAGGCACCATCTTCAAGTTGACGGCGTCGGGTAAGCTAACCCTGCTCTATACATTCCAGCGGAATCCGACAACCGGTTTCTATGACCAGGGTAGCTATCCTGCAGCTTTGACGGAAGGCAGCGACGGATTTCTCTACGGCGCCGCGGGCAACGGCGGGCCAACCGCCGCCAGTGCCGGGACCATCTTCAAAATCAGCAAGTCGGGTACGGGTTTTCAGGTTCTCGAGACGTTCTGCACTACGTGCGTGACTGGCGGATTTCCTAACAATCTGGTGGCCGGGACCGACGGCAACATGTACGGGACGACGAGCGCCGGCGGAGCGTTCGCTTGTCAAGGCCTCGGGTGCGGCGTGGTCTTTAAGCTGACGCCGCCGGGAACCTACACAGTTCTCCATTCCTTCAATGGAACTACCGACACGCAAGTGCCCCTCGGCGTGATCCAGGCGTCGGATGGAAACCTGTACGGAACCACCAGCGGCACCATCACCGGCACTATCTTCCGAGTGAATCCCAGTTCCGGCCAGTTCACCACCATCTACACTTTCCCGAGTGGCGTGCATTCCGTGGACGTTGCGACGCAGGCTTCGAATAGGCTGCTGTATGGCGCCTCCCGCTCGTCGAGCAACTCCGGCCCCGTAACCGTGTACTCGAGTACTTTAGGGGGTACGGTTCAGAATTTAGTGACCATATCGTTCGGCTCGGCCAAAAAGATCGGGATTGGTCCCTTCTTGCAGGCGTCGGACGGCAACCTCTGGAGCACATCGAGTGCCGGTGGAACTTCGTCGCAGGGAGTCGTTTTCGCCATCAGTTTCAGCGGCACGATCGTGCAACAGCTGTCCTTGGATGGAACGAAAGGCGCACAGCCAGTCGCGGGGGTGATTCAAACCAGCAACGGCACACTCTACCTCGCAACGACAGCCCTGGGAACAGATTCCAGTGGCAATAAGGCGTTTGGAACCGTGGCTACGATTACAGGTCTTCCCCCGCGGTAGTTTGCGAGAATTCGCGAACGTGCAACAAACGAAGCGATAGCCTCCGAAGGAGAGTCGCGACTGCCCTCGCCGCTTCCGCTGACCCCGGGAGCGGCTACGGGCGGGTAGTTGTTTAGAATCAACCGATGCCTCCTTCGCCGCCGTGGAGTGTGACCAGGCCCTTTCAGCCGAGAACATGGTTGCGGAGCGGCCACGCGCAAACGATCGCGAGTTTTCTGTTGCGGCGACGCAACACACTGCCCAAGGCTGAAGAGCGGCTGGTGGAAGTGGCTCCGGGTATCCGGCTCCTCTGTTACTGCAACTGGCAGGCCGATCACAGGAGCGCGCTGACCCTGGTCGCGGTTCACGGGTTGGAAGGGTCGAGCAGCTCTGCCTACATGGAAGGCATTGCCGCCAAGGGCCTAGCCGCAGGCATGAATGTGGTGCGGGTGAATCAGCGCAACTGCGGCGACACCGATCACCTGGCTCCGACGCTCTACCACTCCGGTCTCTCCTCGGACATGATGCAGGTGGCCGAGCACTTGCTATCCACCGAAGGCTTGCAGCGGATGGCGCTGACCGGCTACTCCATGGGCGGCAACCTGATGCTGAAGGCCGCTGGAGAATGGGGGAGTGCCTGTCCTCCTCAGTTGAAATCTGTCGCCGTGGTCTGCCCTGCGATGGACCTTGCGGCGTGCGCCGACGCGCTCAACGAACCGGCAAACTGGTTGTATCAGGTCTATTTCGTGCGCCGTCTCAAGCAGCGTCTGGCGAAGAAGGCACGCCTGTTTCCGGAACATTTCAACATGGCTGCCGGAGCGACGGTGAAAACAGTGCGCGAGTTCGATGACAAAGTAACGGCACCATTTTCCGGTTTTCGCGATGCCGATGACTACTACTTCCGCGCCTCCGCGGCGCGCGTTGTGGAACAGATCACTGTGCCAACGCTGATTCTGCACGCGAGCGACGATCCCTTTGTGCGCCTGCTGCCGGAAACACGCGAGAAGGTCCTGGCAAATCCGGCGATTCAGCTAGTCGAAACCGCACACGGCGGCCACTGTGCCTTCCTCGGCGAGCGTAATGGATACGATGGCCATTGGGCGGAACACGAAGTGACCGCGTTCTCGCGGTATTTCAGCGAACAATGATCTTTATGAAACGAAGAGGCACCGGGCATGCAGGCTGACTACTCGGTGGAGTGTGGTCCCGGCGACGAAGCTCTGGAGATTCCCTGGGCTGCACCCAGCGGCCATCCGTCGTATGTCGACCTCAAACAGCACCCTGAACTGTTGGATGAGATTCCGGAAGCGTCGACGCACCCCGCGTTGCGGAATTTTCTCGCGAAGCTCAATGCTCGCGCAGCCCTGCGTACCGCCAAGTGCGACGTGTGGTTAACGCGCGACCTGGACCCGGAAGACGATGTGTTTCAGGCAGAGGAGAAATGTTGCTCCTACGTGGATGTGTTGTTTACCGATGTCGCCGCCCGAGCGTCACTCAAGCGGAATGAAGAGTTTGCGGGCGAGCTGTTCCGGCTCCTGCAGCTGGCGCCGGAGATCCAGGCGGCAGCCGAGATCTGCGTGCGGCGCTGTTACATCCACGATCCACCCGAGTCGCCAGAATCGAGCGAGGGCTTCTATCTGACCATCTACGTTTCCGGATACGGAGACGATGAGGACGCAGCCATGCAGCACTGGGCCATCGGCATGAATCTCTTGCAGTACGCGATACTGCAACTCGCTCGCTAGTCGAGGGCCGCCGGAGCTGGGCGCAGCCGCTGCCACATCGATGCAAAGCTCCCCCGCATGCGCGCGCGCAGCCACGAGAGCAACAGCATGGAGAAGAAGATAACCGCGAGGCCGAAGGTCGCCATTCCGATAGTGGAACCATGCTTCGGCAAGAACGAGAATTTCCCGTAAACGAACTCGATGTGTATCCAGTACACGAGCAGGGAATTCTGGCCCAAGAGCACGAGCGGGCTGAATCCCCGCGCCCTTGCACCGAAGCGGCACCACCCATAGCCGAGCGCGAGGGTGATGAGGAGGATGCCGACACGAATGAGGAAAAAACTGGGGCTGGTGTGCCAGAAGTCGTGGACGGGATAGAACTGCGGTCCAGCTTCCACTGCGTTGGCGAAAAGGATCAGCAAGGCACCAGCCAGTCCAGCGCTGAAGAGCGTGTCGGTCTCATGCTCGCGCGCCCACGCACTTCGCAAGGCGAATCCGGCAGCGAGTCCGGCGAAGGCGAAGCCCGCCCAGGGAAAAAGGGGAAACAGCCAGGGCTGCGGCTCGTTATAGATGTGAACACCGTTGATGTAGGACTCGAGCGGCCAGGGCAAGAAGCGCGGGCGCCAGACGGTCCAAATCAGCGGAGAGAGCAGGGCGACGGAGAGCGCTACCAGCACACCTGCCGCAAGATTGTTGCGGCGCTGGCTAATGATCGAACCGGAACCGGCGGTGAAGTAACAAACCACCCCCATCAACATCATTGACAGGCCAATAATGTTCAGCACATCAACCCGGAGGAGGTCCGTCTTGGGAGCCCATCCCCAGCCCAGTAGAAACTCCTGTAAGCGAAAGAGCAGGCCATAGCCGAAGATCTCCGCCCCACGCAGAATCGTCTGGCGCGCAATCTGCGGCGAAGTCGCACCCTTCTCGCGCATGCGCTCGGTTACGAGTGCGAATGAAATTCCGGCAAGAAACAGGAAAGAAATTGCAGGGATCGTTCCGCCGAGCTGCGACCAGTAGAAGAAGTGCCCCCGCCTCGCCTGGGGTGAGAGCCACGAATCATAGCAATGCGTCTGAAACATGAAGAGGCAGGCCACACCGCGCATCCAGTCGATATACGTCAGACGCGGTTTATGGACCGTCGCCATGGTTGGTTGCAATGAAGTTTCCTTCTAAGTAAACGTCAATTGTAATGGAGCGGGGCCGCTGAAATCAGAGTAGACGGAACGGGGCGCATGCTGCGCCCGGCGCAGGTTGCACCAGGCGCCGCTTCCGGAGAAGACAGGGAGCCAGTGTATACTTCGCCCGTGCCATCTCGCAGGAAACCCAGCAACGGCAAACCGCCTGTCCAGCCGGTGAGCCAGCGCATGTTGGCCGACTACCTTGGTCTCTCCGCCGCCACCGTTTCGCTCGTCATGAACGGTTCGCCCGTGGCCGACGCCATCCCACAGGAGACCAAGGATCGCATTTTTGCGGCGGCCCGCCGGTTCAACTATCGGCCCAACTTCGTCGCTCGCTCCCTGCGCACCCAGCGTAGCTTCATGATCGGCGTGCTCGTGCCGGAGGTTAGCGAGGGTTATGCGGCCATGGTCATGGGCGGCATTGAAGATCACCTCCTGCAGGAGGGATATTTCTATCTCGTCGCCAGCCATCGTCATAAGGCTGACCTGATTGAGGAATACCCGCGCCTGCTGTGGAGCCGTTCCGTGGAAGGCCTGATTGCTGTCGATACCCCGTGGGTTCACGACATGCCGGTTCCGGCAGTCGCGATTTCCGGCCGCGGTCAGGCCAAGGGCATTACCAACATCGTGCTGGATCACGAGCGCGCTGCCGAGCTGGCGATGGATCATTTGTATCGCCTCGGCCACCGCCGCATTGCGTACATCCAAGGGCAAGCATTCAGTTCTGACACGGAAGTGCGCTGGAACTCGATCGTGAAGGCGGCGCGGCAGCGCGATCTGGTAATCGAGCCCAATCTCATCGTGCAGCTGGAAGGGGATCTGCCTTCGCCGGAGCTGGGCTACGGAGTCACCCACAAACTGCTGGCCAGCGGCGAAGAGTTCACCGCTCTGTTCGCGTTTAATGACATCTCGGCCATCGGTGCGATCCGCGCCTTGCGCGAGACCGGGTTTCGCGTGCCGGAAGATGTTTCGGTGGTCGGCTTCGACGATATTCAGAGCGCAGCTTTCCAGAATCCAGGTCTGACTACCGTGCGACAGCCTTTGCGCCGTATGGGTCAATTGGCGGCAGAGACGGTTTTGCGCGCCATCACCAGTCCCGCGTCACGCCGCGCGCGCCTCATCACCGTGGAACCAGAACTGGTGGTGCGCGAATCGACCTGCGCTGCCGTTGGCCGCAGCAAGCTGGTGCGGCGGCGATAATGCGTTCTGTGCCCGCGACCAGTCCAACTGCTCCCCTGCAGCCTGCCGACAGGCGCTGGCCTGATTTTCTTATCTATGCCGGGTTCGCGCTGAATGGTGTTGCCACCACCATATTGGGTCCGACTCTGCAGTGGCTGAAGGAGCGTTGGAACCTCAATGACGCCCAGGCAGCCTACGTCTGGGTACAGTACCTGGGGCAGCTGGTCGGCACCATTGCTTCGGATCGCGTAGTCGCGCGGGTGGGGGCCAAGCGTTGCCTGGCCTTCGGAGCCGCCCTCATGGGCATCGGCATTGCCGGGCTCAGCGCCGCAAACTGGCACCTCGGCCTGCTGTTTCTTTTTGTGAACGGCCTGGGAATTGGCCTGGCTACGCCGACAACGAATCTTCTCGTCTCCCATCGCCACCCGCAGCGCCGTGCCGCGGCACTGAGCTTCGTAAACCTGATATGGGGCATCGGCGCGGTGGTGTGTCCCTTCGTTTCAGGCTTCTTCCTGCATCGCGGCGAGGGATTGCGCTTCCTGTACATTGTCTCAGCGTCGATGTTCTTACTGATGGTCCTTTTCCTGACTCTTCGCGAGACGATCGCGACGGGCGGCGAGGAGGCGCACGGAGCAAAGGTGACGGTTCCACTGTCGACGTGGTGCCTGTTTGCCGCAGCGCTCTTCGTCTATGTGGGTACGGAGACGTCCGTCGGTGGCTGGAGCACCGTCTACACCCATCGCATGGATTTCTCCGGCAATCTTTCGTCGGTGATGCCGTCGTTCTATTGGGCGGGCTTATTGACGGGCAGGGCACTCGCTCCGTTCATTCTGCGTTACGTCAGCGAATTCAAAGTTGCCGTGAGCGGCCTCGTGCTGGGCGGAGCCGGTGTCATCTCTCTGATACTGGCGCGCGGCATTCCCTCGGCAATTGTGTCTGTAGTGCTGGCGGGCCTCGGCTTTGCCGCGGTGTTTCCGATTGTGGTGGGATGGATGACGCACCGTTTCGGCCCCACCGGCAACCGGCTCGCAGGTTGGGCCTTCGTCTCCGCCAGTCTGGGAGGAGCCATGCTGCCGTGGCTGTTAGGGCAAATCGCAAACCGGGCCGCCGACATGCGCGTCGGCTACGGAGTTCCCCTGGCTGGCGTAATTATTCTGCTTCTCTTAGTGCCGAGGGCCAGCCGACTGGAGGCCTCGAGACTTGGCCCTACTTCACCGGGAGTCCCGTAATCCGGATGCCGCAGCCGTGGGCTTTGAAACGAATGTTAAAGCCAATGAGCAGCGCCGTGATCTGTTCCAGGATCCGCGCCGTTTCGAGCTTCCCGCCGTCAACCGCCCGCACGCCGGGAATCTTCTCCGCCAGCGCGCTCACAATTTTGGCCGCATCAGCGTCATCGCTGCACACAATCACGTCACACTCTACCGGATCATCGCCCTTGAGAATCTCGGCGGAGACGTTCTGGAACGCCGCCACCACCGTGACCCCTTTCGGCACGAGTTCGGCGGTTTGCTGAGCCGCGGAGCCTTGCCAGATTCCAAGCGTGCGCGTCGCCCTCCCGCCCACAGCAGCAGCCAGCGGTACCGTGGCGTCAATGAGAATGCTGCCCGACTTCATGGCCGGCTTGAGCTGTTTCAAAAGTGAGGCCTGCCCGTCGAAGGGCACGGTCAGAGCGAGCAAGTCCGTCGCCTGGCAAGTGGCATCGTTGGTCATGCCCGAAACTGCCGCTGAAGGGACGACGCGCTGGATGCGTTCTGCCGCCTCGCGCGCCCGTCCGGCGTCGCGTGAACCGATGATGACCGTCTCTCCCGCGCGAGCCCAACGCAGTGCCAGCCCGAAGCCAAGAGGGCCGGTGCCTCCCAGAACGCCGATGGCACGGCTCACGCGAATTCTCCCAGGGTCACTTGCTCGCTGGAGAATTCGACCATCGGCGCCCGCACCTGGATTCGGGTATACGTCGTATTGCGCTCGGCGGGAATACGCCCGGCTTCAAGAATCAGAGCCTGAAAATCTTCTGGGCTGGTGTATTGCCCTGCCGTCGCGCCGGCCTCCCGCGAAATATTTTCTTCCATCAGGGTGCCGCCGTAGTCATTGACTCCGGCATACAGACATAATTGCGAAATGCGTTTGTTGAGTTTCACCCATGAAACTTGGATATTGTTGATAGAGCCAGCCAGCAGAATGCGCGCGAGCGCATGCACCCTGAGGTGCTCCGCATCCGTGGCGCCGGGCCGGGCCAGTCCTTGCTGAAACAGAAGAGTATTCTGGTGAACGAATCCGAGGGGAACGAACTCTGTGAATCCGCCTGTATCGTGCTGGATCCGCCGTAACAAGCGTATGTGGTTCACCCAATGTTCCGGCGTCTCGCGATGGCCGTACATCATGGTGGAGGTGCTCGGAATCCCGCACCGGTGTGCGGTGCGAATGACCTCTTCCCACTGGGTTGAAGTTTCTTTATTGCGCGACAAAACCTGCCGCACATCATCGTCGAGGATTTCAGCAGCGGTGCCCGGTAAGGTGTCGAGTCCGTTGTCGCGCAGCATGCATAGGTAGTCGGTCAGCGGCATACCCGTGAGTTCTACGCCATAAAGAATTTCCATCGGCGAGAAGGCATGAATGTGCATGCGCGGCACGGCTGACTGCACTGCGCGCAAAATGTCGCGGTAGTAAAAAGGCGGTAGGTTTCGCGGCAGACCGCCCTGAATGCAGACTTCGGTAGCCCCGATCGACCAGGCCTCCTGCGTCTTGCGGCCGATATCCTCGAGGCTCAGGAAATAGGCGTCGGCCTCCCGCGGTCCGCGGCTGAAAGCGCAGAACTTGCACCCGACAAAGCACACGTTCGTGAAGTTGATGTTACGGTTGACGACGTAAGTGACCAGATTGCCAGAGATCTCCGAGCGCAGGAGATTGGCGGCCACCAGTAAACCGATCAGGTCATCGCCTTCGGCATGCGCCAGGGCCGTGCACGCTTCCCGCGAGAGCACGCCCCCGTCTTGCGTGGCCAACACCTGCTCCAACGCCGAGCGCAGAGGCAACGTCAGACGAGGCGCCACCTGCGACCATTCGAGGGAAGGAAAGCTGTCGAACTCGGAGCGGGACAAGTTTTGTGCCAAGGGCCCTCCCAGAAAGAGAACGGCTTCATCGATGAACAGTTCCAGCTTATGACGCGCGGCGCAATACGGTGCAGACCGAGGCGCAAATCGGTCCGCCAATGTTAAAGGTTGCCGCGTACTTCGGATTTTTCACCTGCAGTTCCTGCGGTACTTTGCCGAGCAACTGCTGGGCTGACCAGCCTACCATGGCAACGCCGGTGGCGCCGATAGGATGTCCTTTTGCGATCAGGCCGCCCGAAGTGTTGATGCCGCATTCGCCGTCAACGTTCGCCTTGCCGTCGACCCAATACTCTGCGCCCTTGCCTACCTCGGCCTTACCAATCACTTCCGTCCCAATCGCTCCCATCACCGTGAAGCAATCGTGCACTTCGGCCACGTTCACGTCTTTCGGAGAAGCGCCGGCCATGTCGTAAGCCATTTTCATGGCGCGGTTCGCGCCCTTCGGACGCAGTACATCGCGTCCTTCTTTCTTCAGCGGGTCGGTCGCCTGTCCCCAGCCGGCGATCTCAACGCAATCAGCCTTCAGCACGCCCAGTTTCTTCAAACCTTCTTCCGTAGCCAGGATCAAACCCGCGTAGCCGTCCGTGATTTGCGAACAATCGTAGGTCTTCAAGGGCAAACCATCCACCACGTACCGGTTCAGCCCTTCGATCTTCATCGCCTGATCCAGGGTGATTTGCACCTTGCTCATCTGCGCGCAAGGATTGTACTTGGCGTTGCCGTACTCGGTAACCGCAATCTGCGCCAGTTCAGCTTCGCTGACGCCGTGCTCTTTCATGTACTGTTGCATCACTTCCGCGAACAGGTGCGGGAAGATGAAGACTTTGCCGGCACGTTCATCGGGATGGGAATAGAACCCCAGCACCTTTCCGATCAGCTTGCCGTCCATCTTGCCTTCGTTGTCGCGCATCTTTTCGTAGCCGACGGCGATCCCGGTCTCGCCCCAACCCAGCAGCAACTTGTTAATGACGGAAAGGACCGCCTGTCCGCCGGAAGCACAGGCGTTCTCCACCATCTCAATGGGCTTGCCTTCCATGCCGGGTGTCATCGCCATCAACCCCGATAGCAGGCCTTGCTCATTGAGAGAGAAATTGCAGGCGGCGCCGACTGAGCCGACGTCAATCGCGCTGGCGGGCACGCTGATCTGTCGGCAAGTGCTCTCGACCGCAGTACGCATAATCTGCGGTACGGTCATATCCATCAACTTGCCGAATTTTGACTGGTTGTAAGCGGCGATATAAATACGTTTGCTCATGCGAGGCCTCGACCGGTAGGAAAGTTAGCGATCAACATTGTAACGCGGTCGAGAGAGGAGAGGCAGGCAGGTGATCGAGGTTACCGCATGCCGTCGATCACGCGATTCACAACGGAGAGGAAATTCAGGCCGATCAGGCGGGCGGTCGCAATTGCGATGAGGCAAATAACGGCGATGATGGTCGCGTACTCCGCGATATCCTGTCCCCGTTCGTCCGATCGCAATCTGGCCCAAAACTGTTCCATGACACCGTTCCCCCGGGTTTACGGGGGCACCCGGCACAACTTAATTGTGAACTGCGTGTAAATTGGAGGCCATAGCACGGAAGTGGCGTCGGTAAGTCTCGCTGCCACAATGCTTTCGAGGCAGAGGTCCAATCGAACGGCTGGATTGCAGGGTGCGGAACGGAAAGGTGCTAGTAAAATAAGGGGCTAGCCAACGAAGGGACAGCTTTGGGGACGTAGCTCAAACGGATAGAGCATCGGATTTCTAATCCGAGGGTTGCAGGTTCGATTCCTGCCGTCCCTACCAACTTCCAGCCCACACGAAATAAAACTAGTTAGGTAGGTTTGCGGGGTGTGCGCCGGTGGCGTTCCGAACCCCTATTTTTGCCTCAACTATGCCCAAACTCTGCCCAAACGTGGCCGCTTCGTCCAGAGTGGCAGCTACCGCGAGCGCCGTTTCGTGCTCGCGCTCCCGCGCCGCATCAAGGCACGCGGCGGCGTTGCGCACGTCCCGCTCGTTCGTGATGTTGTAGCGCTCGAACGTGTTTCGGGTTCGATGCCCGGTGACTTGCATAGCAACCTTCTCCACCACTCCGGCGCGGCAGAGATTTCGTACCGCCGTCCGGCGTAGATCGTGAAAAAGCAGACCGGAGTAGCGGAGTTCGGACCGCTTCCAGCTACGCCCGCAATGCGCGCAGAGCCGGTTCTTGCCGCTAACTTCCTCCCCGCACTCGGGGCAGACCATCCGCCCCAGTCCGGCGCGAATGCACATGCTTCTCCACGCTCCACGGAAGGCGCGCACCGCCTGTCCATTCTTGCGCGTGAGCAAGTGATCCTCCGGCTTCTTGCCGTAGAGCGATGCGGCTACAAGTTCCCGCACGGCCTTGGTCATGTAGACAACCCGACCCTCGCGGTTCTTCGTGGTTCCGGCGTCCAGCCGCAGGGTGTTGCCTGCGAGATCGACGTGACGGCAGCGCAGTGTGAGTAGTTCACCCAGCCGCCACCCGAACACGTACCCGATTTCGAACGCGGTGCGCAGCCACAAGCCACGGAGAGCACATTCAGCCGCCAGGCGGTCGTGATCGCCCGGTTCCACGAAGCCCGTGCGCACATTGTCGCGTTCGTCGAGCGTGCGAATGCGAGGCACGCTCGCGACCTTCGGAGGATCGCTCTCCACCGCATAATTGAAGGCAGCCCGCAAAGCGCTCAACTCCCTGTTCACGGTTGCACGCGCCGCGCCCTCTCGAAGGCGGTCGGCTTTGTACTTGTCTACATGCTGTGTCGTTACCGCTGTGGCGCGCATGGCTCCGAACACAGGCCGGAGATGCAGCCGCCAGCGGGCGTCAAGATCGCCAACCGTGCGGCGACCATTGGCGCGGTAGTCGGTAGTGAGGTCTGCGACGATTTCTGCGACCGTTACTTTGTGAAAGTTGATGCTGGGCACCGTACCTTTTTCCGCTTCGCCCAACCGAACCCTCAGCAGTCGCTTGGCATCGTCGAGTTTTGCCGAGTGCGTAGATTCCCGCATCGGCTCTCCGTTCACGTGGTATTTGATCCACCAAATGCGGCTGTTTCGTTGGCGGTAGACACTACCGCTGCCGCGTGGTCTTCTCGTCATGGCTTGTTTCCTTTCTGTCGCCAGCGCGCTAGTGCGGCGCGCTGCGCGATTTGTCGGCGTTGTTCAGGGGTCAGAGCTTTCGCCCGCGCCTTGCCGCCTTTGCGGGCGAACTCCACGGCGTACCGATCCAACTTGTTCTTGCTCGCCATGTCCCCATACTATGCTTGCAAGTAAGCATGTCAAGCAACTTTACAGCGTGATCTTCACCGCCTCAATCCACCGGTTCAAGTCTGCGATGTCAAGCAACCACGCTCCGCGCCCGCTGTCCGACTTGATGACCGGCAGCTCACCGCGCTTAACCATGCAGCGCACGGCCTTCGGGGAGCGGCCAAGGTACTCGGCAGCTTGCCGCAGGCGAAGCAGGCGGGGCGGCGGGTTAGGCGCAGATTTGGGCATAGTTTGGGCAGCACATCATCTGAAACCCTTGCCTGACAAGGCCTTTGACTGGTGACATCGGATTGTCAATCCGGCGCCACATCACAAGAAATCTCGGAGACCCGTTCGTTGCCGACACCACCCTAGGAGTGCCGTCTGACCCACTCGTCAATTTGTTCCTGGCGGGTTCTTCGGTCGTATTGAGCGTCTTTGAAGTAAAAGCACCAAGGTTTCGTTGACGCCTCGTTCTTGGCCTGCCGAGCTTTCATCAGGATGAAGTCGTACGCGGCTTCAAGACTGATGTCTTCGGTTTTCGCTTTTGCGTGAATGCCTTTTGAGACATCTACCAGCAGCGATGGGTTCGTCGGAATGCCGAGTTCGTCGAGAAGTTGGCTGGCAAGGCGGAGGCCACTCGATGCTCCACGGCTTTCATCGGCGTTGGAGAAGGTGGCCTTGGGAGGCGAAGTTCCTTCCCCTTCCCCACCGCCAACTCCATTAC